>ERZ795053.1387-NODE-1387-length-30726-cov-8.071696_pt1 | contig 30726 bp, 29 predicted proteins | sample MGYA00375137_ERZ795053 | MGnify/ENA primary metagenome ERZ795053 (study PRJEB30182, sample SAMN05720284) | activated sludge metagenome | isolation source: Anaerobic digester | place: Hong Kong | collected 2014-12-17 ...
CCACAAGCTCCTCACGGCCTTGAAGGACCACCTGAACGACGAACTATGGACGATGTGGCACGACAACTGAAGGAGGACCGGCAGCTCAGCGCGCTCTTCCAGGAGGCGGGACACCATCAGGCTCCTGTTGGACTTGCCGATGCGGTACTGGCCAAGGCGCAGCTAGGGGTGCGGCAGGAGGCACCGCTCCTCCCCCGCATCGGCTGGTGGACCGGTGGTTCCGTCGTGGCACTTCTGCTGCTGGCCTGGCTCTCGCAGGGACAGGCATCCGCTACGAGCCTCGTGCCCGCCACGGTGCTGGAGTTCCTCGGCTCCCCCTGGATCACTGCCGCACTGGCCATAACGGTCCTGCTCGGCGCCTTGGACCTGTTCCTGGCACGCCGGTCGGGAGCGGTGCTGCCCGGCTGATCAGAGCAGCTTCTTCACTGCGTCGAGCACGGCCTCGTAATCGGGCTCCTGGGTGATGTCCGGAACCAGCTGCGTGTAGCGCAGCACGCCTTCCTTGTCGAGCACGAACACCACGCGGGCGTGCAAGCCTGCCAGGGGACCCTCCAGCATGCGTACGCCGAACTTCTCGCTCATGTCGTGATAGCGGAAGTCGGAGGCCACCACCACGTTGGCGATCCCTTCGGCGGCGCAGAAACGCTTCATGGCGAAGGGCAGGTCCTCGGATATGGCCACGGCCATGGCGCCCAGACCGTCGATCTTCTGGTTGAAGGCCTTGGTCTCCAGCGCGCAGATGCCGGTGTCCACGCTGGGCATGGCGAAGAGCACGACCACGTTCCCCCGGAGGGAGGCGAGGTCGGCCTCGCTGAGGTCGTCCTTGACGAAGCGGATGTTGGGAACGGTGCTTCCCACGGCGGGAAGTTCACCTTGCAGCTTCACCGGGCTGCCCTTGAAGTTGGTCGTTGCCATGGGTTCTCGTTGGTCTTGGACGAAGAATGAACGGCCGAACGGGCCTACTGTTCGTCCATGACCGAAGGAATGGTCCCTTCGTAGACGGTCCGCGCGTCCTCGATGAACCCGAAATGCTCCTCGTCCACCACGAGCTTGCCTTTCGTGACATGCCCGAGCAGCACGCAGGGGACCCGGCTGGCGCGCATGCGGTCCAGGAAATCGTCCTGCTCCTCATCGGCGACGGTGACCACCGCCCTGCCCTGGGCTTCGCCGAACAGGAAGGCATCAGGCCGTACCTCGCTGTCGGTGATGATGTCGAAACCCAGCCCGCGGGGAAGGCCCATCTCGACCAGGGCCGTCCACAGGCCTCCGTCGCTCACGTCATGTGCGGCCGTGATGAGGCCTTCGCGGATGAGCATGAGCAATTGGGTGTGCAGGCGCTGCTCCTCGTCCAGGTCGAAGTAGGGGGCAGGGCTGCGCTCGATGCCGTGCTCCATGACCAGGTACTCGCTGGAGGCGATGTCCTCCACCACCTGGCCCAGCAGGAAGATCAGGTGCCCCTTCTCCTTGAAGTCGAGCGTCATGCGCTTGGAAACGTCGGGGAGCAGGCCCACCATGCCGATGGTGGGGGTCGGGAACACGGGCACCGGCTTGTTGTCGCCGGACACGGTCTGGTTGTAGAAACTGACGTTGCCTCCGGTGACCGGGGTCTGGAAGGCACGGCAGGCATCACCCATCCCGCGCACAGCCTCGCTGAACTGCCAGTAGACCTCCGGGTCGTAGGGGTTGCCGAAGTTCAGGCAGTTGGTGACACCACTGGGCACGCCCCCGGTGCAGGCGATGTTCCGCGCGGCCTCGCTCACGGCGATCATGGCCCCCGTGTGCGGGTCGGCGTGCACGTAACGGCCGTTGCAATCCACGGTGACCACCAGCGCCTTGCCGGTCTCCTTCAACAGCACCACGCCCGCATCGCTGGGCGCATTGGTGGTCATGTTGTTGGTGCGCACCATGGTGTCGTACTGCTCGTACACCCAGCGCTTGCTCGCGATGGTCGGGCGCGCCAACAGACGCAGGGCCACGTCCTTGAGCTCGTCCGGTTCCGGTACGTCCTCGATCTTGAACGCCTTGTTCTTCTTGAAGTAGGCCGGCTCGCGGACCTCCCGCTCATAGACCGGCGCACCACCACCGAGCACCAGGCTTTCGGCGGGCACTTCGGCGACCAGTTCATCGTGCCAGAAATAGCGGAGCATGCCCCCATCGGTCACGGTGCCGATCTCCACACAGTTCAGGTCCCACTTGTCGAAGATGGCCTGCACCTCGGCCTCACGGCCCTTCTTCACCACCACGAGCATGCGTTCCTGGCTTTCGCTCAGGAGGATCTCCCAGGCGCGCATGCCCTCCTGCCGGGTGGGCACCCGGTCCAGGTGGATGTCCATGCCCGCGCCACCCTTGGCGCTCATTTCACTGGTGCTGCAGGTGATGCCGGCCGCGCCCATGTCCTGCATGCCGATGAGGGCGTCGGTGGCCGCGAGCTCCAGCGAGGCCTCCAGCAGGAGCTTCTCCATGAAGGGATCGCCGACCTGAACGGCGGGCAGGTCGTCCATGCTGGTATCGGTGATGTCCTTGCTGGCGAAGGAGGCACCGTGGATGCCGTCCTTCCCCGTGGAGGAGCCGACGATGAAGACCGGGTTGCCCTTGCCGTGGCTGGTGGCGCTGATCACGCGGTCGGTACGCACCACGCCCACGCTCATGGCGTTCACCAGCGGGTTGGTGGTGTAGCAGGGGTCGAAGTAAACCTCACCGCCCAGCACGGGCACCCCGAAGGAGTTGCCGTAGTCGCCGATGCCCTTCACCACGCCGCGCATGTGCCAGCGCGAGCGGGCCTCGGCGGTGATGTCGCCGAAGCGCAGGCTGTTGAGCTGGGCGATGGGCCGGGCGCCCATGGTGAAGATGTCGCGGTTGATGCCACCCACCCCCGTGGCCGCGCCCTGGTAGGGTTCGATGGCACTGGGGTGGTTGTGGCTCTCGATCTTGAAGGCGCAGGCCCAACCGTCGCCGATGTCCACCAACCCGGCGTTCTCCTCACCCGCTTCCGCGAGGAGGTGCGGCCCTGAACGGGGCAGGGTCTTGAGCAGGCGGATCGAGTTCTTGTACGAGCAGTGCTCGCTCCACATGGCCGAGTAGATGCTCAGCTCGTTGAAGTTGGGGTCGCGTCCGAGTATCTCGCGGACACGTTCGAACTCCTCGGGAAGCAGCCCGAGCTTCTGGGCGATCTCCACGCCTGCGGGCGCCAGATCGGGGTTGGTGGTCGCGGTGGCCATGATGCGCGGCAAAGGTAACCTGACCTCCGACCCACGTGCGGCATACCTTCGCCGGGCATGACCGGTGTGCTACTCGCCTCGGCCTGGTTGGCCATCTTCCTTTTCCTGGCACACCGCCTGTCCTTCTTCCAGCTCCCCGGGTTGTCCCGTTGGGAGATCAGCGCGTTACTGCTGCTCAAGGTCGCCGCGAGCGGGGCCCTGTGGGCGGTGTACACCTTCCATTACACGGACCGTGCTTCGGCGGACCTGTTCAAGTACTTCGACGATAGCGCCATCATGCATGACGCGCTGCGAACACACCCAGCGGACCACTTCAAAATGATCACCGGCATCGGGGATGACGACCCGGCGATCAAGGAGAACCATTACGTACGGATGAACAACTGGTATCGCCAGTACGAGGGCAACCTGTACAACGATTCGCATACCATGATCCGGTACAATGCCCTGCTCCGGATGGTCTCCTTCGGCCATTTCAGCGTTCATGCGGTGATCACCGCGTTCCTCGCCTTTCTGGGCGCCTGCGCCATGTTCCGAGCGCTGCTCCCCGTGTTGCCAGGTAAGGAACGAGCGTTGGCGGCCGTGCTCTTCCTGGTCCCCAGTGTCCTGTTCTGGTGCAGCGGGGTCATCAAGGAGAGCCTCCTCCTGCTGGGACTCGGACTCCTCTTATATAGTTGGATGTCGATGGTCCGGGGCCGGATCCGATCGTCACATCTGGCCCTTCTCCTGTTCAGCCTTTACGGACTGCTTTTTCTCAAGTTCTATGTCCTGCTCTGCCTGTTGCCGGGGTTGGTGGCCTGGACCTGGTCGGCCCGGACCGGGCACAAGGGGGCTTGGTGGAAATTCCTGTCGGTGCACCTGGCGTTCGTGCTGATCGGGCTGAGCGTGCACCTGGTGTTCCCCGGCTATGATGTGATCGAGATCCTCTGGACGAAGCAGAAGGATTTCATAGGAATGGCCACGGGGGTGAACGCCGGCAGCTTCGTGATGCCGGACCCCTTGGAAAAGAACGTCTGGAGCTTCGTTGCACATGTTCCGCACGCGCTGTACACAACGCTGCTGGGGCCCATGTTCCATCCGGGCGCCGGGCTTCCGGGCATGGTGGCAGCCATTGAGAACGGTTTCCTCCTTGTTGTGCTGGCCTGGATGCTCACGCGGACCGGCCGCATTGGCCGGGACCAGCTTGACCTCGTGCTCATGTGCATCGGTTTCGCGGGCCTGTTGTCCCTGGTGATCGGTTGGACCACGCCGGTGATGGGTGCCGTGGTGCGATACCGGGCACCCATGATACCCTTCCTCTTGGTGGCCGCCTTGGCCCTCATGGACCCATCCCGCATGCCTTTCCGCTCCACACCCCGACCATGAGCCTTCGTTCGACCCTCACCCTGGCCCTCCTTGCGCTGCTGTGCGGCTGCTACCGCAGTGAACAAGTGGACCTCGTGGTTCACAACGCCACCATCCACACCATGGATGAAACGGGCACCACCACCCAGGCCATGGCGGTTCGCGATGGTCGGATCGTGGAAATGGGGCCGGAGCGTGAGATCATGAACCGCTACCAGGCGGAAAATACCGTGGATGCCGCCAAGCTGCATGTGTACCCGGGCTTCATCGACGGGCACTGCCATTTCCTCGGGTACGGCATGAACCTGCAGAAGCTCGACCTCATCGGTACGAAGAGCTGGGACGAGGTGCTGGAACGGCTGCAGCGCTTCGCCGAAGCGCATCCCGACCGGGAGTGGCTCATCGGACGGGGTTGGGACCAGAACGATTGGTCGACGAAGGACCTGCCGGACAATGTTCGCCTGAACGCGCTGTTCCCCGACCGGCCCGTGCTGCTGCAGCGGGTGGACGGACATGCCGCCGTGGTGAACCAGGCGGCCATGGACCGCGTGGGCCTGGACCCTGACGCGGACATCGAGGGAGGGCTGCTCGAACGCAAGGATGGAAGGCCTACTGGCCTGCTCCTGGACAATGCCGTCACCGTGTTCCAAGGGATCTTCGACCAGGCGGATGAAGCGACAAAGCGACAGGCCCTGCTGGATGCCCAGTCCGACTGCCTGGCCGCGGGGCTCACGATGGTCTGCGATGCCGGGCTGGACACGAACACCATCGACCTGATCGAGCGGATGCATGCTGAAGGCGTGCTGAAGATCCGGGTGTACGCCATGGTGACCGACGCTCCGGCCAACCTGGCCCGCTATGCCCGCACGGGTCCCCTGCTCACGGACAGGCTGTTCGTCCGCTCCATCAAGGTCTATGGCGATGGTGCGCTCGGATCCCGCGGTGCACTGCTCAAGGAACCCTACACGGACCAACCGGGACACTTGGGATTACAGCTCGCCTCCGAGGCGCATTTCCGTGATGTGGCCGCCTGGTGCCGGGAGCATGGGTTCCAGATGAACACGCACTGCATCGGCGACTCGGCCAATGCCCTCCTGCTCTCGGTGTACGGCAACGCATTGGCGGGGGCGACGGACCTGCGCTGGCGGATCGAGCATGCACAGGTGGTGGACCCGCCGGACCTTGGCCACTTCGCAGAACACGGGATCATCCCCAGCGTGCAGCCCACGCATGCCACCAGCGATGGTCCCTGGGCGGAGGAAAGGCTCGGTCCCGAGCGCATCGCCCATGCCTATGCCTTCGAAACGCTGCGTCGGCAGCTCGGGCTCATCGCCCTGGGCACGGATTTCCCCGTGGAACCGATCGAACCGCTGGGCACCTTCCGCAGCGCCGTCTTCCGGCAGGACGCGGACGGACGGCCGGTGGACGGCTACATGCCCGAGGAGGCCCTGTCACCAGGCGATGCGCTCCGTGGCATGACCATCTGGAACGCCGTGGCCACCTTCACCGAGGAGGACCTGGGCACCCTGGAGCCCGGCAAATGGGCTGACTTCGTGATCCTGGACCACGACCTGGAACAGGTGGACGCGACCGCTTTGGCGCGCACCCGGGTGAAGGACACCTACATCGCCGGAGAGGCGGTGCGCTGAACACCCACGGCATCGAGGGTCCGCTGGAGCTGCAGCAGGTGCCTTTCCTGATGCGCGATCGGGAAACGAAAGGCGTCGCCCGCCTTGAAGCGCAGGATGGGACCCAGGGTGCTGGTGACCCGGGCGCCTTCGATGCCGCGTGTCCGCGCCTTCTCCAACAGGTCGAGCAGGTCCTGCTGGATGATGAGGAATCGCTCGATCGGGGAACGATCGGTCACGCGACCCGGCCTTGGCTCGAACATGCCCATGGTGCGCATGCGCCAGCGAATGGAGCCATCGGGCCGGGGCACCATGCCGTCAGCGCCCAGGTTCCCCCAGCGGCCCGGCTTGAAGGTGGAGCGGAAGCGCAGTCCCGAACGCGGGTCGGCGTACACCTTCATGAGCCCCTGATGGTACTTGCCGGTGCTCAGGTTCATGTGCTCCACGACCTCCAGCGCGCTCCAGCGCTCGGGAGCGGGCCGTTCCCGGAGCTTGTCCAACGGCATGTCCTGCAGTTCCCGCACCCGGTCCATCTGCCGGCGGAGCGTGGCCTGCAGGTCATCGATCAATTTCAGCGTGTCCATCGCCGGCAAAGCTACCGGGGGGCCCAGCGGCGGGCCCTTGATCCAGATCAAGAACGATCAGCGGACCCTCGCGCGCAGGCGGCTGAAGGTCTCGGGGGTCATGCCCAGGTACGAAGCGATGTCCTTCTGGGGCACCAACTGCAACAGATGAGCGCTCCGGTCCATGAAGCGGCGGTAGCGTTCCTCCGCGGACAGGGAGAGCATCTCGATCTCCCGCTGGGCGCGGCCTACCAGCACTTCCTCTAGGATCAACCGACCGAAGCGCTCCATCGCGGGCACCTCCTCGTAGGCCCTGAGCAGGTCCGCCCGATCGATCCACCAGGCGGCGGATGGCGTCAAGGACAGCAATTGGATGCGCGCCGGACGTCCGGTCACGAACGAATCGTAGACCCCGGTCCATGAGCCGTCGTAGGAGAACCCAAGGCTGTGGTCCTGACCATCGTGTTCGAAGAAGATCCGGTGCACCCCCTCCTCCATGATGCCGAAGCGGGTCTCGACGGAACCTGCCGCGGTGACCAGTTCTCCGCGTTCGTGTTGCTTCAAGGTCCACATGGGCTCGATGCGCGCCCAGGCCTCGTCGTCCAGGGGCACGTAACGTTCGATGGTAGCCCGGACACGGTGCATGAGCCCAAGGTAGCCGCCCCGGGGCGTGCCGCCGCCGAATACCTTTGGGCGGACCATCCGTCATGCCGGACCAGAAGGCCCCCTCGTGCAAGCTCGTGCAGATCCTGGGCGAGACCGTCCACCCCGGGGAACACGTGACGTTGGACCTGCAGGTGGCGCGGTTGTACACCCGCACCACGGTGGAGATCCCGGTGGTGATCCGGCGTGCGGAACGGGACGGTCCCGTGCTGCTGCTGTTGGCGGGCGTGCACGGGGATGAGATCAATGGCATCGACTCGGTACGGCGGATCCTTCAGGAGGTGCAGGAACGCCCGCTGGCGGCCGGGACGGTGGTGGCGATCCCGGTGCTGAACGTGTTCGGATTCCTGGCCATGCAACGGCAGCTTCCGGACGGCCGCGACCTGAACCGCTTCTTTCCGGGATCACCGCGGGGTTCGCTCGCCAGCCGGCTGGCCCATGCCCTGGTGACCGAGGTACTACCCGCCGTGGACGTGGTGATCGACATGCATTCCGGGGCTGCACGCCGCCACAACCATCCGCACCTGCGCTACACCGAGGGCGACGAGAACTCCCTTGCGCTGGCCGAGGTCTTCGATCCCCCGCTGATCATGAAGGCACCGATCCGGCACAAGTCGCTCCGCGAACACCTGGTGTCGCTCGGCCGCACCTACCTGCTGTTCGAGGGCGGAAAGGCCGGCAGCCTGGACGAGGACGCCATCCGGGAGGCGCACCGGGGGATCACCCGCGTCATGCATCATCTCGGTCTTTGGGACGGAACGCCGGACACCGAACGCGGTGCCGTACGGGTGGCGGCCTCCAAATGGGTGCGGGCACCGCATGCCGGGCTGTTCCACCCCCTGGTGGAGAACGGGTCACATGTGCAGGAAGGCATGGTGCTCGGTTCGGTCACCGACCCCTACGGTGAACTGACCCACCAGGTGAGGGCCGCATTCGGAGGTTATGTGCTCTGCGTGAACACCTCCCCCGTGGTGAACCAAGGGGACGCCCTGTTCCACGTGGCGTTCTGAATGCCGTCCGAAGGACGTGTACCGGAGCACGACAGTGCCCTGCCCTGATCGTGTGGCAGGCCATGGAGGGGCTGTTCCGCAGGGACGCTCGGTTACCTTTGCCGCGACCATGAACAGGACAGGAACGCTTCTCATCGTCTGGAACGTGGCACTGACCGCCCTGCTGGGTTGGCTCCTGCTCCGCGAACGCGGCACGACACCGCCGGAAAGCACGGCGGCCCAAGACCCCGTGGAGACCCCTACCCCGGCCGTCGATCCGGACAGCCTTCGAACGCCACCGGAAGCCCGGATCGCCTACTTCTTCATGGACAGCGTGCAGCAGGGCTACGAGAAGGTGCGGGAGAGCGGTGACAGGTTCAGGAACGAGAGCCGCCGGCTGGAGCAGAACATGCAGCGCGAAATGCAGCGGGCCCAGGGACGCTACGAGGAGCTGATGCGCAAGGACCACACCTACAGCACCCAGGCCGAGGTGGAACGTGATCAGGCCGAGGTCCAGCAACTGATGGGATCCATCCAGGAACTGCAGGCCCGGAGCGAGCGGGAGCTTGCCGCCTTGGAGGTCCGGATGTTGTCCGAGATCAGCCTGGAGATCGAGGCCTTCCTCGAGGAGTACAACGAGCATGCGGGCTTCGATTACATCCTGAGCGTGCAGGACGGAGGGCAGATCTGGGTGGGCAACGACGAATTGGACATCACGAGCGAGGTGTTGAACGGCCTGAACAGCCGCCACCGGAACGCCCGATCGCGCAAGGAGGGGGCGGCAAGCCCGGCGCAGCCATGATCGATCTGCTGGAGAACAAACGGCACGAACATGCTGCGGGCTACATCGTGAGCATGTGGCATCTGGAGGACCTCTTGCGCGCCCATGGGCTGGACCTGGAAGCCGTATCCGGGCTGTTGGTGAAGCCGATGGACACGGACCCGGAGACCAAGCGCGGGGTGCGGGCGTGGTACGCCGACCTGATCCGACGGATGCGTGAGGAAGGGATCGAACAGGAAGGTCATCTGGACGAAGTGAAGGAGGTCATGGAGGAGCTGAGGAGCATCCATGATGCGCTGATCAACGATGTCCAGGACCCTGCCTACGTTCAGGCCTATTTGAAGGTGGAACAGGATATCCGAGCGGTCCAGCGCCAAACGGGTGGGTCGGAACTGGACCCCATCGAGGCCTGCTTCACGGCCGTGTACGGGGTGATGCTGCTGAAGGCACAAGGCACCGAGATCAGCGAGGCCACGGCCGCGGCAGAGGCCCGCATCCGTGAATTCCTGGAGCTGCTCAGTGGTCATCATCGCGACCTTCCCCGTCTGCCGGACATCTCCCTCAACTGACCCACATGCCTTGCTGGCCAGGAAAGGCATGCTCCTTGCTTGGGAAATGGTTCGTGAGCCGGCTCCTCCCCATGGTCCTGTTGTTGCTCGCCGGTAAGCTCCTGGCCCAGGACACCGCCACCACCGGCAATGTCCGCATCCTGAACGCAGATGCCTGGACCTTCGATGATGACTACGCCCCGGGCACGCAACGCCTGGTCGGCAACGTCCGGCTGGAGCATGGGGGGGCCATCATGCATTGCGACAGTGCCTGGTTGAAGGAGGACCAGACGATCGATGCGTATGGACACATCGACATCCGGCAGGGCGACACCCTGCGCGTGCAGGGCGACAGGCTCGCCTACCGGGGCCGGCAGCGTGTGGCGGAACTGACGGGCAACGTGCTGCTACGCGACCCCGGGTCCGAACTCACCACGGAACACCTCATCTACGATCTGCGGGGAAAGCGGGCCACCTACACGGGTGGCGGGACCATCGTGGACCGCCATGGAGGTGACACCCTGCGCAGCGAGCTGGGGACCTACCTGAGCGACCAACGCCTGTTCATCTTCAGTCGTGACGTGCGGCTCGATCATCCCGACCGGCAGATCCGGTCGGACACCCTGCACTATGCCACCACCACCGGTGAGGCGCGGTTCCTGGGCCCCACGGAGATCGTTCTGGACAGCACCCGCATCCTGTGTCGCCGCGGCCGCTACGACACCCGGAACGAAGTGGCGGACTTCTCGCGATACGCGCGGATCCTCCGTCGTGGCCAGGAGCTCGGAGGGGACAGCCTGCATTACGCCCGGCGCACCGGCGTGGGCGAGGCCTGGGGGAACGTGAGCGTGACCGACACCGTCAACGACCTGTCCGTGCACGGTGAACACGGTCGCTTCCTGGAACTCGCGGACAGCCTGTTCATCACCGGGCGTGCGGAACTGATCATGGCCATGGAAGGCGATACGCTCTTCCTTCATGCAGATACGCTGTTCGCCCTGCCCGATAGCGGAAATGCCCGGATCATCCTGGCACGGCGCGGTGTGCGGTTCCATAAGAGCGACCTGCAGGGGGTATGCGACACCCTGCTCTACCTGCAGGCGGACAGCCTCATCCACCTGCGAGGCGACCCGTATGTCTGGAGCGGGACCGACCAGATCAGCGGACGACCCATGCGGATCACCCTGCGCAACGGGCAGGCGCACCGCCTGTTCGTGGAACGGGACGCGTTCGTGGTCTCCCAGGTGGACAGCGTGCTGTTCGATCAGGTGGCCGGACGCGAGCTCACCGGATTCTTCCTGGACGGAAAGATCCGGAGGATCCTGGTGGAAGGGAACAGCCGGACGGTGTACCACGCGATCGAGGAGAAAGGCGGGGAGCGCTCGATCATCGGGGTGAACCGGGCGGATTGCAGCCGGATCGAAGTGACGATCGCCGAGGATGAGGTGCACAGTGTGGCCTTCCGCGACCGGCCTGATGCCGTGATGTATCCCTTGGAGAAGGCCCCGCCGGAGGAGGTCCGCCTGCCCGGCCTTCACTGGAACGCCTCCGCACGGCCCACGGACCGGGCATCCATATTCCGGTGATCACAGGCCCTCCAGCCTGTCCTCGTCCCACACGTCACGTGGTTCTATGCGGGAAAGCCCGTCCACCTCGCGATCACGGGCATTGCCCACGTAGGTATTGGGATACAGGAACAACCGGGCTCCACCATAGATGCCGCTTGCCTGCCGCACCTGGAAGACCAGTTCGTTGTCGGTGAAGAGACAGTCCTCCACATGGGCGATGGAAAGGTCCTTCACCGCCATGGCAATGGCCGATCCACGGAACGTGCATCCACGAACGACCACCCGGGCGATCTCCCCGACGCTCATGCCCTTGTCCGTGGCCCCTTCGAGGGTACAGTCCCTGACCACCAGCCTGCCTCCGCCCAGGTCCAGCGCATCCCCTTCCCCGCTCGTCCCGGCCTGCCCGAACCAGCAATCTGCCACGCTTCCCGTACAGCGGTCCAGGTCCACCAGGTCGGAGAAGGCCCCACTGAACCGACAGTCCTCCAGGATCACCTCGCTGTCCTTCACGTTCACGAGGTCCTCCCCCCGCCCGTCCTCCAGTTCGGATCGTTCCATCACGAGCCGGACCCCATGCAGGCTGAGCATAGCGGAATGACCCTGTCCGGCAACGGAAGCTCCGGTACCGCCCGACATCCTCAGACCGGTGATGATGCAGGGGGTGTCCCCATCACCGGTCACGGCGAACGTGCCGAAGGCGGAATCGCCTTCGGAAGGTCTTACGAAGACCGGGTTCAAGGGCGTGGCCCTGACGTGTAAAGGGCCCTGGCAAAGGATGCTGCGTCCCGGGTCGATCTCCAACCGGACCCCTGAGCGGAGCACGAGCGACGCACCTTTGGGAAGAATGAGGTCGTCCTGGATGCGATAGCGTCCGCGATCCAGGAAAAGCGTGTCGCCGAGAACCCGTCCACCGACCGCCTCGGCGATATCGGACAATGACCTGACGGTGCGCTCCATCGCATACTGGGCCTCCCCGGCGGGAGGGACCAACGGACGATCCCACCACGCGATCGGGTCGCCATGTTCGAGCCGGTCCAGGAGCTCCTTCGTTATCCTGGTCGCGCGCGCCCGTTCCAACCTTGAGCCGCTCTCGAGCAGCGGCATCCAGGCCTTCTCCATGGCCTCCATCCGTGCTTCCAGCCGCCACCGGTCCGCAAGCAATGCTTCCCGGCGTTCCTTCATTCGCACAAGTACTTCAGCCGATAGCAACCGGCGCACCAAAGGCCGGTCCGCCAGGACCTTGGCCGGGGGAAGGCCGTCGACGCCGCGCCGTGTGCGGTAGACCGGCAGTAGCCGGCCCGTCACCCCCATATGCACCAGGTCCACGCCTTCCCGGAGGAGGTCTTCCCGGTCGCATAGCCAGAGCAGGAGCGCCCAGTCCACCAATCGCTCGGTATCGGTCCAGGCGGCGGCATCCCTCTCCGACGAGCGCTCGCGATAGGTGCGTGCCAACATGGAGGGCTCATCCGAAGCGGGCAACAGCTGGTCGGGACGCCAGGGATCCAGGCCCATCTCGACGAGCTGGCCTTCCATGATCCTGTGCTTGCGCAGGAATGTCCGGTCCACCCGCTCCTCCTTGATGAACATGCCCCGATCCTCTCCACAGATCACCAGTCGGACGAACCCCACCTCTGGAGCAAGCACTCCGAGCTCATCGGCCAGCACCTGTTCGAACTTGGCCCGGATGGGTCCTTCACCAGCCGGGATCAATACCAGCTGCCGCTGCGTGTGGAAGAGCGTTTCCTCGGGAAATTTCACCACGAACCCACCGCGCTCCGTTCGCAAGCGGCGCACACGGACCGGGACCTCCACATCCGCGTCCCGGAACATCGCCGTAGACCAATCCGGAGGGCCCACGTCGGTCCCGATCGCCAGGCACAGGGAGCTGTCCGAAGTGGAAAGCTCATAGCTGTCCGATCCGACCGGTACGGTATCCTGCGGCTGGCGGTCGAACAAGGCGGCATATGCCGACACCTCCGAGGCCTTGATCCCCAAGGGCCAACTACCTGCGAGGCGGTCCTCGGACAACAGGGAGAACAGGCCCAGCAGCAGCAAGGCCACCAGGACCGGCCCCATCAGGACGGCCACCAGGCCTCTGGAGCGTCGTTCACGTCCCATTGGTGAGGTGTTGGAACCGGTGCAGCTGCGACCGCACCTCTTCCTCCCATTCCCGGACGGAGGTCGTTACCGGGACCGACCCGAGCGACGTGAGCCGCAGCATCGCATCACGGTCGCGCGCCACGTGCGGGGCAAGGCCCTGTGTCAGGCTCAGCACCCGGGTCGACCAGACCGATCGATCGACAAGTAGCTTCTCCGCACGCTCCCGCGCCTGCAGGTAGTGTCCTTTCCAACGCGGGTCACGGAGCAGGATCTCCGTCACGTCCGGGGTCACCGTGCTATCCACTGAGGAACGACCCTCGGCGCTCAGTACGGGGTAGAGCCTCCCTGATCCCGCCTGCGGGATCAGGTGGGGAACGGCCCGACCGCCGTCCAGGAACAGTTCCTCCCAGACCCGAAGGCGTATGAAGGCCGCCGCATCGACCAATTCAGAAAGGCTGTCCGTCCGAAGGCTGTCGGGAAGGTCGGTCGCGTGGATCAAGCTGACCAATGATGTCAGCCGCTCGTGTGCCGCTTCCACCTGGCCGTCCGGCCCCTCCGGGGTCCAATGGGCGTCGATGGACCATGGCGTGGAGCCGGTGCACGAGAGCACGGCAACGGGACCGCTCCGCAGGTGCCGGTGGCGTTCGAAGTCCTCGCCGACCACCTCGGCCCATTGCCAGAGACCGAGGAGGATCCCGTCCATCTCCAGGCTAACCAGTTCCGACCGGGCAACGGCCACACCCAGCATGCCTGCCATGTCCAAGGAGGCCTTCCAAGCCACCCTGGACGGCTCCACCGGCCTTGAGAAGCGCAGGATGCGGATCCCGCCAAAGGGCGACAGGCTGTCCAACTCCAACGACCAGCTCCCTCCGTCCACCTCCGCAAGCCTTCCTCCATAGGCCACCCCTTCATGCACCAGCCTGCAGGTACGGGATCCATCGTCGGACACGAACCCGGTCCTCAGGTCCACGCGTGGAAGGGCTGTCCCGGCACGGTATTGCAAGGAGCCATCGATCAGGATCCGGCCGATGGATGCGCGGGCAAGCACGAGCGCATGGGCGGGTCCGAACAGGAACATCCCCGCGCCCAGGAGCAGTGCGGCCAGGCCCAACAGCACAGGGAGCGGTCTGGCACCGGATGTGCGTTGCCGGCTCATCGGCCCGGGCGGCTGAGCAGTAGCACGAGCGTTCCGAGGAGAGCGAGCACGATGGCGCTGAGCACGTGACCGAGCCCCAGCAGGCCGGCCAGCAGCATGGCGGGAACGCCTAGCCGGAGGTCATGCACCATGCGGGAAAGCAGGCCGGCCACCAGCAGACTTCCACACAGGACGAGGGCCATGGTCCATTCGGCATGCAGGAGACGCATGACCACGACCAATCCGAACGAGAGGAGAACGAGCAGCCAGCCCGACCGGCCTCCGCGATCGGCTGGACGCAGCCCGCGATCGGCTGCCCAGGCCCACAGCTGAAGGGTCAGCGCAAGCAGGATCAGCAGCGTCAGCCACTCCGTGGCACCCTGGAACAGGCTTACCAGTTCCTCATCCCCGGCGTCCATGCCCACAAGATGCTGAGCAGGAGCGCGGATCAGGCCGGTCGGGAGCGCGACTTTTCAAGGGGCCTTGGTGAAGGAACCGTCCGAAATGGGGACGGTCGGCAGCTGCCGACCGTCCCTACTTCCAAAGATCTGGCCCTGGTCCCATCAAGGCCGTCGACCAAAACCTGATGTCAAGGTACCATGAAGGCCTGCGAGGCCATGGTCGGATCTGACGAACGGGGAAGAATGCGTGACGAACGGGCAGGGTCGATCTCCCGATCAGAGATAACGTGCCATCCAACTATCCCTGAGCGGAACCTGGAACCTGGCATCCAGGTCGGCCTTCGTGGTCACGAGGTCATCGTACACGATGGTATCGCCGGACAGAGTGCCATCCGCCAGCAGCTCCTGGACCTCTTCCAGCCTGCAGCTGCGCAGTTCGCCATTCAGCTCGAACACCACGACCATGCGATCGGTGAGCATCAGGTTCAACTGGTACTCAAGGTCCTTGATGAAGCCGACGCTCTTGTCGATGCTGCAACCAGAGGCCTTCGCCTGGACCTCGTCCACGGCGATGACCACGAAGCGGTCGTGAAGCACGTCAACGGCGGCGTCCAGGGCGGCCCCGTGCGCGGCCCAGGAATCGCAGAAGACCGAGCCCTGTTCACGAACGAACTTCTGCTCGGCCTGACCGAGCGGCCGGGCGCTCTTGTAGACCCATACGCGGGCGTGCGCTGGAAGGTCGGCCAACTGGCGGGTGGGGCTGGGTGCTGTGGTCATAGGTCAGCTGCTTCGGCGATCAGCTCGGCGAGGTCCTTGACGGCCACCTCACCTTCCTTCTCGAAGTGCTTCACGCCATCGGTCATCATGGTATTGCAGAACGGGCACCCGGCGGCGATCACGGCCGGAGCCGTTCCGAGGGCCTCCTCGCTGCGTGCGATGTTCACCTCGCGATCCCCGGGCTCGGCCTCCTTGAACATCTGCGCACCACCGGCGCCACAACAAAGGCCCTGAGCACGGCTGCGCTTCATCTCAACGAGCTCCGCGTCCAACTTGGCCAGCAGCTCACGCGGCGCCTCGTACTCGCCATTGCCGCGGCCGAGGTAGCAGGGGTCGTGAAAGGTGATGCGCTTTCCACGGAAGCTGCCGCCCTCCACCTTCAAGCGTCCTTCGCGCATCAGGGTATTGAGGAACTGGCTGTGGTGAAGGACCTCGTACGATCCGCCCAGTTCGGGATACTCGTTCCGGATGGTGTTGAAGCAGTGTGGACACGCCGTTACGATGCGCCTGACCCCGTAGCCGTTCAGCACCTGGATGTTCTGCAGCGCCTGCATCTGGAACAGGAACTCGTTCCCGGCACGGCGCGCCGGGTCCCCGGTGCAGCTCTCCTCGGTGCCCAACACCGCGAACTTGACACCTGCATGGTGCATCAGCTTCACGAAGGCCTTCGTGATCTTCCTCGCCCGGTCGTCAAAGCTGCCCGCACAACCGACCCAGAAGAGCACCTCCGGGGTCTCTCCGGAAGCGGTCAGTTCGGACATGGTGGGCACGCGGGTGGTCATTCCTCGGTCCATTTCATGCGGTCGGCCTGGGCGAACTGCCAGGGCGCCCCGTTGTTCTCCACGTTCGTGAGCATGGTCGTGAGCGCAGGTCGCGGCCGGCTCTCCTCCATCACCAGGTTCCGACGCATGTCCATGATGATGGCCACCGGATCGATGTTCACCGGACAGGCCTGGGTGCAGGCGTTGCACGTGGTGCAGGCCCAGAGTTCCTCCTCGGAGATGTAGTCACCGAGCAGCGCCTTGCCGTCATCCTGGAAGGTGCCGTTGTTGGCATCGATGTTCCGCCCCACTTCCTCGAGCCGGTCGCGGGTGTCCATCATGATCTTGCGCGGGCTCAGCAGCTTGCCGGTGAGGTTGGCCGGGCATTCGCTGGTGCATCGTCCGCACTCCGTGCAGGTGTAGGCGTCCAGCAGGCTCTTCCAACTCAGGTCCTGGACGTCCCTGGCACCGAAGCGTTCCGGTGGCGCTCCATCGCCTTCAGCCGGCGTGGCATACGGATCCGCGGAGGGGTCCATCATCAACCTCACCTCCTCGGTGATGCGCGGCATGTTCCGTACCTGGGTCCTCGGCTCCAGCTTGCTGTACCACGTATTGGGGAAGGCCAGGATGATGTGGAAGTGCTTGCTGATGGGCAGGTAGTTCAGGAAGGCGAGGATGCCGAGGATGTGCGCCCACCAATAGACCCGCTCCAGGACCAGGAGCGTACCGGTGTCCATGCCCGCGAAGAACGGCGTGAGCCAGCTGCTGACGGGGAACGAACCGGCCTTCACGAAGTGCTCCGCTCCTCGTTCCTGGAGGAGCTGGTCCACCGCGTTCATCTTCAGGAGCGCGCCCATGAGCACGAGCTCGATCAACAGGATGTACACCGCATCGCGTTTGGGCCAGGAGGTCATCTCCCTGCCTTTGAAGCGCGGGATGCGGATCACCAGGCGCCGGGCGAGGAACACGACGCAGGCCACCACCACGCCCAGCGCCAGCCACTCGAAGACACCGATCATCAGGTCGTAGAAGCCACCCAGGAAGGACAATACGCGATGGGTGCCGAAGATGCCATCGATGATGATCTCGAGGACCTCCAGGTTGATGAGCACGAAGCCCACGTAGATCAGGATGTGCATGATGCCGGCCACCGGGCGCACCACCATCTTCCCCTGACCCAGCGCCACCCGGGCCATCACGCCCCAGCGCTCGGCCTTCCGGTCGCTGCGGTCCTCATCCCGCCCCAGCCGGACGTTGCGTGCGATGCGCCTGACCTGACGGGCGAACAACCCGATGCCCGCGGCCAGCGCGACGATGAAGAGGATGTTCTCCAAGCCCATCTAGTCCTTCAGTTCCTGTTCCATCGAGGTGCGGATCCGTTCGATGTCCGCCTTGCTCAACTTGGGCAGCTTGTCCTTCTTGCCGAAAACGGAGAAGTACCGGTTGGGGTTCATGCGCAGGTCCTCCAGCAGCAGCTCCAGTTCGGCACTGGCCGCGTTGAGGTTGTTGTACAGGCTGTCGTCCTTCATCAGCTTCCCCATGGTGCCCTTGCCCTGGTTCATCGCGATCAGCATCGCGTTCAACTGGCGGGAGGTACTGCCCAGGTCGGCGATGAGGCTGTCCAATCGGCCTCCGGCCAGGGCCGTGGTGGCCGTGTCCAGGTTGGCGAAGATGCGGTCCATCCGGTCGCCGTTGCGCGCCAGGGCGCCGGACACGGCGTTCACGTTCTCGATGGTGCTCTTGAGGGCCTCGGACTCGGCCGCCACCACCGCATCCACACGCGCGGCCGTCCGTTCGAGCGTCTCCAGCGTCTGCCGGATGCTGCTGAAGCTGGCATCGATATCCCCGCGTGCCTCGGCGTTCAAGATCTCCTGGAGGCTCGTGAGCACGCTGTCGATGTTGGCGAGCATGCCTTCCGCCTTGCGCTTCAGCGGGTCGATCTGTTCGTTCACCGATTCGGTGAGACTGAGCTCGGCATTTCCCAGCAGGGTGTCCCCCTGTTGCGCCATCTCCGTGGAGGTGCCGGGCTCCAGGCTCACGGCCCGGGTGAAGATGTCCGCACTGTAGATCCGGATCCGTGTGTCCTTCGGGATCCGCAGCCGGTCCTCGTCCACCTGGATGCTTATCGCGATGCGACCGGACCCGTCCGGCATCAGTTCGGTGTTCACCACCTGGCCCACCTTCAGGCCACGGTAGAACAGCGGCGTGGACGAACTGACCCCGGAGATGTCGTTGTAGACCGCGTGGTAGATGTTGCGCTTCTGCAGGAGGTCCAGCCCCTTCAGGTAGTTGATCCCGAACACGAGCAGGAGCACTCCTGCCATGATCGTGAGCGCGATGGTATACTCCCTTTTCAGTTTCGGCAACGGCACGGCTTATCGGCCCTCGGCCAATTTAACGGCTTCCTGTAGATCGATGCGTTCGCCGTCCCGGAAAGCCACGATGAATGCACCGTCGTAGCCCTTTGCCCGGCATCTGGCCTGCAGCTCGCGGGCCCCGGCCAGCGAAGGCTCGTTGCCCACGGTGTACTTGAACAATCCGGCGCCCTGGTGCTCCTCCACGCCCTCTAGGCCATTGAAGTTGGACGGCTTCACCGGCACGCGCTTGGACGCGGTGACGATCTGCACCTTGAAGCGCACCCCTTCGGCGGTGGTGACCACGGGCATGGCCACCTGGGTGCAGTCGGGCTCCGCAGGACGCGGGGTCATGTCCACGTCGACCCCTTCCACCTGGGCCTTGTACTGCTTGAACGCCCGGTAGATCGCGGAGGCCATGTAGTCCTGGCCCTGCTCGCTCTGCAGGAACTCCTCCTCCTTGTCGTTGGTGAGGAAACCGAGCTCGATGAGCACCGCGGGCATGGTGGTGTAACTGATCACGAGGAAGCCGGCCTGCTTCACCCCGCGGTCCGGGCGCCCCACGCGGTCCTTGAACTGCCGCTGCACCAGCGCGGAGAAGAGCAGGCTGTGGTCCAGGTAGGCGTTCTGCCTCAAGCTCAGGGCGATCATGCTCTCGGGATCGTTCGGGTCGTACCCGTCATACCGAAGGCCGTGCCCGTCCTCCAGCAGGATGGCCTCGTTCTCCTTCTGGGCCACCCGCATGTTGGCCTCGGTCTTGTGCAGGCCCATGACGTAGGTCTCGGAACCGTGGGGAGCGTGGTTGTCGTTCGCGTTGCAATGCACGGAGATGAAGATGTCCGCCTTGTTGCGGTTGGCGATCTCACACCGCTCCCTCAGCTCCACGAAGGTGTCGTCATCGCGGGTGTACACCACTTTCACGTCCGGAAAGGCCTCCTGGATGTACTTGCCCACCAGCTTGGTGACGTTGAGGGCGACGTGCTTCTCGGTGGTCTTGTAGCGCCCGGTGCCCAGGTTCCCGGGATCCTTGCCTCCATGACCGGCGTCCAGCACCACCACGTCCACCTTGTTGGGATCGTTGCCACCTTGTGGCATGGGATGTGCGGGGAGGGCGGCCAGTGCCGCCAGCGCGGCGCAAGCCATTCCTTTACCCAAGCGCGCGATAAGGCCCATGCTCCTTTCGGGGAACGCTAATTTCGGCCCGCACATGGCGGCGGGACCAGCTGTGCGGCCCTCGGGGCACGAAGCTACCGCGGTGCCGCGCGCCGGGCGGCCGGGCGTGGGCGCACTTTTCCTCAGCATCGTGTTGGTGGTCATGGCGTTCGGTCCGTTGGCGGGCCAGGGGCTGGACCAGGAGGTGCGGTACAGCGCCCGGGACAGCATCCGGTACGACCTCTCCCTGCAAACGGTGTACCTCTTCGGCGGGGCCACCGTGAAATACGGCGACATCACCCTCACGGCCGACCGGCTGGCATACGACCTGAAGAACGAGGAAGTGCGCGCCTTTGGTGCGCCGGACAGCATGGGCACCGTGGTGGGCAAGCCGGTGTTCACCGAAGGTTCCCACACCATCGAGTCGGACAGCATCCGCTACAACTTCACGACGAAGAAGGCGCTGATCCGCAACGTACGCACCGAGGAGCAGCAGGCCTACGTGCATGCCAACGTGAGCAAGCGCCAGCCCAACGAGGAGGTGCACAGCAAGGGTGGGATGCTCACCACCTGCGACCGACCGCGACCGCACTACCACTTCAAGGTGAGCCGGATGATCGTGATCCCCGATGACAAGATCGTGGCGGGGCCGGCCTACATGAAGGTGGGCAACGTGCCCACGCCATTGGCCATCCCCTTCGGCCTGTTCCCCAACAAACCACGTGGGGCGTCGGGCATCCTGATCCCCACCTGGGGGGAGAGCGAGCAGCTGGGCTTCTTCCTGCTGAACGGGGGCTACTACATGCCCCTGAGCGACCAGGTGGACCTGCAGCTCACCGGCGACATCTACAGCCGCGGCAGCTGGGGGGCACGGGCCTTCACGCGCTACAAGCAGCGGTACCGGTACAACGGTTCTCTGGACCTGAGCTACAACAACCTGCTGAACAGCGACCCGGACTTCCCGGACTTCAGCGAGCAGCGCACCTTCTTCGTTCGGTGGAACCACCTGCTGGACCCGCGCGCCAGCCTCACCGACCGCTTCAGCGCCAGTGTGAACGTGGGCAGCAGCCAGTACTTCACCAACAACTTCAACAGCAGCACCTACGACTACCTGAGCAACACCTTCCAGAGCAACATCCAGTGGTCGCACCAGTTCGGGGGCCGCATCCCCAGCAGCCTGGCCATCAATGCCCGCCATGCGCAGAACACCCTGAACCGCACCTTCGACCTCACCCTGCCGTCCATCACCTACAACGTGCAGCGCTTCTTCCCCGGGGAAATGCTGCGCGGGCCGCGGGTGGGCCGGCAGAAATGGTACGAACGCATCGGGGTGAACTACTCGGCCAACTTCGACAACCGGCTCAGCACCACCGAGGACCAGCTCTCGTTCGACAACCTGCCGAACCTGCTGGCCGACTTCCGGAACGGCATCCGGCACACCGCCCAGGTGAACACGTCCTTCAAGACCAAGGCCTTCACCATCAACCCCGACTTCCGGGCCACGGACCGCTGGTACTTCGAGACCCTGCGCAAGACCTACGTGCCCGACCTGGACAGCACCATCACGGACACCGTGCCGGGCTTCCGCCGGGCGGGCGACTGGAGCGTGGGGGCCAACCTGACCAGCAAGCTCTATGGCACCTTCGTGTTCGGTGGCGGGAAGTTGAAGGCCATCCGCCACGTCATAACCCCCCAGGCGGGGGTGTCCTACCGGCCCGACTTCGGCACGCAGGTCGAGGGGCCCTTCGGGAACGATGGTGCCACCAGCAGCTATTCACCCTTCGACATCGGCATCTACGGCAAGCCCCCCCAGGGCGAGAGCGGGCTGCTGACCCTGGGCCTGATCCAGAGCCTGGAGGCCAAGGTGCGCGATGGGAAGGCCAGCACGCCCAACAAGGAGGTGGTGCGCAAACTGAAGCTGATCGACTTCTTCGGGATCAACACGAGCTACGACTGGCTGCGCGATTCGTTGAACTGGAACCCGCTGAACATCGCCGCCCGTACCAGCTTCATGGACCGGATCCATGTGAACCTGACCAGCCTTTGGGACCCGTACGCCACGAACGTACTGGGGCAGCGCATCCAGGCCAGCACCCTGGACGTGAACGGGCAGCTGCTCCGGCTCACCAACCTGAACACCGCGGTGGGCTTCGACCTGAAGAGCCCACGCTACGGGCAGCCTGTGCAGCAGAGCTCCGGGCAGGATGAACAGGTGGTGGGTGAGGCCGATCCCGACAAGGGGGCCAAGGTGAACTTCAGCCTACCCTGGCGCCTGAACGTGAACTACAGCTATGACCTGGCCCGGTTCTGGGCGGCCGAGGAGGTCACCGACACGGAGCGGCAGAGCGTCCTGTTCAATGGCGATGTGAACATCCTTCAGCATTGGAAGCTCGGGTTCAGCAGCGGCTATGACCTGGTGGCCGAGGAGTGGACGCCCACCTCGTTGAACCTCTACTGGGACCTGCACTGCTGGGAGTTCAACTTCAACATCATCCCGATCGGGGTGCGGAAGAGCTTCAGCTTCCGGATCAACGTGAAGGCCAGCATCCTGCGCGACCTGAAGTACGAGCAACGCCGGCCGTACGGCAACAACAACAACCTGCTGTTCTAGGAGCGCACCCAGTTGGCCAGGAGGCGCGCGCCGTCCGGGGTCATCACGCTTTCCGGGTGGAACTGGACACCGCATGCCGGAAGGTGCCGGTGCCGGACCGCCATGATCACCCCGCGCTCACTGCGTGCCGTGACCTGCAGTTCCGCTGGAAGCGTGGCCGGGGCGGCGGCCCAGGAATGGTAGAGGCCCACGGGGAAGCGCGCAGGCAGTCCCTGGAAGAGCGGATCGCCGGGTTCCTCCACGCGACAGTCGGCCACACGCCCATGCATCACCTCCGTTTGTTGGAAGAGAGAACCTCCGCACACCTCCACCAGCGCCTGCATGCCCAGGCACACGCCCAGCATGGGGTGGGTCGGCAGCAGTTCGCGCACCACGTCCATGAGCACACCCGACTCCGAAGGAAGGCCTGGCCCGGGTGAGAGCACCAGGCGGTCATAGGTGGCCGCCTCCGCCACGGTGATGGCGTCGTTGCGCACCACGTCCACCTCTTCCACTAAGGGCTGCAGCACGTGGTGCAGGTTCCAGGTGAAGCTGTCGTGGTTGTCGAGCAGGAGCACCCGCATGGCCCGCGAAGATCGGGCGGCGGTGGCCCTGCTCCCTAACTTTGGTACAGGCTCATGGGCACCGACGTCACACAAGGGATCCGGGTGGAGGTGCGTCCCCGCTTCGAGCCCGCGCACAGCGATGTGCCCCAAGGCCGGTGCATCTTCAGCTACCGCGTGCGGATCGTGAACGAGGGCTCACGGCCGGTGAAGCTCCTTCGCCGGCTCTGGCACATCCACGATGGCCTGGCGCCCGTGCGCGAGGTGGAGGGTCCCGGAGTGGTCGGTGAAACGCCCGTGATCGCTCCGGGTGAGCGCTACACCTACGAGAGCTTCTGCGATCTGCGCAGCGGACAGGGCCGCATGCATGGCAGCTACCTCATGAGCAGACTGCCTGACGACCACCTCTTCGAGGTCCGCATCCCCGAGTTCCACCTGGAACTTCCCTGGCTGGCCAACTGAGCACTCAGCGCTGCACCACGAAGGGCATGGCCCCGGCTTCCAGCAGCAGGTGGTACCGGCCCGCTTCCAGGATTCCCACGGCGATCACACCATCCACGGCCACCCGGCCGGCCAACACCTCACGACCGCTGGCATCGAACACGCGGTAGGGCGAACCCGGGACCACGCCACCCACCCGCAGCAGGTCCGTGGCCGGGTTCGGCCAGAGCGACAACGTGGGGCGTGCATCCTCACCGACTCCCGTCGTGCAGGAACCTGGCGTATGGAACACCACCGAGTTGCTGCCGCTGTTGGGTACGCAGACCAGGTTGTTCACCGGATCGTAGTCGATGTCCGCCGCGTTGTTCAACACCACTCCCACTGCCGGGATGCCAGGCAGGGCGAAGGAGGGGTCGTACTGCGTCAACTGGTCCGGAGTCCAACTGGTGACCCAGAACTGGCCATTGCAGTCGATGGTGACACCGTCCAGGTTGGTGAGCCCCGTGTTCGTCAACAGGGACATGGCTCCGGAGACCGGGTCCACCGCATGGATGCCCGCGTTGCTTCCCCAGGCCACCACCACCAGGCGATCCAGCGTGGGGTCGTACACGATGCCATTCGGCGTGAAAATGGTCTGGGACACCAACGGGGTCGAGGTGCCGGCGACGGGATCCACCTTGTGGATGCGGCCTTGGGAAAAGTCCGTGGCATAGAGATGGGTGCCGTCCGTGGTGAGGCCGTTGAGGAAGGTGCCGCTCAGGTCGATGTCGGCCACCTGGCTGCCATCGGTGCGGAGGAAGCCCTTCACCCGTCCGCCGCTGCAGGCATACAGCGTATCGCCGAGCAGTTCAAGCCCGTGCGGACCGCTCCCCAGGCCGGAAGCGAAGGTGCTCACCGCCCCGCCCTGCTCCAGGATGCTGATCACATGGCTCTGGGTATTGCTCACGAAATAGCGGTCGCCCGCGGGGTCGTACTCCACGCTCTCCGCGCCATTGAACTGGGCGGCCAGCGAACCGGTGAGCAGCAGGAAGAGCAAGGTGGAAAGGTCTCTCATGACAAGGGCTTCTCGGGCGGCCAAGGTAGGGTGAGCGCGATCACCTGACCGCTCGGTAAGGGCGGGTATCTTTGCGGCCCTTCACAGTGAACACCATGATCGACGCCATCTTCACGCCCCCCCACCCCGCCAACGAACCCGTGCTGAGCTACGCGCCCGGCACCCCGGAGCGGGAGCAGGTCATCCACGAACTGGAACGCCTCCTGGAGCAGGAGAAGGACCTGCCCATGTGGATCGGCGCCGAACGCGTGACGACGAACGACCGGCGCGCGGTATCGCCTCCGCACGATCACCAGCACACCATCGGCCATGCCCACTTCGGCACGGCCGACCATGTGAAGCGGGCCATTGATGCCGCGCTGGCGGCGAAGCCTGCCTGGGAGGCCATGGCCTGGCAGGACCGTGCGGCGATCTTCCTGAAGGCGGCCGACCTGCTCAGCGGACCTTACCGGGCGCGGATGAACGCGGCCACCATGCTGGCCCAGAGCAAGAACGTTTTCCAGGCGGAGATCGACGCGGCCTGCGAGTTCGCGGACTTCCTGCGGTTCAACGTGCAGTACATGACGCAGATCTACCGCGACCAGCCCATGTACAGTCCGCAGCACACCTGGAACCGGGTCGAGTACCGGCCGCTGGAAGGCTTCGTGTTCGCGCTCACGCCCTTCAACTTCACCAGCATCGCCGGCAACCTGCCCAGCGCGCCCGCCCTGATGGGCAACGTGGCCGTGTGGAAACCGGCGCAGAGCCAGGTGTACAGCGCCCAGGTGATCATGGAACTCTTCCATGAGGCCGGCCTGCCGGACGGGGTCATCAACCTGGTGCATGTGTCGGGGAGCGCGGCAGGCGACGTGATCTTCGGACATCCGGAGTTCGCGGGCCTCCACTTCACCGGCAGCACAGGCGTGTTCCGCCAGCTGTGGAAGACCATCGCCGACAACCTGCCGGTGTACCGCAGCTATCCCCGCATCGTGGGCGAGACCGGCGGCAAGGACTTCGTGATCGCGCATCACAGCGCCGACGCCCTGCAGGTGGCCACCGCCCTGAGCCGGGGGGCCTTCGAGTTCCAGGGACAGAAGTGCAGCGCCGCCAGCCGGGCCTATGTACCGGACAACCTGTGGCCGAAGGTGAAGGAGGAACTGGTCGCGGACGTGAACAGCTTCACCATGGGCGACCCAAAGGACTTCTCCCACTTCATCAACGCGGTGATCGACGAGAAGGCCTTCGACAAGATCGCCGGGTACATCGAGCACCTGAAGCAGGAAAAGGGCACCGAGATCATCGCCGGGGGCGGCTATGACAAGGAGAAGGGCTACTTCATCGAACCCACGGTGGCCGTGGTCAGCGACCCGAAGGCGAAGACGATGTGCGAGGAGATCTTCGGGCCCATCCTGACCATCTACGTGTACAAGGCCGACGCCTGGATGGAGACCCTGGCCCTGCTGGACGGGACCAGCGAATACGCCCTCACTGGAGCGGTGTTCGCCCGGGAACGCCAGGCGATCGTGGAAGCCACCGACCGGCTGCGCCATGCCGCGGGGAACTTCTACATCAACGACAAGCCCACCGGGGCCGTGGTGGGGCAGCAGCCCTTCGGCGGGGCCCGTGGCAGCGGCACCAACGACAAGGCGGGCAGCTACCTGAACCTGCTGCGCTGGGTGAACGCGCGCACGATCAAGGAGAACTTCGTGCCGCCCACCGACCACCGCTATCCCTTCATGGGCTGAGGCCGTCCACACGTGATCGTGGAAGACCGCGTTGTTCCCGGGGATGGGAACGCGTGCGCGCACCACGACCTTTGAGCGGATGAAGAAGCTGCTGGACCGGCTGCCCTACTGGCTGCGGAACCGTTACGGATTGGCCGTGGGGGTGCTCGTCGTGTGGCTGGCCTTCTTCCATAACTACGACCTGTACACCACCTGGAAGCTCCGTCGCCAACTGCACCAGCTGCACGAGCAACGGGCCTGGTACGAGGCGGAGATCGGCAATACCCGTGAGCAACTGCACGAGCTCACCAGCGACAAACAGCTGCTGGAGAAGTTCGCCCGGGAGCGCTACCTGATGAAGCGCGACAACGAGGACATCTTCGTGCTGGTCCCGAACGAGGACTGACCCTCAGAGCTTCACGCAGAGCGCGGTGGTGAAGGCCGTGTTCACCGGGGAAGGGGCCAGATCGGCGTCCAGGAAGGGGTCGTCCGGTCCGCCAAGAAGCCGACCCTCGATACGCCAGGTGGTGCGGTCGTTCACCGTACAGTCCACTCCCAGGCTGGCTCCCAGCACTGAGAGCTCGTCGGTGATCACACCCGCATCGTCCAGCAGGCATTCCGCACGCAGCACGCCCCACCAGCGTTCGGCGAAGCGTTGTCGCGCCACACCGATGGCCGTGATCCAGCCGTCCAGTCCGCCCTCCCCGTTCTGTTGCAGCCCGACGTCCACACCCAGCAGCAGGCCGGCATCCGGGCCGTCGAAGGACGCGTAGAGGTCGTTGTAGAAGCGCCAGTGGCCCACGCTGTCCGGTGTATCGCTGCCCACGAAGGTGCTCCAGTTGATGGTGGTGCCCTTCCTGGGGGTGTGGACCACTTGGGTGCCGAAGGCGGGCGTCGTGTACCCCTCCGGTCTTCGGATGCGCTGCCAGCCGTTCAGGACCAGGGCACTGAGCATCCAGCGTTCATTCGGCACGTACTGCAGGCGAACACCCGCTTCGTAGTACGGGGAGTTCTCCGCCGCCAGCCCGCGTGTCAGGGTCATGTTGTCCGCTCCCACGGCGCTCTCGGCCCCAAGGTGCGAGGGCATGATGCCGAAGTCCACCCACAACTCCCGTCGCTCGGAGATCCTCACTCCTGCCCAGGCCTCGTAAACGGCCCGAAGCAGCTCCGGCTCAGCGGCCAGGTTGTACTGTGGGTAGTCACCCGCCATGAGCGCGAACGATGCGCGTGTCCGGTCATGGTCGTAGTCAGCGCGCAGCAGGCCCAGGTTCAGGCCCACTTCGTTGTGCCGCTTGTGGTTGAACAGGAAATAAGGGCGCTCCCCGTTCTCCGGCCGGGAGAGGTCGTAGGCATAGTACGCCTCCAGGTAGCCGGATAAACGCACCTTGGAACTGTCACCCTGCGCGTGACCCAGGCAGCCGATCAGCAGGAACAGCACCGACGCCGGTCCTCGCATGCGCTATGGCATCAGTGAACGTGCCCGTGCGCCACCTCCTCCTCAGTGGCCTCACGCACATCCGTGATCTCCACACTGAAATGCAGCGTGACACCGGCAAGCGGGTGGTTGCCGTTGAGCATCACCATCTCGTCCTTCACCTCCATCACGGTGAACACGCCCAATTCGCCCTGCTCTCCAGCCTGGAACTGCATGCCTTCCTCCACGGTCTGGTCGCCGAAGCGGTCCTTGGGCACCTGGTGCACGAGTTGTGCATTGAACTCGCCGTACCCCTTGGCGGGAGGTATCGCCACCTGCACCTTGTCCCCCGCGGCCTTGCCTTCCAGTTCCTCCTCCAGTCCGGGCACGATGTTGCCCGCTCCATGCAGGTAGGCGAACGCCTCGCGGCCGGCGCTGGTGTCCAGCAGCTTGCCATCGGGATCGTTCAGGGTGTAATGGAAGGAGACGACGGAGTTCTTCGTGATCTGCATGATGCGTGGTTCTGGACGGCAAGGTACCCTTTCCGCATCCGCCGATCGGTGACCCAGGTCCGCATGGAATGGGAAAGCCCCGCCGTGGCGGGGCTTTCTGCTTTTCTCGCAGGTCGTCCGAAGGACCGTTGCACTATTCCGCGACCGGTGCCGCCTCCGCCACCTTCTTGGTCGCCGGGGCCTTGGCATCCGCCTTGGCCTTGCCTGCGCAACAGGCGCCTTTGGCCGAGGCCTTGCCTTCTTCTCCATGGCAGGACTTGGCCCCTTCGGCCTTCCCCTTGCCAGCGCAGCAACCGCCTGCCTTGCCTTCCTCGGCCACCTTGCCATTGGCCTGGGCCTTGCCGGCACAGCAGGCACCCTTCTCCTTGCCTTCGGCCTTGCCGGCACAGCTGTGCACCTTATCCACCTTCACGGCATCCTCTTTCGCAGGGGCCTTGGTGGTCTCCGTGGTGCTCTGGGCGCTGAGGCCTCCCGCGAAGGCGGTGAGCGCCAGCATCAAGATGTACTTCTTCATGGTGTGTTGTTCGAGTTAACGCGAAGTCCGCGCAAATTACTTCCTGCAAGCCTTGTGCCGATCATTCCTCGCCGGAATTCGTGAGCGTGCTGCGCAGGTAGAAGACCCCGTCCCCGGCGATCGCCGTGGCGCTGTCCAGGGGTTCGGAAGGGGTCACGGCGGTCCAACCGGCGCGGGACAGGCCCGGCCGGACCTCCACCTGCCGGTAGCGGTGCCCCCCTTCCTCCGTGGGACCTTCGTCCACGTACACATAGCCCACGTCCCCGCTACGGGCCAGTGCCCCATCCGGCACCGCCAGCAGCCTTGCGCCCCCCGTCGGCACATCGGCCAGGACGGACATGCCCTCCACGAGGTCATGGCTCCCCTCCTCCACGTGCGCATGCACCGGAATGGTGCGCCCATCGGCATCGAAGGTGCGCCCGATACTGAAGAGTTCGCCGGTAAAGGATCGATCCGGCAAGTTCATTACGGTGAAGGGGAACAGGACCCCTTCCTGCAGCAGCGCGAGGTCGCGTTCGTAGGCGTTCAGGTGCACGTGGAAGTGCTCCAGGTCGATCACCTCCATCAGCACGGTGGTGGGTTCCACCCGGCTGCCCAGGTAGATGCGGATCCCGTTCACCCGGCCCTCCATGGGGCTACGTACCACGAAATGGTCCTCCAGCCGGTCCGGGTCCAGGGAATCCCCGTCGATGCCGAGCAGGCGCAATTGTCCGGCAAGGGCGGAGCGCCTGGCGGCCAGGTCGCGTTCCGCCGCCTCGGCCTCCTCCAGGTGACGGCGTGCGGTGGCGTCACCCTCCAACAATTGGCGCTGCCGCTGCAGTTCACGCACCGCCTGGGCATGCCGGGTCCTGGCGCTCAGGTAGTCCTGCTGGAGCTGGTAAAGCCCGATGTCCGTGAGCGTAAGCAACGCCTGTCCCTTGCGGACATGCGCGCCTTCATCCACGAGCACCGAGGCCACCTTGGCCGCGATCGGAGCGGTGATCTCCGCCTTGCTCACCGGCGAGGTCATGACGCGACCAGTGAGCCGTACGGACCCTTCCATCCTCTGGTATCGCGGCGTCACCGTGGTCACGTGCAGGGATGCCATCTGGGCGGCATCGAGTTCAAGCTCCGTGACCATCAGCGTATCGTCGAGCCCCCGCGTGGAGGACCCGTGGGAATGCGTGTGCCCCTGACCGTCCTCGTGGACATGGTCCGCTGCATCCGGCTGTTCAGGAAGGTTGGATCCGCAGGCCGAGAGCATCAAGGCGGCGGACACGAAAAGGATCGTTCTCATGGTGTTGTAGGTCTGGTGTCAGCGGCCTGTGACGGTGATGCGTTCGAGCTGCAGCACCGTGCCGTTCAGGCTGTCCACGGTGCGCAGGTATTCCTGGAAGATGGTGTTGGCCTGCTGCAAGTTGAGCAGGTGCTCCGCCTGCCCGATCTCCCCGACCTCGAAGGCCGTGAGGGAGGTGGCCAGGATCCGTTCGGCGTTGGGCAGCGCTTCCTGCTCGTACCAGCGGAGCAAAGCCCGGTCGCGTTGCTCCTGGAGGAGCAGGGCCTGATGTTCGGCCATGAGCTGCAGCCGCGCATCGTTCCACGCCTGCCGTGCGGATTCCTCCCGATAGGCCCCGGCCTTGGCCTTCGCCGCACCGGGCACGAACCAGAGCGGCACGCTCACCCCGGCCATGAATCCGTCGAAACGGTCCGTTGGCGCTGCCAGTGGGAGGCCCTCCGCGGTGGTGGGTGCATCGATCAGGGTCTGGTTGAAGTAGCCCACCATCAGGTCGGGGAGCATGGCGTTGCGGGCCACGCGGTGCTCCTGACGCGCCACTTCGGCCTGCTGTTCCAAGCGGACCAGGTCGGGGTTCAGGGCGAGCACGGCCGTATCCGCACCCATGGGTGTGGGAAGCGCCCGTAAAGGCCCGGGCGAAATGTCCACCGGGACCTGCATGCCCAGCAGCGCACCCAGGC
>ERZ795053.1389-NODE-1389-length-30697-cov-10.144638_pt1 | contig 30697 bp, 31 predicted proteins | sample MGYA00375137_ERZ795053 | MGnify/ENA primary metagenome ERZ795053 (study PRJEB30182, sample SAMN05720284) | activated sludge metagenome | isolation source: Anaerobic digester | place: Hong Kong | collected 2014-12-17 ...
CCGCCCGGGCGGAGGGGCGTTCGACCCTGTTCCAGAGCCCCTGGCGCGACGCCGATCCCGCGACCCATCCGGACGCGCCCCATGTGATCCGCCTGAAGGCCCCGCGCGAGGGCGTGACGGTGATCGAGGACAAGGTCCAGGGCACCGTCACCTTCCGCAACGACCAGCTCGACGACATGGTCTGTTTACGTTCCGATGGTACGCCGACCTACATGCTTGCCGTCGTGGTGGACGATCACGACATGGGCGTCACGCATGTCATCCGGGGGGACGACCACCTGAACAACGCTGCCCGCCAGACCCAGGTCTACAACGCGATGGGCTGGACCGTGCCGGTCTGGGCCCATATCCCGCTGATCCACGGGCCGGACGGCAAGAAGCTGTCGAAACGCCACGGCGCCGTCGGGCTGGAGGAATACCAGGCGATGGGCTACCCGGCGGCGGGCATGCGCAACTACCTTGCGCGGCTGGGCTGGGCGCATGGCGATGCGGAGTACTTCACCGACGACCAGGCGCGCGCATGGTTCGACCTTGAGGGAATCGGCCGGGCGCCGGCGCGGCTCGACTTCAAGAAACTGGAAAACCTGTGCGGCCAGCACATCGCAGCGACGCCCGATGAAAGGCTTTTGCCTGAAATTGAGGCATTTCTGGAAGCCGCGGGAAAGCCGCCGCTTTCGCAGGTGCAGAAAGACGGGTTGTCACGCGGTCTTTACTGCCTTCGCGAACGCTCAAAGACATTTCCGGAACTTGTTGAAAAGGCGCATTTTGTCCTGACTTCCCGACCGATCGTCCGGGACGAGAAGGCGGAAGCTGCGCTGGATTCGGTATCCCTTGGTATACTGCACGAATTGACGCCGCAGCTGCAAAATGCTAGCTGGTCGAGAGATGAACTGGAGGCCGCTGTCGCCGCCGTCGCGGGTGCGCACGGGCTGGGTCTGGGCAAGATCGCCGGCCCCCTGCGCGCCGCACTGGCCGGGCGCGCGGTCACGCCCAGTGTCTTCGACATGATGCTCGTCATCGGTCGGGAGGAGACGATCGCCCGGCTGAAGGACGTGGCTGGCTGAGATCCCGCCAGGGTCCGGCCAAGGATTGACGTGTGCGGGGCCCGTCCCTGCCTACAGGATGAGAGGGATGGACATGGCCGAGACGAAGAAGACCGCAACACTCAGCATCGACGGCAAGAGCTACGACATGCCGGTGCTGACGCCGACCGCAGGCCCGGAGGTCATCGACATCCGCAAGCTCTACGCGCAGGCGGACGTCTTCACCTACGACCCCGGCTTCACCTCCACCGCGGCCTGCGACAGTTCGATCACCTATATCGACGGCGACCTGGGGGAGCTTCTTTATCGCGGCTACCCGATCGAACAGCTGGCCGACAAGTCGCACCACCTGGAGGTCTGCTATCTGCTGCTTTACGGCGAACTGCCGGACGCCGCACAGATGCGGGATTTCGAGAACCGCGTGACGCGGCACACCATGGTGCATGAACAGATGCACAACTTCTTCCGCGGGTTCCGCCGCGACAGCCACCCGATGGCGACCATGGTCGGTGTCGTGGGCGCGATGTCGGCCTTCTACCACGACAGCCTTGACATCAACGACCCCTGGCAGCGCGAGGTCGCGGCGATCCGCATGATCGCGAAGCTGCCGACGATCGCGGCCATGGCCTACAAGTATTCGATCGGGCAGCCGTTCGTTTACCCGAAGAACTCGTTGTCCTATGCCGGCAACTTCCTGCACATGTGCTTTGCCGTCCCGTGCGAGGATTATGTGGTCCGTCCCGAGCTTGAGCGCGCGATGGACCGCATCATGATGCTGCATGCCGATCACGAACAGAACGCCTCCACCTCGACCGTGCGGCTGGCTGGATCGTCGGGCGCAAACCCCTTTGCCTGCATCGCCGCCGGCATTGCCTGTCTTTGGGGCCCCGCCCACGGCGGCGCCAACCAGGCATGCCTCGAGATGCTGCGCGAGATCGGGTCGGTCGAGAACATCCCCGAGGCGATCCGCCGGGCCAAGGACAAGAACGACCCCTACCGGCTGATGGGCTTCGGCCACCGGGTCTACAAGAACTTCGACCCGCGCGCGAAGGTGATGAAGGAATCCGCCGACGAGGTGCTGGACCTGCTGGGCGTTCACGACAACCCGCTCTTGCAGGTCGCCAAGGAGCTGGAACGCATCGCGCTGGAGGATCCCTACTTCATCGAGAAGAAGCTTTACCCGAACGTCGATTTCTATTCGGGCATCATCCTTGAGGCGATGGGATTCCCGACCTCGATGTTCACGCCGATCTTCGCGCTGTCGCGGACGGTCGGGTGGATTTCCCAATGGAAGGAAATGATCGGCGATCCGCAGCAGAAGATCGGCCGTCCGCGCCAGCTTTATGTCGGGCCGACGCGGCGGGATTACCTGGACGTCGAAGCCCGCTGAACGCGGGGGCCGGAAAAGGATCGGGCCGCCCTTCGGGGCGGCCCTTTTCATTGCCGTTCGGCCAGGGCGCGGATCAGGTCGCGCGCCTCGGGCGGGGGCTGGCGTTCGATGCGCCGGTAGGTGCTGCCGTCGCGGGCACGTTCGGCAAGGCCGTGGTCGATCAGCGACCGGCGCAGCAGCGCGCGGTCGCCGAAAAGGTGGAACGCCTCGGCCGCGCGGTTGACCTCGGCCTCGGTCATGTCCTGCCGTGCGGGCAGACGGGCCCAGAGCGCCCAGACGCACAGCGCCTGGATCGATGTCTTCTTGGGCCAGCGGATCATCCGGCCCCCGGCGTCGAAAAGGCGCGAGGCCTGGGCGAGTTTCTTGGGGTCAGACGGGACCGGCGGTTCAGGCGGCGTGGGAAGCGATCGCGCGGCGCCGCTGCGCAGGTGCTGGTAGTTGCGGAACCCGGCCGCCCGGGCGATCATGTTCAGAAGGCTCAGATGGCCGGGCCTCGGGTCCGCGGCCTCAAGGTCGCGGCCAAGGCGTCTGGCGAAATCCGACAGGTCGGGGATGGAAAGCGCGATGGCTTCACGGGGCATGTTCAATCCTTTCGGCGCGCCGATGCCGGGTGATCCGGGGCCGATGGTCGCCGTCTTGTCGTGCCAGGCGCGCTTGCGGGATAACAAGCCGATGGTCGAGGGATCGCAGGTTTAGCTTCCCGGGGACCGGGACGGCGACGCCTTGGTGAACTGCGGACCGCCGACGGGAATACCCCCGCCGCGCGGCCCGGTCAAGATCGGACGCCCCCGGACAGGCCCGGGGGGCCTGCGGCATCAGGCGGCGGCATGTTCCTTGCTGATCTTCTCCGCCTCCTTGCCATAGATCTCCTCGTAATGGTCGAAGGCGGCCTCGTGCCAGGCGGTGCCCTGGGTCGAGGAACCGAGCGCCATCACCAGATCCTCGGTCGCGGAGGCGGGGATGAGGGCGCGGAAGATGTCCCAGCCGCGAAAGACCGGGTCGGCATCAAAGCCCAGCACCTGTCCCTTCATCGACGAGACAAGCGACACCATCGCGCCGGAGTAGACCGAGGGCACATGGATATCGATCCGCTCGATCGGCTGAAGCAGGACCGGCCCCGCCTTTTGCAGCGCCTCGCGCACGCCCATGCGCCCGGCAGTGCGGAAGGCATAATCGGAACTGTCGACGGAATGCGACTTGCCGTCGGTCAGCGTGACGGACACGTCGATGACGGGAAAGCCGAGCGGCCCCTTGTCCATCGCCTCGCGGGCGCCTTCCTCGACCGAGGGGATGTAGTTGCGCGGCACCGCCCCACCCTTGACCACCTCGTCGAAGCGGAAGCCCTCGCCGCGCGGCAGGGGCCCGACGACCAGCGCCACATCGGCGAACTGACCCGCGCCGCCCGACTGCTTGCGGTGGCGGTAATGTTCCTCGACCTGGGAGGAGATGGTTTCGCAGTAGCGCGGCGCGGGCGCGTCGATCGTGACCTCGATCCCGAAGTCGTCGGCCAGGGCGGCAAGGGTCTGGCGCTGGTGCATCGGCCCCTGAAGACGGACGGCGACATGGCCCGTCGCCTCGTCCTGGCCCATCGCCAGCATCGGGTCGGCCTCGGCCAGGCGGGTCAGCGCGGCCGAAAGCCGCACCTCGTCGCGTTCGTTGGCAGGCATCACGATCCGCGTCAGCGCGGGCGGGCAGCCCCTGGCCCAGCCGGGCGCGTCGTGACTGGCCTGGGCGGCAAAGACCCTGCCTGCGTCAAGCTGGTCGGACTTGACCGTCACCGCGACCTCGCCCGGCGCGAGGCGGTCGAGATGACCCTTGCCGCCAAGTTCCGCCAGCCCGCCCAGGTTGTCGCCGCCAAGCTGGCTGCCGACCGACACGCCATCGGCCAGCGCCCGCAGGAAGACGCATTTTCCCAGGTGCTTGCGGTTTTGCGCGTGAAAGCCGACGGCGACGGCATCCGCCTGCCCCAGGCGCGCGCGCAGCGCGTCAGGCCCGGGCGCCTCGTGGCGAAGTGCCTTCATCAGGCGCATCACGCCGTTCATGTGGCTGGCCGCGCCCAGGAAGGTGGGGATCAGCACCGCGTCCTGTGTCTCGCGCCGCGCGATCGAGAAAAGCGCACCCGCTGCGGGCTCGTGATCCTCGATCAATTCCTCAAGCAGCGCATCGTCGAAATCCGACATGTGTTCCAGAAGCTCGGCCCGCGCCTCGTGTTCGCGGTCCGCTTCGGCCTTGGGCATCGCGACCAGGGTCGAGGGCTGGCCTTCGCGGTAGCGCCAGGCGCGTTCCGAAATCAGGTCGATCGCGCCGACGACCTGGCCGTCTTCGCGGATCGGAATCTGGCGCAGGACGATGGCGTGGTTGGTATAGGCCTGCAGCGCGGCCACGATGTCGCGCACCCGGCCCTTGGGCGTATCCATCCGGTTGATGAAGATCATGCAGGGCGTTCCGGCCTCCTCGATCGCGCGCAGCCAGGGCGCGGCCAGCGCCGCCTCGGCCGGGTCGGGCGAGACGCACAGAACCGCCGCGTCCGACGCCAGAAGCGGCGCGCCGGCCATGCGTGCGAACTCCGGCCCGCCCGACATGTCCACGGCGCACCAGTCTTCGTCCATGAAGGTGAAACGGGTCAGGCTCAGGTGGCCGGCGTTCTCGGTCCGGGGGGGCTTGCCGTCAAGGGCGGCGAGTTGTCGGACAAGCTCGGTCTTGCCCGATTGCGATGGGCCAAGAACTGTGATGCAGCGCATGAAAACCTCCCCGTTTGGCACATTGAAGAGGGTGCGGCGGATCGCCGGCCCCTCGTGCCAAGGGGCCATGCGCCCTCTGGTTCAACCTTCGGGCGGGAAAGGGTTTCGGTCAAGCGGGGACATGGTACGGCGGGCGAAAACCGCCGCGACGGATCAGCGCCCCTCGAAATGGGGCGGGCGCTTTTCAAGAAAGGCGATCACGCCTTCCTTGAAGTCGTTGGTCATGCCGCATTCCCCCTGGAGCCGCGCCTCGAGCGAGAGCTGGCCGCCAAGGTCTTGGCCCCATGCGCCGCGCAGCGCCGTCTTGATGTTGCGATAGGCCACCGTCGGCCCCTTGGCCAGATGCGCGGCCCGCCCGCGCCAGTGGGCGTCGAAATCCGCGTCGGGCACGCATTCCCAGATCATCCCCCAGTCCGCCGCCTGCCGGGCGGGGATGCGGTCGGCGAAAAGCGCGGCCCCCATCGCCTTGGCAAAACCCATCTGGCGGGGCAGCCACCATGTGCCGCCGGCATCGGGCATCAGGCCGATGCGGGTGAAGGCCTGGCTGAAGAAGGCGGCTTCGGCCGCGATCACCACATCGGCCGCCAGCGCGAGGTTCGCGCCTGCCCCCGCCGCCGCGCCGTTCACCGCCGCGATGACCGGCACCGGGCAATCGTAGATCGCGCGCAGCATGGGTTCGTATTCGTCGCGCAGCGTGCGTTCGAGGTCGATGCTGGCGATCTGCGCCCGGTCGCCCAGATCCTGCCCCGAACAGAAGGCCCGCCCTGCCCCGGTCAGAACCACGCAGCGCGCCTCGGCGCCGGCGCGGCGCACGGCGTCGGTTATCTCGGCGCGCATCTGGGTGTTGAGCGCGTTCATCACATCGGGCCTGGCCAGCGTGATGACCGTCAGGCCCGCATCGGATTCGGTCGTAATCGTCTGATAGGCCATCGCCGCCCCTCCTGTTTCTGGCGGGCAGATTAGCGACCCTTCGCCCGAGGGGAAGGGGAACGGTGCGTCATTCGTTCAGGATTTCCTTCAGCCGGCGCGCCTCGTCCTCGTCCAGGGGGCGTGGCGCGGTCTCCGGCTGGGTGCCACGGCGGCGCAGGTAGACAGCCGCACCCGCCAGCCCGATCAGCAGCATCATGGGCCCGGCGATCCACAGGATGATGTTGGCGCCCTTCGCGCGCGGCTCGAACAGAACGAATTCGCCAAAGCGGTCGACGACGAAGTCGATGACCTGGTCGTTGGTGTCGCCCGCCATCACCCGTTCGCGCACGACAAGGCGCAGGTCGCGGGCGACCGGAGCGTTCGAATCGTCGATCGTCTCGCCCTGGCAGACCGGGCAGCGCAGGACCGAGGAAATTTCCCGCGCCCGCGCCTCCAGCGCGGGATCGGCAAGCATTTCGCCGGGCTGGACCGCAAGGGCCGGCGCCGCCGCCAGAAGAAGCGCGAGGACAAGCCGCTTCATCGTCCTCACTCCGCCGGGGCCGGGGCGGCGGCGGCGGTGCGCCGGGCCCCCGCCGCGACGCGGTAGCGCCTGTCGCTGAGGCTCAGAAGCCCGCCGATGGCCATGAGGATCGCCCCCGCCCAGATCCAGTTCGCGAAGGGCTTGATATAGGTGCGCACCGCCCAACCGCCGTTTTCCTGCGGATCGCCGATCACAAGGTAGACATCGCGGAAGAACCCGTTGTCGATCGCGGCCTCGGTCGTCGGCATTGCCGCGACCGGGTAGATGCGCTTTTCGGGATGCAGGGTCGAGATCACCTTGCCGTCGCGGGCGACGATCATCGTGGCCATGGTCGAGGTGTAGTTGGGCCCCTGCACCTCCTGCACGTCGCTGAGCGTGATCTGATAGCCGCCGGCATCGAAGGTTTCGCCGATATGGGCGACGCGGATATCCTCGACATCCCAGGCCATGAGGGTGGAGATGCCGATGAAGACGATGCCAAGGCCCGCATGGGCCGTGGCCTTGCCCCAGTCGGCGCGCGGCAGCCGCGCCAGGCGCGCCCGGCGGCGTCCCGCGCGCTGCCAAAGCTCCGCCGCCGCCCCGGCGACAAGCCAGGTGCCGAGCGCGACGCCGACGGGGGCAAGCGCGGACCGCCCTGTCTCAGCCGCGAAGGCCAGCGCCGCGAGCGCAAGCGCCAGCAGAAGCGGCGCGGCGAGCGGACGCAGTGCGTTGCGCAACGATCCGCGCTTCCACGGAAGGATCGCCCCGACGGGCAGCGCGATGGCCAGAAGCACCATGAAGGGGGTGAAAGCCTTTTCGAAGAAGGGTGCGCCCACCGAAAGCTTCCGGTCGAAGAACATCTCGGCGAACAGCGGCCAGACGGTGCCGATGAAGACCACGAAGGCCGCGACCGCCAGAAGGACGTTGTTGAGGACCAGCGCGGATTCGCGGCTGACCAGCCCGAAGACCCCCTTCGCCTCGAGCGCGCCGGCGCGTGCGGCGTAAAGCATCAGCGCGCCGCCGATGAAGACCGCGAGGATCGCCAGGATGAAGACGCCGCGTTCGGGGTCGTTGGCAAAGGCGTGGACGCTGGTGATGACGCCCGAACGCACGATGAAGGTGCCGATCAGCGAAAACCCGAAGGCAAGGATCGCCAGAAGGATCGTCCAGCTTTTCAGCGCCTCGCGCTTTTCCACGACGATGGCGGAATGCAGAAGCGCGCCTGCCAGGAGCCAGGGCATGAAGCTGGCGTTCTCGACGGGATCCCAGAACCAGAAGCCGCCCCAGCCCAGTTCGTAGTACGCCCACCACGACCCGAGCGCGATGCCGATGGTCAGGAACATCCAGGCAGCCAGCGTCCAGGGCCGGACCCAGCGCGCCCAGGCGGCGTCAACCCGCCCCTCGATCAGCGCCGCCACGGCGAAGGAGAAGGCCATCGAAAGCCCGACATAGCCGAGGTAGAGGAACGGCGGATGGAAGGCGAGGCCGGGATCTTGCAAAAGCGGGTTCAGATCCTTGCCGTCGAAGGGCGGAAAGGCAACCCGGTCGAACGGGTTCGAGGTCAGCAGGATGAAGGCCAGGAACGCCACCCCGATCATCGCCTGGATCGACAGCACCCGCGCCAGAAGGCGGGGCGGCAGGGCATCGCCGAAGACCGCCGCGGCGGCGCCGAAAAGCGCGAGGATCAGCACCCACAGCAGCATCGACCCCTCGTGGTTGCCCCAGACGCCTGCGACCTTGTAAAGCATCGGCTTCAGCGTGTGGGAGTTCTCGATGACGACGCGCAGCGAGAAGTCCGAGGTGACGAAGGCATGGGTCAGCGCGGCGAAGGCCGCCGCGATCAGAAGGAACTGGATCTTCGCCGCCGGGGCCGCGACGGCGGTCCAGCCGTGCCAGCCGCGCTGGGCGCCGATCAGGGGGACAAGGGACTGCACCAGGGCGACGCCAAGCGCAAGGGTGAGGGTGAAATGGCCAAGCTCTGCGATCATGACGCGGATCATAGAGACTTGCCGCGTCCGGGCCAATGGGCTGCGCGCGCATGTCGCGGGGATCGGCTTGTATCCGATTTATTCACTCAGGTATTGACCGCGGCCGTGAATTGCCGCATCAGGGGCGCAGGAAATCCGACCAAAGGACTCAGGTAATGAAAACCCGGATCATGCTGTCGCTGCCGCTTCTGGCGATCGCCCTGCCCGCCGCGGCGCAGGAAGTGAACGTCTATTCGCACCGCCAGCCGGAACTTGTTCAGCCGCTCTTCGACGCCTTCACGAAGGAAACCGGGATCGCCGTCAATGTCGCCTTCGTCGACAAGGGAATGGTCGAACGCCTGGTCAGCGAAGGCAGCCGCAGCCCCGCCGACCTGGTGATGACGGTGGATATCGCGCGGCTGGCCGAGATCGTCGATGCCGGCGTGACCCAGCCGGTCGAATCGGACGTCCTGTCCGCCAACATCCCGGCCGAGTTCCGCGACCCCGACAACCAGTGGTTCGGCCTCACCTCGCGCGCCCGCATCGTCTATGCCAGCAAGGAGCGGGTGGCCGACGGCGAGGTCACGACCTACGAGGATCTGGCCGATCCCAAGTGGCAGGGCCGCATCTGCACCCGTCCGGGGACGCATGACTACAACCTTGGCCTGATGGCCGGCATCATCGCCCATGACGGGGAAGAGGCCGCGAAGGCCTGGGCGACGGGGCTGCGCGCCAACCTTGCCCACAAGCCCGAGGGCAACGACCGCAGCCAGGTCAAGTCGATCTGGGCGGGCGAATGCGACATCTCGCTGGGCAATACCTATTACATGGGCGCGATGCTGGCCGACCCGGAACAGAAGGAATGGGCCGACAGCGTGCGCATCGTCTATCCGGTGTTCAAGGACGGCGGCACGCATGTGAACGTCTCGGGCGTGGCGATGACGAAGGCGGCCCCGAACAAGGCCGAGGCGATCAAGCTGATGGAGTTCCTGGCCTCGGACGAGGCGCAGGCGATCTACGCCGAGATCAACCACGAGTTTCCCGTCGAACCGGGGGTTGCGCGATCCGAGCTGGTCGAAAGCTGGGGCGATTTCACGCCCGACAGCGTGAACCTGGCGGAACTGGCGCGGCTGCGGCCCGTCGCGCTCAGGATCATGGAAGAAGTGAACTTCGACGGCTGACCCTCCCTTCCCGGCTGTCGCAGCGGGGCCCCGGCTTTTCCCGGCCGGGGCCTTTTCGTTGCCGCTGGACAAGGCCGGGACCGCGCGCCAATGTCGGCATTCCTGAGGAGGGCGACATGGCACGCAAGATCATCATCGACACCGATCCCGGGCAGGACGACGCGGTCGCGATCCTTCTGGCGCTGGCCTCGCCGGAGCTGGAGGTGCTGGGCATCACCGCGGTCGCGGGCAACGTGCCGCTGGCGCTGACCGAACGCAATGCCCGCATCGTCTGCGAAATCGCCGGTCGGCCGGACATGCGTGTCTACGCCGGGTGCGACCGGCCGATGCAGCGCAAGCTTGTCACGGCCGAACATGTGCACGGCAAGTCCGGGCTGGACGGGATCGAACTGTTCGAACCCGAGATGGCCCTTCAGTCGGGCCATGCCGTCGATTTCCTGATCGACACGCTGCGCCGCGAAGCGCCGGGGACGGTCACGCTTTGCCCGCTTGGGCCCCTGACCAACATTGCCACCGCCTTCACCCGCGCGCCCGACATCGTGAACCGCGTGGCGGAGATCGTCCTGATGGGCGGCGCCTATTTCGAGGTGGGCAACATCACCCCGGCGGCCGAGTTCAACATCTATGTCGACCCGGAAGCCGCCGACATCGTCTTTCGCGCGGGTGTGCCCCTGGTCGTCGTGCCCCTTGATGTGACCCACAAGGCGCTGACGTCGCGCGCCTGGATCGAGGGGCTGCGCGCGATGGGAACCCGGGTGGGCAGTGCCGTCGCGGGGCTGACCGATTTCTTCGAACGGTTCGACATGGCGAAATACGGCAGCCAGGGCGCGCCGCTGCATGATGCCTGCGTCATCGGCTATCTGCTGAAGCCCGGCCTGTTCACCGGCCGCCATATCAACGTCACGGTCGAGACGACGGGCGCGTTCACGACCGGCATGACCGTCGCAGACTGGTGGCGGGTGACCGGGCGGGAACCGAACGCGATGTTCCTGGGCGGGATCGACCGCGACGGGTTTTACGAGATCCTGACCGAACGGCTGGCGCGGCTGTGACCGCCGCGCTGACCCTTGCGGGGCCGGAGGATCTGGACCGGCTTCTGCCGCTGGTCGCGGCCTATCACGCCTTCGAGGGGATCGTGACCGACGACGCCTTTCGCCGTGCCGCGCTGGCGCCCTTGCTGGCGGGGACCGACCTGGGCGCGGTCTGGCTGATCGGCCCGCGCGACGCGCCCCTGGGCTATATCGCCACCGGGCTTGGCTGGTCGATCGAACTGGGCGGGCCGGACGCATTCGTGGACGAGCTTTTCGTGGTGCCCGAAGCGCGCGGGCGGGGACTTGGGCGCGACGCGCTGGTACATCTGGGGCAAGTGCTTAAGGCGCGCGGGGTCGTCGCGCTGCATCTTGAGGTCGCTCGGGAGAACCGCGATGCACAAAGATTTTACGCCCGCGAGGGGTTCGAGGCGCGCGATCGCTATTTCCTGATGACCCGGACGCTCTAGATTGACGGGATGACACTCGCCCTGCCCTTCGACAATTCCTATGCCCGGCTGCCCGACAGGTTCCACGCCCGGCAGGCGCCGGTGCCGGTGGCGGCGCCGGGGCTGATCGCGGTCAATCATGCGCTGGCGCGCGACCTGGGCCTTGATCCGGCGGCACTGGAGACGCCCGAGGGGATCGCGGCCCTTGCCGGCAACTCGGTGCCCGAGGGCGCGGAGCCGCTGGCACAGGCCTATGCCGGGCACCAGTTCGGCGGCTGGGTGCCGCAGCTTGGCGACGGCCGCGCGATCCTTCTGGGCGAGGTCGTGACGGCGGAGGGGCGGCGTGCCGACATCCAGTTGAAGGGCGCGGGCCGGACGCCGTTTTCGCGCCGTGGCGACGGGCGGGCCGCGATCGGGCCGGTGATCCGCGAATACATCCTGTCCGAGGCGATGGCGGCCCTTGGCGTTCCGACGACGCGGGCCCTGGCGGCGGTGACCACCGGCGAACCTGTCTGGCGCGAGACCGCCCTGCCCGGCGCGGTCCTGACGCGGGTGGCCGCAAGCCATATCCGCGTGGGCACCTTCCAGTATTTCGCCGCGCGCGAGGATGGCGAAGCGCTGGACATCCTTGCCCGCCATGTCATCGCCCGCCACTATCCCGGGGTCGAGGGGCCGCTGGCGCTTCTGGATGCGGTGACCGGACGGCAGGCGCGGCTGATCGCGCGCTGGATGAGCCTTGGCTTCATTCACGGCGTGATGAACACCGACAACATGGCGATCTCGGGCGAGACGATCGACTATGGCCCTTGCGCCTTTCTTGACGGCTATCACCCGCGCAAGGTCTTTTCCTCGATCGACCAGTTCGGGCGCTATGCCTATGGCAACCAGCCCCGGGTCGCGGTCTGGAACCTTGCGCAGTTCGCGTCCTGCCTCTTGCCGCTGATGGGGGCGGAAGGCCCGGCGGTCGAGGCCGCGAGCGAGAGCATCAACCGTTTCCCCGCGATCTACGAGGCCGAATGGCTGCGGCTTTTCCGCGCCAAGGTCGGCATCACGGGGGCCGAAGCGGAAGACCATGCCCTGATCGCGGGGCTTTTGGAGATCATGGCCGGGCAGAACGCCGATTTCACCCGGGTGTTCCGGGGGCTTGCGACCGGGATGGCGGCAGCGGAATTTGCCGACACCGCCCCCTTTGAGGACTGGCAGCGGGCCTGGCGGGACAGGATCGCGGCCGAACCGGACCCCGAGGCGGTCATGCGGGCGGCGAACCCCGCCTACATCCCGCGCAACCACCGTGTCGAAGAGGCGATCCGCGCCGCGACGGCCGGCGACTTCGCGCCCTTCCACCGGTTGAACGCGGTGCTGTCGCGCCCGTTCGAGGACCGCGCCGGGGACGCGGCCTTTGCCCTTGCGCCCCTTCCCGACGAAGAGGTCCGCCGCACCTTCTGCGGCACCTGACCATCAGCGCCGCTTGCGGAAGAAGCGCCGGTTGGCAGCGACGAATTCCCTGATCGCCGCCGTAAGTCCCCCCAGTTCCTGCCCCTTGAGGTATGAAAGACCGGCGATGGCGCCGATGCTGGCGCCGAGCGTGTCGACGATCAGATCCCACATCGTGTCGATCAGGCCCGATTTCTGCATGTTGAGGCCGAAGATCTGGTCCATCGCGAACTCGAAGATTTCCCACAGGGTGCCGATGGAGAGCGCGAAGCAGAAGCTGATGAAGGCGACCGCCCAGGCGGGGGCGGCATAGCGGTCGCCCTCGAACAGCATGAAGACGAAAAGAAACCCCGCAAGGCCGAAGCCGACGGCGGAGCCCGCGTGCAGGATCACGTCCCACCACCAGTAACGGGTGTAGAAATCGAACGCTTCGCCCAGAAAGATGGTGCCGAAGACGAAAACCACGATCCAGGCGAAGAAGCGGACCGGCAGGCGGATGCCGAAGCGGCGGCTGGCGACGACGGGCAGGATCGAAAGGCCGAAGGTCGCGGCAGACACGAAGGCCAGCGACCAGCGCCCCTCGGCCAGCGCAAGGACGAAGGCCACCAGAAGTACCGCCCAGATCATCTGGACGATAATCGGCTGGCCAAGGATGCGACGGTGAAGCATTCCACAAGGCTAGGCATGCGCAGAAGCCGCTTCAAGTCCCCTGCGGCGGCGGCTAGACAGGGGCAATGAGACTTCGCCTTCTGTCCTACAATGTCCACAAGTGCGTGGGGCTCGACCGGCGGCGCAAGCCCGGGCGCATCGTCGAGGTGATCAACCAGACGGGCGCGGACATCGTCGCCTTGCAGGAGGTGGACCTGCGGCTGGGCAGGCGGCCTGCCGCCCTGCCCCTGTCGCTGGTGGAACAGCATACCGACTACCACGTTCCCGACTTCGCCCCCGACAGCCCCAGCCTCGGCTGGCACGGCCAGGCGATCCTGCTCAGGCGCGGGATCGAGGTGCGGGGCATCGAGCGGATCACGCTTCCCGGGCTGGAACCGCGCGGCGCGCTTCTGGCCGAGGGCAGCTGCGGCGGGGTGGCGTTTCGTGTCATCGGGGCGCATCTGGGGCTGATCCGGCGTTACCGGCTGATGCAGATGGCCGCGATCCGGGCGGCCATCGGCGCGCGGGCGGGGATGCCGACGGCGATCCTGGGCGATTTCAACGAATGGTCGTCGCGCAACGGCATGGCGCCCCTGACCGACGCGTTCCACGTCCATGCGCCCGGCCGATCGTTCCCGGCGGCGCGGCCGATCGCGGGGCTGGACCGGATCGCGCTGTCGCCCGGCTGGCACCTGCGGGACGCGGGCGTGCACAAGACGACGCTGGCGCGCATCGCCTCGGACCACCTGCCGGTCTGGGCGGATGTCAGGCTTTCCGCGGACGGTTGATCAGTACGATCCCGGCGGCGACCAGAACCAGCGCCGCGAAAAGCCGAGGCCCGACCGGTTCGCCCAGCAGCAGCCATCCGAGCGCGACGCCAAAGACCGGCGTCAGGAAGGCAAAGCTTGCGACCCCCGAAACGGGATAGATCGACAGGAGCCAGAGCCAGAGCGCGAACCCCGCCGCGACGACCACGACGCCTTGATAGGCCAGACCTGCCAGGTGAATCGGCTGGAGATCGCGGATGAAGGGACCAAAGAAGACCGAGGCCCCCAGCAGAAGCGGGATCGACACCAGAACCTGCCACCAGAGCTGCATGTCGGGGGCGAGCCGCGACAGCCGCGACACCCGCGCCAGAAGCGCGATCGCCGCCCAGCAGATCGCCGCGACGACAGCGCAAAGATCGCCGGCCAGGCTTGCCTCGCCGCCCGCCGTGCGGTCGGTCAGCGCGAGGATCACGCCGAAGAACGCCAACCCGAGGCCAAGGACACGCACGGGCCGCAGCCGTTCCTCGGGCAGAAGGAAATGCGCGGCCAGCGCCATCCAGACCGGCATGGAATACAAAAGCACCGCCGTCCGCGTCACCGTCGTGAGGTCGAGCGCCATGAACATGAACAGGAATTCCAGCCCGAAGACGAGCCCGACGGCGATGCCCGGGACCGCCATGTCGCGCGACAGCCGCGTGGGCCGCCCGCGCCAGCGCATCCAGCCCCAAAGCGCCACCGCCGCGACAAGCGACCGCAGCCCGGCGAAGAAGACCGGCTGCAGCCCGGCGTTCACCATCTTGATGATGATCTGGTTGAAGGCGAGGAAGAGCGCGAAGGCGACAAGCGCCCCGGCCCCGAAGGCGTCGATTCCGTTCCTGCGTTCCATTCGGGGTCCCTTGTCCGGCGCGCCGGAACGGACGCCTCCCGGACAGCGAAGTCAAGGGGAGAAGTTGGCGGGGGAGCAACTTGGGGGGGCAACTTGGCGCTGGCCGGTCGCGGCGCGATCGGGGATACTGCCGGGATACCGCCATGGAGTGACGGCACGCAGCATGACGTTCGACTGGTCGCAGACACGCATCCACTGCCCGCTGGACCTTGCCGCACCGGGCAAGCGCGCGGGGCATCTGCTGCTGCCCTGGTCGGACAACACCAACCCCCTTGGCGGCCATCCGATCCCGGTGATGGTCGCCACCGGCGCGCCGGGGCCGACGCTTCTGTTGACGGCGGGGGTTCATGGCGACGAATTCGAGGGGCCGGTCGCGATCCTGGACCTGTGGCGCGACATAGACCCCGCCATGTTGCGGGGGCGGGTCATCGCGCTGCCCGCGCTGAACGCGCCGGCAGTGCGCGCGTCCTGCCGCACCTCGCCCCTTGACGGGGCGAACCTCAACCGCGCCTTTCCCGGCGACCCCGACGGCGGGCCGACCGCGCAGATCGCGCATCTGGTGGAGGCGGTCCTGCTGCCCGGCTGCGATGCCGCCGTGGACCTGCATTCGGGCGGAAAGGCTTCGTGGTTTCATCCCTGCGCCCTGCCCGCGCGCGCGCCCGACGGCGCCATCGACACTGCGAACATGGCGCTTGCGCGGGCTTTCGGGGCGCCGGCGATCTGGCTTCTGGGGTCGGGCAACGACGCGCGGTCGCTGAACGGGGCGGCGACGCGACGTGGCGTTCCGATGATTGCCGCCGAACTGGGCGGCGGCGGCGCGATAGACCCCGCCCTGACGGCGCTGGCAGTGCGCGGGCTTTGGCGGATCATGGCGGCCCTTGGCATGACCGACGCGGCGCCCGCGCCCGAGAACCCGGATGCCGGGGTCTGGGAAACCGCCGATCCCGCGCTGAGGATCACCGCCCCTTTCGACGGGCTGGTCGAACCCCTGGCGCGCGCGGGTGACAGGGTGGGCGCGGGTCAGCCCGTGGCGCGCTGGCTGTCGCTGGCCGAACCCGGCCGCGCGCCGGTGACGCTGCGCGCCCCGCGCGACGCCCTTGTTCTTGCGACCGGCCAGCGGGGGCTTGTCGCGCAGGGCGAAATCGCCTGCCAGCTGGCCTCGGCGGTGGAGATGCCCGGCGGCGTCTGACCGGGCGTCTGACCGGGCGCATCACCGGGCGCATCACCGGGCGCCTGACCAAAAGGCGGAACATTGCGCTTTAACCTTGGGCGCAATGTCCTTAAACCCGGCGCGGGAACGGGGACACGAACCATGGCGGAAAGCATCATCGCACGTTGCGAGGCCAGGGGCCTCAGGCTGACCGACCAGCGCCGGGTCATCGCGAAGGTGCTTGAACAGTCCGAGGACCACCCCGATGTCGAGGAGCTTTACGCCCGCGCCTGCGCCGTCGACCCCCGGATCTCGCTTGCGACGGTCTATCGGACGGTGCGCCTGTTCGAGGAGGCGGGCATTCTCGACAAGCTGGAATTCGGCGACGGGCGCGCCCGCTACGAGGATGCCGAACGCGACCACCACGACCACCTGATCGACCTGTCGACCGGCGAGGTGATAGAGTTCTGCGATCCCGAGATCGAGGCCTTGCAGGAAAAGATCGCAGCGCGGCTTGGCTACAAGCTCAAAGGGCACCGGATGGAACTGTTCGGCGTTCCGCTGAAGCGCGACGACGCGGGCTGAGGCCATGTCAAACCTGCGCGGGATCGCGCTTGTCCTTTTCGCGATGGCGGCCTTTTCGGTCGAGGACGCGCTGATCAAGGCGCTGACGGAAAGCCTGCCGATCGGTCAGGTGCTGATGATCGTGGGCGTGTCGGGCACGCTGGTGTTCATGATCGCGGCGGGCGATGGCGGGCGGGCGGCGACGGTCCGCGCGGCCCTTGTGCCAAGCGTCCTTCTGCGCACCCTGTCCGAAGGGGTGGGCGCGCTGACCTTTGTGACCGCGCTGTCGCTTCTGCCGCTGTCGACCGTCGCGGCGGTCTTTCAGGCGACGCCGCTTGCGGTGACGGCGGGGGCCGCGCTTTTCATGGGGGAACGCGTCGGCTGGCGCCGCTGGCTTGCCGTCGTCGCCGGTTTCGTCGGCGTCCTGATGATCATTCGCCCCGGTGCAGAAGGGTTTCAGGCAGAGGCGCTTCTGGTTGTCGTGACGGTCGTGGTGATCGCGGCGCGCGACCTGATCACCCGCCGCATCCCGCCCCATGTCGCCTCGGTCGCGGTGTCCTGCCACGGCTTCTTCGCCGTCGCGGTGTCGGGCGCGGCGCTGATCGCCCTTGGCGACCGGCCGGTCATGCCCGACGGGTCGGCCCTTTGGAAGATCGGCTTCGTGGTCCTGTGTTCCACGACCGGCTATTATGCCATCGTCGCGGCGATGCGCATGGCCGAGGCCTCGGCGCTGATGCCGTTTCGCTATGCGCGGCTGGTGCTGTCGCTGGCGATTGCCGTCGTGGTCTTTGCCGAACATCCCGACGCGATGACGCTGGCAGGGGCGGCGGTGATCCTTTGCGCGGCCTTCTACACCTATCTTCGGGAACGGAAGATAGCGCTAACATCGCAGGCCGCCTGATTCCCCTTCCCCTTGCGTGGCCAAGCGCGTAAAGACCGCCGCAACAGTCCTTTCCGGCGCAAGGGAGAGCCCCATGAGCACGATCATCGACATCCACGCCCGCGAAATCCTTGACAGCCGGGGCAACCCGACGGTCGAGGTCGACGTGACGCTGGAAGACGGAACCCAGGGCCGCGCGGCGGTGCCTTCGGGTGCATCGACCGGCGCGCACGAGGCGGTCGAGAAGCGCGACGGCGACAAGGGCCGCTACATGGGCAAGGGCGTGCTGGAGGCTGTCGCGGCGGTCAACGGCGAGATCGCCGAGGAACTGGTGGGCTACGACGCGACCGAACAGGTCGAGATCGACCGGCTGATGATCGAGCTTGACGGCACCGCCAACAAGGGCCGGCTGGGCGCGAACGCGATCCTGGGCGTGTCGCTGGCGGTCGCCAAGGCCGCGGCCGATTTCACCACGCAGCCGCTTTACCGCTATGTCGGCGGCACCAACGCACGCATCCTGCCGGTGCCGATGATGAACATCATCAACGGCGGCGAACATGCAGACAACCCGATCGACATCCAGGAATTCATGATCATGCCGGTCGCCGCCGCGAACATCCGCGAGGCGGTGCGCATGGGCTCCGAGGTCTTTCACACGCTGAAGAAGGAGCTTTCGGCGGCGGGTCTTGCCACCGGCGTCGGCGACGAAGGCGGCTTTGCGCCCAACCTGTCGTCCACGCGCGCCGCGCTCGACTTCATCCTGAAGGCGATCGAGAAGGCCGGCTACAAACCCGGCGAGGAAATTCACCTGGCGCTCGACTGCGCCTCCACCGAGTACTTCAAGGGCGGCAAGTACGTCCTGTCGGGCGAGGGCAAGACGCTGAGCCCCGAGGAAAACGTGGCTTATCTGGCCGCGCTGGTGGCCGACTACCCGATCATCTCGATCGAGGATGGCTGCGCCGAGGATGACTGGGCTGGCTGGAAGCACCTGACCGACGTTCTGGGGGCGAAGTGCCAGCTGGTCGGCGACGATCTTTTCGTGACCAACCCCGCGCGGCTTGCCGACGGGATCGCGAAAGGCTGCGCGAACTCGCTGCTGGTGAAGGTCAACCAGATCGGCACGCTGACCGAAACGCTGGACGCGGTCCGCATGGCCGACCGTGCGCGCTATACCTCCGTCATGTCCCACCGTTCGGGCGAGACCGAGGACGCGACCATCGCCGACCTTGCCGTTGCCACCAACTGCGGGCAGATCAAGACCGGGTCGCTCGCGCGGTCCGACCGGCTGGCCAAGTACAACCAGCTTATCCGGATCGAGGAAATGCTGGGCGAGACGGCCGAATATGCCGGGCGGTCCATCCTTCGGGGATAGGCCGGCTGGCGCATGGCCCTTGCCGCGACTCACGCGCTGGCCTTTGCGGTCGAGGCCTGGCTGGTCTGGGCCGTCGGGCGCTGGGGTTTTGGGCTGGGCGGGGCGCCCGTTGCCGGCTGGGCGCTGGCCTTGGCCTGTGGGGCGGCGGCAATCACGCTATGGGGGCGGTTCGCGGCCCCCAGATCCGTGCGAAGGCTGCGCGGCGGGGCGCTGTTGTCCTTCAAGATCGCCGCTTTCGCCGCCGGGGCGGCCGCGACCTTGCAAACCTACGGCGCGATCCCTGCGGCAGGTTACCTGATCCTGTCTCTGGCGCAGTTGGTGCTGGCGCTGCGGCAGGGCGCGCTTTGAGCGCCCGCGCCTCAGAGCGCGACCTTGTATTCCTGGATCGTGTTGCCGCCATCGACGACAATGAGCTGTCCGGTCATGTAGCTTGCCTCCTCGGCGGCCAGGAAAAGGGCGGCGTGGGCCACCTCTTCCGGCGTTCCGGGGCGGCCCAGGGGCGTGTGGCGGCCCGCAGTGATTTCCGCCTCGCTTGACGATCCGGTGCGGATCCAGCCGGGGCCGATGCAGTTTACCGTCACCCCCTTGCCGCCCACATCTATGGCCAGCGCGCGCGTCATGCCAAGGATGCCCGCCTTGGCCGACGCGTAGACCGAGGAGGTCGCGATGCCGACGACCGGCCCGGTGACGGAAGACATCTGGACAATCCGCCCGTAGCCGCGCGCCGTCATCCCCGGCAACACCGCGCGGGTCATGCGAAAGACCGACGTCAGGTTGATGTCGATGCCGAAGGCCCAGTCGGCGTCGGGCGTGTCGGCAAGGCTGCGCGATTGCGTGTCGTGCCCGGTCTGGACCATGCCCGCGTTGTTCACGAGGATGTCGATGGGGCCAAGCGCGGCCTCCGTCTGAGCGATCAGGCGGTCCACGTCGGCCTGCCGGGTCAGGTCGGCGGTCGTGGCGAAGGCGCCTTCTGGTCCAAGTTCCGCCAGCCGGTCATGGATGCGCCCGGTGGTTGAGGTGATGGCGACGCGTGCGCCCGCCGCCTTCAGCACCCGCGCGCAGGCAAAGCCGATGCCATCGGCGCTGCCCGCCCCGGTTACCAGTGCCACCCGTCCCTGAACGCCTGCCATCCCTGTCCCCTTCTTGCGCGTCTGCTGTCGCAGAGTAGCCATGTCGGCGGTTGCGGGGCAACGGGCTTGCGGGGCGGGCGCGGTGCGGGCAATGTCGCGCCATGACCGCCGAGGAAATCATCCGGAAACTGGACTTGCGCCCCCACCCGGAGGGCGGCTGGTACCGTCAGACCTGGGTCGAAGGCAGCGCGGGGCGGCCTGCGGGAACCTGCATCTACTTCCTGCTGAAGGCGGGGGAACGCAGTCATTGGCATCGGGTGGATGCCGACGAAATCTGGCACCACTACGCTGGAAGTCCGATTATTGTTTCCATTTCTGAAACAGATTCCGGCCCAAGAACGGATCATGTCCTGGGCAAGGATATACTTTTCGAACAATTTCCGCAGATCGTGGTTCCGGCCGGCCACTGGCAGGCGGCGCGCACGACGGGGAACTGGACGCTGGTCGGTTGCACCGTGTCCCCCGGATTCCGGTTCGAAGGGTTCGAGCTTGCGCCGCCCGGGTTCGACATTCCCGGGCCGAATGGTGACGGGGATTCAAATGCGTGACCATCGCGATTTCCTGACCGCGCTGCCGGCGGACCGGAAGACCGCGCTGACCGAAACAAGCGACCGGGCCGGGCTACGGCATCTGGCCGGGCATGCCGGGCTTATCCTGATCGTCGGGGCGCTGATCGCGGCAAGGGTTCCGCTCTGGCCGCTCCTGTTGCCGGTTCAGGGCGTGCTGATCGTGTTCCTGTTCACGCTGGAACACGAATGCACCCACCGCACGCCGTTCCGGTCGCAGGCCCTTTCGGACTGGGTGGGGCGGGCCTGCGGGTTGGCGATCCTTCTGCCGTTCGAATGGTTCCGCTACTTCCACCTGGCGCATCACCGCTTCACCAATATTCCCGGCAAGGATCCCGAACTTGACAGCGCCAAGCCCGCGACACCGGGCGAATGGCTGGCGCATGTCTCCGGCCTGCCGCTTTGGTGGGGCAACCTCCGGCTGATCCTGCGCCTTGTCGCGCGGCGCGAACGCGCCGCCTGCCTGCCCGAACGCGCCCTGCCCCGGATGGAGCGGGAGGCGCGCATCATGCTGGCGCTTTACGCCCTTGCCGCGCTGTCGCTTCTGTGGTCGCAGGTTCTTTTCTGGGTCTGGCTTCTTCCCATGCTGATCGGGCAGCCGTTCCTGCGGCTTTACCTTCTGGCCGAACACGGCGATTGCCCGCAGGTCGCGAACATGTTCGAAAACACCCGCACGACCTTTACCACATCGGTGGTCCGGTTCCTGGCGTGGAACATGCCCTATCACGTCGAACATCACGTCTTTCCCGCCGTGCCCTTCCACCGCCTGCCCGACCTGCACCGATTGATCCGCGAGGACCTGAAGGTCACGGCCGAGGGCTATGCCGCCTTCAGCCGGGATTACCTGGCCCGGCGGCTGCGCTGAATGTATCGGTGACAAAGCCGGTCTGGCGAAGCCGTGCCCGTTCCGCTAGGCAGGCCGCGCACAGGAGATCATCCGATGGCAGACCGCCCAGCAGCTTCGATCGATAGCGGCGACACCCTTCCCGGGTTCCTGTTCGCGCTGGCAGCCTATCTGCTATGGGGCTTCCTGCCGATCTACATGAAGGCGCTGGCCCATATCCCGCCGACCGAGATCATCCCCCACCGCATTATCTGGTCGGTGCCGATCGCCGGGGTCGTCCTGATCGCAACGCGGCGGACGGCGGATCTGATGCGCGCACTGGCGACACCCCGGATGATCGGCATGGCGGCGCTGGCCGCCGCGCTCGTCTCGGTCAACTGGGGGATCTATGTCTGGGCCATCGGTGCCGGTCATGCGCTGGACGCGGCGCTTGGCTACTACATCAACCCGCTTTTCTCGATCTTCCTTGGCGCCGTCCTTCTGGGCGAACGGCTGTCGCGCGCGCAATGGGCGGCCATCGCACTTGCCGCGCTGGCGGTGACGATCCTGACCGTGAAGGCGGGGCAACTGCCGCTGGTGGCGCTGGCGCTGACGCTGACCTGGGGGTGTTACGCCTTTCTCAAGCGGCGACTGCCCATCGGCCCGAACCAGGGTTTCATGCTTGAAGTCCTTCTGCTTTCGCCGCCCGCGCTGGCCTATATGATCTGGCTCGCAGTGACAGGCGAAGGGCATTTCCTGGCGGGATCGTCGTTCGACACGGCGATGTTGCTGGGCTGCGGGCTGGTGACGGCGGTGCCGCTGATCCTGTACGCCAACGGGGCAAAGGGGCTGACGCTGTCGACCATCGCGATCATGCAGTACATCGCGCCGACGATGATCTTCCTGACCGCCGTCTTCGTCTTCGGCGAGGCCTTCGACAGCACCCGCGCGCTGGCCTTCGCGCTGATCTGGACGGCGCTGGTCATCTACAGCGGCGCGATGCTGCTGCGCCGGCCGGGCAAGGAACGCCCGGGCAGGGAAAGCTAGGACGGCGTCGCGATCTGCCCGCCGCCGACCGCGGCAGCCACCCCGGTCGTACCCGGGCAGGAGGTCGGAAGGCCGCGCGCGACACGAACGGCGAGATAGCCGAAGGCCTGCGCCTCCAGCATGTCGCCGTTCAGGCCCGCATCCTCGACCGCGGCCACCGGGGCGTCCAGCAGGTCGTCGAGCATCGCCATCAGCGTCAGGTTGTGCCGCCCGCCGCCGGTGACGAGGATCCGTTCGGGCGGCGAAGGAAAGTGATCGGCGCCGCGCCCCACTGCGGCGGCGGCGGCCAAGGTCAGCGTGGCCGCGGCATCGGCATCGGAAAGGCCCGCGACCCTGTCGAGAAGGCCATGGAAATCGTTCCGGTCCAGGGACTTGGGCGGCATCTTCAGAAAGTAGGGATGCGCAAGGAAATCGGCCACGATGGCCTCGTCCGCCGCGCCCTCGCCGGCAAGGCGCCCGGCTTCGTCGTGGGAGAGATCAAGGCGCCGCGTCACAAGGTCGTTCACTGGCGCATTGGCGGGGCCGGTGTCGAAGGCGAGGCAGGCGCCCGGCACATCCGGCGCGGGCTGGGCGGGATCGACCCAGGTCAGGTTGCCGACACCGCCGAGATTCAGGAAGACGACCGGCCTTCGCGCGCCGGTCCAGTGCGCGCAGGCGAAATGGAAGAAGGGCGCAAGCGGCGCCCCCTGCCCGCCCAGCCGCACATCGGCCGACCGGAAATCCCAGACGACGGGCTTTTGCAGCAGCTCGGCAAGCCGCGCGCCGTCGCCGGCCTGATGGGTGCCGCGCCCGGCGGGGTCGTGGGCAAGCGTCTGGCCGTGAAAGCCCACAAGCGCCGCGCGGGGCGCGAGGGGGGCCAGGACCTCGGCATGTGCCGCCTCGACCGCGCGGGCGGCGGCGGCGACATCGGGCCCCTCCGGCCACTGGCCGAGCGCCGCGCGGATCGCCGCGCGCTCCGCCTCCGGATAGGGGCGGTAGGCGGTGTCGCCGAACGCCTCGATCCGGTGGCCGTCGGTCAGGACCAGCGCCGCGTCGACCCCGTCAAGCGAGGTTCCCGACATCGCGCCTAGTGCCCAGATGGACCCGGTCTTCATCATGCCCTTCCCCTTGCCCGCCCCCCCAGATATACGCAAGGCGCAATCAATGGGACAAGCGGCGATGACCTACCATCCGAAATCCGATTTCATGCGCGTGATGATCGAACGCGGCTTCCTGGCCGACTGCACCGATTATCAGGGCCTGGACGAGGCTTTGGCGAAGGGGATCGTGCCTGCCTATATCGGCTTCGATGCGACGGCAAAGTCGCTGCATGTGGGGTCGCTGATCCAGATCATGATGCTGCGCTGGCTGCAGAAGACCGGCCACAAGCCGATCGTCCTGATGGGCGGTGGCACCACCAAGGTCGGCGACCCGTCGTTTCGGGCCGACGAACGCCCGCTGCTGACGCCGGCGCAGATCGACGACAACATCGCGGGCATCCGCAAGGTCTTTGCGAGTTTCGTCGTCTTCGGCGATGGCCCGGGCGATGCGATCATGGTGAACAACGCCGAATGGCTGGACGATCTGAACTACCTTGAATTCCTGCGCGACATCGGGCGGCATTTCAGCGTGAACCGGATGCTGTCGTTCGAAAGCGTGAAGTCGCGGCTGGACCGCGAACAATCGCTGTCGTTCCTGGAATTCAACTACATGATCCTTCAGGCCTATGACTTCCTTGAGCTTTTCCGGCGCTACGGCTGCCGCCTGCAGATGGGCGGGTCGGACCAGTGGGGCAATATCGTCAACGGGATCGACCTGACGCGGCGGGTGCTGGACGGGGAGATCTTCGGGCTGACCTCGCCCCTCCTGACCACGAGCGACGGCAAGAAGATGGGCAAGTCGGCCTCCGGCGCGGTCTGGCTGAACCCCGAGATGCTGTCGCCTTACGAATTCTGGCAGTTCTGGCGCAACACGACGGACGCCGATGTGGGCCGGTTCCTGAAGCTATACACCGAACTGCCGATCGAGGACTGCGACCGGCTGGGCGCGCTGGAAGGCGCCGAGATCAACGACGCCAAGGTGATCCTGGCGAACGAGGTGACGAAGCTGGCCCATGGCATCGAAGCCGCGCAGGCGGCGGAGGCGACCGCGCGCGAGGTCTTCGAGAAGGGCGGCGTGGGCGAGGACCTGCCGACGCTGCGGCTGAGCCCGGGGGAACTGGGCGAGGGCATCAGCCTTGCGCAGCTGATCGTGCGATCGGGCCTGGCGAAGTCCGGCAAGGACGCCAAGCGGCTGATCGCCGAGGGCGGCGCGCGGGTGAACGACGACCTGGCCACGGATGCGGGACAGATGTTCGGGGCGGGCCATTTCGCCGAACCCCTGAAGCTGACCGCGGGCAAGAAGCGGCACGCACTGGTGGTTCTGGACTGAGCGCGGTCACGACAGGAAGGAAGCGGGGGGCTGTCTGCCCCCCGCACCCCCCGAGGATATTTCCGAAAAGAAGAAGGCCGCTTAGTCCTCGACCGTGACCTTCTCCATGCGGTCGGGCGTCGCGGGCGGTTCGCCGCGCTGGATCGCATCGACCACGTCCATCCCCGCGATCACATGGCCGACGACGGTATATTGCCCGTTCAGGAATTCGCCGGGGGCGAACATGATGAAGAACTGGGAATTCGCGCTGTCGGGGTCCTGCGAGCGGGCCATGCCGACGATGCCGCGAAGATAGGGCGTGGCGGAAAACTCAGCCGGAAGGTCGGGCAGGTCCGAGCCGCCCATGCCGGCCATCGAGGTGTTGCCGTCCGCCTTGCCGAACTGCACATCGCCTGTCTGGGCCATGAAGCCGTCGATCACCCGGTGGAAGACGACGCCGTCATAGGCGCCCGATTTCGCAAGCGCGGTGATCTGTTCGACGTGGCGCGGCGCGACATCGGGCATAAGGTCGATCACCACGCGGCCGTTGGCCTGGCCGGCGACCTCGATCACGAGGTTCGGACCGGGACCATCGGTCGCGTCGGCCTCGGTTCCCGACTGGGCGATCGCCACCATCGAGCCGAGGGCGAGGAAGCCGGCGGCGAAGATCCCGCCGGCGATGAGGCGCGGATCACGCATCGGCAGCCACCTTGACCGAGATCATGCGATCGGGATTCGCGGGCGGTTCGCCGCGCTGGATCCTGTCGACATGTTCCATCCCCGAGACGACGCGGCCGTAGACCGTGTACTGGCGGTTGAGGAAGTGGTTGTCCTTGAAGTTGATGAAGAACTGGCTGTTGGCCGAGTTGGGGTTCGACGACCGCGCGGCGCCGAGCGTGCCGCGATCATGCGGGACGCCGGAAAACTCGGCGGGGAGGTCGGGCATGTCCGACCCGCCGGTGCCGGCGCGTCCGGGGTTCCAGCCGCTTTCCATGTTGGCGTGCTGCACATCGCCGGTCTGGGCCATGAAGCCGTCGATCACGCGGTGGAAGGCGACGTTGTCGTATTTGCCGGCCCGCGCGAGATCCTTCATCCGCTGGCTGTGCTGCGGCGCGACGTCGGGCAGAAGCTCGATCACGACGGGGCCGTCCTTCAGTTCGATGATGATGGTGTTCTCGGGGTCCTTGATATCGGCCATTGCGGTCTCCTCGGGCAAAGTTTCGCGGAACCTAGTGCGGCGGGGCGCGTATTGGAAGGGCAAAGCGTTCGCGTCGGTTGACCTTTGCCGAATGTTGCGCTGAATGGTTGGGGACGGCGGGCGGGGCGCCCGCGCAGGAAAGGATGCCGCGATGCGCTGGAAGACCCTCGACGACATGGAACTGAAGGACAGGACGGTGCTTGTCCGGGTGGACATCAACGTGCCGGTCGAGGCGGGGCATGTGACCGACGCCACGCGCATCGAAAAGATCGTGCCGACGATCTCGGACATCCTCAAGGCTGGCGGGCGCCCGGTTCTTCTGGCGCATTTCGGCCGGCCGAAGGGCGAGGTCGTGCCGGAGATGAGCCTGCGCATCACCCTGCCCGCGCTGGAAAGGGCGCTGGGGCGCAAGGTGATCTTCGCCGAGGACTGCATCGGCGCGCCCGCCAAGAAGGCGGTGGCCGAGATGCAGCCGGGCGATGTCGTGCTTTTGGAGAACACCCGCTTTCACAAGGGCGAGGAGAAGAACGACCCGGTCCTTGCCGCCAGCATGGCCGCGCTTGGCCAGGTCTATGTGAACGACGCGTTTTCCGCGGCACACCGGGCGCACGCCTCGACCGAGGGGATCGCCAAGCTGATGCCTTCCTGTGCGGGGCGGCTGATGGAGGCGGAGCTGAGGGCGCTGAACGCCGCACTTGGCGATCCGGCGCGGCCGGTCGCGGCGGTGGTCGGCGGGGCGAAGGTTTCGACCAAGCTCGACCTTCTGGGTAACCTGGTGGCGAAGGTCGACCACCTGATCATCGGGGGCGGCATGGCCAATACCTTCCTCGTGGCCCAGGGCATCGCGGTCGGCAAGTCGCTGGCCGAACACGAAATGGCGGAGACCGCGCGGGCGATCCTTGCCAGGGCGTCCGAGGCGGGGTGCAGCCTCCACCTGCCGACCGATGTCGTCGTGGCGCGGGACTTCGCGGCCGGCGCCGCGCACGAGGTGGTGGCGGCGGATGCCTGCCCCGCCGACGCGATGATCCTTGACGCCGGGCCGCAGACGGTGGCGGCGATCGGCACGGTCTTCGAAGCGTGCCGGACGCTGATCTGGAACGGACCGCTTGGCGCTTTCGAGATCGCGCCCTTCGACGCGGCCACCAATGCCGCGGCACGCAAGGCGGCGGAACTGACGAAGGCAGGGCGGCTGGTGTCGGTCGCGGGCGGGGGCGATACCGTGGCCGCGCTGAACAAGGCCGGCGCGGCGGCGGACTTCACCTATATCTCGACTGCTGGCGGCGCGTTCCTGGAATGGATGGAGGGCAAGGACCTTCCGGGGGTCGCGGTCCTGATGCAATGACCGGATGGCGGGTCCGGCCGGCGCTGGCCGGGGACGCGGGCGCGATGGCCACGCTTTTGAACGCGATCATCGCGCGGGGCGGCACCACCGCCCATGAGACCCCGTTCGATGCCACGGGGATCGTGGCGCACTACGTTGCCCCGCCGCTTGGCATCTGCTGCACGCTGGCGCAGGCGCGGGGCCGCATCCTTGGCTTTCAGGCGCTGGAATGGTGCGATCCGCACTGGAATGGCCCCGATCCCCTGCCGGCGGACTGGGCGGTGGTGGCAAGTTTCGTCGCCCCCGACGCGCAGGGGCGCGGAATCGGGCGGGCGCTTTGGGCGGTGACGCGGGCGACGGCGTCCGGCGCGGGGGTCGTGGCCGTGGATGCGACGATCCGTGCGGACAACGCGGGGGGTCTGGGGTTCTATGCGGCGCTGGGGTTCAGGGACTACGGTCGGCTGATCGGCGTGCCGCTGGCAGGCGGCGCCCGGGTGGACCGCATCCGCAAGAGGTATGATCTTGGCTAGGGCGAAGACCGCGCAGGGAACGGCGGGGCCGGACGGCTGGGCGCTGGTGACGGGCGCCTCCGAGGGGCTGGGGCGCGAGTTCGCCCTGATTGCCGCGCGCGCCGGCCATCCCGTCATCCTGTCCGCGCGGCAGGAAGACAAGCTGAACGCGCTGGCCGAAGAGCTTCGCAGCCGGCATGGCGTCCGGGCCGAGGTGATCGCGGCCGATCTTTCCGTCGCCGGTGAAGCCGAAAGGCTGTGGGATCGCGCAGCGCAGGGCCGAAGGATCGCCGTTCTGGTCAACAACGCGGGGCTTGGGATCAATGGACGGTTCGAAAGCACGGAGTGCGGGCGCGAAGACGCCTCGGTCGCGGTCAACGTGGTCGCGGCGACAGTCCTGATGAAACGCGCGGTGCAGGCGATGCGCGCGGCCGACGGGGGACGGATCCTGAATGTCGGGTCCACCGCGGGTTTCATGCCGGGGCCGGAAATGGCGGTCTATCATGCGACGAAGGCCTATCTTCTGTCGCTGTCCGAAGCGGTGGCGGAAGAATTGCGAGGGACCGGCGTGACGGTGACGGTGCTTTGCCCCGGGGCGACCGCCACGCGCTTTGCCGGCGCGGCCGGGATGGAGGACATTCCGCTTTTCACCCTGATGGCGCCGGCGAAGGCGCGTGCGGTGGCCGAGGCGGGCTGGCGGGCGATGGAACGTGGTCAGCGAATCCGCGTCACCGGCGCCATAAACAAGCTGTTTGCAGCGGGCCCTCGTTTCGCGCCACGGTGGCTTGTGACCCGGATCGCGCGGATTGTTCTCGCCCGGCCGCACCGTTAACGCCACCATGTTTGCAACCCCCCTGCCCGTCGCCTAAGAGGGAAGCAACGGGTCGCGCGACCCATGGCGTCACGGCGGAGTGAAACAGATGGCACGGCAGGATCAGGCGAACCAGATGCGTTCGGGCAAGGGCTTCATCGCCGCGCTCGACCAGAGCGGCGGGTCGACGCCGAAGGCGCTGCGGCTTTACGGGATTGCCGAGGGGTCCTGGGCCGATGATGCGGAAATGTATGCGCTGATCCACCAGATGCGCAGCCGCATCGCGACCTCGCCCGCGTTCAGCGGCGACCGCGTCGTCGGTGCGATCCTCTTCGAACGGACCATGGACAGCGACATTGGCGGCAAGCCGGCGGCAGAGTTCCTGTGGCACGATCGCGGTGTCGTGCCGTTCCTGAAGATCGACAAGGGGCTTGAGGACGAAACCGACGGCGTGAAGCTTATGAAACCGATCGGCGGGCTCGACGCGCTTTTGGAGCGCGCGGTCAAGGCGGGGATCTTCGGCACCAAGGAACGGTCGGTCATCGACGCGGCCAACGCCCGCGGGATCGCCGCCTGCGTCGCGCAGCAGTTCGACCTGGCGCGGCAGGTTCTGGCGCACGGGCTGATGCCGATCATCGAGCCTGAGGTGACGATTTCCATCGCCGACAAGGCCGAGGCGGAAGACATCCTTCTGGCGGAGATCCTGAAGAACCTGGACGCTCTGCCCGAGGGCACGGAGGTCATGCTGAAGCTGACGCTGCCGACCCGGCCGAACCTTTACAAGCCGCTGGTCGATCATCCCAAGGTGATGCGCGTCGTGGCGCTGTCGGGCGGTTACAGCCGCGACGACGCAAACGCGGCGCTGGCCCAGAACACCGGCATGATCGCAAGCTTTTCGCGCGCCCTGACCGAAGGCCTTTCGGCCCAGCAGTCGGACGCGGAGTTCAACGCGGCGCTCGACCGCGCGATCCAGTCGATCTACGACGCCTCGATCACCTGAGGCGTCCGGCCAGGGAAGTTTCTGAAAACAGGGGATTCCCTTTGCGAATCACCTGTGCAATGATGCCCCGGAGCCGCCCGTCAGAGGCGGCACGAGGCAGATATGAGCACAGTTCGCAAATCGCCGACGGTCGGCCCGGTGTTGTTTTACGGGCTTGCGCTGGCCATGGCCTTCTATTTCACCTTTGCCGCCGTGCAAGGCGACTACGGGGTGTTTCGCCGTGTCCAGGTCGCGGCGGAGAAGGAAGCGCTGATTGCGGAACGCGACCGGCTCTTGGCCGAGGCGGACCGCATGGCGAACCTGACGCTGCGCCTGTCGGACGGCTATCTGGACCTTGACCTCCTGGACCAGCAGGCGCGCGACGTCCTGGGCCTTCTGCGCGGCGACGAACTGGTCATCCGCTGATCCCTCCGGCCCCTTGCGACATCCCCACGCCCCCGCCCGGCGGCGGGCGGTTCGGCGCCAATTTCCTCTCGCGCTTCGGGGTGCAATGCGCTATTAAGTAGTTCAACATTGAACTACTTTTCCGGCATTGGGAGGTCGCCGCTATGGCCGCAAGAAAAGTCGCCGCAAAATCAAACACATCGAAAGAAGACTTGCTGTCTTACTACCGCGAAATGCTGTTGATCCGGCGATTCGAGGAAAAGGCCGGCCAGCTTTACGGCATGGGCCTGATCGGCGGGTTCTGCCACCTGTACATTGGGCAGGAGGCGGTCGTCGTCGGGCTTGAGGCCGCAGCGGAAGAGGGCGACAAGCGCATCACCTCCTACCGCGACCACGGGCACATGCTGGCCTGCGGGATGGACCCCAAGGGCGTGATGGCGGAACTGACCGGGCGCGAGGGCGGCCTTTCCAAGGGCAAGGGCGGTTCCATGCACATGTTCTCGAAGGATCGCCACTTCTACGGCGGCCACGGCATCGTCGGCGCGCAGGTGCCGCTGGGCGCGGGCCTTGCCTTTGCCGACAAGTACAAGG
>ERZ795053.1390-NODE-1390-length-30689-cov-10.138343_pt1 | contig 30689 bp, 19 predicted proteins | sample MGYA00375137_ERZ795053 | MGnify/ENA primary metagenome ERZ795053 (study PRJEB30182, sample SAMN05720284) | activated sludge metagenome | isolation source: Anaerobic digester | place: Hong Kong | collected 2014-12-17 ...
AATCGCTTGCGTCTGTTGCAAGGGTAGTTCCGGTTCTGGAGTAAATTCCGGAACCAGTAGCGGTTAATTTGAGAGTATAGTTACCCGCAATTGTCGTTTTTGTAGAAAGATTTATGCTGAAATCTTTCGAATATTCTGGCTGATTAATATCCGGGGTGTTACTAACAGATAAGTCTGTTATATCAACAATTCCTCCGTTAGTAAGACTAAAGTCGCTAATGTCAACTTCTGTTATGTGAACCAGTTTTGAAAAAGTAATGCTTACATTTCCAACAGCGGAGTTTCTAGGGTTGGGTGTAACGGGACCAATGGTGGCAGTGGGGGAAGCTGTTTCGTATGTGAAATTTGTATGAGTTACCGATGCTGCTGTATTTCCTAGTTCATCCTGATATTCTATTTTGACACTATAGGTTGTTCCGTCTATTAGTGCGTCATAGGGATTTGAACTAACGGAAGTAACGTTGACATTGTCGGAGAGATCTTCTCCATTTAGATCGGTTACATGCTGCCCGGAAGTTTCAAAGTTTGAATTAAAGGTGATAATATGTGGAGAATTGCTGTCGGTTGTTCCGCTAGAATATGTAAATGTCATCTTAACGGTTCCGCTTGTTGCGTTTTCGGGCAATGTAAAATCGATTGATAAAGATTGGTCGTCAGCTGAGTTCGTTGCAGGGGAAGTAAATGTTGGAGTTTCGGTTGTTTCATCGATTGTAAGAGAGATTGCAGTTGCATTTGGTGATATGTTTCCTGCAAGGTCGGTTTGGCGGGCGGTTACGTTATAGTCTCCTTCCGTTAAGGTTACTGCTGCGGAATAGTCATTCCAGTTTGATCCATTATCGGTTGAATATTCAATATAAGCATTTGTTTCTCCGCTTATGCTAAAAGTTTGATTGGTATTATATGTACCCGAAGAAATTCCTGAAATGGTTGGAGCCAAAGGAGTTAACGTGTCAATGGTAATTGTAAGTATGTCGGAAGTAGAGCTTATGTTTCCTGCCGCGTCGGTTGCCGTGCAGGTAATATCATGGTTGTTATCGCTTAGCGTTGGCGCAGTAAATGTCCAATTTCCGCTTCCATCAACAGTTGTTGTCCCTAAAGAACCGTCTTTATCGCTGTATAAAGTAATGGTGCTGTTTGCTTCTGCTGTTCCAGTAAATGTGGGTGTATTATCATTTGTAGTGTTATCGGTGTTGGAAGAACCATTATCGGAGCCCGAGTCTAAGTCTGGTGTCCCAGGTTTTGCCGGACTGTTAGCATCAATGGCATCGTTGTCTTGCGAAATGGAAGAAGTGTATGCGGTATTGCTGTTTCCTGCTCCATCGGTAAGCACAACGCTAAGAGGAATGTCGCTTCCGGCAGGAATATCGGTTCCTGCTTCGGTAACGGTAAAGGAAGCGGTGTACGTGGTGCTATTTGTCCTGCTTAATCCGCTTAAGGAAAACCCGTTTATGTTCCCCGAGTTAAGGGTGTATGTGTCGCCGTTATCGTCGCTAACGGTAATGGTTGCAGTTACAATATCGTTCACCTTCATGGGTAAATTGGGAATGGTAACGTTTGTAATAGAAGGAGAATTGGCATCAATAGCATCGTTATTTTGCGAAATAGAAGAGGTGTATGCGGTATTGCTGTTTCCTGCTCCATCGGTAAGCACAACGCTAAGGGGAATGTCGCTTCCGGCAGGAATGTCGGTTCCTGCTTCGGTAACGGTAAAGGATGCGGTGTATGTGGTGCTGTTTGTTCTGCTTAACCCGCTTAAGGAAAAACCATTTATATTTCCTGAGTTAAGGGTGTATGTATCGCCGCTATCGTCGCTAACGGTAATGGTTGCGGTTACAATATCGTTCACCTTCATGGGTGAATTGGGAACGATAACGTCTGTAATTGTAGGGGGCGTAAGGTCTATTGTAATTGTATAACTTCCGCTGGTTGACCAGTTTGTTCCGTCGGTTTCTTGCACATAAAGGGTATGATTTCCTTCTAATAAATCAGTTGCTGGAGTATAAAATAAATCGGTTGTTTCGGTTGTTCCGGAGGTTAAGTCGTTGTCGTCCAGTTTATACCTAAACGTACCGTTTCCTCCACCTCCCGAGGTCCAGTTCCATGTTGGTTTAGTATTGTTTGTCGGAGTTGTCCCTGTTACGCTAGGAGCGCTAGGTTGTGCAAATACTAAAGTACTGGCAAATGTTAGTAATATTGTTGAAATCCACTTCACTACTTTCATGTCTTCCCAATCTTAAGGTTTAAATAGATACAAATCAGAATCGGTCTTAATCAGCTGAACCATATTGCCATAACCGGAGGTTGTTACTCCTACCAGTATTAGTCCATTATCGTTTGTGCCAAGCATGTTATTTACAAGTCCGGGATATGTTTTAAAAATTTCCTCTCCAAAATATACATTGCCTTCGCTATCGACTTTTACTAGTTGAATGTTGCTTGCATTGTTTCCGGCAAAATATAATGTTCCGTTACTTGTAAGTGTGATAGATTTTCCCTGAATTTGAGATACTAGTTCGGTTTGCCATAGTACGGAGTAGTCACTATTTAGCGAAATAACCCGTGTTCCTGAGTTGCTTTCGTAAACTAGTAAGTGCAGTTGGTTATTGGTAAAAATGGCATTACTTAAAATTTGATCGGAGGTAGTACTTATTTCTACATAATTGCTGGGAATGTACAGAGAATTAGTCCTGAATTCCGAAACGGTTACGGTTGTTATACTTCCTCCAAGGGAACTATTTGTATTACCTACAACCACTAAGTTTCCTTGTTCGTTGACAAATATTTTATTGAAAGTATCGGATCGAACACCGTGATTGTTGGTTACGGTATCGATAACTTCACCGGAACTGTTCAGCGATGCAATGTATGTGTCGGGCAGCGTTGCAGAAGCCTTATACATTTCTCCAACCAGGAATAGTTTATCTTCGGTAACGGTAAAATCGTTAATTATTAAGTCGTAATTCTCGGGAAGCCTTTTTTTCCATTGTAACTCACCATACTTGTTTACTTTAATAATCACGGGGTTTACATAGTCGGACTCCGAAGCTTGAGTATTTCCAACGATTATGAAGTTTTCCTCGTCGAATTTTTTAATAATTAATCCTTCTTGTATGGAATCGTTAGGGTTTTCATAAACATTTTCCCAAACAGTGTTTCCATTTAAATCTGTTTTTACGATGTTAATTTGGTTTATGTCGGAACTGTTTTTATCATATCCAGTGAACATGTACCCTTCTCCCGGAAGTTCAATTATACTTGCTCCATTGCTGCCATTCCCGCTTCCAAAAAATTTAATGAAATTTTTGGATTGAAAATCGGTTATCGATTTGTCGCACGAAACAGCAAGCAGGGCTACCAAGCACAAAAGGGATATTTTTTTCATGTTACTTTATTTTTTGCGGGTTGTAAACAGGTTTCATGAATGAAATGGAAAAGAAAACCTGATTCATAAATATTTTGTCGGGTGTATAGTTGTATTGATAGTAAAGGTCAGAGTTCGAAGGGTCTTGGAGACGTTCGCTATCTATTAACGGTACAATTGTCGAAAATTTCACACCGACCGAAGGAATAATTTCATACTTATCCACTTTAATTATTACACCAACCGAAAGCGTTGGGCGAATATCTATTTTTTTGAAGTAATCGGAAATATCTTCTACACTTTTTATGGGGTTATCACCATTTGTGAATGATTTTGTAAAATTCATTTTTGAGGAAATAAGGTACGAGGTTTCTATGCCGGCTTTAAAAATGGATTTAATGCCTTTGTACGTGAGATTGTAACTGGCCGATAGCGGAAGCCCAATGTAATAGTTGCTGAATGTTCCCGAAACTTTGGTGTAGTCGTATCCTTCGTCAAGGTAATCTAATCGGTAATTCGAAAAGATTGCACCAATAGAGCCGTTAAAATTCTTAGCAATGTTGAATGTAAACGTTGCGCCAACGTCGAACCCGGGTAACGAGTTATACGAAATGGCATTTTGATTTAGGTTTTCCGGACTGTAGGTTTCCTTTACAAAAGGAAGACTGTAGTTTACTCCGGCACAAAATTCGAGTTTGAAAATAGGATCGGTTCTGTATGTTTTATAAAGATTTACAAATTCTTTGGGATCGTTAACGGCTATTTCGTATGACGGGTATTCTTTCAGAAAACGCTTCATTACCGCATCGGCCAAATCCATTTTTTCGTTGAATAGGTGGGTTTGTATAAGAAGTTTATAGGCATTCTTTTTTTCTTCTTTGGTAAACCCGTTTTTCATGCACGATTCTACCATTTGAGGAATATCATCGAGTTGCCCTTCGTCGAAGTTCCTTTCGGCCTGCCGAAGTTTGTCGGTACATGTTGTTTGCGATTTGCCCAAAAACGACACAAGTACGAATGCAATAAAAAGTATGTATTTCTTCATTAATCTAGTTTTTACATTTCTTTGGGTTATATGGTATATCTTCGCCAACGTAGTTTTTCCATTCGCTTGGAGTTAGGTCGCGTTGTAAGAAATTACAGAACCCGTCAACAAGGTTAGAGTTGGTAACGGGATATTCCCTTACGTTTCCGTCTTTATCTCCTGTAAAAATCCATTGGTTATCCTGTGAAAATATTACGATAGTTGCCCAGTTGTTGTGGTCATCGTAAACAATGGGAAGTGTGTTAAGGTCGTTCATGTGCCAAAGTCTTACCGAACCATCGTAACTGGACGAAGCCATTAATTCTCCATCGGACGAAAAGGTTATATACGATATTTTTGCGGTGTGACCTCTCAACACTCTTGTTTGTTGCTTGCTATTTACATCCCAGAGGTAAATTGTACCTTGGTTGTTCCCTAGTCCGGCTGCTAGTATTCCCTTTTGGGTGTTTAATGCCAAATCTCCCCAGTTTGCTTGTGGTACGTTTGCAATGACGGTAGGAGTGGAATTAGTTGTTAAAATGTTATTCCACATTAGTATTTGTCCGTTAAGCAATGCTACTACTAGGCTGTTATTTTGCTTATAGTATTTTGCCGTGTTTATTTTGCTGTCGGTTTTAAATATTTCCTTTCCTTTTGTATGGTAGTCGGGAGTAATATTAATGGATTGGTTGTAAATAATTAACAGGCTGTCGTTGGACATAAGGAAAAAATCCTTTACCTCGTTTGGTGTAATAGGGTATAAATCGGACGATTTTGCATCGAGGTCGTAAGTAAAAAACCTGTTATCAGTTACACCATAAAGTAGATTTTTATGCAAAGCAATTTTTTTAACAATCGACAGTTCGCTGTTTAGCACGGTTGGTTCTTTTGTCTGTATGTCCCAGCAAATTAGTTTGCCGTCGCTACCCGAAGAGTAAAGCGTTTTGTTGTATTGTACAATGGTCCTTATCAAGCTGGAATGTCCTGAAAATACATTGAAATTATCACCTTCAAATAGTTTCTTTGCGTAATACAAAGCCTTGAAAATATCGGGATCGTATGCTACTCCGGCGTATTCCTTGTTAAAGTTATATGCTTGAAAAGCTAATAGCCCTTTTAGCATAGAGTCGGAAGTTAGCTGTTCGCTTTTAACAGCCATAGATTGGGCAATGGAAAGAAACCTGCGACGCTCAGCTTCTTGGCTGGCCTGTTCCGCTAGTTTTTGTTGTTCCTTTGCTCGTTGGGCATTTTGCTCCGCTAGTTTTTGTTGCTCTTGTGCTTCTGTTGATTTTTGCTGGGCAATTTGGCGTTGCTTATCGGCTTCCTGAAGGTTTCTTTTAGCAATAATAGTTTGATGCTCTGCTACTTTCCTTTGAATGTCGGCGCTGTCTTTCTGAATTAATGCTTGTTGCGCATTGGACTGTGCCAGCGTTCTTTGTTTTTGCGCTTCATCTGCTTGGTTTGTGGCAATTTCCTTTTGTTTTTCTGCTTCACCTTGAGCTTTTAAAGCGTCTTGCCGTTGAACAAGGGCTAAAATTCCCAATCCGATAGATATAATAGCGGCAGTTCCAAGAATTAGGGCAACAATACGTGACCGTCGAATAGCACGTTTTTGCAGACGAATTTTATTCTCTTCCTCGGCGTTATATTCATCCTCGCTGGTTTTAAGGTAAACCATGGTGCGTTCGAATGCCGGATTATACCTTGTAGCCCATGCTAGATTCGGCTTTTGCTTTTCACGCCAGTTTATGGCCAGTTGCAAATCGGGGGGGCCCCAAAGCGGGGTTTTTCCTTGGTCGTAGAGTTCGGCCGAATCTGCCAGACGAACATACATTTTTACCGCAGCCGCTTCGTCGTCCACCCAGGTTTTCAGTTTGTCCCAGACGCGCATTAAACTTTCGTGGGAAATATCAACGTACGAATCCTCTGTAAGTTCAATTTCCGGAGAAGGAGTGAGGAATGTTCTACCCTTTTTTCGAAATACTTCAACTATCTTTATAACTTCGGAGGCAGAGGTTTCTGCAATTTTAGATAATTCCGAAACTTTTGTTGGTCTTCGAATTCCTCTATTGTCCGCACCTTTTTCGGTTAACGATTTGAATAGCGTTTCGCAAATTTTCTTTTGCTCAAAGGTTAATTCGTCGTATGCCTCGTTGGCGTGGTTGGATAGGGCTCTTTCTAATCGGCCAACTGCTTCGTACTCGTTTAATCCTATGGGTTGTGTGCGATCGGTATGGGAAATCCAGTAGTCCCATGTACGCATTAGCGCATGTTGAAGAATGGGAAGTTCGTCGGGATTATTTCCCATTTCGTTAAGCAGAAGTTGAACCAGTTGATCGGTAATTTCCCCGCCTCCAACGGCAATTGGCCCGGTTATCGCTTTGCGATAATCATCGCGGGTCATTCGGGGAATAAGGTAGTGACTGTAGTTAATCAACTTGGTAAATTCCTGATATGGGGAGCAATCACCAATAAAGTCGGAACGCATGGTGACAACTACGTATATTGGTAGTTCGCTTTGCCTAACGGTATTGACAAGCAAGTTAATAAAGTGCTCGGATTGATTCATGGCACTTTTGTCGTTGCTTGAGTATTGATATCTGAAAAGTTCTTCGAATTGATCGATTAAGATTAATACATTTTCGTTGGAACTCAGACCATACTGACTAATTACATTTTGAATTCCTGATAAGGAACGCTTCAGCATTGCCTGATTGATAAAACTGTCGGCTTCCAGCGTTTCCAGATTGTTATCCGTAGCAAATTCCTTGGCAATAGATTCTGCTAAGTTTCCAATAGGGTTTAGTCCCGGGCGGGAAATTACTACCTTCCATTTAGAGCGGCCGTTATGGAGGAAACCGCCGTATAACGTAGGAAGTAATCCGCAATATATTAAGGACGATTTACCTGTGCCCGAAGCACCAAGCACTGCAACAAACTTATTTTTCGATAGGTTGGTTAACACTTCCTCGCTTTGACCTTCTCGGCCAAAGAATAAGTGGGCTTCGCTGGTATGAAAAGGGCGTAACCCGGGGAAAGGGTTCATTATTTTGGCGGTTGCAGTATCTTGTCCTGTTAATGTTACCATGTTAGTAACTGGTTTTGGTTATAGGTTCAACTTTATATCGTTAGCATCAACAACATGTACTTCGTTAAAGTATTGCTCAAAATAACTAGTGTCGAGTTTTTCTTGATTCTTAATTAAAATAAGTCGTTTGTTGGGTTTAGAAGTTTCCAGTCCCGGGGATTTCAAAATATCATGAATTTTAACGTTTATCCACTGTTTATTTTCCGACGAGTAGTTTATTACCACAACTTGCGCATTTGCCAAGCATTTTAGATGTTGACTGTAGCTAATACCATCGTAGTTAGCACCAACCTTTAACTTATTTTTACTCGAGGAATCAACGGAATGAGCCACTGCGTTTGGTTCTTTGTCCGAGATTACATAAACATCGGGGAGCAACTCTTGGCTGGCAGGCGTGTTTAACCCTTCGCCCGATAATATTTTACGGTATATTTTCTTTAAATCTTCAAGGTTGACTTTTAAAACCATTGTGTTCTTAGCCTGATCTTTATCGCGTTGAATTTTTTCAACAAAAATCTGGCTTTCTTCATCGTAAAATTCGATATCCGAAGGAATCCAAACCAATCGCTTAATGCTGTTTGAAGTTTGGATTGAGTGATTGACGGTATAGTTAAACTGAAATTCGATAACCGAAAGGTTATTTTCAGTGAAATACTTAGCGTATGTCGATGGTATTAGGTGAATAATAAGATCGCAACTATTTATAGCCTGATTAAGTTGTTCGCTTGCCTCTCCTGTATTGTTGCTTAGCTGTTTGTCGGGAACAACTTCGTATCCCAAATCATTTAGATCGCGCTTTATATTATCTCTATCGTCCAGTTGGGATATGTCCGTTTGGGCAAGGAATATTTTCCCCTTTTTGTTGGTAGTTTGGTTAATGCGTTCGGAAAGTTCAATGGCAATATCGGTAATTCGTTCCCAGTACAGTGCTTGCGTTTCCTTCGTATTTCGGCGATACATTCTTATTTCTCCGGTTTCGGATATTTGATCCCAAAAGCGGTAAGTTAAAAACTTATGGTAATTGGCTGAGTCGTTAGCGTTTTTATCAGGTTCAAGTATAAGTAGGAATGTTCTACTATAGTTATCTGCGTTGTTTTCGATACTTTCTAAAACCTTTTTATTACTCGAACTTTCGCTTGATATAATCAAAAAGCGGTAATCTGTTTTGCTCTCATCGTCGGTAAAGTTCGATTCTATGTCGAACCTATTTAAGCAGTGTTTTATGTCGTTTTGAAAAGAACTCAGAAAGTCCTTTATGGACTGGCTTTGTCCATTTTGAATTATTTCGATGCTAACAGTTTTCCCCATAGTGTTATATTCTAATTCCTATTACAAGGATGTCGTCAACCTGACTTTCGTGTGTCATCCATTCGTTAAGTGTTTTTTCAATTTCCTCCTTTTGCTTATCAGCAGGAAGTTGGTAAACTTGAAGTAACATCTTTTTGAAATTGGCCATCATGAACTTTTTACCATCTTCACCGCCAAATTGATCTGCAAACCCATCGGAAAATACATATACCATGTCGCCTTTTTGAACGTCTATTTCCTGATTGGTGAAACCTGTTGCTGCACGTCTGGAAAATGCACCTATAGGGCATTTATCGCCTTTGAGTTGAATTACTTCTTCGTTTCTTAAAATAAGTGCAGGGTTGTACGCTCCGGCAAATTCTAATTTCATTTGAGTATAATCTACGCTACATAGGGCAAGGTCCATTCCGTCCTTAACGGCGCCATCTTCGTCCTTTTCTTTAAATGTGGTGGTAACGCCTTTGTTAAGTGCATCGAGAATATCAACAGGTCTTTCGAGTTTTAAATCCTTTACTGCATAATCAAGCCAATTGTGTCCCACCATCGAAACCAATGCGCCGGGGACTCCATGGCCTGTACAGTCAATTGCGGAAAACATACGTTTATTGCCCGATTGGTAGAACCAGTATATATCGCCACTTACAATATCCTTAGGATGGAAAAGAATGAAATGTTCGGGGAACAGCTCACTAACAAATTCGTCGGTAGGTAGAATGGCATACTGTAAGCGTTTTGCATAAAGAATGCTATCCAAAATATGCTTTTGCTGTTCGGCAAGTTGGTCGCGTTGTTCTTCTAACTCGTCTTTTTGCGATTCAATTTCTTCCTTTTGAGCAACAACTTCGGCAGTGCGTTCTTTTACCTTTTTATCCAAATCGTTGTAAAGGTCTTCCAGTTGCTCGATCATTACGTTGAACTTAACGGACAACGTGGTAATTTCGTTGTTGCCAATTACTTCGGCTCGTTCATTTAGATTTCCATCCGCAATTCGGTTTACATTGTTTACCAGTTTCTTAATTGGACTGGTAATCATCTTTGTGTTTTTGAAGATAAGGAAGCTGATTACAAGCATTACAACTATGAAAACCAGCACGAAGCTGATTAGCCGGTAGTACTCGTCGTGGATTTCTTTTGTGCGATCCGATACAATCCTAATAACAGAACCTTTGTAAAGTTCGGAATTAAAGGATTCCATGTATATGTACTGGTAGGAAAGGAACTTTTTATTTACTTTCTTTTCTATTAAAGCGGTATCCTTATTAATAAACCGTTCCTTAATGTAATTCTTTTCAACAACGTCTATTTGGTCTGTTTTTGTAAGAGAAAAAGGATCGTCGGCATTCATAAACAGCTCTGCCGAAACAATAGATTTTTCCTTTAGGTTGAAGTTATCGAGCGTTGTTTTTATTATGTTGATAATATCGTCGGCTGTGTTGGAGCGAACTCCTAGTTCAATAATGTAGTTTCCATCCAGCGTAGGTTCGTAGGTGTATTTTTTCAACCTACGGGTTGTAGCTTCAATGGTAAACTTTTCGCTTCGGAAAACGCCATCGGCGAATATCTTTTTAATTAAGGCCTTATGCTCTTCTCCGAATGAAAAAAAGTTCAAACCCATATCGGGTTTAAAGGTTGTATTTACAACAATTCCATTGGTATCGATTACGTAAAGGTCGTAAAAATGAGAATCCAGGTTTAACTCTTCTCTAATTTTCGATAGGTTGGCCTTTTTTATATCCCTAGTTGATTTAAAGTATTCCGTAGTTAACTTTCTACTAACTGCTTCCAGCTTGGGAGTTATATTTTCTTCCAGAACCGACAGGGTAATGTCTTGAAAGCGGAGAATTTGGGTTAATTCATCAGAAATTAAAAAATTTCTGGACTTATTGCTTTCCTTTAAAATAGTTCTGGTATTTCTAAAGTTTATTACGCCAAGCACAACTAAAGCAAGTACAACAGGTATTATTATGTTGTATATTAACTGTTTAAATATTGTTGTTTGCTGCTTCTTCATAAATTCTAGATCCATTTAGCAAAGTATTAGTTTATATATTAAGATTTTGTGCATACTCGATTAAGAACGGGTTGTCGTACATGCTGCCAATTAACTTGTTTAATTCTATGTAATGCAGTATTGTGTTGTTCTCGGTTTCTACTTTAAAAATTTCCGGATTATATTTTGCTGTGTTTACAACCTTTCCGGGAGCAACTTCCTCAATAATTTTAGCGTTTTCCGAAATTGTTAGTTTCCCTTGTTCTACAAAAAGTATAAAGTTACTTCCTTTGAATAAATCAATGTTATTTAATTCGCCTTTGTCAACCTTTATTATGGATGTATTGTAAACCAAGAATAGAAGGCATCTGGAGTTAATGTTTGGATATATTGATTTAAAGAAGTTGATGGTATCAATTGTATTTTTATTAACAAACTTTGATGTTTCCATCAGCCTATCTAGTTCAACCCTGTATTTATCCTTTAGCCGTTTTTTGCAACTTATATATTCCTTTTTATCAATGCTTTCAATAATTTGTGCGGAAAGATGGCGTAAAAATTTGTCGGTGTTAAAAAGTTGAGCAATCAAATCGGCATTTACCGTTTTGGTTTCCAAGTATTGAAAAGCATTTAGAGCGTAAATTTTTGTTTGCTTCCCCAAAATATTGTTGTCCCTGTTTAGTATGGCTTTTAGCAACTCTTCGGGTTCATAATGACGCAAGGGAAAGTAGTTTTCGAGTGCCCAAAGTTTATTGGTGGTGCTTGTGTCTTCTAGTAAAGGAACTATGTAAGGTTTAAGATCTTCTTCCACAAATGTGTCGAGCAACTCAACGGCAAAGGCAATACTTTGTCCTGTTCCTGCTTCCAAATTTTCTAAAACGGCCTCTATGGAATTCTTTTCGTATATAAGTTTTAGCAGGTCAAATAGTTTATGAATACTTAATGTGTATTCTGCGTTTAGTTGGTCTTTTAAGTTAGGGAAAGTGCTACTGGGAGGACAGTAGAAGTATGCGTTTAAGTTCCATGCACATATTCCTGCCTGCTCAATAAGCATTTTATTCACAGCGAGTATCTGCTTGTCGGTTGCTGTAAAGTCAAGCGCAATTAATCCACTAATAACCGTTGAGTTTAAGTTGGATTTTACCGAGAGGTGGTTAAATAAGGTAGTAGGAGCCGATTTACTACCGGTTAAAGGCATTATGCGTAGTATTCTTTGTTTAAATTGAAATGATGCATTTGTTCTGTAAAAAGCCAGTTCTAACATTTCTAATCCTGTATTTCCGGAACCAATTAATGCCGCATGGGCAAAGGGGGCATACTTGTCTGTTTCTAAAAAATCGATTAGGAAAGAAATAATTTCCTTTGAATTGGTTTTTCTTGAAGCCCATATAGCCTGAAGTTTTACCGATGGAACCAAATCGCGAAGTAAAAATGTTAGGTTGTTTTTTAATTCGGCATCCGAAACATTTCCCAGAATTTTTGCAGCAAGAATTCTATCTTCAAAGCTTTTGGAATTTATCAGGTTCAATATTAATTCTTTGTTTTGGGTGTCTTGTATCAACTTGTTTAAAAACGATGTGGTTTTATCAATCTTTTCGGCAATGCTGCTATCGCATCGTTTTTTTAGTTGCTCTAAGTCGGGAACCAAATCGGTAAGACCAAATTCGTTTATTTTTTCCAGTAAGGCATCAATTTCTTTCGATTCTCCTGATTTTAGTTTGTCCCTAATAAATGCTTGTAGTTCCCATGGTTCCGATTGTTGAATAATTGTAAGTTGTTTACTAAGTTCAACATCTTTTACATTTTGCTCGAGGAGTTCAATTTCCGAAGTTTTAGCTACGCTATGTGTGGATTTTTCGAGAGTCTCTTTTAAGGAATTGCGATACCCCTTATAAAGTTTTATTGTGATAAAAAACCATACCACAATTATTGCGACTAGGAAGTATATATAGTGGATTAAGTGAATAAAACTAAAAAGGCTGAGTATAGTTAACAGAATTCCGGAGGTTAGGGCGGCGGTTTCGTTAATAGTTCCGTCAACTCGTGCTTGAACTTCGTAGCGAATGGATTGATCCAACGATTGGTAAATCATTTTTAACGAAGGACTTTCAATAGAATCCTTTAACGCCTTTTGGAAAAGTTTTCCTAACGATATAAGCAAGAAGAAAAAGGTAAATGCTCCGGATGCCAGTGTATATCCAAAAAATGTTCCAACCAGTGCAGCACTTACCGATACAAGGGCTATAATAATGGGCGATATTAGTAAACTTACCTTTAATCCGTAGTTTTTCATTACAGGCCCATAAACAAAGGTCTTAATTAAAATGCTGACAAAAGTTAAAGTTCCCATTAAACCACCAAGAAACTTAGCCAATTCATCGTTGTTGGAAAAACGAGTATCGGCAACGGCTAAAAATAGGAAATGAACGAAAAAAGCTACTAACATTGAAAAAATGACGAAGTAAGCCATTGTCCGCACGTATGGAATTTTCATTGTATCCATAAAATGGCTTTTACTTTTCTGTTTAACTAACTTTACCGACAGCTGTTGGGAAAATTTCGAGTTAATTACTATTTGTAGCAAAAAAGCAAAAAATGCACTAAACGCGCTGATGTATATTAAGTTAATGGGGGAAAAACTGTTGGCAATTAGAAAAGGTACTGCCCAACTGCTTATGATTACGCCCAAAACCTGTCCCATATCGATAATTCCAAATAGTCTTTTCCCTTGTCTTAAGTCGAAAATACGGCTAACAGCACCCCAAAAACCAACGGTTGCAACAATGTTTAAAGGGCCCATAAAGACAAATAGCCCAAAGGCCAGCCATTTTGTTCCGGAAAAATAGTAACCTGCTCTTAACAGAAAGGTTAAAACAAAAACAAAAAACAGGTTGAAAATGGCTAAGCGGGAAAATACCAGTTTATTTTGAAAGTGCGCGTATAGAGACGTAAACAAAATTCCTGTGAGGCCAGATATTACGATAGCCTTAGGAATCATGGTATCGTCGAATGCCTGTAAGAATAGGGTGTTTGCACCAACGTCGAAAGTTCCTAAAAATGTTCCTAAGAAAAAGGATTGAAATGCGAAAATTGCAACAGGAATAAATTCGTCTTTCCTAATATTTAAAGCTTCGTATAGTTTCATTGACGATGGAGATGAGAAGTGGTTATAAAACCCTTTAAATGTACAAAAATTATTGTTCGAAATACTAATTTAATCCATTAAAGGTCAATTTTTAACGTTTAAATATTCCTGTTGTATTTACCAATTAAAATGGGTTAATTAATTATCGGGCAAGATAGCTGTTTTGCCGTTAATCGTTGATTTAAAACGTACCAAACGCAATCAGAATAAATGTTACCGTCTAAATTTTAGTTAGATCGTGTATAAAGAGTTGAAATCTGTTGAGAGTTTATGTAGAGTTTTTTTGTGGGTAGGTTAGTTCGAATGAATGAGGTTTTTGTCGGGTTGTTTTTGTTTTGAAATTCTAAACTAATAGATTTTTTTAGAGGGGTATGTAGCCGCTGTTCGGTTTGTTCCATTTGAGTTTGAACGGAATCTTATATCAGCGTTTATATTGTTGTGAATTGCGATTAAGAAAATAAATTTTGATGCGAAGCGGTTTTTTTTGTAAAGTTGTAATTACGTTGAAGTTTTGAACTAAATATATTTTTTATAAATTTGATTAGCAATTGGTTAATTTTGAATAGATGGAGCAGACAATTGATGACATGCCTAAAAAACATAGGCTGTTTTTTATTCTTTCCGTATTATTTCTGACAAATGCGTTAATTGCAGAAGTTATTGGTGTTAAAATTCTTTCTGTCGAAAAAATTCTAAACGTTCCACCTTTAGCATTACCATTTATTGGAGATTCGTTGCTCAATTTAGACATGAGCGTAGGCGTGCTTATTTGGCCGTTAGTGTTCATTATTTCGGATATTATAAACGAATATTTTGGACGAAGTGGTGTAAGGCGGATTAGCTTTGTGGGGGCGGGAATGATCCTCTATTCTTTTATAGTTATTTACTTTGCAACGCAATCGCCTCCTGCCGATTTTTGGCTTCAAAATAACAATGTCGATCCAAGCGGTAACCCTTTTAACATCGATTTTGCCTATAGTTCCATTTTCAGACAGGGATTGGGAATTATTGCCGGTTCAATTACCGCTTTCCTTGTTGGTCAGCTGGTCGATGCGTATTCATTTCACTATTTCAGGATAATAACTCAACACAAGTATTTATGGTTAAGGGCAACCGGTTCTACCGTTATTTCGCAGATAGTCGATAGTTTTTTGGTTCTTTACATTGCTTTTTACCTTCTTGGAAACTGGACTTTTAACCAAGTTTTGGCTGTTGGGTTAATACAGTATTTATATAAGATTTTCTTAGCCATAGTTTTAACTCCTTTAATCTACTTAATGCACGGAATAATCGACAGGTATTTGGGTAAAGAAGATTCCCATAAACTTATTGTAGAAGCAAAGGATTTATAAGTTTCTTACACAAGAAAAGCCGCTTAAGCGGCTTTTTCTTTTAATGCTATCAGTCTAAATTTAGTTTCTGTTTTCAACTTTTAGGCCTTTGACGTTTTGTTCGCCTTCTACGCTTTCAACATCGTTATTATTGTTTTTCTTCTTCAACTTGAAAAATAAATCAACCATGTCGAATTTGTAAGACAATACTATTTCTATGGAACGGGTTCGAGTTTTAATATTATCGTTAGAGTGAATATCGGTAATGCCTAAATAGTATCGCAAATCTAGCCCTGCAATGCCTGATTTTAGTTTATACTCGGCACCAGCTCCTAGGCCTAAACCCCACTCGTATTTTTTTAAATCGGAGCCTAAGGGAAAAGTTTCTCCATTGTCGTATATAACTTCTCCACCCACTCTAACATTTGCAAAGGTTCCCCCCATTGCATAAATGTTACTTAACCCGAAAGCCTTAAAGGTGTATTTGGCAAGTAGAGGAATTCCAATGTAATTCATTCGAATTTTTCCGAAATTTTCATCCTTACTACCTTTATTGAAAAACACAAGTTCTGTTTGTATCGAAAATCTTGAGGTGAACCCGAATTCCCCTACAGCACCGAGTTCGTAACCAAATTTATTGTCTTCGTACATTCCATTGAAATCGGTAAATTTCGAAAAGTTCATACCTAATTTTGGGCCTAGGTAAATAAACCCCACATCGTGACCAAATACTGTGAACAGCTGTGCACTGGCAATTCCATAGCTTAGCAACGCAGTTATTACTAAAAGTATTTTCTTCATAGGTTAGGTGTTTTTTGGTTTTGTATGCAAAGTACGGAAAAATATATTTGTATCGAAAAGAAATGCAATACTTTACGTTAAGTTGAATCATTAATTTATGAACATTCCTTTTTTTAGGGGTAAAATATATTTTATCCAATTGTACTGTAAACTAAATGGGCAACATACTTTTTGGGGAAAATGGTAATTGGAAAATTATTAACAGTACCATTCATGTATTGACTTATGTTTTATAAATCAATATATTACACTGTCGTAATTTGGAGGTAGTGGAAAGTATCGATAAGGAAACAATTGCTAGACTTGTTAACGAGGTAAAACGAAACCTTGGTTCTTCGGTTATTGCCTTAGGTAACTGTGAGTGTAAAAGGGAAAATTTGCCGTTTTACTCTCGATTTTCGTTATACACGGTATTCGATATGGGCGTAACGCCAATTACGGTTTACAGGTTGCTCGACAATGGTATTGATACTATTTTGCTAGATGGTACAATTAGTGCATGGCAAAGGGCAAACGAGGTAGAACACCCTAAAATTGATTTGGGAAACATGTTTGATTATTGTAGAACTGTTTTGGCAAACCAGGTGGAGTTAAATGGTCGGATTTTGCTTTTCAGTAGTTTCGACGATATCGAATTTGATATTCTTCCTACTAAAGAGTTGCTAGAAATGGTAGAAAATTGTATTATCCCTCCGGTTCTACGAAAGTCAAGTAATACTATTACTTTGTTTTGTACAGTTGCGCAATCGAACAAAATTTTTAGTTCGGAAATTGCGGTTAGTTCAAATGGCGATATCAAAATTGTAAAAATGTCGGAGGTGTTAAACGAAGTTCCCATTGCTTCGTTTGAATTTGGGGCATCTGCTTAAAACAAAAGTGTAAACTTCTGCTAAAATTTAGACAATTTCCAAATTCGCGTTTTTGGTTTCATTGTGTAAAATAATTTACATTTGTATTCGATTCTGCATGGCAAAAAAGTATAAAGTTTATGGCATATAATGCCTAATAATTTTAATACTTGGTGGATTTGATTAATTACTAATTTAAAAACTAATGAAAGCATTTGTATTTCCTGGTCAAGGGGCACAGTTTGTGGGTATGGGTAAAGACCTATACGATAATTCCCCTTTGGCTAAAGACCTTTTCGAAAAGGCAAATTCAATTTTAGGTTTTAGAATAACCGATTTAATGTTTGCTGGAACCAGCGAGGATTTAAAGCAAACAAAGGTAACGCAACCGGCTATTTTTTTACATTCGGTAATATTGGCTAAAGTATTGGGTCACGAGTTTAAGCCGGACATGGTGGCAGGTCACTCGTTAGGAGAGTTTTCTGCTTTAGTTTCTGCTGGTGCGCTGAGTTTCGAGGATGGGTTGCGGTTAGTTTCTGCACGTGCTATGGCAATGCAAAAAGCATGTGATATCGAACCCTCAACAATGGCAGCGGTTATTGGTCTCGACGATGCTACTGTTGAAAATGTTTGTAAATCGATTAGCGAGGTTGTTGTTCCTGCAAATTATAACTGTCCCGGACAGTTGGTTATTTCGGGCTCGATAAAAGGAATTGATGCTGCTTGTCAGAAACTTACCGAGGCTGGTGCTAAAAGAGCATTAAAATTAGCAGTTGGCGGAGCTTTTCACTCTCCGTTAATGGAGCCTGCTCGCAAGGAGTTGGAAGCGGCTATTAATAGTACTCCGTTCAGCAAACCTGTATGTCCTGTTTATCAAAATGTAACCGCTAAGCCAACGGTTGAACCCGAAGAAATAAAGAAAAACTTAGTTGCCCAGTTAACTGCGCCAGTACGTTGGACACAAACCGTTCAGAATATGATTGCCGATGGTGCTACTTCGTTTACCGAGTTAGGCCCTGGAAGTGTACTTCAAGGGTTAGTTAAAAAAATCGATAAAAATGTTGCTACCGACGGTAAGCAGGGATTGTAAAAAAACGTTCTATAATAAAGAAAACGCCCGTAGTAAAGGGCGTTTTTTTATTTTCCATAGTGGAAGTGAATGGTTTGCTTAATGTTAGGGTGAAGGCTTTGTGCAACAGGGCATTCTTTAGCCGCTGCTTCAATAAATTTTTTCTCTTTAGGCGAATAATCCGAAGGAAAATTCAAATCGATAATAACTTCACCAACTCTCCGGGGGCTGGTTGCCATTACTTTTTGTATCTCAATTTTTGTTCCGTCAATGTTGAATCCGTGTGTGCGAGCGGCAATCCCCATAATTGTTACCATACATGCGCCAAGTGCGGTAGCAAGTAAATCGGTAGGCGAAAAACATTCGCCTTTACCCTGATTGTCAACGGGTGCATCGGTAGAAATTTTTACCCCCGAACGGGTATGAGTGGCTTCGGTATGCAAATCGCCAACATAAGTAATTGTAGAAGTTGTGCTCATAGTTATATGGTTTTTATAAACATAGAAAGGCTCATTAATGAGCCTTTCTAATTATGATGTTTAAAGGTAATGCTTAAATTAAGCCTTGGTCAAGCATAGCGTTGGCAACTTTTACGAAACCAGCGATGTTGGCACCTTTAACGTAGTTAACGTAACCATCTTTTTCGGTACCGTGTTTAACACAAGCTTCGTGAATGTTCTTCATAATCTGATGTAAACGAGCGTCAACTTCTTCGCTGCTCCAGCTTAACTTCATGCTGTTTTGGCTCATTTCAAGACCTGAAGTTGCAACACCACCAGCGTTTACAGCTTTACCAGGGGCAAATAAAATCTTATGTTTTTGGAAGATTTCGATAGCTTCTGGAGTACAAGGCATGTTAGCTGCTTCAGCAATGCAAACAACGCCATTCTTTACTAATGCTTCTGCATCGGCTTTGCCAAGTTCGTTTTGAGTTGCACAAGGCATAGCAATGTCAACTTTAACTTCCCATGGACGTTTGCCAGCTACGAATTTTGAACCATGGAATTTCTTAGCATAAGGTTCAACGATATCTTGGTTCGAAGCACGAAGTTCGAGCATGTAGTTAATTTTTTCACCGCTGATACCAGCCTCGTCAAGAATATATCCATCAGGACCTGAAATAGTAACAACTTTACCACCTAATTCGGTAACTTTAGTAACAGCACCCCATGCAACGTTACCAAAACCAGAAATAGCTACGCGTTTGCCAGCAAATGATGTGCCTTTAGTAGCAAGCATTTCTTTTGCAAAGTAGGTTGCACCAAAACCGGTAGCTTCAGGACGAACTAATGAACCTCCCCAGTTGATACCTTTACCAGTTAATACGCCGGTATTTTCTCTTGCAAGTCTCTTGTACATTCCGAATAGGAAGCCAATTTCACGACCACCAACACCTATATCACCAGCAGGAACGTCGGTTTCAGGACCAATGTGTTTCCAAAGTTCTAACATGAAAGCTTGGCAGAAACGCATAACTTCGTTATCGCTGCGTCCTTTAGGGTTGAAATCGCTACCACCTTTAGCACCGCCCATAGGCAATGTGGTAAGAGAGTTCTTGAAAATTTGTTCGAAACCTAAGAATTTTAAAATAGAAAGGTTTACACTTGGGTGGAAACGTAAGCCGCCTTTGTAAGGTCCAATTGCATTGTTGAACTGAACGCGGTAACCAAGGTTTACGTGAATGTTTCCTTCATCGTCCATCCAGGGCACTTTAAATGTAAAAATACGGTCAGGTTCAATTAAACGCTCAATAATCTTTGCAGATTCGTATTGAGGGTTTTGATTGTAAACCTCTTCAATTGACTCTAATACTTCGCGTACGGCCTGTAAATACTCCACCTCACCTGGGTGTTTCTTTTCAAGTTCAGCCATTAGTTTATTAACATCCATCGCTAACTTGTTTTTAATGGTTTTAAATCGTTTTGTTTAATTTAGGAGCAATAGAACTCCTTAAAAAGTTTCCCAAAATTGATGTTTAAAAATGACATTTCAAAAGAAAATTAGCATATAAAAATATGATGTTGAGCATATTTTTGACTTTTTTAGTTACTAATTGTAGCTTACGAGTTGTTTTTTGGTTTCAAAATGATACCGCGATTAAGTTTTGCATCAACCTGAACGGTTAATGGACTACTAAATTTTACGCATCTAACATGTTCTGTTTCAATTTTAGATGGCAAACTATTTAAGTATTCTAAATCGTAAGAACCATCGTTCATGTATGGGTTGATTGTTAAGTATGCCACGCGGAACGATGTGAGATTTTGAAAGAAATGGGTTCCTTGACTTGGATCAACACGGAAGTTCTCCAATCCTGCCTCAACAATAACCCTTGCCTCCGAAATTTGCGACCATTTTATTGGAATTCCCAGCCATGGATCGCTGCTTCCCCATCGTCCAGGACCAACAAGAACATAATTACGTTTTTTTTCGATGAAATATTGATTTATTTTTTCAACTTCTTGAGCAATTGTTTTTGTCTCTGCAGGATTAAATTTATCGGGCTTTACGTAAACAAAGTCGGTTAGGTTCTTTACGGTTCCGTGCCCAAGTGCCGAATTCGATAGGATGATGGCTTGGCTATAGTCAATTTCATCCCAAATTATTTCCTCGGTTTGGTCGCTTAAAACAATTGGCCTGATTTGTAAAAAGTTAAATACTTTAGGAAAGCCCTTGCCCGTATTCATGTTAAGGGCAAATTCTATTTCGATGTGGTTATTCATTTCCTTTTGTCCAATTTGTAGCAAATCCTGAATGATTTGGGCTAGCGGAATTGTATTATGCTTTAAAATAGGAGCAAAGGTGAGCAGTTTTTTACCTTCATCGTAAAATCCGTCGCGGATTATTCCGCTATGGTAATCGTATGTTGAGGTTACGAAACGTAAATCGGGTAGTTGCAGGGCATCGTTTATGTCAACCTTTAACAGGTTTGTACTGTCATCAACCATGGGGGAGAACGATTCCGGGTCTAAGTTTAGCGCGTAAAAACTCTTTTGTGTTTGGCGTAAGGCCATTTCGGGATTCGATAGTTGCAGAATTTTCTTTGGGTATTTAGGCGAAAAGCGCAAGGCCACACCTCCATCAACAATTAACTTACCAAGACCGAAGCCAATGCTGGCAATGCCATCCTCGGGTTTTTCGGAGCCAAGCGGGTAGTAGTTTATGCTCCGGGCTACTCCCGACAAGGTTGGCAGATACATATTTTCGTACTGATTGCCACAAATTTCCTGAATTACAATTCCCATTTTTTCTTCGTCAATTACATTTTGTGTGGCATTCATGTATGCTTTGCTTGCCCTGTAAAATACCGATGCGTAAACTGCCTTTATTGCTTGGCAAAGCATTTTATGCATTACCTCCATTTCGGAGGAGTATGGAATCATGTACGTGGAGTATATCCCGGCAAATGGCTGATAATGGGAGTCTTCTAACTTGCTGGACGAACGAACAGCCAAAGGACGATGGAATATTGAAAGAACTTTGCGAAGGTCGGTTTTTAAGGCGGGAGGTAATTTTGCGGTAATAAATGTTTTTAGTATTTCCTCGTCGGAGATGTCCTGTAAGGCAATGGAGTATAGGTTGTTATTCTCCATAAATTCGTCGAACAGGTCAGTGCTTATTACTACGGTTCGAGGAATGGTAATAATTACATCGGGATATTTGCTGGATAGCTGATGATTACGTATTACCTGATTAATAAAGGCAAGCCCTCTGGCTTTTCCGCCGATTGATCCTTCGCCTATTCGGGAGAAAAATTTATACTCATCGAAGGTTTTACGGTTAAACTTGGCAATAATACTGCGACCCTTACTAAGCCTGTATGCCGATATGGCATTGTAGAGAAATTTTCGGGCATCGTCGGTAGTTTTGAAATCCTTAAGGGTCATGGGTTTAAAAAGTTGTGCAATGGAGAATATTGCACGGGCGTAAAGCCATTTCGAAATATCGTTGTGGCTTGAGTGGTAAACTAACGAACGGTCCGAAATGGTAAGCAAATGCTGTTGAAGTTGGCTTAAATCGCTTGCTTTGGCAACTTCTTTCATGGTGTCCGGGTCTCTGAAAATAAACTCACCAAACCCAAAGTTGTTTAAAATGTAGTTGCGTAACTCTATGCTGAATGTTTTGGAGTATTTGTGTAGAAATCCTACGCCCATTTCGTCGGCATAAATTTTATTGCTTATGTCGGACGATTGAAGTAGAAACGGCATGTGCGGATCTTCGGCTCTAATAAGCTTACATAAACGAAGGCCTGCTTTCGTTTGGTGGTCGCGCTTGTTATCAACTTTATAGCTAATATCGGAGATAATGCCCAACACATTGTTGCTGAATTTTCTATACAATTCCATTGCCTCTTCGAAGTTTGTGGCCAAAAGAATTTTTGGACGGCCACGCATTCGTAACATCCTGTGATGCTCGTTCAGCGCTTCGGTCATGAAACTTCGAGCCTGACGGAATACAATTTTGTATATGTTGGGCAGAAACGATGAGTAGTAGCGAATAGAATCTTCGACAAGGATAATAGCCTGAACGCCAATTTCCAAAATGTCGTGTTCGGCGTTCATTTTATCCTCAATTAGTTTTATTATGGCAAGCAGTAAATCTGCATTACCCAGCCAGCAAAATACGTAGTCGATAGCGCTTAAATCCTCGTTTTGCAGTCTAAGCGAAACTTCTCTGGAAAAGGGTGTTAGCACTACAATAGGAATATCGGGGTAGCGCCCCTTCAGCATTTTGGCCATGTTGAAAGTATCAATCTCGCCAACATTCAGCATGGAAATTATTAGATCGATATGCTCTTCCTGAAGAATTCTAATAACATCCCGTGCCGTGCGTGCCTGGATAAAAACAGGAGGATACCTTAGGTTTAACGAAACGTATTCGTTAAAAATTTGCTCGTCTATTCTGCCATCCTCTTCCAGCATAAAAGCGTCGTAGCTGCTGCAAATTAAAAGAACCTTGTAAATACGCTTTTGCATCAACTTGTCGAAAGAGGTGTCGTAAATGTCGAGTTGGTAAGAATTTAGGTACGACTGATCTGTATTGATATTTTGCATAGTCGGTAAATTTTTCGGGACTAAGTTACCCAAAATTTAAGCAAAATTGCCGAACTATTGTGCTAACTTTGCCCTGTTACGGATTGTTAACAGAGTAGTAATTGAAAAATACCATAGAATTATGCAAAAGAGGCAATTGACAATATTGAGTTTGGTTTTGGTCGGTTCAACCTTGTTTATGGGCTGTGGAAAAAACAGAACTTATACAAAAATCGACGGGTTTGCGCAGGGAACAACCTATTCCATAACATACTACGATTCGTTAAATAGAAATTTTGCTCATGGTATCGATAGCATTCTGGATGCGGTGGATTATTCCATGTCGATTTATAACGATACTTCAATAATTACGAGAGTTAATAAAAATTTAACGGATACGGTCGATGTGCTGCTAGCCAACGTAATAAAGTTATCGCAGGTAATTAACGAGCAAACCGAAGATGCGTTCGATATAACGGTTGGTCCGGTAGTACGAATGTTGGGTTTTGGTCCCGATAAAACAAAGGGTATAGATTCTGCTGCAATACTTAAACTTAGGCCTTTACTGGGTATGGATAAAATTAAGTTGGAAGACTATAAGCTGATTAAATCGAATCCTGAAATTCAAATTGATGTTAACGCAATTGCTCAGGGATATACCAGCGATTTGGTTGCCGATTATTTTAAATCGAAAGGGTTGAAGCACTTTTTAGTTGAAATTGGAGGCGAAATAGTTGCTTGCGGATTGAACCCTTCGGACGAACCGTGGGTAATTGGCGTTGATAAACCTGTAGAAGGCGCACTGCCTGGCGAGGAATTACAGGTAAAGTTGAGCCTTACGAATAGTTTAGGGCTGGCAACGTCCGGGAACTACCGAAAGTTTGTTGAGGTAAATGGCGTTAAATACGCGCACACAATAAACCCTAAAACGGGATTTCCCGTGTTGTCCGATTTGCTAAGTGCAACGGTAATTGCACCTACGGCTGCTCAGGCCGATGCCTATGCAACGGCATTCATGGTAAAAGGGTTGGATTGGAGTAAAAAGTTTATCGAAAACCATCCGACAGTTGGGGCATACTTAATTTCCTCCGACAGTACCGGAAGTTACAAGGTTTGGTCGAGCCCTGCTGTTGATAAGTTAATAGTGGAGTAAGGTTAAAAACCTTTTTTTGCGGTATTTGCGCTACAACTTGCGCTTCCTCCACAGCCGCAGGAGTAGCCTACGTCGGAATCGTTACAGGAGTTTTTCTTTTTCCTGAATATGGTTTTAAGCGAAAGCCCTAGGAATACAAAGCCGACAAGTAAAACGCTAAAAATAATCAGTTTTAAGGTTGCCATTTTTTATTCTTTTTGAAATTCTCTTGCACCTGCATAGCAAGTTGCACAATCTGCATTCTTGCCCTTCTTCCCCCAGCATTTAATTTCTTCGTGCCTGGGGCAGGTAACGCCACGTTTTCTTAATTCTCTGTTATGACCTGCTGAAGTTTCGGGAAACTTATGGCTTTTATGAAAAATAACTTTAACAGCCATTCCAAAAAATGCTAAAGCAAGTAGCCCAATTACCAAACCGATTAATTTTACAATAGCCATTGATTAAATTTTTGCAAATGTAGCCAAACCATTACACTTATTGTAAAAACATTTTGCGGTTTTATCAATTGTTTTATAACAACGTTAGCCAAACCGGATTGTTCACAAAGAAGGTCGGAAAAAGTTGAAACTTTTTTACCCTCTGTTCATCGTTTGTTACTCTAAACATATTTCAAGTTTATTTGTTGTTAATGCTGAAAATCAAATAATCTGCTGAAAAATGGCTAATAAAAAAAGTAATATTAGTTTACCCGATAAAGAAATTCTTAACGATTACTACTTAGCAAATTTAAGTCGTCAAGTTAGTTTGATGGGACGAAAGGAAGTGTTAACAGGGAAGGCAAAATTTGGAATATTTGGAGATGGGAAGGAGTTGGCACAAGTAGCCTTTGCTAAAAATTTTAAGAATGGCGATTGGCGTTCGGGCTATTATCGCGATCAAACTTTTATGATGGCAGCCGGGTTGTTTACGGCCGAGGAGTTTTTTGCCCAACTTTACGGACAAACCGATATTAACATTAATCCGGGAAATGCCGGACGTGTTTTTAATAACCATTTTTCTACTCGCAGCCTTAACTCCGACGGAACATGGAAAAGTATAGCAAATCAAAAGAACAGTTCCGCCGATATATCGCCGACAGCAGGTCAAATGCCTCGGCTGTTAGGGTTGGCTTGGGCTTCCAAATTGTTTAGAAATAATAAGAAGTTAGCGGCATTATCGCAGTTTAGCAATGGTGGAAACGAAGTTGCATTTGGAACAATTGGCGATGCAAGCACTTCCGAGGGACATTTTTGGGAAACGGTAAATGCGGCTGCCGTGTTGCAGGTGCCTATGGCTCTTGCCGTTTGGGACGATGGGTACGGAATTTCGGTGCCCAAAAATTATCAAACTACCAAAGGTAGCATTTCGGAAATTCTGAAGGGATTTGAGAAAGGTAAGGCTAACGAGAACGGAATTTATATTTATAGGGCAAAAGGATGGGATTATGTCGAACTACTTCGTGTGTTTAGCGAAGGAGTCGAAAAGGCTCGAAAGGAACATGTACCGGTACTTTTTCATATAACCGAAATTACGCAGCCACAAGGACATTCAACGTCGGGTTCGCACGAACGGTATAAATCGCCCGAAAGGTTGCAGTGGGAAAAGGAATTTGACTGTAATCTAAAATTCAGAGAGTGGATTATTGCCGAAGGCATTGCTTCGGAAAAGGAATTGGACGATATTGAGGAAAAAGCATTGTCCGATGCAAAGGAGGCTCGTAAAAAAGCGTGGAAAGCATATTCCGAGCCTATTTTAAAGGAACGCGACGAGTTGATAAAAATAATCGATAATCGTTCGTGTATGTGCAAACGGGAGCATATCGATAAGGTTGGGATAATTACGCAGGAGTTGAAATCCATTCCAAGTCCAATCCGTAAGGATAACATGAGTTCTGCAAAGAAAATTTTAAGGCATGTTTGTACCGATTGTACCATGCGCGAAAAGTTGCAAGCCGATCTTAGTGCTTGGTTAAAGCGAAATCAGGAAGATGGTTACGATAGGTACAGTTCGAATTTATATTGCGAAACCGACAGGGCTGCATGGAAGGTTAAAGGCGTTTTTCCTGTTTTTGCCGAAGGTTCTCCTATGGTAAACGGGCGAGAAATTTTACGCGACAATTGGGATAAACTCTTTCAGAAGTATCCGGAGTTGGTAATTTTTGGTGAGGATGTCGGAGGCATTGGAGGCGTAAATCAATCCTACGAAGGGCTACAGGTAAAATATGGTGAGGTTAGAATAACCGATACCGGGATTCGGGAGAACACGATTATGGGGCAGGGGATAGGACTTGCGTTGCGAGGATTACGCCCTGTTGCCGAAATTCAGTATTTCGACTATTTGCTGTACGCGCTTCAAACTATGAGCGACGATTTGGCCACAACTCGTTGGCGTACAAAGGGCGGGCAAATGGCTCCTTTAATTATTACTACCCGAGGGCACAGACTCGAAGGTGTTTGGCATGCCGGATCGCCGTTGAGTATGGTAATTAACTCCATCAGGGGTGTTTATGTTTGCGTTCCCCGAAATATGACTCAGGCTGCAGGTTTTTATAATACCTTGTTGGAGGCCGATGACCCTGCCTTGGTTATTGAGCCTTTAAACGGTTACAGGCTGAAGGAGAAACGTCCCGAAAATATTGGAGAGTATCGTGTTCCACTGGGAGTTCCCGAAATTCTTCGCGAGGGAACGGATGTTACGCTGGTAACTTACGGTAGTTGCGTTCGAATTGCAGAGGAAGCGGTTGACCAGTTATACGAATTTGGTATATCGGTAGAGTTGATAGATGTTCAAACCTTACTGCCATTCGATTTGCCAAATGTTGTTGTTGAATCCATAAAGAAAACAAGTCGTGTGGTATTTTTCGACGAGGATGTGCCGGGAGGTGCTACTGCTTACATGATGCAAAAAGTGCTCGAAGAGCGTGGGGGGTATCAGTACTTGGATTCTCAACCTAAAACTATTACGGCTAGAGAACACCGGCCGGCTTATACAACCGACGGCGACTATTTTTCCAATCCAAATGCCGAGGATGTGTTCGAAGGTGTTTACAACTTGATGCACGAGGTTAACCCAAAACGTTACCCAACATTGTACTAAATCGGCAAAAGTTTTATTGCGGACATTGGTTACCATGTCAATTATGGATCGAAGTATTTAAACTCTGGCAGTACGATTTAACTTCGTTGGTTTGCGTTGCAGGCTTTCCCTATAAGTTCAAGAAACATTTCAATCGAACTTAAGTTGAATTTAAAGCATCTCTATAATATTTTGAGATGCTTGTTATTTATTGAAAAAGTTGCAAACCTTGCCAAATACAAAATCGAAACTTTTATCGATTTCCTTAGCATCCTTACTGCTTATGGGAAAAGGATTCTCGTGGCTATATGGAAAGTCGAAGTCCAGCTCTTCCACATCAATATTTATATCTCGGTGAACGCCTTTTAACGTGGTTGCTACTTCGTACGACGGAATAACATGATCCTGCTTAAGCGATATGGCGTATATTTGGGTTTCGTATTTTTTTAGCAAGTCTTCCCTGAATTCCTGCATTTTATGATAATCGAGCATGGAGTGAAAAACCTTTCCTTCGGGGTGGTTTTCTTCGATATAATGATGCAATCGCTTATCTTGTTGCAGAAACTCGTCGAAGTGCTCTACTAAGAAAGAGTATAAGGAAGCATTAGCCTCGCCGTCCATAATAAACTTTGATACGGGAGAAAATAGGTTGAACGTAGAACCTCCGCAAAACAGGCAAACCTTTGTGTTGTCGAAGTAGTTTTTATGGTTGGTTAGCTTTAAAATCTGTGCTAGAAAGCCTCCGATAGAGTAGGCAAAAATGTTGAATTCAAAGTTTTTGTCGATATAGGCATTGTTACCTGCTTTGCAATCTTCAATTAGTTGAATTACATCGTAGTATGTTTGTAATCCCGACCAAATAAATCTTTGAGGCATGGAATGTATTCGCATACTAATTGCAACATTCGACAGCGTGGAGCTTACTACGTTAGGATACCGTTTGGTTCGCTCCCTGCTAAGGTTGAACATTTCCCTTTTGCTACTCCAGTATAACGGTGCCCGTTGCATGTGAAATGCAATAGGAAAAAGAATTACCGCACTTCCGGTTTCCTTACAAATTGTGGTAGCCCAAGGAAGGTATTTGTCCCATTGCTTTTCGTTAAAACCATGAAAAAGCAGGGTTACCTTTTTTGCTTTGCCTTGGCCTTTTTGTTTGATTAAATGGTATTTAAAAAGCTTGTTTTCCTCTACATAAATGTCCTTTATGTAAACGTTATCCTTTATGCTGCCAACTTCGGTGTAAAAGGTAAACTCGTTTTTAAAATTCAGGTTGTGTAGCGTACAACAATAATCGGTTGTTCCCGGTAAAATGGAGTACGATTGTGATTCAAAATCTAATTCATGTACTTCGATATTATCTAATTCACTGTAATATAACGAAGTAAAAGCGTTTTTTAACTTGTTGTACTCTTCTGTGTAATTCATTTTTATTAAAAAAAATACACAACAGATAATAGCATGAAACGGTTGGGTTTACGGAGTTCGTTATTATTCCCCGAAACTAAAATTGATGCGGGAACGAAATCCCCGAATTACCACCAAAGCCCAACTGCTTTATGATTGCGTGTTAGAGTTGGTGTTCATTCATTTTTATCTGTTACCAAATATTTAACTATCATTCTATTGCCGTTTTCAATCCGCATCAACCTATCCACGAAGCACAAATTTATTTTGTTTTTTGAGCGTTGGCAAACAAACCGTCCTGAAAGGCGGTTATTCGGGCTGGCTTTGCAAGTTCTTCGACAAAGCTTTGGTTGTAGCGTTGGCTCGTAGGGCTTTGGCAATGTGCTTGCAAACGCGTTGGCATTATTACTTTTTTTTGGTTTTATTTTCTAACACTTTCAAACTTTCTAAGTAATTTTTTTCCGCTTCGCTCAACGTTTTTTGTTGATACTTCTTATATTCTGTGGTGGCTTTTTCAATGGCAATTTCATGACTGATTGAACCTGCTCCCTGCAACAGTTTCTCTCCACTCATTGTCAGGATTTTATCCAAATGTTCAGCCCAATCTTTCATTGTCATAAACTGTTCTCTTTCGGCTTGACGTTCTGCAAAATCCAAATATCCTGATACTATTTGTCCGAGCGAACGAAGTTCTTTTTCGTCCAGATAATTTTTTGCAATTACAACATCTTTCAGGTATGGACGACTGCCAGGGAAAGTCATCAATCCCATAAATTCTTTTTCGGCATCGGCACGGGTATAAATTACTTCGGCTGCCGTTTGTCCGTGAACTGCATAATGAATTTTGTTTTGTACCTTCTTGAAAAACGCAATGGAAACCTCTGCTTTGGGGTCGTAATCAATACTGGTTGCATAAATATCGAGCACCTGACGGTAAAACACTTTCTCGGATGCACGAATGTCGCGTATGCGTTGCAACAGTTCTTTCCAATAGCCACCTCCGCCCAAATTTTTAAGGCGTTCATCGTCCATTGTAAATCCTTTACGGATATATTCGTTAAGGCGTTTGGTTGCCCATTGGCGGAACTGAGTTCCTCGTATTGATTTCACACGGTAACCGACAGAAATAATTACATCCAAGTTATAGTAATTAGGAGCTTTCTGCTGAAATTCGGAAATTCCGAATTTCTGTGTACAAAGCGGCTCTTCAAGCTCTCCTTCATTAAAAACATTTTGTATATGTTCGTTTATTGTAGATTTTGCCTTGTCAAAAAGTAACGCCATTTGATCTTGTGTAAGCCATACTGTCTCATCTTCAAAGCGAACATCTACCGATATTTTTTCGTCTTCGGTTTTGAATAATATAAAGTCTGATTTGTTTTCTTTCATGCTACTAAAAATTATATCCTTTCGGAATTATCCTTGTTTCTTTCATTCTTGAAAACACATGGCTGATTTCTTTTTCTGTAAACTTCTTTTTTTCTTCCGACCATTCATAAACGCGTTGGATTAGCAATGGTTCTGAAAAAGTCACATTTTCATATTGCATTTTATCCAAACATGCGTAGAGCGTTGCAACAATTTCGATAATATCTGATTTTATCGTTTTAAAAGTGTCAATTAAAAACTGGATACTTTCACTTTCAGCAGAGAAATATTTGATAAAGTCTTTTCGGTGTTCTCCGGTTTTTTCCAAAGGTTTATATTTAAACATTTCACCTTGCTTAAACTCAAACCACTTTTTTAGTTTCAATTGTTTGTCGATTGAACGCATTAACCGTGGGTCATAAGGACCCATTGCCTGACGGAGAAAATTTGTAGGTAATTGCATATCTGCCGTTTGCTGGCATAAATAAATAAGTTTTTGCAACTTCAAATGACCCAATGTTGGTTCTTTATGTAATTGCCAAACAATTTCGGCAGCCAAAACAGAACGTTTATAATAATCAACATTAGTAGGTTTAAACTCAATTATTTTAGAATCAGTTTTCTCTGATTCAACTTTAGTTTCTTCCACCATAAACGCTCCACGCAACAATGTTTTATCAACTTGTCCGACTGCAATTTTACTGATTAAAAA
>ERZ795053.1394-NODE-1394-length-30643-cov-9.756637_pt1 | contig 30643 bp, 35 predicted proteins | sample MGYA00375137_ERZ795053 | MGnify/ENA primary metagenome ERZ795053 (study PRJEB30182, sample SAMN05720284) | activated sludge metagenome | isolation source: Anaerobic digester | place: Hong Kong | collected 2014-12-17 ...
ACTCGCTCTTGAAGAGGCGGTAGACGACGTACACGGAGAACCACACGATGACCACGCTGACCAGCACGAGCAGAGATGTGAAGAAGATCTCGGTCATGGTGCCAGACTAGTCGGTGCCGGCAGGACCGTCTTTGCCAGTCGGGGTTCGGGGTGTCGGGAAGCGGTGCGTGGGGTTCGTGCGGCGCTGAACCCCACCGGTCTACCTGAACCCCATCGGTCGTCCTGGGCGCGGGGCCGGACCCAGCCGCCGTTGGGTGGGGTTCGTCGGTCCCTGAACCCCATCGGACGGCCTGCCGCGCCGTCAGTACACAACCGCCTGCGCGCCATCTGCGAGCAGCGCTTCCACCAGGCTTGCAGCGCCGGCGATGTCGGCCCCGGGGCGCAGGTGACCGGCGGTGACCCCACGCCTGGCAGCGCACTGGCTGCAGACATGTACCTCGGACACGCTGGACAGCGCCGTGTCGAGGTCGGGGGCGTACTCGAGGTCGTACGGGGGCTCCTTGCCGGGCACGGCGAACATCGTGGCCGGGCCGGACAACCACAGGGCGACCTGCGCGCCGGCCGCTGCGGCCGTCATCGCCACAGTCAACGCAGCCGCTACCTTCTCCGGGTCGTCGGTGGTCAGCTTCACCACCAGAGAGCGCACGTCAGACCCGCGAGTGCGTGTCGTCGGTCAGATCGAGGATCGAATCGCGGGCAGGTGCCGGGATTGCGGCGACGGGGATGAACTTGCGGATACGCAGGTAGATCTCGCACCCAAGGCAGAAGCCGAACAGTGCGTTCAGCGCCGCGGCGAAGAGCGCGAAACCGGCGAAGATGTACACGCCGAGGGTCCAAGCCAGCAGCATGCTGACGCTCGCGGCGAGTGCGAAGCCGAGCCCCACGGCCTGGGCGAACTGCGGTGGCAGCGGCTCCTCCATGTGGCTCGGCGCCTTGAGCCGAGGACGGACGAGTTTCTTGAACAGCCAGCCGTAGGGCTGGTGGCTGGGCCCGAGGATCGCGCCGAACGCGAAGACCAATGTCTGCAGACTCAACAGCGCGGTGGCGATGCCGCCGGGCGCTGTGAGGATGACCAGGGCCAGCACAATGACGGTGATGGCGGCGGAGAACCGGGTGCCGCGGGGATCTATCACTGGTACCTCTCGGGAAGTGGGGGGAGTATGGTGGAGAACCTGAATTGCACCTCAGGCATTCCCACGGAGATGATCACTGGTTCCAGAGTACGTGGCCGGTGGGGAATGTCGTGGTAGCGGGAGGTGTTGAGCCCAACATGTCGGGAATCATGATCCTGGCCGCCATCGCGGTCTTGCTGGGCGTTTTCGGTGTCTGGCGGCGTGCTGCTGACGGTCGGATGAGATCGAGTGCGCGCGCTGACACGTCGCGCCTGTCCGCCGCGCAGATCGGTGACCGTCTCGGGGAGCAGGCGACCCTGGTCCAGTTCACGTCGGCGTTCTGCGCCCCCTGCCGAGCAACCCGCCGCATCCTCGATGAGGTCGCGCAGATGGTGCCCGGCGTCAAACATGTGGATCTCGATGTCGAGCAGCACCTCGACCTTGCCCGTGAGTTGAACATCTCCCGCACGCCGACCGTCCTCGTGCTCGACGCGGGGGGCGCCATCGTGCGACGTGCCTCCGGCCAGCCGCGCAAGGCCGATGTCATCGCGGCCCTCGGCGAGGCGATGCCTGCCTGAGGTTCGTCCAGAACCCGACCGCCCGCGATGCCCCGCGCCCCTTCTGCAATATCGTGGGAGAGGTCCGGAGGTGGCCGATGAGCAGTGTTCTGCTGATGACCGATGCGGTCGAGCCCAGCGATCATGTGCTGCCCGCGCTCGGACTGCTCAGCCACCAGGTGCGGGTTCTGCCCGCCGAAGCCGCCGCCCTGATCGATGCGCCGGCCGGTGACCTGCTGCTGGTCGATGGCCGCCGGGATCTACCCGGTGCCCGCTCGTTGTGCCGGGTTCTTCGGGCTACGGGGTCCGACCTGCCCGTGATCCTCATCATCAGCGAGGGCGGACTGGCTGCGGTCTCGCCCGACTGGGGGGTGGACGACATACTGCTCGAGGCCGCCGGTCCTGGCGAGGTGGAAGCCCGCTTCCGGCTCGCGCTCGGGCGCCTCGCCGACGCCGAGCAGGCGGACGAGCCGGAGATCCGGCACGGGGAACTGCTCATCGATGAGGGCAGCTACACCGCGACCGTCCGTGGCCGCGTGCTCGACCTGACGTACAAGGAGTTCGAGCTGCTCAAGTACCTTTCGCAGCACCCCGGCCGGGTCTTCACCCGCCAGCAGTTGTTGCAGGAGGTCTGGGGTTACGACTACTTCGGTGGCACGCGTACAGTCGACGTCCACGTCCGTCGCCTGCGCGCCAAACTGGGCCCGGAGCACGAGGCCCTGATCGGTACCGTACGCAACGTCGGATACCGGCTGGTGCCGCCCCGCTCGGAGCGTGAGCCCGAGTTCAGCGAATGACGCCGGCCATCGAGTGGCTGGACGGCGTCCGCCCGCAGGACATCGCGGCCATCGACGCGATGCTCGACCGCGTCAGCGCCGCGGACGGGGTCTCTTCGCTGAGCGAGCACACGTACCTGCATCTCCTCGCCGGCGGCAGCGGGGAGGATCGGCACGGCGTGGTCCGGGAGGACGGGCGGATCGTCGGCTATGCCTTCGTCTCGGCGGGCGAGGAACCCGTCGCGGAGTTCCTGGTCGACCCGGCCGCACGCGGTCGGGGCCTGGGGTCGCGCATGCTCGCCGAGATCCTTGAGGCCGGGGGATCCCGCGTGCGGATCTGGGCCCACGGCCAACTGCCAGCCGCGGAGTCCATCGCGACGCACGCCGGCATGCGTCCGGTGCGCAGACTGTGTCGCTACACCCGGTCCCTGACGGATATCCCGCAGGTGCGCATGCCGGAGGGGGTCAGCGTGAGACGTTTCGAGCCCGACGATGCTCCGGCATGGCTGGCACTGAACGCGGAGGCCTTCGTGGATCTACCGGACCAGGGCTCCTGGGCCGCCGCCGATCTGTCGGAGCGACTGGCCCAATCGTGGTTCGACCCGGAGGGTTTCCTGCTGGCCTTCGACGAGCACGGGCTCGTCGGATTCCACTGGACGAAGGTCCATGGTGGTGCCGCCCACGCACATGAGCGCACCGGCGAGGTCTACGTGCTGGCGGTGGCGCGTCGTGCCCGCGGAACCGGCCTGGGCTCGGCACTCACGATGCAGGGCCTGCACTACCTGCGGGGTCTGGGGCTGCGGACGGTCATGCTGTACGTCGACCTGCGCAACGCCGGTGCCGTGGCGATGTACGAACGGCTCGGATTCGCGTGCGCCGACTGCGACGTGCAATTCGCGCTGCCGGCTCGGCAGGCGGAGCAGACCGATTAGCCGCGATTCGCGGCTTTCTGGCAACCTTGGGGCATGACCGCCGCCGCTTCCGAGTCCGCCAGTGTGGCCGACGATCTGCCCCAGCATCGATTCATCGACCGGGAGCTCAGTTGGCTGGCCTTCAATCAGCGCGTTCTCGAGTTGGCCGAAGACCCCGAGTTGCCGCTGCTCGAGCGCGCCAAGTTCCTGGCGATCTTCGCCTCGAACCTCGACGAGTTCTTCATGGTCCGGGTCGCCGGTCTCAAGCGCCGCATCGCGGCCGGCATCGCGGTCAAGGCGGCTTCCGGGTTGTTGCCGCGGGAAGTGCATGACGCGGTCCTGGTGCACTCGCACGACCTCATGCGCCGTCAGGCCACGTGCTGGAGCGATCACGTGCGGCCCGCGCTGGCGGCAGAGGGGATCAGCCTGGTCCGTTGGGGCGAGTTGTCCGACGACGAGCGCAAACGGCTCGCCGAACTCTTCCGGGAGAAGATCTACCCGGTCCTCACCCCACTGGCCGTCGATCCCGCGCACCCCTTCCCGTACATCTCAGGGCTCTCCCTGAACCTCGCCGTCGTGGTGCGCAATCCGGCGACCGGCACCGAATTGTTCGCCCGGGTGAAGGTCCCGCCGAGCCTCGACCGCTTCCTCGCCATCGGCGACTCGCGCTTCGTGCCGCTCGAGGACCTGATCGCCCAGCACCTCGACATGCTGTTCCCCGGGATGGACATTCTTGAGCACCATCTGTTCCGGGTCACCCGCAATGAGGACCTGGAGGTCGAAGAGGACGATGCCGAGAACCTTCTGAAGGCTCTCGAGCGGGAGTTGAGCCGGCGCCGGTTCGGTCCGCCCGTGCGGCTGGAGGTCGAGGACTCCATCGCGCCGCACGTGCTGGATCTGCTTGTCCGTGAACTCGGGATGGCCGAGAACGAGGTCTTCATGCTCCCCGGCCCGCTGGACCTTCGCGGGCTGTGGGCCTTCGTGGGGCTCAACCGTGAGGACCTCTCCGACCCGGCCTTCCTGCCCAAGACCAACCGCAACCTCGCGGAGAACAAGGAGAGCGCCAGCGCACCGAACGTGCTGGAGGCGATGCGGCGCGGCGACGTCCTGCTGCACCACCCGTACGACTCCTTCTCGACCAGTGTGCAGCGCTTCCTGGAACAGGCAGCGGCTGATCCGAAGGTCCTGGCGATCAAGCAGACGTTGTACCGCACCTCCGGTGACTCGCCGATCATCGATGCGCTGATCGACGCTGCCGAATCCGGCAAGCAGGTGCTGGCGCTCGTGGAGATCAAGGCCAGGTTCGACGAGAGCGCGAACATCAAATGGGCACGCAAGTTGGAGCGGGCCGGTGTGCATGTGGTCTACGGGCTGGTCGGGCTGAAGACCCACTGCAAGTTGTCGATGGTGGTGCGCGACGACGGCGACCGGCTGCGCCGCTACTGCCATCTCGGGACCGGCAACTACCACCCGAAGACAGCCCGGCTCTACGAGGACCTCGGGTTGCTCACGGTGGACGATCAGGTCGGGCAGGACGTCGCCAACCTGTTCAACCAGTTGTCCGGGTACTCGATGCACACCGAGTACAACCGCCTGCTCGTGGCACCGCACTCCATCCGCTCCGGCCTGGTGGAGCGCATCGAGCGGGAGGTGGCCAACCTCGACGCGGGCCGGCCCGCCCGGATCCGTTTCAAGTGCAACTCGATCGTCGACGAGGAGGTCATCGACGCGCTCTACCGTGCGGCGATGGCTGGGGTGCCGGTCGATGTCCTGGTGCGCGGTATCTGTGCGATCCGGCCGCAGGTCCCCGGCTTGAGCGAGAATCTGCGCGTGCGCAGCATCCTCGGCCGGTTCCTCGAGCACTCCCGGGCGTATGAGTTCCGCAACGGCGGCGAACCGGAGGTCTGGATCGGTTCTGCGGACCTGATGCACCGCAACCTCGACCGCCGCGTCGAGACCCTCGTGTCCCTTCAGTCGCGCGACCAGATCGCATACGTCGGCGAGATTCTCGACAAGGCGTTCGACGAGGGGACCGCTGCGTGGGATCTTGGACCTGACGGACAATGGGTACACAACGAGGCGTCGGACGACCAGCCCCTGGAGGACTTCCAGGCGTACATGATCCGGCGCAAGCATCTGCGTGGAGGCTGAGATGGATCAGGCGGGCGGCGACTTCGAGGATCCGACCCCACCTGACACCCGCGCCGCACAGTTGCCCGACGATCCCGAGGACGACATCTTCCCGCCGCCGGAGGACGCCGTGGAAGTGACCCCGCCCGTGGACGTGGTGACTATCGACCATGCCGAAGCCGGCCTCGAGCCTCCCCAGGTGTATGAGGTCGACGTGCCCGACGAACCGGTCACGGTGCTGGAAGTGGAGCGCAAACTGCGTGTACACGGGTTGTTCCGCCTTCCCGATCTCACACTGACCTCCGCGGGTGTCTCCCGGGCCAAACGACAGATCACGCGGACGATGACGGCGGTCTACCACGACACCGACGATCTGCGGCTGGCCCGCTGGGGGGTCACCCTGCGCCGGCGTGAGGGCGGCGACGACGAGGGCTGGCATCTCAAACTGCCGGTCGAGGGTCATGAAGGTGCCCGAGAAGAGGTGCGGCTGCCGCTCAGCGCAGGTGCCCCCGGTGACGTGCCGCGGGAGCTCGCCGAGTTGGTGACGGCCTTCACTCGCAACGCACCTCTGCGGGAGGTGGCGGCCTTGCGCACCGAGCGCACCCCCTACGTGCTGTACGGTCCCGACGGACAGGCCTTCGCGGAACTCGTCGACGACACCGTGTCGGTGCTCGACGGCGAGCACATCGCCGCGCGTTTCCGCGAACTCGAGGTGGAGGCATTGGTCCCGGGTGCGGCGTTGGCGCCGATCGTCGAGGCGCTCGAGGCGGTGGGTGCGGTGGCCGGGTCCACCCCGAAGGCGATGACTGCGCTTGGTCCGGTCACCCAGGAACCGCCGGATGTGCCGGAGCCGCAGATCGTGGCACCTGAGGACCCTGCGGGGGCTGCCGTCACGGCCCACATCCGCCGGCACACCCGCGCCTTCTTGATGCAGGACGTGCGGGTGCGTCGCGACCTGCCTGACAGCGTGCACCAGATGCGGGTGGCCGCACGCCGGCTGCGTAGCGGACTGAAGGCCTTCGAGCCCATGCTGGACGTCGAGTGGGCCGAGGCGTTGCGCACGGAGCTCGGGTGGATCGCCGGAGAGCTCGGTGTCAGCCGGGATACCGAGGTCCTGCAGGCCCGCATCGACTTGCATGCCGATGAGGTCGGTGAGGAGTTCTCCGGCCTGATCCGGGCCGTGGTGGACCCGGCACTGTCGAGCCAATGGCGCGATGCGCGCGACCACGCGTTGGCGGCCATGGTGTCCCAGCGCTACCGGGACTTCCTGGACCGGCTTGTGGACGGCGCCCGCAACCCTCGCCTCAACGAGGTGGCCGACGCCCCGTCCGAGGACGTGCTGCCGGGCCTGGTCGACAAGGCGTGGAAGAAGCTGAAGAAGGAAGTCGACCTCTTGCGCCTCGACGGGCCGTCGGACGACTGGCACGAGGCGCGTATCCGCGCCAAGAAGGCCAGGTACGCGGCCGAGGCGGTGGCCCCGGTGATGGGCGATCACGTCAAGCGCTTCGCGAAGGCCCTGTCGCAGGTGACCGAGGTGCTCGGTGACCACCAAGACGCCTGGGTCGCGCAGCAGACACTGAAGACATTGGCCGCCGGTGACGGGATCGACGGTCTGTCGGGTTTCAGCCTGGGGCTGCTGCACGAATTCGAATTCGAGCAGGAACTGTTCTGTCGCAACGATTTCGTGGAGATCTGGCCGGGTGTCCGCAAGGCCCACAAGAAGGCCCGGCTGCGCTGATGGCCAAGGCGAGCTCACCCATCCGGGCTGCGGGCGTCGTGCTACTGCGGGAGGAGTCCGGTCGGCCACTGGTGTGTGTGCTGCACCGGCCGCGGCAGAACGACTGGTCGCTGCCCAAGGGGAAGCTCGACCCGGGTGAGAACGAGATCATCGCTGCGCGCCGCGAGACGATCGAGGAGACCGGCAGCGACGTGGCGCTCGGTGTGCCGCTGACCACTCAGCAGTACAAGGTGGACAGCCGCCCCAAGACGGTGCACTACTGGGTCGGCTGGGAGCGACCCGGCGGGCCCGGTTTCGTCCCCAACCGCGAGATCGACGAACTGCGGTGGCTGCCGGTCGAACCGGCGATCGACATGCTCAGCTACCCCCGCGACGGTGATCTGGTGCGGGAGGCGCTCATACAGCCGGTGACGACACCCTTCATCCTCCTGCGCCACGCCGATGCCATGCGGCGCAGCGACTTCAAGGGCCCGGTCGACGCCGAGCGGCCGTTGACCGCCGACGGTGCGGCCCACGCGGCCCGGCTCGTGGATGTCCTGGCAGCCTTCGGCGTCCGGAAGGTGTACTCGTCGGACTCGTTGCGCTGCCTGGACACGGTCCGGCCCTTCGCGCACAAGATGCACGCCACGATCGCGCACGAACCCCTGCTCAGTGAGGAGGGGTTCGCCTCGTCGCCGACGGCTGCCCTGAAACGTGTCGACCAGATCCTCGGCGACGGCGCTCCGGCCGTGGTGTGCACCCACCGTCCCGTTCTGCCGACCCTTGTGGCGCACATCGCACAGCGCCTGGGACTCGAGTCGTCGCCGGACGCTGAACTCGCCCCCGGCGCCGCGGTCGTCTTCCACCGGGGGTCGGCCGCGGTGGAACACATCGACGCCTTCTGAACCGTGCGCGCCGTTGATTGTTGCGCGGTAACGGGTTTCGGGCCCTGAAATCCGTAACCGCGCAGCAATGAACGATCGCCATAGTGTGGAGCCCGCATCCTGCCACTTTTCATCACGGAACGCTCACGCTGCCGGGGCCTGGCGGTGAACTGTCGGTGACACCCGAGATCTTTCCCGTGCGCGTCGTTGTCTGTTCACCTTCGCGTCACCGCTGACTCAGTGTCGCGTCACGCGCGATCCCTAGCGTCACAAATGTCAGACATGACTACAGATAGGGAGAAAAGGGGTGAAGATCGCCCGTTCTACGAAGGTCGCTGCGTTCGCGGCGGCAGGTGCCCTGGCACTGGTCGGCTGCTCCAGCGACTCGGGCAGCAGTTCGGAGTCCCCGGCCGCTGGCGGCGGTCAGATCGGCGGCGCTGACTGCGCCACCGGCACCATCAAGGCCTCCGGCTCCAGTGCCCAGAAGAATGCGATGACCGAATGGATCAACGCGTACCAGACCGCCTGTGAGGGCGCGACGATCGAGTACTCGCCGTCGGGTTCGAGCGCTGGCCGCGCCGACTTCATCAACAACCAGGTCGCCTTCGCCGGGTCGGACTCGGCGATGGAGGGTGACGAGTTGAAGCAGGCCGCCGCCCGCTGCAACGCCGCCCCGCCGATCAACATCCCGATGGTGGGTGGCGCGATCGCGCTGACCTACAACCTGGAGGGTGTCGACAACCTGGTGCTCACCCCGGAGGTCTCCGCCAAGATCTTCAACAACGAGATCACCAGCTGGAACGACCCGGCGATCGCCGCGGCCAACCCCGAGGTCACGCTGCCAGATGCCCCCATCGCGCAGTTCCACCGCTCGGACGGCTCCGGCACCACCGACAACTTCACCCAGTGGCTCAAGGCCGCCGCACCTGACGCCTGGCCGTACGAGCCCGGCTCGGACTGGGCAGCCAAGGGCGGCCAGGGCGCCAAGGGTTCCGATGGTGTCGCCTCCTCGGTGAAGTCGACCCCGAACTCGATCGGGTACGTGGAGCTCTCCTTCGTGGAGACCCAGGGCCTGAAGGCCGCGTCCGTGGACAACGGTGGTGGCGCTGTGGCGCCGAGCGCCGAGACCGCGACCGCCGGTCTGGCAAGCGCCAAGGTCACGCCGAACGCCGACGCCGGCAAGGGCGACCTGACCATGGAGATCGACTACACGGTGCAGGACCCCAGCGCCTACCCGGTGCTCCTGCTCACGTACGAGATCGCCTGTGAGAGCGGGAACGCCGCCGACACGCTCGACCTCACCAAGAGCTTCCTGACCTACACCGCCTCGAGCGAAGGCCAGGGAATCCTGTCCGGCATCGGCTACGTGCCGCTGCCCTCGGAGCTCAACACCCAGGTGTCCACGTCCGTCTCCTCGCTGTCCTGAGGACGCTGACACGACATGAGCACTGACCTGAAGCCCCTGGACGCGCCTACCCCTCGCGTCCAGGGGTCTTCGGTCAGGATGGGTGACCGGGTCTTCACCAACCTCACTCGCCTGGCCGGCATCTTCGTTCTGGTCCTGATGGCCGCCATCGGGGCGTTCCTGGTCTGGAAGGCCATCCCGGCGTTCCGTGACAACACGGGGAACTTCTTCACGACCCAGGAGTGGTTCCCCGACGCGAGCCCGCCCTTCTTCGGTATCGCGGCGCTGGCCTTCGGCACTGCCATCTCGTCGGTCGTCGCGATGGTGATCGCGGTTCCGGTCGCCATTGGAACGGCGCTGTTCATCGGCTTCTACGCCTCGCGTCGCATCGCCACCTCGCTGGGATTCATCATCGACGTGCTCGCCGCGGTGCCGTCGATCATCTACGGCCTGTGGGGCCTACAGGTGTTGATGCTGCACATGGACGGCATCACGAAGTGGCTCAACGACTATCTGGGCTTCATACCGTTGTTCCGCAACGAGATCGGGATCTACACCAAGTCGATCTTCATCGCCTCTGTGGTCCTGGCGATCATGATCCTGCCCACCATCTCGGCGTTGTCGCGTGAGGTCTTCCTGCAGGTACCCCGCTCACATCGCGAAGCCAGCCTGGCCCTCGGTGCGACCCGGTGGGAGATGATCCGGATGGCGGTCATCCCGTTCGGTCGCCCGGGTGTCATCTCGGCGACGATGCTCGGTCTGGGCCGCGCCCTCGGTGAGACCATCGCCGTCGCGTTGATCCTCTCCGCGGCGTTCGAGATCAACTGGCACATCACCGAGCCGAGCGGCAACACCTTTGCCGCCAACATCGCCCTGAAGTGGAACGAGGCCGGCCCGATCGGCCTGTCCGCGCTGATCGCGAGCGGTCTGATCCTGTTCATCATCACGCTGGTGGTCAACATGATCGCCCGGGCGATCATCGCCAAGCACAAAGAGTTCTCAGGAGCCAACGGATGAGCGTCACTGACAGGGACGACGCGGAGGTCCTGGAGGGCCTGAGTTCCCAACTCGCGATGAAGACGCTGCCGCGGTTCGCGGCGGGCTACTCCGCACTGATCGCTGCGGCACTGACGGCTGTGATCGTGGCGCTCACCCCGGCACAGGGGATCGCCGGCTCGCTGGTGATCCTGTTCCTTCTGTACATGGTTGTGCAGACCGGCTGGAGTTTCGCCGTGGAGGGCCGCCGGTTCGCCGTGGACCGCCTGGCGACGACATTGGTCACGACGATGTTCATGATCGCGCTGGCGGCCCTGGTGTGGATCATCACCTCGGTCGTGATCCGGGGTCTCTCCTCGTTCTCGGTGGACTTCCTGACCAGCACGATGCGCAACGTCTCGCCGCTGCGCGAGGGTGGCGGTCTTCTCCACGCACTGGTCGGGACGCTGGAACAAGTCGGGATGGCGGCGCTCATCGCGGTGCCGATCTCGATCCTCGTCGCCATCTACCTGGTGGAGTACGGCCGCGGGAAACTCTCGACCTGGGTGACGTTCTTCGTGGACGTCATGACCGGTGTGCCGTCCATCGTCGCCGGTCTGTTCATCTACACGTTCTGGGTGCTGACCTTCGGGTTCGAGCGCTCCGGTTTCGCGGCGTCGTTGGCGTTGACGATCCTGATGATCCCGGTCATCGTGCGTTCGACCGAGGAGATGCTCAAGATCGTCCCGAACGATCTGCGGGAGGCGTCCTATGCGCTTGGGGTGCCGAAGTGGAAGACGATCCTGCGGATCGTGATCCCAACGGCCTTCGGCGGAATCGTCACCGGAATCATGCTGTCGATCGCTCGCGTCGCCGGTGAGACCGCGCCCCTGTTGCTCACCACGTTCCTGTCGCAGTCCATGAACGGGAACCTGATGGCCGGGCCGCAGGCGTCCATCCCGACCTTCGTGTGGGATCAGATCTCGTCGGGCACTCCGGCATCCATCGACCGGGCATGGGCAGGCGCACTTGTGCTGATCCTGGTTGTCGTCATCTTCTACGGACTCGCGCGGCTGGTGGCCAAGCTCACCGCGCCTGCGTCGGAATAGGAAAGGAAAGCAATGGCCAAGCGGATAGACATCGAGGATCTCGATATCTACTACGGCGACTTCAAGGCGGTCGAGGGGGTCAACCTCGCGATCGAGCCCAAGTCGGTCACGGCCTTCATCGGTCCGTCCGGATGCGGCAAGTCCACCGTGCTGCGCAGCATCAACCGCCTGCACGAGGTGATCCCCGGCGCCTACACCGAGGGCAAAGTCCTACTTGAGGGCGACGACATCTATGCCCCCGACGTGGATCCGGTGAACATCCGGGGCCTGATCGGCATGGTCTTCCAGCGGCCGAACCCCTTCCCCACGATGTCGATCTACGACAACGTGGTGGCGGGCCTGAAACTCGACAGGTCGAAGGCCAAGGGCAAGAGCCTCGACGACGTCGTGGAGAAGTCGCTGCGCGGTGCCAACCTGTGGGAAGAGGTGAAGGACCGGTTGGCGAAGCCGGGGGCCGGTCTGTCCGGTGGTCAGCAGCAGCGGTTGTGCATCGCCCGGGCGATCGCCGTGGAGCCGCAGGTCTTGCTCATGGATGAGCCGGCGTCTGCGCTGGACCCGATCTCCACTCTGGCGATCGAGGATCTGGTGCACGAGTTGAAGCGCAACTACACGATCGTGATCGTCACGCACAACATGCAGCAGGCGGCCCGGGTGTCCGACACCACCGCGTTCTTCAACCTCGCTGGGATCGGGCAGCCGGGCAAACTGGTGGAGTCCGGACCAACCGAGACGATCTTCACCTCGCCCAAGGAGCGGGCCACTGAGGACTACATCTCGGGTCGCTTCGGCTGATCGTTGTCGTCTGGGCACCCAGTCCGGTCCGACCCGCAGGTTGGGTGTCTGACGGTCAAGTCAGGTGTCGTCTGGGCACCCAGTCCGGTCCGACCCGCAGGTTGGGTGTCTGACGGTCAACTCAGGTGTCGTCTGGGCACCCGGTCCGGTCCGGCCCGCGGGTTGGGTGTCTGACGGTCAACGGCGGCGATTGTGACGAAGGTGCGGACCTTCTCATCTGGTTTGTCACGAAGTTGCTGGGTCGAGACCCGGCGCGGCCAGCACCTTCGTGACAAACCGGGGGGATGGGGTGGCAACTTCGTCACAATGGCGCAGGGGACCGCGTCTACGATCGAATCGTGATCACCCACGTCGTCATGATGAAGATGCACGATTCCGCCGATCGGCTCGAGGCCGCCACCCGTCTACGCGACATGGCGGGGAAGATCCCGGAATTGCTGTCGGTGGAGGTGCTGATCGACGACCTCGGCCGGCCTGGTGCGTTCGATCTCGTCCTGCGCTCGACGCACACCGATGAGGCCGGACTGCACGCCTACGTCGAGCATCCCGTCCACCAGGAACTGCTCGAGTGGTTGGGTCCTCGCCTCGCCGATCGCGCTGTGGTGGACGCGCGATGACCATCACCATCGTCGAGGTGGGTCCGCGCGACGGCCTGCAGAACGAGGCAGTTGTGGTGGACACCCACACCAAGGTCGAGTTCATCAACCGCTGCGTGGCCGCCGGCGTGCAGCGCATCGAGGCGGCGAGTTTCGTCAACCCCAAGCGGGTGCCGCAGATGGCCGACGGTGAGGCGGTGCTCGAGCGACTCACACCCGACGCGGCGTCGTACATCGGGCTGGTGCTCAACGAGCGGGGCTTCGACCGGGCTGTGAACACCCAGGTGGACGAGGTCAACCTGGTCGTGATGGTGACCGACACCTTCTCGCAGAAGAACCAGGGGATGACCACGCAGGAGGCCATGGCGGCAGTGGCTGCCATCGCTCCGCGCGCCAAGCAAGCCGGCCTGCCCGTGAGTGTCACGCTGTCCGCGTCGTTCGGCTGTCCCTACGAAGGCGAGGTGGCGGTTTCCCGGCTGGTGGATGTGGCCACGCAGGTCGCCGATGCGGGCATCGACGAACTCGCGATCGCCGACACGATCGGCGTGGCCGTGCCGCGTGATGTGCAGCGACGACTGTCCGCGGTGGCCGACGCGGTGGATGTCCCACTGCGCGTTCATGTGCACAACACCCGCAACACCGGTTACGCCAGCGCCTTGGCCGCCGCGGACGCCGGGGTGACGGTGCTCGACGCGTCCCTCGGCGGCATCGGTGGGTGCCCGTTCGCCCCCCGCGCCACGGGCAACATCGCCACCGAAGACCTCGTGTTCGCGCTGGAGCGCTCCGGCTACGACACCGGCCTGGACCTCGACGCGCTGTGTCTGGCCAGCGAGTGGCTCGGCGAGCGGTTGGGGCGGCCCACCCCAGGACTCGTGGCCAAGGCCGGGGGTTTCCCGCCAGCGTGACCGACCCGCGCCAGAGTGCGGCGGTGAATGACCGCGTCTACGTCCTGGAACTGGATGGGATGGAGCAGTCGGCGGTCGATCTGGACGATCCGACCCATCTGGTGTTCGACTACATGCGACGGATCGGCGATCTCATCGACGCCCTCCGGCCTTCACCACCGGCGTCCATCCGCGCCCTGCACGTCGGCGGCGCCGCGATGAGCCTCCCGCGCTATGTGGCAGCGACCCGGCCGGGGTCGGCGCAGATCGTGCTCGAGCCGGACGAGATCCTCATCGCGCAGGTCAGGGTCGAGGCACCCCTGCCGCGGCGCAGCGGCATCAAGGTCCGTGCCACCGATGGCGCCGCCGGCATCCGCCAGGTCCGGGACGCCAGCCAGGATCTTGTGGTCCTGGACGCTTTCGACAACGCACAAGTGCCCACGGAGCTCACCTCGGCCGCCTTCGTGGGCGAGGTGAGCAGGGTGCTTGTGCCCGGCGGGGCTTTCGTGGCCAACCTGGTCGACCGGGCGCCCTTCGCCCGGGTCCGTTCCCTGGTGGCCGCCGGCCGCAGCCTGGGCCGCGTGGTGGTGGGCGCCGAGCCGCCCACCGTGAAGGGACGCCGGCCGGGCAACATCGTGGTGGCCTGCGGCGGCGTGCCGCGCGCCGCCTTCGGGTCGCCGTCCCCGCTGGAGTACCGCATCTTCGAAGGGAAGGCCGTCCGCGACACCTTCGGCGCATGAGTGGTGCCTCGCGGAGGTCAGCGCTCGATCTTCGCGCCCTTGCCGATGACGACCACCCCGCCGGCACTCACGGTGAAGCGCTCCTTGTCCCGTTCGAGGTCCACCCCGATCTGGGCGCCGTCCGGGATCTCCACGTACTTGTCGATGACCGCGCGCCGCAGGACCGCGTTCTTGCCCACGCGGACCCCGGGCATCAGCACCGAGCCCTCGACGAAGGCGCCTTCGGCCACCCGCACGTCGAAGGACAGCACGGACTGCCGCACGTGGCCCCCCGAGATGATCGAACCGGCGCCGACCATCGACTCGTGGGCGTTGCCGCCGAGGGCGAACTTCGCCGGTGGCAGGGGTGGGAGGTAGGTCAGGATCGGCCACTTGCGGTTGTAGAGGTTGAAGACCGGGTGCACGCTCACGAGGTCCATGTGGGCGTCGTGGTAGGCGTCCAGACTCCCCACGTCGCGCCAGTAGCCGCGGTCGCGATCTGTGACGCCGGGGACCTCGTTGTCGGAGAAGTCATAGACGTGGGCCAAGCCCTGCGCGGTGAGCATCGGGATGATGTTCCCACCCATGTCGTGCACGGAACCCTCGTCGCCCGCGTCGATCTTCAGCGCTTCGACCAGCACGTCTGTGGTGAAGATGTAGTTGCCCATCGACACGTACGACTCGTTGGGGCTGTCGGGGATGCCGGGCGGATCCGCTGGCTTCTCATGGAACGCCGTGATCCGCTGGCCTGTGACATCGGTCTCGATCACGCCGAACGGTGACGCTTCGGCGCGGGGCATCCGGATCCCGGCCACGGTCACGCCGGCGCCGGAGTCCATGTGCTGGTCGAGCATCTGCCACGGGTCCATGCGGTAGATGTGGTCGGCGCCGAACACCGCGACGTAGTCGGGCCGTTCGTCGTACACGAGGTTCAGGGACTGGTAGATGGCATCGGCCGACCCCATGTACCAGCGCGGGCCGAGTCGCTGCTGGGCCGGGACCGGCGTCACGTAGTCACCCATCAGGTTCGACATCCGCCACGTGGTCGTGATGTGCCGGTCCAGGGAGTGGGACTTGTACTGCGTCAGCACACAGATGCGGGAGAAACCGCCGTTGACCAGGTTCGAGAGGACGAAGTCGATCATCCGGTAGGCGCCGCCGAAGGGGACGGCCGGTTTCGCCCGGTCCGCGGTCAGAGGCATCAACCTCTTACCTTCGCCGCCGGCCAGGACAATACCGAGAACGCTTGGACCTTCTCTCACATGCATCACGTTAGACAATCCCCATAGCCTTAGGCCGTGCGAACCGCGATTCTTACCAGGGAATGGCCCCCCTACATCTACGGCGGCGCAGGCGTTCATGTGGAGCACCTGGTCCCGGAACTGCGCAAGATCATCGACGTCGACGTCCATTGCTTCGGAAAACCCCGCTCCGACGCCGAGGCCCACCCGGTGCCGGACTACCTTCGTGATGCCAACGCGGCCCTACAGACCCTGGGTGTGGACCTCGGCATGGCCGAGACCGTCGCCGGCTGCGACGTCGCCCACTCCCACACCTGGTACGCCAATCTCGGGGGCCACCTGTCGGGCCTGCTGCACGACATCCCGCACGTGATCACGGCGCACTCGTTGGAGCCCCGCCGGCCGTGGAAGCGCGAGCAGCTCGGCGGCGGCTACGCCATCTCCTCCTGGGTGGAGAACACCGCGTACGCCAACGCCGACGCCATCATCGCCGTGAGTGCGGGTATGCGTGAGGATGTCCTCGACTGCTACCCGTTCGTGGACCCCGAAGTTGTGCACGTGGTGCACAACGGCATCGACACGCAGGCCTACCGCAAGGTGGGCGAGGTCGACGCGCTGGTGAACCACGGAGTGGATCCGGACCGGCCCTACGTGTTGTTCGTCGGGCGGATCACGCGGCAGAAGGGCATCGCACACCTGTTGAGGGCCGCCCAGCAGTTCGACGACTCCGTTCCGTTGGTGTTGTGCGCGGCCTCGCCGGACACCCCGGAACTCGGCGCGGAGGTGTCCGCGGCCATCGATGCCCTGCGCGAACAGCGCCCGGACGTGCATTGGCTCAATGGTCACCTCGATCGTTCGGATGTCCGGCAGTTGCTCAGCCACGCCTTGGTTTTCGCATGCCCGAGCGTGTACGAGCCGCTGGGGATCGTCAATCTCGAGGCCATGGGGTGTGAGGCGCCGGTGGTGGCAAGTGACGTGGGGGGTATCCCGGAGGTGGTCGTGGACGGCCAGACGGGCCTGCTCGTCCACTACGACGCCGATGACACCGTGCAGTTCGAGGCCGACTTCGCCACTGCCATCAACGAGGTCGTTGCGGACCCGTCGCGCGCACAGGCGATGGGCCGGGCCGGCCGCGAACGCGCCATCGAGGACTTCGGCTGGGACGCGATCGCCGCCAAGACCGTGGAGGTCTACCGCACCGCACAGGCGGTGCACGGGGGCTGAGTCTCAGCCGCGCAACCCCGGGAGGCTGAACCCGGACTGGATGATCAGGCACCAGGCCTCGTCCGGAGGCACCTGCGGGCTCGTGCGCACCGTGACCTCTGGGAGGTCCGCGAACTCCTGCCCGTGTTCCTCTGCGACCAGCACATATCGTCGCGCCGTCGGGGCCGATGCCGACCAGGACCTCGGGACCCGCTCGAAGTCGGGCTGCACGGGCAGTTGCACCTCGAGAGCAGCGCTCTGCACGTGCTCATGTGTCAGCGCTGAGGCGTCCCGGGCGGCGGTGGTCCGGCTGCGTTCAAACTCTTCGCTGTGCCGGGCGGCGATGACTTCCCGAAGGCGGTCCGCCGCGACGCTCTTCGCCGCTTCTGTCAGATCCGCTTGGCTCTGCGCGCGGGCCTTCGCCCCCCGCCAGCGACCGAAACCGGAGCGCTGCACCTGACGCAGGTGCTCAGCCACGATCGCGTCGAATTCCGGGGTCTGTCCGGACGGCGGCAGGTTCGCCAGGCCGTTCAGATCTCCGATCGCCGTGCGGAAGTTCTCGACGGACCGCAGGACGAGGTCGGCGGAGTCGCCGCCGATGCGATCGATCGCCTTGCCGAGGTTCTGGATCTCGGGTAGGTCGTCCAACTGTGAGCGGATCCCGGCTTCATCCACGGCGACGTCGGCAGGCGCGGTCAGCGGCACCACGTCGACCGCCAGGACCGACCAGCGCAGGCAGCGTTCGTTGTTGTCCGTGAGGTCGCTCAGCGGTGTCGTGGGGGTCTGGCTGCGCAGCACCCACCATGCGGCGGCGGTGGCCACGACGTCCTGGTCCGGGCCGATCCACAGGGCTCCGGCCAGGGTCTGCGGTGCGACGTGCTGGTCCCATTCGTCGATCGCGTCGCTGAGCTGACCGGTCACGATCACGTGACTGGTGCGGGAGGCGGGGATGCCGCTCACCAGCGCGATATCGGCCTCGCCGGAAGTGACCTCCGCGCCGAGTCGGCCGGCGAGCACCTCGGCCGAGGTGCTGTTCGCGGTGTCCGCGCAGATGCGCACGTTCGACATGGGCGCCAGATTATCGGCTGGCTCGGTGCCTGCGCCCGCGGTTCAGCGGCGACGGTGCGGCGAAGGATTGAGGCCGCCGAGTTGTGACAGTTCGCGCAGGAGGTCCGCCGGGTCGTCGAACTCGTCATCTGCCGCAGGGGTGGTCGCAGGCGGTGGCGGTACGGGGGCTGGAGCGGTCGTCGGCTCGTGGTGTTCTGCCGGTGGCCACGGGGCCGGACGCGCAGTGGCCGGCGGCAGGTGGGTCTCGGGTACCGCGACGAGTCCGGCCGCGAGCAGACCTTCGAGGATCGAGGCCGCCTCCAGCAGCGAGAACCCCGCCTGGTCCGCGATGGACCGCAGGCTGCGGTGGCCGTCGACGCGGCACAGGACGGCCCAATCCGTCGGCCGCAGGGCTGTGTCCCGCGCGCCGAGGCAGTCATCGCACAGGCTCGGCACACAGTCCGGGCCGCCGATGCGACGCACGACCCGCTGCCACTGGTTCACGCGGTCGGCGGCGGCGGACAGAACATCCTCGACGTGGGGTCCGGCTGGGGGCAGGCTGTCCTCGGCGGCAGGCGTGAACGTGCATTCCGCGTCACTCCACCTGAGCATCGATGCCACGTCGTCACACAACTGACCCCACGCCACGGCCTCGACATCCTGACGCTGCACCATGCCCATGCGGACCAGTACGTCGCCGAGTCGCATGTGGGGGTGCTGCTGCTGGGCGGCCAGTGCGGCGCCGAGGTGGGTCAGGCTCAACGCCCCGCCGCTGACCAGGCGCATGCCCAGCGCGGGGCGGGAGGCAGAGTGTTCAACGGTGCAGATCCGGCCGTCACGGAACAGGATGTGCCCGGTCGCGCCCGGACCGGCGATGCGCAGCGAACCCGTGGCCCGGTTGGCGGCCAGAGAGCGCAGTTCGACGGCGACATCCATACCGTCCTTTCGGCGTCCTGGACCCGCGAGTTGAGTCCGGCACCCCGGAGGCCGTAGAGATGGTGCCCATTGCCGGCGCGGGCGTACAGTGATCAGGTGTCTTTGGCCAAACCGCAGGGAAAGCGGGCACTCGACCGGATCCTCGATGAACGCTACGTGGCGGATCTGACCGAGATCCCCTTGTCGGATCTGCGGGAGCGCCGTGTGCGCGCCGACCACGAGGAGGCCTGGCTGTCCTACATTCGCCGGATGTTGCATGGCCGTATGGACATCCTCGAGGCCAACCGCGCGATGCGCCGGGAGGGCGGAGAATCCGGTGGCGGTCTGGACATCGACGCCCTGGTCGCCTCGCTGACGACCAAGATGGGCCCTGGTACCCAGGCCCCGGGGCCGGATGTGGTCGATTCACCCGGCGGTGGACGCCGCGCTGTGGAGCGGTTGATCGCCCGGGCCGGGCTCGAGGAGTACACCACGATGTCCGACGAGGAACTCGACGCCCGCATAGAGGAACTGCAGGAGACCGAGCGTGAGGTGTCCGCGGTCAGACAGCGTGTCCACGAGGTTCAGGGCATGCTGACCGCCGAGTTGGCCCGCAGGTACCGCGAAGGCGAGGCGACTGCCGAGGACGCGCTCAAAGGGACCCGGTGAGCCCAGCCCCGGTGCTCGTCGAGGTACGGCGGGCGGGGATGGTCGAGTCCGTGCACCGTGGCCACGTCGTGGTGGTCGATGCGTCCGGCGAGATCGTTGCGTCGCTCGGAGATCCCGACGAGGTCATATACCCACGGTCGGCGGTCAAGCCGCTACAGGCGGCGGCCATGCTGGAGGCGGGGCTGGACCTGCACGGTTCGGACGTCGCGCTGGCGGCGGCGTCCCACTCGGGAGAGTCGTTCCATGTGGCAGGGGTACGCGACGTCCTGGCCGGGTGCGGTCTGGGTGAAGGCGACCTGCTCTGCCCCCCGGACCTGCCCTACGGGGAGGAGGCCAGGATTGCGCACCTGGCCGCGGGTGGCGGGCCCGAACGTGTGCTGATGAACTGCTCGGGCAAGCATGCAGCGATGTTGCGCACCTGTGTGCGCAACCACTGGCCCCTGCAGTCCTACCTCGATCCGGAGCACCCGCTGCAGGCGCACATCCACGACCGTGTGTCGCAGTGGGCGGGCGTCGGCGCCGGCCCGACCAGCGTCGATGGCTGTGGCGCGCCACTGTGGGGGTTGCCGATCGCGGCGCTGGCCAGGGCGATGGTGGCCCTGCCGCGCGCGGAGTCCGGGCAGCAGGTCATGGCGGCGATGCGGCATTTCCCGGAGTACAGCGGTGGCACGACCCGGGACGTGACACACCTGATGCGGGGGGTTCCGGGATTGGTGGCCAAGGACGGCGCGGAGGCCGTGCAGGCCATGGTGGTGCAGGCTCCGGTCGGCACGTTCGGAATCGCGGTGAAGATCGTCGACGGCGGACAGCGTGCGCGGCCGATGGTGGCGGCATCGGTCCTATCCGCCCTCGGCATGCGGTCGCCGGTGATCACCGAGCACATGTCGACGGCTGTGCTCGGGGGAGGACGCCCGGTCGGGGAGATGGTGCCGGCCCCGGTGCTTGCTGACCTGGCTGTGTGATCTGCGCCGCATTAGGGCGCAGCGCTTGCTGAGTGCTTGCAATTGCAAGCACAACGTGTGCACCCTAGATGTATGGCTCGGATCGACATGGCGAGTGTGGGTGAATACATCCGCGAGCAGCGATCTGCGGCGCAGTTGTCCCTGCGACAGCTGTCCCAGGCTGCCGGGGTGTCCAACCCCTACCTCAGTCAGGTCGAACGGGGTCTTCGCAAACCCAGCGCCGAGATACTGGCGCAGATTGCGAAGGCACTTCAGATCTCCGCGGAGTCCCTGTACGTACGTGCGGGAATCCTCGAGCCTCGGCAAGGGGATCCGTCGGTGACGGCGGCTCTGGCCAGTGACCCGACGCTGACCGATCGACAGCGTCAGTCGCTCCTGGAGATCTACGCGGCGTTCCAATCCGAGAACGACGCACACCGCGGGACGGACGCGCAGCGTCCGGCTGCCGAAACCCGGCGATCCGCACCTTCCCGAAAGGACAACTGATGGCTACCACAGCCAAGACCACCGCGAAGAAGACGCCGGCCAAGAAGGCTCCGGCGAAGACCACCGCCAAGAAGGCTCCGGCGAAGAAGGCTCCGGCGAAGACGACCGCCAAGAAGGTCTCCACTGCTGCCAAGAAGGCTCCGGCGAAGGCCGCTGCCGCCGTGAAGCCGACCAAGGCCCAGACCCCGGTTGCCAAGGCGACCGAGGCCGTGAAGCCGGCCATCGAGCGCGCCACCGAGGCCGTGAAGCCGGCCGTCGAGCGTGCCACTGAGGCCAAGGACCAGTTCGTGGCGCTGCTGCCGTTCGAGCTGCCCAAGTTCGAGCTGCCGTTCGAGCTGCCCAAGATCGAGCTGCCCACCCTCTCCGAGGTGCAGGAGCGCGCCGAGCACATCGTCGTCGACCTGCGTGAGCGCTACGACGCCTCTTCGGCCGACCTGCGCAAGCAGTACGAGACCGCCGTCGAGAAGGTGCGCGCCACCATCGGCCGGTAACGACCTGCAGCGAAGGGCCCTCCGGGAACGGGGGGCCCTTTCGCGTGTACGAAACTGGTTGGCGCAGGGTCGCCCGCAACCAGTTTCGGACGGATTAATGCCCCAGAAGTGCCCAAAGCGGGCGGCAGAGCGTACGCAACTGGTTGGGTGATCCACGGTGCCAACCAGTTCCGTACGCCGAGTCAGCCCACCCGTCCCCACGGCACGGTGAACTCGCCCAGCCGCCATCGGGTCCTGCCGTCGCGGACACCCCAGTCGTCGCGCAGTGCGTCGGCCATGGCGATCCACCGCTGTCGGGCTCCCCACCGGGGTGCTGCGTCCCATGCGCGGTCCATGTCCGTGAGCAGCCTGTGGATCGGTTGTCCCGGGACGTTGCTGTGGATCAGGGCTTTGGGTAGTCGAGCGGCCACCTGGCTGGGCCGCTCCAGATCGGCCAGGCGGCACGAGACCGTGAGCCATTGTGGGCCGCTCTCGTCGATGCTGATGAGGGCGGCGAGTCGGCCCTGTTCGTCGCAGGTGCCGTCGATCAGCCAGCCGCCGGGCGCCAACCGTGACCGCATGCGGTCCCAGGCGCGCTCGACGTCATTGAGCGGGTACTGTCGCAAGACGTTCGCCGCGCGGATGAGCAACGGGCACCGGTCGGTCGGGATCTCGAAGCCCCCGTGGATCGCCGTGATGGTGCCCTGGGCCGCCTCCACGCGGGTGCGGTCGATCTCCACTCCGACCACCTCGACGTGCGGGTTGATCGCGGCGAGGCTGCCTCGCCACTGGACCGTGGTGGCCGGATGTGCGCCGAAACCGAGGTCCACGGCCAAGGGCACACGGGCACCTCGTACCTCGCGACCCGCCAGATGTGCGATCCAGCGATCGAAGCGGCGTAGCCGGTTCGGAGCCGTCGTGCCGCGGGTGACCTGACCGACTGCGCGGCTCATCGACTCCCGGTGATCTCGCGGACCTTCGGCCGCACGTCCACCAAGTAGAACATCGCGACGATGACACCGACGATGCCCAGGAAGTGCACGGCGCCGAAGACGAAGATCACCCCTGCGGCGATGGCCAGGAAGATCAGCCAGGCCGTCTTCGACTGCCGCTCGACGGCCGGGAAGGCTGCGGTCGGGCGGCGCACGGCGTCCACGAGGGCGAACAGGGTCATACCCAGGAAGAAGATGTTGGCGACCCAGGTCACGAACGCAATCACATCTCCAGGGTACGGTCTGATCGCCATCGGCGCCGATGCGCCACACCTGCGCGCTCGTGGGCGATCCAGCGTGCAACCATCCGCACAGCCAGCAGGACCTCCCCGATGACGGTGAATGCGCGGGCCGTCACGTCCACCTCCAGCACCGACGCGATGGCGTTGATGACGTACCCGGCGCCGGCCAGCACCACCAGTGTCCCGATGGGACTGGGAGCCACCCGGAGCCCTTCACGGGGACCCCAGGGCGATCAGGGAGGCGATTGTCGGGTTGGCGCTTCGGTCAGGTCGATGGTGCTCATCGGTCCTCCTGCGGGATCGAAACGACGACTTTGCCGCGCGCCCGGCCGGACGCGACGTGGTCCACGGCCAGGGGAGCCTCGGGAAGGTCGAAGGTCCGCTCGACGGCCGGGGACACCTCGCCGGTGCCGGTCATGTCCACCAGTCGCTGCAGGTCGTCACCGCTCTCGGTCGCGATCATCATGCGGAGGCGTTGCGACACGAAGGGCGACAACGCCGCGGCCCTGAGGTGCTGTCCGAACCCGCCGGTGACGGCACCGCCACCTTCGCCGCCGATCATCACTGCGGTCCCGTTGGGGGCGGTCATCTCGCGCAGGCGGGCGATCGACGGCCGGCCTGCGATGTTGATCACGACGTCGTAGCGGGTCGTGTCCCGTGCGAGATCGTCGCTGCGGTAGTCGAGCACCCGGTCGGCACCGAGGGACGTCACCAGGTCGGCCTTCGATGCGCTGCACACGCCGGTGACGTGCGCGCCCGCGGCTCGGGCCATCTGCACGGCGAACGATCCGACGCCGCCGGAGGCGCCCAGGATCAGGACCCGTTGACCCCTCTCGACCTTGGCGACGTCGTGAACGGCCTGCATGGCGGTCAGCCCCGACGTGGGTAGGGCGGCCGCCTTCTCGACACTGAGGCCATCGGGCCGATGGACGAGCTTGGACGGTTTCGCGATCGCATACTGCGCGAACGCGCTGGCCCCGATCCCGAGGACCTCGTCACCGACGCCGAAGCCGGTCACCTCGTCGCCGATGGCGACCACGACTCCCGCCAGATCCCGGCCGGGAGTCGCACGCCGTGGCCGACGCAATCCGGTACCGAGGCGCATGACGTACGGTTCGCCGACCATCAGGTGCCAGGTGCCGCGATCCACACCTGCCGCCGATACGGAGACCAGGACCTCGTCGGCTGCCATCCGGGGTACCGGGACGGTTGCGATCCGACTCACCCCGACCGTTCCGTACCCGTCCTGCACAATCGCCTGCATGGCCGCCGGAAGAACCATCCTCGTCTGACTCATCTGTCCACCTCCCGAACTGTACTTAGTACAACGTACTTAGTACAGTAACCAGGTACGCTGAAATCCGACAACCCCCGGGAGGAGGCGCCATGGCCAAGCGGTCCCCGCTGACCCGGGCACGGATCCTCGCCGCCGCGACGGCGGTCGCCGACGCCAAGGGGTTGTCCGCGCTGACCATGCGGGCGTTGGCCGACGATCTGGGTACCGCGCCGATGGCGGTGTATCACCACCTGGCCGGCAAGGAGGAGATCCTCGACGGACTGGTCGAGAAGATCTTCGAGGAGATCGACGATCCGGTCCCTGGCGGTCCCTGGCGCGAGGAGATCACTCGACGGTGTACATCGGCGCGGGCAGTCCTGCACGAACACCCGTGGGCCGTGAGTGTCATGGAGTCGCGGGTGAGTCCGGGGCCGAACAACCTGCGTCATCACGACGCGGTCATCGGAACCTTCCGGCGCGCCGGATTCTCCGTCACCTTGACCGCACATGCCTACGCCCTCATCGACAGCTACGTGTACGGGTTCGCGGTGCAGGAGGCGATGCTCCCGGTCGACGGGGGCGGTATCGGTGAGCTGGCGTCGGACATCATGGGCACCCTCCCAGCCGACGAGTACCCCCACTTCGCCGAACTAGTCGTGGAACACGTGGTGCGGCCGGGATACGACTTCGGCGATGAGTTCGACTTCGGACTCAACCTGGTCCTCGACGGGTTGGAGGCCGCCCTGGATCGGCAGGGCTTGAGCCCGGGCATGACAAAGGGCCGGGAGGTTTCCCACCCGGCCCCTTGAACTGAGGTCGTCGATCAGGACAACGGCACGACGGTGTCCGCCTGCGCGCCCTTCGGTCCCTGCACGATCGTGAACTCGACTCGCTGGCCTTCCTGAAGCGACTTGTAGCCATCGGTCTGGATGGCGCTCCAGTGGACGAAGACGTCGCCTTCCTGGTCGTCCAGGGAGAGGAAGCCGTAGCCCTTCTCGGCGTTGAACCACTTCACGGTTCCGCTGACACTGCTCATGTGTTGTGTTGTCCTTGCTGTGTTTCTGAATTCCGCTCGGCCGTCGGCCGTACGGGATCGCGATGCGATCGTTATCAAGTCTACGCAGATGTTGTCGGCGCGTGGGGCCCGACCCGCCAGAAGCCTCAGGTGACGACTGCGCGCACGAGGTCGACGTCGGGCTTGATCGTGGCGGTCGGAGTGGCGAACTCCATCACCGCATCGAGGGTCTTCAGGCCTTCGCCGGTGTTCAGGATGACCGTCTCGGCCTCCGGATCCAGCGCCCCCTCCTTGAGGAGATGGCGCAGCGTCGCGACCACCACTCCACCGGCGGTCTCCGCGAAGATCCCTTCGGTGCGCGCCAACAGGCGGATGCCATCCACCACGTCGTCGTCGGAGACCGCCGCGATGGAACCGCCGGTGCGCCGGACCACGTCGAGTGCGTAGGGGCCGTCGGCCGGGTTGCCGATCGCCAGGGACTTGGCGATGGTCGAGGGTTTGACCGGTTTCACCACGTCCCATCCGGCATCGAAGGCCTGGGCGACCGGCGAACACCCCGTGGCCTGGGCGCCGAAGACGCGGTATTCCGACTCCTCGATCAGCCCCAGCGCCGCCAGTTCCCGCCAGGCCTTGTCGATCTTCGTGAGCAGAGAGCCCGACGCGACCGGCGCGACCACCTGCGCCGGCGTGCGCCACCCGAGTTGCTCTGCGATCTCGAAGCCCATCGACTTCGATCCTTCGGCGTAGTAGGGGCGGATGTTGACGTTGACGAAGCCCCAGGACTGCGAGAAGTCCTCGCCGATGATCTCCGAGCACAGGCGGTTCACATCGTCGTAGTTGCCCTCGACGGCCAGCAGGATCCCGCCGTACGTGGCGGTGGTGATGGTCTTGCCGGCCTCGAGGTCGTGAGGGATGACGACCACCGAATCCTGGCCCCCGCGGGCAGCGGCTGCTGCGACGGCGTGCGCGAGGTTGCCTGTGGAGGCGCAGGCCAGCGTGGTGAGCCCCAGCGCGCGCGCGGCGGACTGGGCGACCGCGACGACGCGGTCCTTGAACGAGTGGGTGGGGTTGCCGGAGTCGTCCTTGACCCACAGGGTCCGCATCCCGAGTTCGGCGGCCAGGTTGTCGGCCTTGTGCAGCCGGGTCCAGCCCGGTGCCAGGTTCGGCTCGTCGGCCGCGGTCGGGCGCACCGGCAGCAGGTCCTTGTATCGCCACAGCGACGTGGGCCCGGCTTCGATGTCCGCGCGGGTGAGCGCGGGGAAGTCGTACGCGACCTCGAGCGGGCCGAAGCACTCCATGCAGGCGTACGCGGCGCCGAGGTCGTATGTGGCTGAACACTCCCGACAGGTGAGGCCCGTCGCGCTTCCGAGGTCGATCATGGGTGGTCCTTCCCATCTTCCCGTCTGGTACGGCCGGAGTTGGCACCTTCCCCGCACGAGTGCGGTCGGTTGCCGGGGCTTCGTCGGGCCGGTCCCTCTGCCCCTCTGGATGAGGTCACAGGAATTGTGACACGCTGGTCTGGACCGACCGACCCCTGGGGGGCACGTGACCGAGCACGTTCAGACATGGCTGGACGAGCGAGCATCCACCGCCGACGACTGGCGGCTGCCGGACCTGCTCGCGCGCAAGGACCAGAGCGTCGCTGTGGTCCTGCCGGCCCTCAACGAGGCCGCGACCGTGGGACAGATCGTGCAGACCATCCGCGACGAACTGCTCGGGACACTGGTGGACGAGTTGGTCGTTCTGGATTCGGGGTCGACCGACGACACCGCTGCGGTGGCGGCCGCCCACGGTGCCCGGGTGGTTGCCCTGGACAGCGTGTTCCCCGGCCTGCCCTCACTGCGCGGGAAAGGGGAGGCGATGTGGCGGGCGCTGGCCGCCACCGACGCCGACCTGGTCGTCTTCATCGACGCTGATCTGCGGTCGTTCACCGCCAGATATGTCACCGGTCTGCTCGGACCGCTGCTGACCGACCCGGACGTGCACCTGGTCAAGGCGGTGTACGAGCGACCTCTGGTGGACGGGGACTCGGTCGTGGCCGCCGGCGGTGGTCGTGTGACGGAACTGGTGGCCCGGCCGCTGCTCAACCTGTACTGGCCGGAACTCGCAGGCGTGATCCAGCCGCTGGCAGGGGAGTACGCCGCCCGCCGCACACTGCTGGAGCGGCTGCCGTTTCCGGTCGGCTACGGGGTGGAGTTCGCGATGCTCGTGGACACCGCCGAACTGTTGGGGGTCGATGCGATCGCCCAGGTCGATCTCGGGGTGCGGATCCACCGTCACCACGATGAACGCAAACTCGGTCTGATGGCCGCACAGATCCTGCAGACCGCGCTGCGGCGGCTCGACCCCCAGTTGCACGCATCGCGCGCGGCTGGACAGGCCGTGGCCCAGTTCGACCGTGTCGGCCATCACTTCGTGGGTACGTGGCACGCCGTGGTGGACGTCGAACGGCCACCGTTGTCCACAGCGCCGGTCGATCAGTGGGTCTGATGGACCTCGTCGTCCTGCTCAACACTGTGAACCTCACATCGGGGGCGGGCTTCCTGCTGGCCCGCGCCGCGGGATGCACGGTGCGTCGACGCGATCGATTCTGGGAGGCCACGGGCTACTCCTGGTCACAACCGCGGGCCGCGGCCTTCACCGTGGGCTGTGTCGTCCTCAGCAGACGGCCCGTGTCGGAGGTCGTGTGGCAGCACGAGCAGGCCCACGTCCGCCAGTATGCGGTGCTCGGTCCGGCATTCTGGCCGGCATACGCGCTCGCCGCCGGATGGTCCTGGCTGCGGACCGGCGACTGGTGGTCGCGCAATGCCTTCGAGCGGGGAGCGGGGCTGACGGCCGGTGGCTACGTCGAACGGCCCGTCAGGCGCTTCGGGAGGAGATCGCGCGGCGACGTGCCTGCCGCTGGCCCTGTAAGCGCCTGACGACCACGGGCTCCTCGGCCAGCGCTGCGGGATCGTCGAGCAGGCCGTTGAGCACCTGGTAGTAGCGGGTGGGGGACAGGTGGAACCGCTCCCGGATCGCCTCGTGCTTGGCGCCCTCGAAACGCCACCAGGTCTTCTCGAACTCAAGGATCGCGCGGTCACGATCCGACAGGGCGGACATCTACACCTCCGGTTCGGGCAGTGGCTCCTGTGGCCCCTGCGATTGAGTACTCGCGAACTTCTGAGCCACTGTCGCAGTGAGGACTGACAAGATCAGGAATCCGTTGACCATGAGTGACACAGCGATCACGCGGCCGGTCACCGTCACCGGGTACATGTCGCCGTACCCGACGGTGGAGATCGTCTCCGCGGCCCACCACAAGGAATCGCCGAAACTCACGATGGTGGCTCCGGGGGCGTTGCGTTCGGCGATGAGGACGGCCACCGACGACACGAGCACGACCAGGGTCGTCAGGTAGAGCAGGTACAGGCGCACCCGCTGGCCGAACTTGCCGCGGGTCTGGCGGGCGACCTCGTACGTGACGTGGAAGATCAGCAGGATCCGCAGCGGCGGGAATACCACGCCGACGGCCTGCAGGACGTGGGTGCGGATGAACTGCACCCGGTCGGGCGCCAGGATCAGCGAAACGACGTAGTCGGCCAGGAAGACCGCCCATGAGATCAGTGTCAGCGTGCGTCCCGTGATGTGGTGCCCCTCGGCGGTCGCGATGTGCGGGTCGAGGATGAGTACGAGACCGATGATGAACAGCAGTCCGGCGAGGAACAACGGGTAGCGGGCCAGGCGGCGGTACCTCTGGTAGGTCTGCTCGCTGGCCATGAGTCCAGCATGGAACGGGCCGTGACGTCCGCAGGGTTGCGACACGAGTCGGTCTTCGCGGGCCAGGCGGCGGCGGGACGTACCGCCCGGGGCCCGCTACGGGGTCCGTAGGCGGCAGAATCACCAGAGTGCACCAGCCGACCACGCGCCTGTCCGCGTGGCTGCCGTACTGGTGGGCATTGGCCCTGGTCTGGGGGTCGAGTTTCTTCCTGATCAAGATCGGCCTGCAGTCCTTCGCGCCGATGCAGATCACTTTCGGGCGGGTGTTGTTCGGGTTTCTGGCAGTCCTCGCGGTGATCGTGGTGCAGCGCCAGCGCCTGCCCCGATGGGGTGCTGTGTGGGGTCATGCCGCCTTCGTGGGGCTGATGACCAACGTCATCCCGTTCACCCTGTTCGCCTGGGCGGAGACTCGGGTCTCCAGCGTGCTCGCGGGGTTGTTCAACGCGGCCACGCCACTGTTCACGGCCCTGTTCGCGCTGTTGATCGTGCCGCATGAGCGGCTGACGCGGCAGCGGGTGCTGGGGCTGCTCATCGGCTTCGCCGGGGTCCTGATGGTGATGGGGGTGTGGCAGGGCCTCAGTGGCGACCTCGCGGGTTCCCTGGCCTGTCTGGGTGCGACCTTGTGCTACGGCGTGGGGGTGCCGTGGACCCGCCGTTTCCTCGCGGTGCGACCCGAGGGGGGCGCCCCGATCATGGGCGCCCAGTTGCTGTGCTCAACGGCGGTGATGGCGCTGCTGGTGGCGATCTGGACGCCTGTGCCGGACTCCGTGACGTGGCAGCCAGTCGTGGCGGTGGTCGTGCTGGGGGCTTTGGCCACCGGCCTTGCCTTCATCTGGATGTTCCGCGTGATCGCTCTCGCGGGGTCGGTGGTCAGCGCATCTGTCACGTATGCCACACCCCTGGTGTCGACCGCGTTGGGCATCGTCGTGCTGGGCGAGGCGATGAGCTGGAACCAGCCGGTGGGTGCGGTTGTCGTCCTGGCCGGAGCGGCGCTGGTGCAGGGGTTGATCGGGCGCCGCAGCACGTGACGGACGGTCGGTGGCACCCAGTCCGGCCGGACGCCCGGTTGGGTGCCTGATGGTCAACCCGGCTGTCGTGTGTGGCGCGAGTTGCGGGTGGTCGGGACCCCGCAGTTGTCGTGTGGGCACCCAGTCGTGGCGGACGCCCGGGTTGGGTGCCTCATGGTCAACCCAGTTGTCGTGTGGGCACCCAGTCGGGGGTGCCGGGGGGTTTGGGTGCCTCATGGTCAACCCAGTTGTCGTATCGGCACCCAGTCCGGGGTGACGGGGGGTTTGGGTGCCTAATGGTCAACGGGGCTCAGTGCACGCCGGCCATCATCCGCTTGAGACGCGGCACGAACAGGAAGGCGATGACCGCGGCACCGACGGCCATGAGGCCGAACGTGGTGAATACGCGCACGTAGTCGTTGCCGATGCGCGCGAGGATCTGGGCGCCGATCGTGTCGCCGACCGACACTGCGAGGAACCACAGCGCCAGCATCTGGCCCTCCATGCCGGGTGGCGCGAGCCGTGTTGAGGCACTCAGTCCGATCGGTGACAGAAGCAACTCCGCCCAGGTCTGGATCAGGTAGACCCCCACTAGCCACCAGACCGCGACCTGTGCGCCGGTTTCGGCATCGAGTGCGGGGATGATCATGACGAGGAAGCTGATGCCGATCCCCAGCAGTGCCCACGCGAACTTCAACGGCGTCGACGGGGCCCGCTCTCCCAGGCGCGACCAGATCGCGGCGAAGATCGGCGCGAAGATGATGATGAAGATGGGGTTGATCGACTGCAGCC
>ERZ795053.1397-NODE-1397-length-30568-cov-8.602530_pt1 | contig 30568 bp, 34 predicted proteins | sample MGYA00375137_ERZ795053 | MGnify/ENA primary metagenome ERZ795053 (study PRJEB30182, sample SAMN05720284) | activated sludge metagenome | isolation source: Anaerobic digester | place: Hong Kong | collected 2014-12-17 ...
GCGTATATTATCTAAATTAGCAATGATTTTGTCCTCCTACTCTATATTTGTATCAGAAAAAATGGTCAGTTTAGCATCTGTAAGAAAGAATTATTCAGTTATTTCTTGCGGAATAAACTTAACCATTTTCAAACCTTTAGACAAGTATAAATCCCGTGAGATATTAGGTTGGAATGAAGATGAAAAAGTCGTTCTATTTTCAGGATCATTTTCAAATAAGGTTAAAAATTACTCGCTAGCTAGAGATGCCATACGAAAATTGAATCAACCAGTCAGATTGATTGAGTTGATCGGGTATTCTCGGGAACAGGTAAATCTTCTGTTGAATGCCTGTGACTCATTACTTCTCACCTCACTTTCGGAAGGTTCACCAAATATCATCAAAGAAGCCCTGGCATGTAATTGTCCTATTGTCAGCACTGATGTAGGTGATGTAAAAGAAATCACTCGTGATGTAAAAGGTACATTCATATGTGACTTTACAGTAGATGATGTCGCTAAAAAATTAGAATCGGCATTAGATTACAATACAAAAACTGACGGAAGGCATAGAGTAATTCATTTGGATCACATGCATACTGCAACTAAAATATGCCAATTGTACCACAGAGTTAGTACTAATTAATTATTTGTAACCCAGAACTGATGTAAATGTTAAAACATCAGATATACAGTATACTATTGAACGTTTATTGCTATAGATCATTTTTGATGTGAAAGAAGAATATTTATGGGATATATATAATCCACTGGGATATGGTAACAGATCTGGTCGTTATAAAACGATCAGGCAAATGGAATTTATAAACAAACATCTTTCTTCAGATTGTGAAAGTATTCTTGATTTAGGAGGGGGAAGTGGCAGATTCTCTATTCTTTTACATGAAAAAGGATATAAAATCACAGTTGTTGATTTAAATGAGAGAGCTATAGAATTGTGTAAAGAGAGATCATTAGAAGATTCTCACTGTATGGATTTCAGGAGTTTTGACAGAGTCGATTATGATATGGTAATTGCCATTGATTTATTTACTATTACACCTCCTGAAGATGTATTCCAGGCTGCCTATAAACATCTTAAATATCAGGGAGTTTTTATTTTCTCTGCTTCGAATAAAATGAGTTGGAGATATAAGCTTCATCTTATGAAAAAAAGCAAAACCTTAAACCTGGGAGAGTATTCATTAAAACAGTTCCAGGAGTTGATAGAACACAATAGTTTTTCTATTAAAGATATCATGGGTTTCTTCTGGATACCTTTTGAAGGACAATCTAATAACAGAATGATCCCTTTCTTTGCATTCATCGAAAGAAAATTACAACTCAATAAATGGCTAAAACAAAGTCCATTACTGATGTTTGCTTGCATAAAAGACTAAAGTCGACAAGGAAACGCAAGCATATTCATGGGTGTAATGTAGTTTTCTTTAAAGGTCATGTTGACAAACCATATAAAGAAATCTGGAATAATTTCATTTCGTTGCATCCTGATGGAAACATATTTCAGACAACATATTACGCAGACCTTTTTTCTAACCAAAATCGTTTTTTACCGGTATTCGTTTTACTTTTTGATGATAACAACCAAATTAAAGGCGTTTTGTCCGGAATTATTCAGTATCAGTTTCACAATTTTTTAAAATACCTGACATCGCGCTGTATAATTATCGGTGGTCCTCTGGTTATAAATAACGACCAGAAACTAACAAGAGAGATTCTTACTGCCTTTGATGAGTTTATCAGGAAAAAAGTCATTTATACTCAGATTAGAAATCTTATAAACCAACGGGAAAATACAACCATTTTCACTGAATTGAAATACCAGGATGTGAGTCACTTAAACATCATTGTTGACCTCTCTGCTGATGAAGAAACACTATGGACAAACATTCACAAACAAAAACGTTATGAAATAAGGCGAGCGATAAAAGAAGGTATAATAATCGAACCAATTTCAGACTATAGTGATCTCCAAAAAAGTTATAATATATTAAAATCTGTTTACAATCGTATCAAACTTCCGATTTTCCCATTCAATGTTTTTCAAAATGCCTTTGATCAGCTAAGAAATTTAAATATGGCATGTTTCTTCGGAGCATATCTTAACGGAAAACTCATCGGGACTATGTATACCCTATGCTATAAAGGGCGTATTTTTGATTTCTTTTCTGGATTCGATCACTCATACAAAAAATATTATCCCAACAGTCTAATTCCATGGAGTGTATTTTTATGGGGTAAAAAAAACAAAATGTCAATTTTCGATTGGGGGGGCGCAGGTAAACCTGATCAGCATTACGGAGTCAGAGATTATAAAAGTAAATATGGTGGTAGTATGGATAATTATGGTCGTTTTATTAAAATCAACAATAACTTCCTTTACTTCTTAGCTCAGAATACGTTCTTAACCTGGCGGAAAATTCGAAAATCCTTTAGCATATTTCATGAAACTGATAATTGACATTTGCCATCCTGCTCATGTAAACTTTTTCAGGCCAGTTATATATCTGCTTAAGAAAAATGAATATCAGATCAAAATTACAGTGCTTGACAGGGGAAAGCTGCCAGCTATTGCGAACAATGTATTCCCAGGATTTGACCTACAAATAACGAATAAACATCGTGGCACAATCTGGTCAATCCTTTTTGAAGCTAATGTTTTAAAGTTTTTTAAACTATTCTGGATTTGTTACAAATTCAAACCTGACATTGGGATCAGCGCTGGAAGTTTTGTACTTGGCACTGTTTTAAAGATTCAGGGAATTCCAAATATTCAGTTCGACGATGATCCCGAAAGAAATGCAAATCTTTTTCTGGAAAGTATTACTGCCACGAAACTTTTCTTTCCGGTATTTTACTCCAATATATCCCGAAATGTTGGTAAGTATAATGCTTTAAAGGAATGGTCATACTTATCACCAAGGCATTTTATCCCTGATCCCAATATCCCTCAGCAACTTGGATTAAAACACAAGGGATATATTTTTATAAGAGAAGTATCTGTTGGAACTCTTAACTATTTAGGCCAAGGTAAAAGCTTGATAGCAAGCATTTCATCTCTATTCCCACAACAGATTAAGGTAATCCTTTCATTGGAAGATAAATCAACCATTTCAAATTACCCGGTTGAATGGATCCTGCTCAGAGAGCCCGTGATGGACATCCATTCTTTGATGTACTTCAGCAAGGTTATTATCTCCTCAGGTGACAGTATGGCTAGGGAAGGAGCTATACTTGGTGTACCTAGCATTTATTGTGGTATCAGAGAAATGGCTGCTAACAGGATTATGATTGAGAAAGGGATGTTAATAAAGAATTCTAACATTACCGAGTTACCTCAAATCGTCAGAAATGTCATAGATGGGAAAGTCAGTTTTGAAGATCAGGTTTCCTTTCGGGAAAAAATCACTAATGAATGGGAAGATGTGCCTACTTTCATTCTAAATAGTATTAATTCATTGATTTAAAATAGTAATGAAAATTTCCGTATTTGGTTTGGGATATGTTGGTTGTGTAAGCATGGCTTGTTTAGCCCAGAACGGTCATTCAGTAATAGGTGTTGACATAAACCGTAATAAAATTGACTTGATTAACCAAGGCAAACCTACCATAATAGAAAAGGACATCGATGTCCTAATTAAAGAAGCATCAGAACTTGACAGAATCAATGCCACAAATAACCATGTTGAAGCAGTTCTAAATAGTGAATTATCAATAATATCAGTAGGTACTCCTCCAACTAACGAAGGCCACCTCAATCTGAATTTCATTTTTTCGGTGGCTGAAGAAATTGGTGATGCAATGTTATATAAAGATGATTTTCATATCATTGTAATCAGAAGTACGGTGCTTCCGGGAACCAATATGAATGTTGGACGGATAATCGAGAAACGATCTGGAAAAACAAGGAACAAGCATTTCGCTGTAGTTTCAAATCCGGAATTTATGAGGGAAGGATCTGCAGTCCATGACTATTACAATCCTCCGATAACAATAATAGGATCAGACAATTCCTTTGCTATTGATAAAGTCTCCTCAATTTATAATGATATCAAGGCACCAGTAAAACATGTCGCGATTGAAGAAGCTGAAATGATTAAGTACGTAAGTAATACATGGCATGCTTTAAAGATTTCCTTTGCTAATGAAATAGGAAATATATGCAAGAAAATGGGTATTGATTCTTTTCATGTCATGGAAATTTTCCTTATGGATAACAAACTGAACATTTCCGGAGCTTACCTGAAACCAGGCTTCGCTTATGGGGGATCATGCCTTCCAAAGGACCTAAAAGGCCTGGTGACTATGGCCCATGACCATTACATTCATACACCTGTTATTGAAAACATTGAAGCGTCCAACAAAAGTCATAAACAGCAAGCTTTGAGAATGGTTGAATCTTCAGGTAAAAGGAAGATAGGAATACTAGGTCTGAGTTTTAAACAGGGAACAGATGATCTCCGGTACAGTCCAATGGTAGAATTTACTGAATACTTCTATGGGAAAGGTTACCAGATTAAGATATATGATAATTCAGTCAATATGTCAAGGTTGATAGGAATGAATAAAGATTATATCCAATCACATATTCCTCACTTATCAGACCTTATCTCTGATGATTTACAGATGGTAATCAGACAATCTGAATTAATTGTTTTCGCTCATCATATTCCAGATGCAGAAGAAATCATTTCTTTAAATCCTGACAAACATTTTATTGACTTAGTAAGGGTAACAAACAACAAATATGTCAACTACGAAGGAATATGCTGGTAACATATGCTGTTAATCGTTTAATCGTAAAACTCATTTAGAGTGAAAAGGTCAATAGAATTCTTTGGTAACTTTTTTGCACGGATTTTTAATCCTTTATTAAAACACAAGGCAATCCTAAATTTTTATAACTTCCTTTTTAACATTTCTGGAAATAAGGTTGTCCGGTTTTTCTGTAAATACACTTATGTGCCAGACGGGAACTATATTTGGAAAATTAAACTGGCAAACGGCAAAAAAGTTAAAACTGAAGTCTCAACAAATAATTCTTTATCGCAACAGTTTCCTCTTTCATATAGACGACATTCACCGTGTTTCAATCTAATTGAATTGTTGCTAATTAATTACTTTCCTCAAAATATTCCTTGGATAGATGTTGGCTCAAATCTGGGTTTACGTTCATTGCTTCCTTTGTCTGAAGGAAGACAGGTATTCTTCATTGAACCCAATAAAGAAGCGAACAGATTAAACTTCGAGAGATGTATATTAAACAATTATACAAACTTTGAGTTTATAGAGGTAGGAGCATCAAATTGTCAAGGTTGTGCAGATTTTTTTTTAGATAAAAGTTCATATAACAGCACACTTGAGCTAAGTGTTACAGATAATAATATATTTGAGTTTAAGGGAAAAGAAAAGATAAACATAAATACCCTGGATAACATTTTTAATGATCGAATGCATACTTTCCAAACCGCTTACATTAAGATTGATGTCGAAGGTCATGAACTTCAGGTTTTGAATGGAGCCACTAAGTTTCTAAAAGAAGTCAGACCTACAATGATAATTGAAGTAAATGAAAAAGGAGAGCATTTCGTACAGTTCATGGATTTAATGTCCACTTATCTATATGAAGTTTTTGAAATAGGCAATTTTAAGAGAAATAAAATTCTAAAGAAAATACTTAGAACCAAGGATGGTAAATATGATATAACCAAAAATGATTTTCTTGTTACTAATGATACGAATCTAATTAAACACTTAAATCCATATCTGGTATAACATTGACTATACATTCCACTTCAGGACAGTCCATAATTTGCATATATTTGAATAGTATTTTACTGAAATAGCAATGATGAAATGGAAAAATCAGATAAAATGAAATTTATAATAATTATGTTATTCATTTCATCTAATGCACATTGGTCTGCATCCGCACAATATTTTATGCAAGACCAGTGGTTTCACAGGAGCAAGTTTGAACATTTCGTGGTGTCCATGACTTTTACACCGGCACCCATAAGGGTATTGGAGGATTTCAAGATTAACAACCCGGAAGTAAAAGGTGGTTTGATCATGTTCTCTGTGGGAGTCGCAAAAGAATTTCTTTATGATACCAGTCCTTCTGTCAAAGATATGACCTTTAACCTGGCAGGTTGCGTGGCCGGATATTATCTAAACAAGCTATATGTTGATATCGAGAAAAGACAAAAACGAAAGAAGGTTGACAAGAACTATCCTTTTTATGACAGGAAGATTTGAATTCATTGCCCACAGTAATTCAAATCGCGAAAAATAAACATAAATGTCAGTTACCTCACTATCAACCAACCAAATAATTTTTTTCACAAACAAGTTTTTCTCTCGTCGGAATTTTTGGATCTACTTCATAGCCATAATCTTCCTGATTGCTTTGCCCATCAATACGCCCGGGAGCAAGCTTAACCTCAATAATTTCACAATCATAATAATCAGGGGGGATTACTTTTTCCACGCCTTGACGTTCATTCCCTGGGCCTTTTTTATGGTGGCCATGAAACAACGGCCCTGGACCTGGCTGATCCTGGGGCTTCTATTCTCCACAGGAACGGAATTGCTCCAGTACCTCCTCCCCTACCGCCGCTTCAACATCAACGATCTTATCTCCAACTCCCTCGGAATTCTCCTCGGAATCGGAATTTTAATATTTTTGATGAACGGATTGAAGCAACGGCAAACCACCTCCTGATGGATTTTACAGTCAGACGATATTCCCAATTACTTCAGTCCCTGCGCGAGCAGGGATTTTTGTTTCTGCGCGTTGAGGATTACCTGAAAACCTGCAGTTTACAACGAGAGCATCGTACAAACTACTCTCATAACGATACTCATGACCCGGAATTAGGCACAGCAAATCCATCCAGGCAAAAGCTGGTCATCCTGCGCCATGATGTTGATGCCAAACCACAAAACTCCCTCAAACTGGGCTACATCGAGCACTCCCTGGGCATCCATGGAACCTACTATTTCAGGCTTCCGCACACTTTTCACCCTCCAATCATCAAAGAAATCTCTGCCATGGGACATGAGGTGGGGTATCACTATGAAACCATGGCACAGACAAAAAAAGGTCGAGAACAAGGTCAAGAACAAGAAGATCATTTTGACAGGGCTTATGAGCTCTTTGTGGAGAATCTTGAAAAACTCAGGACCATTGTTCCGGTGACGACGATTTGTATGCATGGGTCGCCCCTGTCCAGGTTTGACAACCGGGAGATATGGAAAAAGTACGATTACCGGGAACTTGGTATTATCGGCGATGCCTACATCGATATTGACTTTACTCAGGTGGCCTATTTCACCGATACGGGGCGACGGTGGAACGGTGCAGAAGTCAGCATCCGGGATAAAGTATCCGACCCCTACAAATTCCACCTGAAAACCACTGAAGATCTGATCGGGGCTATCCCGCAATTCCCTGAAAAAGTGATGATTACCATCCATCCCCAGCGATGGAACGACGCCCCCCTCCCCTGGACCGGTGAACTTCTCCTACAGAACACCAAAAACATCATCAAACGCATACTGGTCAAAACCGGCGTATCCAATAGAACATAATTTTTACAAAAGTTCATCCGAAAAAATCTTCATAAATAACCCCCTTCCGGAGATAAAGAAAAACTCCCTTTTCCTATATTTGGACAATAAACCCTGCGAAATCATCGCATAGTTGTCAGTGACACTTTAATGAAGAGATTTTCCAGGCAACTGATTGCCGGCATTCTGGCTGCCCTATTGGTCTTCCTGCTCTCCCTGACCCTCTACAAAGGAACTTTCAGGGAGGGTTGGGAGCGGTTCGCCCCCTACGCCCTCCTCTATTACGGCTTCCACCTCCTGGTCTCCCTGGCCTTCCGGAAGTACGAATACCACACCTCCTACCCCCTTAAACAGCTGATCACCAGATACCACCGGAGCTGGATCATCTCCTCAGGAACGGCGCTCCTCACCCTGGTCCTCCTCCACATCACCGAAATCTCCCGCCAGATGATCCTGACCAACCTCTTCGGATTGCGGGCCGCCGAATACGTCATCATCCTCTTTATCTCCCTCTTCAGGGAATCGGTGCCCCTCCTCGACCCGGAAGAGATCGCCAGCGAAAAGGTGGTCAATACTTCTTCCCTGAAGCCCCTTCCGGAAGAGTCCACAGAGGAGGAGGATGCATGGAAGAAGGCTCACGCCTTCAAAGAGCTCTCTCCGGAAGTGATGAGGATCATCAGGCAGTACTGTCCGGCCGTCAACGATGAATACCTGGTGCTCAACTCGCCCGACAACTCGGAATTGCTGGACTTCCCGGAAGCCCGCTTCAAAACCATCGCCAACGCTTATCCCCTAAACCGGACACGCTTCCTGTCCCATTACCTGGAGGCCACCAACAGCCGCCTCACGCACGAGGGCATTCTGCTGGTGTGTGCCGAGACTTCACAACAGCGGGGAAAGCGGATTCTCCGGAAATTCCCCCGGTCCTCAACCGGATTTACTATTTCGGCAATTTTATCCTGATGCGGGTGATCCCCAAACTTCCGCCCTTCCGGCAGATTTACACCAACCTCACCCAGGGACAGAGTTACGTGATGAGCCGCACCGAAATCCTGAGGTGCCTCAGCGCCGTCGGTTTCATCATCCACGAGGAGGTGGCCAACAACGGTCATTTCTGCGTGGCCACACGTAAAGAGGGTCCTCCCCTCGATATCCGCTACGCCACCTACGGTCCGCTGGTCCACCTCCGGCGCATCGGCAAGGAGGGGAAACTGGTCAAGATCTACAAGCTCCACACCAATAACCCCTACAGTTAATTCATTCAGGATTACGTCTACGACCGGAATAACCTGGGCAACGGCGGAAAGCACAAAGATGACTTCAGGGTGACCTCCTGGGGCAGGTTCCTCCGCCGCCACTGGCTCGACGAACTGCCCGGCCTCTGGAACTGGGTCCGCGGCTATGTGAAACTGGCCGGCATACGCCCCCTCAGCAGACACTATTTCAGTCTTTACTCCCCGGAATTGCAGCAGAAGCGCATCCGATACAAGCCCGGACTGATCCCCCCGTTCTACTATGACCTCCCGGAAACGCCCGATGAGATCCAGGCCTCGGAAATGCGCTACCTCGAGCAATATGAGAAGGCCCCCCTGCGCACCGACTTCCGCTACTTCTGGAAAGCCCTCTAAAACATCCTCATCAAAGGCGCCAAAAGCAGCTGACAATAAATTCACTTTTATCTTTTATATTCGACAATAATTGCCTATTTTTATCGAACTTATTCGATATAAATGGACAAAGATCTCATCAAATTGTTGATCATTGAATATCAACAGAGGACCACAGCGATGTCGTTCCAGGAACGGCCCTATCATTTCAGTGATAAACTGAATTATGTCCTTGTAGGTCTCAGGCGTACAGGCAAATCCTACTTGATGTATCAACAAATCAGCAGGTTATTGAAAGAAGGTCATATAAAAGATGAAATTCTTTATTTCAACTTTGAGGATGACCGTATTCCTTCATTGAGTAGCGAGGACCTGGACAGGATAAAAATCTGCTTCGAAGAAATGTTTGACTACAAACCAATATTTTTCCTGGATGAAATTCAAATTGTCGACCGGTGGGAAAAATTTGGTCGTCGTCTTGCCGATCAAGGGTACCAGGTGTATATTACCGGGAGCAACGCAAAAATGCTGAGCAGCGAAATTGCCACTACCCTGGGGGGAAGGTATATCATCAGTGATGTCTACCCATTTTCATTTCAGGAATTCCTTACTTCTTTTGGTATAGACATTCAGGATAAAAACTATATGTATCGATTTCAACCGCAAATACTTAAAGCATATGAAAATTATCTGAGATATGGCGGATTGCCTGAAATAGTGAAACTTGCGGATAAACGAGCCTGGCTCAGCAGTCTTTATCAGAAAATTTTCTTTGGAGATTTAATCGCCCGTCATCAGATACGGAATGATTTCGCTTTGCGTATCTTAATCAGAAAATTGGCCGAAAGTGTGAAGCAGCCTGTATCATTTAACCGGTTGGCAAATGTGGTCTCTTCTTCCGGAAAAAAAATTAGCACTGATACGGTCATTGATTATTTGACTTATTTAAAGGAAAGCTGGCTCATATTCTCTGTTGAGAATTTATATGCAAAACTGGCAGATAAAGAAGCAAACAAAAAATATTATTTTGCGGATACCGGGATTCTCAATCTGTTCCTTGTAGATCCACTGACCTCATTACTTGAGAACCAGGTGGCTATACAATTGCGACGGATATACGGAGACGGGTTTTATTTCTGGCAACATGGTACAGAAATAGATTTTTATGTCCCGGACGATCAATTGGCCATACAGGTCAGTTATAGCCTGCAAGATGCTGAAACACGCAAACGGGAGGTGAATGCCCTTTTAAAAATGGCTGGGACCATGGCCGTGAAGAAAATGATCATATTGACCAGGGACGAAGAAGAGACCATTGCCGAAAAAGAAGCCATTATTCAAGTGATTCCGGTTTGGAAGTGGTTACTCACCCCGTCTCCGGCAAGATAGCCGAATCAACCCCTCCTCAAATGAGGAGCCGAATAGGTGCCCAACGACGGGCATACCTTCCGGAAGGCGGTGGTCAACATCATGGTCAAGAGGGCGAAGAGCGGGTAAAGGTTTGTGGTCGGAATGAACCGGAGGAGATCGCCGAAGAAAGCTACATTATGCTAAAACCCTTCATTCCCAAGTCAGGTGTGCCTGCCACAGCAATGCTTATACTTTTTACCGCTGCCACAGGGACAGGGATCATTCCTTCCGGTCTTTGGGGGGGCCATGGAGATCACTTTGCCCCCGGCGGGTCGATGAGATTCCGGGGGAAGCGGACGCAAAAACCGCTTTTCCTCCCGGAACACTTCTTCCGGAGAATTCCCCTTCAGGATCCAGTGAGGAACACCATTTGAAAAATCGGACAACAGCTGGACGAACCGCTGGAGTTCACCAGTTCCGGAAAATTCCATCTTTTGCATCAGAAAGTGCATGATTTCAGGGATCCTGACATCGTTCTGGTTCATGAACCAAATGGTTCTGACCATCCTTGCAGGCCATTCTACCCCCATCTTCTTCAACTCCTTCTCAAGGCTGCGGGCTGCATCAGTCCGGGGAAAATAATCCGGGTCAGCGCTTCTGATGATTTCATCCTTCGAAAAGGCAGCATCCTCCAGATCTTTTCGCATCCTGATTTCCTTCAGGACCTGTTCCGGGTGGTTCATATTGACCGCTTGCAGGAACAGCGTGTCCCCCCTTTCGAAACTAAGAAACCTGCTTTTCAGACTGTCACGGGTCAGAATCATTTCCAAAACATCCATTTTGGTAAATTTCTCCCCGGAATAGCTGTTGAATTTCCGGGTTATTTCGCTCTCCGTTACCAAACCATACAGGGTGATGATTCCCAGGAGAATATCGTCGAGTTCGCTTTGGTAAATGAGCCCGGGGTCGTTGACGATGGATTCAATCCCGGGAGCAATGGCTTCCATAAAGGGCTTGTTCAGCGAAACAGTCCACAGTTTCTCTTTTGGAATTTCCGTAAAGACCAGGCCTCTCATGATCAGCGGCATAAAAGGTTCCAGAGCGCTGACCGTCTGGATCCCCCCCGTCTGTATCAGTTGTCCCATCACTTTAAAATCACGCACCGATAAAACCTTCATCAGGATTCGGGGATTCCGCAGGAGTTCCTCTTCCAGAACTTCAGCCAGTCTGGCTTTTTTCCAGACGGATTTAAACGGAATATCATAGTCTTCACAAAATTCTATCAGCTGCTCTTTCTTGCAGAAAGCAAGCAGATTTCCGGCCAGGCTTTCTTCGTTCATCATGGTGGATTGATTTTTCCGCCAAGATAAAGAAATTGAAGGAATTGTGAATACAACCACAAAAAGCCCTTAGTACGAACAACTTTTATGGGTCATGACCGAAAGGAGATCCAGCACTTGGGAGAAAAGAGCAGAAGAAACCACCTTTCTTCGTAATTATCTTACAAGAAAGTAACACCGATTTTCCGGTTAAGGCCTTTCTCGAAAATCCTGATAATCAAAAAAATTTCGTATTTTTACAATATTAAGAAATAAGTCAGAAACCAGTTATTCTATTTGGTTAATAAGGGAATAAGAATACATGTTATGGAAACAATCAAAGTAAAACGTAAAATCACTTCTTCACAAATTCGAATTTCTGAATTGAAAAATTTTATCGGGAAGCAGGTTGAAATTACCGTGACCGAAAAAAAGTCAAAGGGGAAAAAGGAAAAAAACTTTGCTGCTGCTGGAATCCTGGAGGCTTATGGAAATCCAGATTTAACTTACACTGAAAAAGATGCATGGATAATTGCTGTCAATGAGAAATATGGAAATTACTGACGCCAATATTATTCTCAGGTACCTATTAAAAGACAACGCAGATTTCTTCCTTAAAGCCAGGAACATAATTGAGAAAAATAAAATATTCATCCCTGTTGAAGTTTGTGCTGAAGTAGTATACGTTCTGGAAAAAGTTTATAAAATTCCAAGGGTGAAAATCCTCAATAAAAAATATGTCAGAGTAAAACGGCATTTTGAAATTCTATAAGCATTAGCATTATATCTACGAAAGGTTCAACTGCCTCGCACCTTCCGTCAACCCCTGGAAAGATGCAGGTAGCCCACCTCTACAACCGCAATCAGGGAGTGGAATGGATCGTGAGTAAGGCCACCCGGGTGTTTAACCGCGACGGGCACCATGGTGGTCTACGATCCGGGAAAACGGTCGTTTATTACCAACCCTGAAGCCGACAAATACCTGCAACCTATTTACCGGGCCTCCTGGAAATTTCCAGTGGTCTAACTGAAAAGCCGATCCTGAAAATAAACCTGATCAGCCTTTGACCATGTTCTTTCTGGTATTCATAAGACTTGCATCCCTAAAATGACGGTTAACTTCGTTTTTCAACTTGTAAGGCCGGTTGAATGCCTCTTGGGAGACTTTAAAATAATCAGCTAGTTTTCTGATTGTATCCTTTGAAAACCCTTTTTTGTAATTCAAAATCTTTGATATGGTTCCCTTAGACAAACCCAAAATTCCGGCAAGAGTGTTTGCATTAATTTGGTGTTCATTTATTAATGCCTTTAAGAGTTCAACAGGATCTGAATCATTGAAGGTATTGTGCTCAGCATCCCATTTTCCGATTAAAACCGTAAGAAGTTCAACTTCATCATGAACTGACGGTTCGTTGACCTGAATCAAGTCTTCGAGCCTTTGGCAATATCGGTTATACTGCTCTGAACTCTTAATAACTGATATTTTAAATGTTTCCATAATGGCAACTCCTTAAATCTCTTATTTATAAATGTCAATTTCATATTGCTGATCTCTGTCGCATACCCTTGTGTATTCGGCATGTGTTCCAACCCACTTTACGAAGATGTGGACTTTCGTTTCCCCAAAATGATACTTACAAATCAATCTGTAACTGTTTCCCCCAATATTAAATACAACCCTGTTGGAACCTTTACCCAGGAAATCAATGCTATTGAAGGTTTTAACCATATCTTCCGGAACTGTCCAATCTACTCTTTTCAAAACCGAAAGCCATATCTCAAAGGACGATCTACTCCGCGCATTAACACGCACGTAATCTTCAATTGCCTGCTTCTTGATTAAATGGGCTTTCATAATCAACACAAATATAAGAAAAAAGTTTCACTGAAGGAAACAATTTTGAAGTTGGGCCCCCTGGAAATTCCCGGAAGTCTGACCTGAAGCTCACAAGTTGCGGAAAAACCCGCGACAATGCAGAATCCGGGCACTGTTTTCCGGATGGAATAACAGGTGCTCAAAATCCCGCCTTTTAACCTTCAGATCAACGGAATTGAACACCTCCTCAGCGGCTTCCTTCAATGCCGGCATGTCGGGTATTCCCCGCCGTTGCATCAGAAAACCGAAGTCGGGGAGTGCCTGCGACAGCAAAAACATCACATCATAAAGGTCACCTTACGGATCCACGGGGAGGAAGATAAATGATCCAGGATCATCAGTTGGAGGTATTCCATCAGCATATACTTTCTGAATCGCGCTTCGCTGCGGATTACCTCAGGAAAGAAATTCCGGATATTATCAATTGATATCATAGCTGGTAAATGTGAAATGGAGGCTGATATAGGATGGTGCGTAAATCCGGTTGGCAAACAAGAGGGAATAATCAGGATGGTTAAACAGGCCAGTGGGTTTCGATGCCTCGGGTACTAATGTGCTGCTGGAAGGCTTCCAGGTGGGCGGAAGTTTCCCGCACGGCAGCCGGAGTGATCTTTTTCTGAAGAGCATAGGCTACCAGCAGTCCGGCCGACTCCCCGATGTTCCACTCCACCGGATGAAGCCGGTAGCATCCATTGGTGATGTGGGTGGTCCCGATGTTCTTGTTGGCCGGCAGCAGGTTTTTCATCCACTGCGGAATCAGCGCCCCCAAGGGAATCTGGAAGGGCAAAGAGGGCATGTCGATGTAGTTGTCCCCACCCGTGGAGGGATGCAGATCGAGATAGTAAAATCCCACCCCCACGCTGTCATAGAATTCTTCAGCTTTGTTATATTTGCAAGGCAATTCCGATATATGGAAGGTCGGAGAAGCTTTCCGGGGACTGACCACCTATGAAGAGATTTTACAGGCAGCTTTTTGCAGACATTCTGATAGCCCTCACTGTGTTCCTGGGGTCCCTATGGCTCCACGAAGGTCCTACCTTTCAGGAAATCAAATTGTATTTTGTCCCCGCCGCAGCCTACTACGGATTTCACTTTCTGGTTTCCATCCTCTCGGGCAAGTACGAATACCGCACCCGCCTTACCATTCCCCGCCTCATCGGCCGCTACATGCAGAGCTGGGTTATCTCGGCCCTGGCTTCCCTGCTTTTCCTTTCCCTTTACCAGGAACACAGTATCTCCCGGCTGATGATCCTGACCAACCTCTTCGGACTGCTCGCCGGCGAATACCTTATGATCCTGGTGGTTTCCCTCTTCCGCGAATCGGTGCCCCTGCTCGATCCGGAGGAAATCACGGAGGACAAGGACTTTGATCCCAGCCAGTTCAGGTTTCTTTCTCCGGAAGAGGAAGAAGAGTTTCCTCCCGGGGAGACCCTGCTGGGCCAGCCGGCCCTCAGGAACGCCAGTCCGGTCCTGCGGAAATTCCTCCACACCCATTTCCCGCAGAATGGTGACAGTTGTCTGGTGATCGACACGGCCGAAAGTGCCTCGCTCCTCTCCTTTCCCGAGAACAGCCAGCAGAACATCGTCAGCATCCATCCGCTGAACCGCACCCGGTATATCAACCAGTTTCTGGAGGTGGCCAACAGCCGTCTGCAGGAGGGGGGATTGCTGGTGGTCTGCGCCGAAACGGTCGATCAACGCCGGAAACGGATCATGCAGAAGTACCCTCCGGGGATCAACCGGATCTACTATTTCTTTGACTACCTGGTGATGCGCGTGCTGCCCAAACTGCCGCCCTTCCGGAAAATCTGGTACCGCCTGACCAATGGCACCAGCTACGTGATGAGCCGCACGGAAATCATGGGCCGCCTCAGCGCCACCGGATTCGCCATCGGCGAAGAGATCGGCAACAACGGGGTCTACTGCCTTTCCGGAGAGAAGAAAAGCGTGCCCCTCGACTACCAGAATGCCACGTACGGACCGCTGATTCACCTGCTGCGCGTGGGCAGGAACGCCAAGCTGCTGAAAATTTACAAGCTACGGACCATGTATCCCTACAGCGAGTTCATCCAGGAGTATGTCTACGAACACAACCACCTGGCAGAAGGGGGTAAATTCCGCGACGACTTCAGGGTGACCACCTTGGGGCGCTTCCTGCGCCGCTCCTGGCTCGACGAGCTGCCCAGCCTCTGGAACTGGTTGCGCGGCGATGTCAAACTGGTAGGGGTGCGCCCCCTCAGCCGCCATTACTTCAGCCTTTACTCCCCGGAATTGCAGCAGCGGCGCATCCGCTTCAAACCCGGATTGATCCCTCCCTTTTATGCCGACCTGCCGGAATCGCTGGAGGAGATCCAGGCCTCGGAAATGCGCTACCTCGACGCCTACGAAAAGGCCCCCCTGCGTACCGACATCCGCTATTTCTGGCGGGCGGTGTATAACATCGTCGTTAAGGGAGCGAAAAGCAACTAGGGCACTCCCGGAGGGCTTGCTGCCCAATTTCCCCATCAAAGGGGCCATGAACGGTCAGGGCACATTCGGAAAAATGCTATATCATGGTTAACCCGGGATCAGCCCCCAACTGATAGGCATAATATATGGGCAGAAAAACCAGTTTCTGTTCCGAAAGAGTTGAATAAGGTGCCGCAGAAAGGACAACTCCATAAGGACATTGGGGAAAGGTGTTTAGCAACAAATGCATGCTTTTCAGTTTTCCGGCCACTCCACTCTTCACCTCCAAAGGAATGACGTTTCCTCTTCCTGAAATCAGATAATCCACCTCTGAGGTGCTGCTTTTTTCGTCCCGTGACCAATAGTAAAGGGTATCATTACCAGAAGCCGCCACCATTTCCTGGCCGACAAATTGTTCGGCAAGGGCACCTTTGTGAATATCCAGTAATCCGGTTTTGAATGCTTCGGAATCCACAGGCAAACCACAAATCTGCTGCATAATACCGATATCCATCAGCATCGTTTTAAACTTCTTATCAGAAGCCGATACTTCCAATGGTAATCCTGACGGACTTGCCGATGGAATTTTCCTGATGACTTGTGCTTGCCGAAGCAAGTCATACGCCTTTTTTATCGTCGGAATTGAAAAATCAGTCGACAGCCGCGCATATTTAATTTGCCTGCCCACATTTTTTGCCAAAGAGGTCAAAACCTGATTTAAACATTGCTTATCGGAATAAGGTGCGTACTTTGAAAAATCGGCTCTGAATGTATTGACCAAATCAAGCTGTATGTCAAACACCTTGACAAAACTGCCGTTCTTCGAGAAAAAATCAACACATTCAGGCATTCCTCCGACAAAGAAATAGTTTCGCACCTGGTTCAAAAGGGATTGGTGTACTGTGTCAGACAATTTTTGAGGCAGTTCCAGTATCTTTTCAGCAAGCATCTGATGACCAGTTGCCAGCAAAAATTCCGGAAAACTCAGTGGGAACATGTTTAAAAACTGCACCCGGCCTACCGGCACAGGAATGTCCCTGAATGCAAACTCCAGCAAAGATCCCGCTGATATGAGATGCAACGCAGGCATTTCTTCATAAAAGTACCTCAAAGACATCATCGCTCTTGGGCAACTCTGGATCTCGTCAAAAAAAAGCAGATCTTCCCCGGGAATGATGCGTGAATTCAATACCAACTCCAGTTCTGAAACGATGCGTCTTACATCAAAATTCAAATCAAATATGGGATGCCAGTCAGGATGCTTCTCAAAATTTACATGATGTACCTTTCCCTTAAAATGGTTCTTTCCGAAATCATTTATGACCCATGTCTTACCTACCTGCCGGGCTCCTCTGAGTATTAAAGGCTTCCGGTTGACCTGATCTTTCCATTCAATAAGCCTTTTTGTAATTAACCTTTCCATTGGACTCCTTTAGTAATACAAGGTAAATATATAACATTGAATTAAGTTTTACAAACATATTTCTAATAATATTTTTCTTTAATTTGTTTTTGCAGGAATGAACTGAATGCACGATGACCCCGGGAATGCGCGACCTCGACGCCTGGGAGAAGGCCCCCCTGCGCACAGACCTCCGGTATTTCTGGCGGGCGGTGTTTAACATCGTCATTAAGGGAACGAAGAGCAACCAGGGCACTTCCGGAGCGCCATGATCAACATCCTCTTCAAGGAGCCAGAAGCAACTGATGAGGGGCAATTATTGAGTTGCAAAATGATCTATATACCCTGCTAAGTTACCGGCAAGATAGTAAGGAATATTCAGCAGTGTAAAGGGTGTTCCCGTCAGTGTCTTTAGTTTTTCAACACTCAGGGACCCGGCATATAAGCGGATAGCTAAACTGCTTTTAGAACTGTCTACATATTGATGCAGGGACCTCAATTTTCCGGATTTACCTGATTTAACTTCAACAGGGTAACCCTTTCCATCTCTGACCATCAAATAATCAAGTTCGGAAGATGCCCCCTCTTTCTCCCGTACCCAAAAAAGCAGGTTCCTCAACAAATCGTCATTGATAGCTGTAAGTTCCTGACCTACTACATGTTCAATCACCCTGCCATAAAATACATCTGTCAAATCACCGGAATTAAAAACATCCTTCTGTATTCCGGCGAAGTAATTGAATAACCCGGTATCAACTACATGTAATCTGGGCGATTTTTTAAAATCTGGCATAAAGGGGAGTCTGGTCTGGACAGTGGGGTAAACCAGATTGATCAACCTTGCCTTTTGTAAAGTTCTCAGGGCTTCGCCCATTTCACGTGAACCGTAAACGGAGGATCCGAAACCGTGGAACTTAATCCGCGAACCAGCCTCTCTGAAACATGCCGGAATAGCATGCCTAATAACCTGAATTTGGGTATGGTTACGTGCATATTTCTCTACATCATCCAAATAACTCAGCAGCAGCGTCTCATAAACCGGTTTCAGGGATACCAGATCCTGTTTCTCCACATATCTTTTTACGGCTTCAGGCATTCCTCCGATCAAAGTATACGTATGGAAAAATTTCATGAGTCTCTCATGTGCGAACGGAGCGACAGGAATATGATAAAATTGTTCCAAAACTTGTTTCTCCCCGCACGCTAACAGGAATTCCTCAAATGAAAAAGGATGTAAAACAAGGTAATCCACACGACCTACAGGAAATTGCACTTTACTATTAAAGACTGCCTCAAGGAGCGATCCTGCTGCTACAACATGGTAGTCCGGAAATTTCTCGTAAAAATATCTTAAAGTGCCGATAGCCTCCGGCAACTCTTGAATCTCATCAATAAATATCAGCGTGCTCCCATCATTCTTCTTTTTGTCCTTCATAAAAAACAGAGCATCCACAATTTCCTCAATGGAACTTCTGTTCTGAAAAATGACTTTATCCTCATCCACCTCGAGATTAAGATAGATATATTGATCGAAAAAGGAGGCAAACTGATCAATAAGCGTCGTTTTTCCCACCTGGCGTGCTCCCCGCAGAACAAGTGGCTTGCGGTAGGGTGAATCCTTCCACTCAATCAATTTGGTTATGATTTTCCGGTCGTACATGATATTCCTGCTACTTTTCATTCAAAGGTAGTGCATTTTAATGAAATGTCACAAACCATACCCATTTATTCAGCTATTTTATATCATTCGATAGGCATTATTCTATTATTTATGTATCATTCGATAGGCATTAAGACAGGTCCTTCTAAAATATCCTCTTTAAGGATGCCAAAAGCAACCAGAGCACTTCCGGAGGGTCCTCTGCAATATCCTCTTCAAGGAGCCAGAATTTAGAAAAGATTACAAGTTTCGGAAAAATTCCTGGCAATGCAGAATCCGGGCACTATTTGCCAGGTTGAACAGGAGGTGATCAAAATCCCTCATTTTTACCTTCAGGTCAATGGTACTGAAAATTTCCTCTGCAGCTTTCTTCAATTCCGGCATGTCAGGGATTCCGCGGCGTTGCTTCGGAAAATTAAAGTCGGGAAGTGACTGCGACAACAGAAACATCACATCATAAAGATCGCTTCGTTCCAGAGTTCCTCAGGAAAGAAATTCCGGATGTGATCCATAGAAATCATAGCAGGTAAACATGATTTAGCGTTTCAACCCTTTTGGCCAATGCCCGGCTGTCCATACCTTTCAGATACTCTCTGAACAGTTCCTTGTTGAGGTCATGGCCGAGGAAATCCTCATCAAGGCGGAGTTCTTCCATGTCTTCCGGGGTGTTGTATTCCCCTGCCTTGTTGCTGAAGTGGGCCGTTTTCAGAGAGGTAACACTGGTGATCCGCACCACCGCTTCAGGTATCATTCCGTAGAATTTCTGCTTTAACCATGTTTTAAAAGCCACCGCCACCCGCGATCTGCAATACCTGAAAGAAATTGAGGCTCTTTCCATTTCCGGGCAGGGCCGGAATATCCGCTATCAACCTGCCCGTTAAAGAGGCGCCTGGGGAATTAGTTTTATTACCAAGGATTTCGTAACTTTGGGATGCGTACAACTATGAATAGAAATAAAAGAAAAATAGTCTCTGAATTAAGCCTTAGGTTAAAAGAAGAATTTCCAGGGTATATTTTAAATGTCATTCTTTTCGGTTCACAAATTACAGGAAAAGCTGAAAAGGATTCTGACTATGATATTCTCATCATTGTTAAAGAAAAGGCAGACTGGAGAACAGAACGGGTCATTTCTGACATTTGCTATGGGATTGAACTGAAATACAGCATTCTAACTGACACTCACATAATAAGCGAGGCAGAGTTATCTACTTTAAGAGGGAAACAACCGATTTTTGTTAATGCTTTAACATCTGGCCTCTACGCATGATTACAGAAAATGATAGAAATGACCTGGTTGAGCATAGATTAAATCAGGCCTCTGATACACTGGAACTTGCTAAGTTTCTAATAGCTAATGACAAATTGATTATTGCAGTCAATCGAATATATTACGGCATGTATAATGCCTTAACTGCACTTGCACTGAAAAAAGGATTTGAAACATCAAAACATAGTCAGCTGATTGGGTGGTTCAACAGGGAATTCATTATGCCCGGAACCTCAGATCCAAAATACGGGAAAATTCTACGTAATGCATTTCAAAACCGGACAAAGGGGGATTATGATGCTTTTATCAGCTTCTCTACACCGGAAGTAGAAATTATGCTCTCTGAAATGAGCGAATTCCTGTCTGAAGTAAATAGATTGATCGGTTGAAGCACTTTTGTGTTGAGAAGCGTAAACTCATAGCGCCATTATCAACTTGCCAGCTAAAGAGGCTTTCGGGGAATTACCATGGCCACAGGAGAACGGCCAGGATGGCGTATTTGACTATCCCATCCACGGTGGCCAGGCAGTCGGAATAGTTGGTGGAGTTCCCCCGGAAAACCATTACACCATGCTTAGGATTTTCCGGGTATAATCTGCCAGGAATAAGGGAATGTTGACCACTCCACCTTCATTCTTCAGGTTTTTTAAAGAAAAACGGAGGCCAACCGCCGGGGAATACTGCTTCCTGTAAAAAGTAAGGCTTTTACTCCTAAAGTTTTCATCCGACTTAACCTCTACCGGTATTATAGTGTTTTCATAGGACACCAGGAAGTCAACTTCGGCCGTATTTCCTGACTTCCAATACCTTGGAATTCCTTCAAATTGATTACAAAGGCACTGCAGAATGAAATTTTCAGTCAGTGCTCCCTTGAATTCAGTAAATAACCGGTTCCCTTCGGTTACAGCCAATGGATTTAACTGAGACATTCTTCTGAGAATTCCCACATCAAAAAGATAAATTTTAAACGCAGTCAAATCATCATACGATGTAACGGGCAATCCAGGCTTGGTTGAGCAATAGACCCTTAATACCAGGCCTGAATTGATGAGCCATTGTAATGCATTTTCATATTCCCTTGCCCGTGCACCCTCTTTAACCGTCTGGTACAGAAATTTCCTGTTTTCCCGCGCAAGCTGGGAAGGTAGCGATGACCATATGTAATTAATTTTCTGTATATCTTTATTGTCAACATATTTCGAGAAATCAAGCTGATAGGATCGGATAATACTCTGAAGAATTTGCTGTATCCTGTCAGAATTCTGATTTTCAATCATACTGGCCACAGCTTCAGGCATTCCACCACTGATGAAGTACATCTTTAGTTTTTCATGCAGGGCATTGTAAAAGATATCAGGAATAGGTTCAATCCGGTCAATGCTTTCCACATACCGGAAAAGTTTAGGGTCAGATTCCGAAAGAAATTCCGAGAAAGTAACCGGAGAAACATCAAGAAAGTCGACTTTCCCCACAGGAAAGGATACTCCCCTGCTCAAAGCAACCCCCAGTAATGAACCGGCACTTGCAATGGCAAGATCAGGCATTTCCTCACAGAAATATTTTAAGCTGTTCAACGCATCGGTACATTCCTGAATTTCGTCAAGAATGACCAGAGTTTTCCCTGGGACAATGGGTGAGTCAACCAAAAATGACAAATTCCCTATTATCCGGTGAGGATCTTTCGTCACTTGAAAAAACTGCTTTATTTCAGGTTGTTTTTCAAAATTAAAATAAGCAACCTGGTCAAAGTATTCATGCCCAAATTCCTTAAGAATCCATGTTTTTCCTACCTGCCGGGGCCCCTGCAGTACCAGTGGTTTCCTGGGAAAACTCTCTTTCCAGTCCCGAAGCTGCTGGAATAAATTTCTGCGTATTTGCATAAATCACATATTTAATATTATTTTCGTGATTTATTTCACGTTTTAAATATTATTTATTGGCAAATATCATATATTTTATTCATTCCTGCAATACCTGACAGAAAATGATGCTCTTTCCATTTCCGGGCAAGGCCGGGAATCCGTTATCAACTGGCCCCTTAATGAGGCGCTTTTATCCTGCAAAACAACAGCGCTTTTACCAGGAGGGGCTCAGCCGGCTTTTAATGTAGAGTAGTCAATGGGAGGAGAAAAGATCAATATATCGTGCTAAGTTACCGGCAAGATTTGTATTATTCGACAGGCATTAAGACAGGTCCTTCTACAACATCCTCTTTAGGGGGCAAAGAGCAACTGACCCTCCGTCACGCGACTTTTCCTGGAGGTCAAAGCTTTAGGAATGGAATGATTAGAATTCGGCAAGCAAAAGAAAATCTGCAATGTGCATATGCCTGATCCCATCCACATTGTCCCGCCAAATCTCATCCATTGTCACTACATATTTTGGATGATGGTCCCTGATTTCACGCAATATCGAGAATTCCCGTTCAAATGTGGATGGTTCACTTATTTTATAAGTCACCTGAACATAAACTTTTCGCTCATTTAATTCAGCAATAAAATCAATTTCCCTTTCATCAGACCTGCCCGTGAAGACCCTGTACCCTCTCCTGCGAAGCTCAAGCATGACTATATTTTCAAGGATCCCCGCGATAAACCGGTCGCGATACCCCATCACCGCATATACCAAAGCATGATCACCCACAAAATATTTCTCATTCGTTTTGAGAATCTCCTTTCCCTTCAAGTCAAAGCGCGGTACCCGGTGAATGCACTGTGCACATCCTTCATTGCACTGCCAGTTCGGCTTTCCATGAAAAGCAGGTGCTCTTTGAAAGAAAGGGGAAACAGGTTCAGTTCGACGTAACGGCCCGACAAATAGGTAGCCAGTTCCGAAGAAATAATATGGGAATTGGAACCTGTAATATAAATATCAGCATCAAAATCAACGGAAAATGAATTAATGGCATTTTCCCAACCGGTTACCTCCTGTATTTCATGCCAACTCTTCCTTTAAAAGCTTCAAAAGAATAGATTTTCCTGAACGACGAATTCCGGTGATCACTTTGATAAGAGGTCAAATCACCAGAACACGTTCGTTCCGGAGTTCCGCAGGAAAGAAATTCCGGATATGATCCATAGAAATCATAGCTGGTAAACATGATTTAGCGTTTCAACCCTTTTGGCCAGTGCCCGGTTGTCCATACCTGTCAGATACTCCCTGAACAACGCCTTGTTGAGTTCATGGTTGAGGAAATCCTCATCAAGGCGGAGTTCTTCCATGTCTTCCGGGGTGTTGTATTCCGGATAAAGATAAAGAAGATCGGTTGAATGACTCTTGTGGAAATATGAATCACTTATAGTGACCTTTACAACTGGCTATCAGAATAGTATCTTCAGACACTTTATAAATCAACCGGTGTTCATCATCGATTCTGCGAGACCAATATCCACTTTTGTTAAACTTAAGTGGTTCTGGTTTTCCCACTCCATTAAACGGAGTTCTTTCAATTGCTTTGACAAGTTCAAGGATTTTCAGAAACGTCTTTTTATCCCGTTGAGCCCAGTCAGTGAAATCGGTGAAAGCACCTCCCTCAAAAACCAGTTGCCTCATTTTAATTGCTTTAGCCTAAGAACCAATTGGTCGTATTCATCCTTTGAAAGCGTAATGGTGTCCTTCCCTGTCTCCAGGTTTAAAATGGCATTGTTTACACGTGATACATAGGATTCCTGGTCTTCTTTAGCATTGGGCAAAGCATCCGGAACAGGTCTGATCGTAATTTCAAATTGCTCTACCCCTTCAAATAAAGTTTTTATTTTATTGAGCCAGGAGAGGTTCAGTTCTCTGGCTGATATTTTTATAGTTGTTTCCATATCGCCCTCTTTATTGCAAAAATAAGTCATAATCTTCGAAATTCAACCATTCGTGTTCTACTTAATCAGAAGATCAGAGGATTGTGGACAACCTGGAGGCCGATAAATTCTTAAAACCATTACTCCCGCCGCCTTTTATACTTCCGCCATTCTTTTAACGAATTGCTTATCCGCAATCTGCGATCTGCAATATCTGACATAGATTGAGGCTCTTTCCGTTTCCGGACAAGGCCGGAATACCCGGTATCAACTGGCTCGTTAAAGAGGCTTCCGGTGAATTACCGGGGACTCAACGATATCCTCTTCAGCGGAGCGAACCTGTTTATCATGAAAACGGAAAAAAACTTCGTCATGAACCGATTACTTTTTAAGCATACTCTATTTATGTTCGTATAAATGTATTATATTTACACTTTCTGGAACCAATAATGTAAATACAAATACATTTTATGGAACGTAAAGTTGAAAAAAAGCTGCTGGAGTGGAAAAACAGGAAGAACCGGCTTCCCCTGGTTCTGCAGGGCGCCCGCCAGGTCGGGAAAACTTACAGCCTCCTGAAATTCGGTAAGAATTATTTTAAACACACTGCCTATTTCAACTTCGAGAGCAGCACGGAATTGCACCGGATATTTGACAGGAACCTTACTCCTTCCCGGATCATCAGGGAACTGTCGGCCTACTCTGCTGTTCCGGTTGTTCCGGAAGACACGCTTATCGTTTTTGACGAAATACAGACTTGCGAACGCGCCCTTACCTCCCTGAAGTATTTTGCCGAAGAAGCTTCCCAATATTGTGTGGTTGCGGCAGGCAGTCTCCTGGGCATTGCCATAAAACGGAGCCATTATTCCTTTCCTGTGGGTAAAGTCGAACTGATGACGATGTTTCCGATGGATATGGAAGAATTTCTGAGGGCACAGAAAAAAGATGAAGCGGTTTCATTGATCCGGGAATGTTACTCGACAGATACTTTTTGTAACCTCCATGATACCTTTATGGATGAATACCGGAAGTTCACGGGAGTCGGAGGCATGCCGCAGGTCGTCGGCGAATATGTTGAATCTGGTGATTATAACCTGGTGGTGGCACTACAGAAAAACATTACCGATGCCCATGTGGCCGACATGGCAAAATATGCCGAGCCCGCTGAAACCGTCCGGATTTTGGCAGCTTACAACAGCATTCCCGCACAACTGGCAAAGGAAAACAAAAAGTTTCAGTATAAAACGATCCAAGCAGGTGCCCGGGCAACCATGTATGCCTCTGCATTGGATTGGCTGGTGGCTTCAGCAACTGTCAATAAATGCGTGAAGATCAGTCAGGGCCTGGCTCCGCTAAAACTGTATGCCGATGATTCATCTTTTAAGATATACCTGGCAGATACGGGATTGCTCTGTTCAAAATATGGAATTCCTCCCGCAGTGATTCTGAATGAATCTCACGCATGGCAGTCTGTCAAGGGAATTCTGGCTGAAAATTCCGTGGCAAATGTGCTTACCTCAGGAGGGTATGCACCTTGCTACTGGGAATCGCAGGGAAAGGCAGAAGTTGATTTTGTCATCCAGAACCACAAGGGAGAGGTTATTCCCATTGAGGTCAAATCATCAGAACACGTTCGTTCTAAAAGTCTGCAACAGTTTGTCACCCGTTACAAACCACCCTTATCGATCCGGGTTTCAGAAAAGAACTTCGGATTCGAAAACAGGATCAAATCAGTCCCGCTGTATGCCTCTTTCTGTATCTGAGACGGGAATATGTTTTAAAAGCACCGCTACCCGCGATTTGCAATATCTGACATAGATTGAGGCTCTTTCCGTTTCCGGACAAGGCCGGAATACCAGCTATCACCTCGCGCTGTCAATCAGACACGGAGGAGCTTCAAATTTTCACTAATTTTCACACTTCCTTTTATCTCTCTTTCCCCGGAATTTCGTAAATTGAAGGGTTGTTTTTCCTTGTTCCGGAAGGCAGAAAACAGATAGGACAGCCAGCCTCCTTCCCGCCTGAAGGTCTCTGCATCAGGGCCATGCATCGCGGGGCACCCCCACAGCCGACGGATTCCACAACCACCATGACCTCTTTCTTCACCCCGGAAGAGAACTGCGGCATGAGCATCTGCCGGCTTCCCTTCCGGGGGTGCGTATGATAGGTTTTGTTGGCCCCGGGCAGGAATGCCCGGACGATCCAGTTGCACGATGCAAAGCTATGCTTTACCACGCGGAAGGATATCTTGCGTTGCCTGGTTCAGCGGCCTCCTCCGGAAAGGGCTTCACGGCGCCCGGTTTCTGCCGTGCCTCGCCCTGACCATGGGAGTCCTCTGCCCCGCAAGTCCATGCGCCGGAAATATCTTTTCCGCCGGGAGCCTCTCCGGAGCGCTTTTTGCCGGGTATTCCCCGCCAGGAGTGAGCCTCTCCGGAGCACTTTGGACCGGGAGAATCGCTCCCGCGAACGCGGACACAGGAGGAGCCCATTCCGGAACACCTGCATCCGGGCATCCCACTGCCGGGCGATACACCTCCGGAGGGTACCAGGGTATTCCATCTGCCCCAGCCTGGCCCTCGACCATGGTCATACGGGGCACCCACGCCCTGCCCGAAGCAATAAAGCTGTCGCAAAATGAACCGTTGCTGCTCACTATGCCCCAGGCACTGGTCATCGTCACCCACCCCACCGACGTGATAGACTGTGAGGACCATGTGGTCTCCTTCAAGGTGGTCATCAGCGGGGGCACCGACCCTATCACCTATACCTGGCAGCGAATGAGGCCCGCGGAACCTGACTTCACTGACCTCCCCGCCGGGGCTCCCAACATCTCCTACCCCACCCCGGGCACCCTGCGCATCGACAATGTGGGCGGCTTCGAGAATCCCGGGGGCAGCCGCTACCGGGTCGTCATCACCGACCCTTCGGGAAGCGTCACCTCCAGCGATGCCCTGCTCACCGTCAACGAAATCACCGACATCCTCCCCTCTGTCGCCCTGCCCTCCAAAACCAACGTCATCCTCTGCGGGGCAATCGTTTTCTCCTATACGGTCTTTACCTCCGGAACACCTCCCGTGGCTTACCAGTGGAAGAAGTACGCAAGTCCGGGCGTGTGGAGCGACCTCTCCGACAATGCCGTCATTTCCGGATCACAGGGGCCGGTCCTCACCTTCACCCACCCCACCCCTGCGGAATCGGGACAATATAAGGTGCACCTCATCTTCCATGCCACCGGTGCCGACTGCAACGTTTCGAGCGACAGCCGCATCAGAGTGGTGACCTTTTACTCCGCTCCCGAGGCCCCGGTGGTGACGGCTCCGGCCATGGCCTGTCTGGGCCTGTCCTCCCCGCCGTTGGTCGCCACTCCCGCCTCCGGAGGTTCGGGCACCTTCCTCTGCCAATGGCAGGAGAGTTCCGACGGCACGATCTGGAGCGACATTCTGGAGGCCTGCGCGCTCGAATACCAGCCGCCAGTGGCGACCGCTGACCGCTGGTACCGGCTGGTGGCTACCGACACCGGAGCACTCTCCTGCGGAAATGTCACCAGCGCTCCCTGCTTCCTTCCGGTGACGGATTGCCTGGCACGCCACTACCGGACCATCGCTTCCGGAGCGTGGCACAATCCCACCATCTGGGAAACCAGCGCCGACGGATTCACCTGGGGAGGCACCGCCTGGACCTACCCCACGGCGGCCATGCGCACCATCACCATCAGGGAGGGCCATCAGGTCACGGTAGGCCAGGACCTCCCGGTGGATCAGGTGACCGTGGAAGCCGGTGGTGGGGTGACGGTGCTGCCCGGGGTGGTCCTGACCAACACGGGCACGGCCGATGACTTTACCATCCAGGCCACCTCAGCCTCGGCGGGGTCACTCATCGTTCCGGGGAGCTTCTCCGGAAAGGTGACCCAACAGGTGCAGCTGCGCAGTCCGCCGGAAGGCGGCGACTGCCACTATTTCTCGCCTCCCGTTTCCGGAGAGACCATTGCCGGTTTTATCGCCGGGAACACTGGCGGCATGCCGGCTGCGTCCAAGGTGACTGGGGTGTGGCATTGGGAGGAGCCCCTGGGCAACTGGCAGGAGCTCACGACCCTTCCCGGTGCGGTTTTTACCCCCGGAAGAGGCTATAATCTCGCCCAGAATCCCGGGCTCTTCAACGACGGACTCTTTTCATTCCAGGGCTGGCCGGTGTCGGGGGTCACGATGGCCGCCACTTCTCCTTACACCGACATGGTGGAGCCCACGGCGACCCGCGACGATTATGATCACCGCCTCAGGGCACCCGGAAGAACGACTTTTGAGAACTGGGGTGGCGGGGGGTGGAACCTCCTGGGGAATCCCTTCAATGCGGCCCTGCTGATCGCCGACCCTCTGGAGGGGAGTGACGACCTGATTTTCGGCGATGAATTTCTGGAGGTGAACGGCGGGGCCTTCGATCCCAACTACCAGGCGGTGTATGTCTATGACGGGGAGACTGATACATACCGCTTTATAGGCCACAACACCGGTGGGTGGGATGAGCCGCTAGCCGGTGCCGCCATGGGGGCTGTGCCGCCCGGACAGGGATTCTTCATCCTGGCGATGAACAATACCTCGGTATTTCACTTCACCCCTGAAATGCAGGTGCATGCCTTTAACCTGCCCCTGAAAAGCGCTGAGGCACCTGCATCCATTGACCTTTCCCAGGCATCCAAGCCGCCCCCATATACGCTCCACGCGAAAGCCTCCCATAAGTCGGCATGGATCCATCCCGGGAAATCATCAGAGTCGGCTCCAAATACCAGTCCCCAAAATGCTGGACAGTCGCCCGCGTGGCCGGGGATCCGCCTGTTCGTCCGCTCAGGCTCGCGCGAAGCCTCCACCCTGGTGGTTTTCAACGAGGCCATGACCGAAGGGCTCGACCCGGGATTCGACATCGGACTGATGAGCAACGGCCACGACCCGGAAATTTTCACCTCCCTGGTCGAGGACAACGGCAACTGGTTTGCTCGCCAGGCCCTGCCTCTGGCTTTTGTTGAAGGAGGTAATCAGGTTCATTACGATGAGATGGGATGCAACGAAGCCCTTTGGGGAAAAGGATTAGGGGACCAGAATTTGTCCCACGGAAGCGGTGTCAGCCCGGCCATTTCCGTCATCCCCGTAGGCGTAAACAGCCGCAAGGGTGGCTCGCTGACCTTTACCGCAGAAATCAGACTCCCCGGGCCTGTTCCGTGTCAGGAAACCACTGGTAATTCTTCGGAAAGTGGAAAATTTGGGGCCAGAAGTGTGTGTCCAGTTAGTTCCGTAAAGAGTTATTCTGGTTTTGGGGCTTCTGAACCCATTGGAATCTCATCCGTGGAGTCCGGTATAGGCACCTTTTTCCTGGAAGACCGGGCGCTGGGAATTTTCACTGATCTGCAAAAAGATGTCTACACTGCAGTTTTGCCAGCCAACACCTCCGGGACAGGCAGGTACTTCCTTCACTTTTCCCTGAACGGTCTGCCTTCCGGGGAACTTCCTACCCTGACCGCCGTCAACAACAGGTTGCAAGCCCACTATACATTACCAACTCCTGAACTTCGCATAGTTGCCAAAGGAAATGAACTTCTGTTATTTGGAGATGTGGATACTCCAGCCTGTTACGAAATCATAGACCTTTCCGGCAGGATACTTGATTCAGGTCCAATTAACTCATTTACAATTACCCCGGTACCATCAGCTTCCGGAGAGTTCAATTCAAAAACCATGGCTAAGATGTCTTCACCAAAAATGCTCGTGGCAATTAAAACCTATCCATTTGTGAACGATATATCGTCAATAAATAGGACCAGGGATATCCCCATGAATCCTCCCGCGGTTGAGAATAACACAAGTTCACCTTACACCAAGGGAGATTCATTGCTGCCCCGATCCCAAATGAATCCCTTGCATCTCCCCCTTCCCCGCCAGCAACATGGGCTTTTAATGGTTCGGATCTCAACCCGAAAATCCAATATTGTCTACAAATTTCTGAATAACCCTTGACATTCCCTCCCTGTACCTGACCTGACAGCTTAGCTGATGCCATTCAATTTGTGGATCAGATTCGTAGCAGAAAACTTTTTTATCCTTTTTCTTTCATATCTGCGAAATTTCACCTAATTTGGAAGTGCAATGTGACCATACTATCCGCTTTGTAAGTATTTGTAATTGTGTAATTTATATACAGTTGCATTTATTGATTTTATAAAGTGTCATGGTTTTGGGGTCACAGGAAGATCCGTTCTGAAGATAATATAAGGACTTTCAACCACCGGAC
>ERZ795053.1402-NODE-1402-length-30542-cov-11.324794_pt1 | contig 30542 bp, 31 predicted proteins | sample MGYA00375137_ERZ795053 | MGnify/ENA primary metagenome ERZ795053 (study PRJEB30182, sample SAMN05720284) | activated sludge metagenome | isolation source: Anaerobic digester | place: Hong Kong | collected 2014-12-17 ...
GGCCGGCGGCGGCGCCGCGCCGAACAGGTTCTTCAGCCAGCCCACCAGGCCGCCGGCCTGCGGCGCGGGCGTGACCACGGGCGTGGCGGCGGGCACGGTGGCGGCCACGGGCGCCGGCTCGGGCCGGGCCACCGGCTGCGGTGCCGGCACGTCGGGCAGCACGCCCTTGATGACGGGATGCTGGCGGTTGGTCGGCTCCTGGCTGCGGCGGGTGACGGTGGTCGGATCCTCGAACTCCTCGGCCAGCTTGTAGCTGCTGTCGATGTCGTCCAGGCGCGGGTCGTCGTGCTTGAGGCGCTCGAGCTTGTAGTGGGGCGTTTCCAGTGTCTTGTTGGGCACCAGGGTGACGTTGACGCGCTGCTTGAGCTCGATCTTGGCGATCTCGGGGCGCTTCTCGTTCAGCAGGAAACTGGCCACTTCCACCGGCACCTGCACGTGGACGGCGGCGGTGTTGTCCTTCATCGATTCTTCTTGAATGATGCGCAGGATCTGCAGCGCCGACGATTCGGTGTCGCGCACGTGGCCGGAGCCGCCGCAGCGCGGGCAGGGGATGGAGGCGCCTTCGGAGAGCGCGGGCTTGAGGCGCTGGCGGCTCATCTCCAGCAGGCCGAACTTGCTGATCGAGCCGAACTGCACGCGCGCGCGGTCCTGGCGCAGCGCGTCGCGCAGGCGGTTCTCGACCTCGCGGCGGTTCTTGGCCTCTTCCATGTCGATGAAATCGATCACGATCAGGCCGCCCAGGTCACGCAGACGCATCTGGCGCGCCACTTCATCAGCGGCTTCCAGGTTGGTGCGGGTGGCGGTTTCCTCGATGTCGCCGCCCTTGATGGCGCGGGCCGAGTTGACGTCGATGGCCACCAGCGCCTCGGTGTGGTCGATCACGATGGCGCCGCCGGAGGGCAGTTGCACCGTGCGGCTGTAGGCGCTCTCGATCTGGTGCTCGATCTGGAAGCGCGAGAACAGCGGGGCGTTGTCGCGGTACCGCTTCACGCGCTGGGCGTGCTCCGGCATCACGTGGCTCATGAACTGGTGCGCCTGCTCGTACACGTCGTCGGTGTCGATCAGGATGTCACCGATGTCGTTGTTGAAGTAGTCGCGGATGGCGCGGATCACCAGGTTGCTTTCCTGGTAGATCAGGAAGGCGCCCTTGCCACCCTTGGAGGCGTCGTCGATGGCGCTCCACAGCTTGAGCAGGTAGTTCAGGTCCCACTGCAGCTCGGGCGCGGTGCGGCCGATGCCGGCGGTGCGCGCGATGATGGACATGCCCTTGGGGTACTCGAGCTGGTCCATCGCCTCCTTGAGTTCGGCACGGTCGTCGCCCTCGATGCGCCGGCTCACGCCGCCGCCGCGCGGGTTGTTGGGCATCAGCACCACGTAGCGGCCGGCCAGGCTGACGAAGGTGGTCAGCGCGGCGCCCTTGTTGCCGCGCTCTTCCTTCTCGACCTGGACCAGCAGTTCCTGGCCTTCCTTGATGACGTCGTTGATGCGCGCCTGGCTGACCGAGACGCCCTCGGCAAAGTACTGGCGCGAGATTTCCTTGAACGGCAGGAAGCCGTGGCGCTCCTCGCCGTAGTCGACGAAGCAGGCCTCCAGCGACGGCTCCACGCGCGTCACCACGGCCTTGTAGATGTTGCCCTTGCGCTGTTCGCGCCCTTCGATCTCGATCTCGTAATCGAGCAGTTTCTGTCCGTCCACGATCGCCAGGCGGCGCTCTTCGGCCTGCGTGGCATTGATCAGCATCCGTTTCATGATGCAAAGTCCTTCTTGCTTCAACGTGAGCAAATGCCCGCGAGCGGGCACACCGATGCCGAAGGAGCGTCGCGCTGAAACGAGGGAACTGCCGGTGCGTCCGGTGCGGCAGGCCGAAGCCGCCGCGCGGGCCGAGAGCCTGGGGAGGCTCAGCGGCCCGGATCGGGCGGTGGCGCGTGGATGAGGGCGAGCACGTGGCAGGTGCGCTGCAATGCTATTTCATTCATAGCTGCCTGCGCCCGCCAGATGGGGGCTGGCGCATGAAATGGCACTCGGGCCGCGGGCAGCAGCCCACGCCAGAGATCGCACATCCAAGCCAACAGCAGCACCATCAGTCTCACTCGAATCCGGTTGGCAGATCGCCTGGGGCGGCTGCCAGCCTTGGGGAATTCCGTATTCAGGGTTTCATCGCGTCGCGCCGCGCGGTGGGGCCGGGTGCTGGTCTTTTCTGGTTCTGCAGCCCGGCCGAGCCGCTTGGGGCATCGACCTTGTGCTGGCTAGGCGTCGGGTGGTTGGGCCGGGAACTACACTCGCAGCCCTTCAGCATTTCGCTGCTTCCATTGAAATTCAACCACTTACCGCTGTTTGCCAGCAAGGTGCATTATAAGTGTCGAAATCATGACCATGCCGGCTCCGGATCAACCTGCGGTCGCGCGCCTGTCGGTGGACGAGGAAAGCGCCGGCCAGAGGCTGGACAACTTCCTCCTGCGCCACCTCAAGGGCGTGCCCAAGACGCACGTCTACCGCATCATCCGCAGCGGTGAGGTGCGGGTGAACCGGGGCCGCGCGGCGGCCGACACCCGGCTGGCCGCCGGTGACGAGGTGCGCGTGCCCCCGGTGCGCCTGCCCGAGCGGGTGGTGGCCGGGCCCGAGCGCCCGGCGCCGGCGCGCGAATTCCCGGTGCTGCTGGAAGACGAGCACCTGATCGCCATCGACAAGCCCGCCGGCGTGGCGGTGCACGGCGGCTCGGGCGTGAGCTTTGGCGTGATCGAGCAGCTGCGCCAGTCGCGGCCGCAGGCGCGCCTGCTGGAGCTGGTGCACCGGCTGGACCGTGAAACCAGCGGCGTGCTGCTGGTGGCCAAGAAGCGCAGTGCGCTGAAGGCCCTGCAGGAGCAGTTCCGCGGCCGCGAGACCGGCAAGACCTACCTGGCGCTGGTGCTGGGCGACTGGCCGGCGCGGCTGAAGGTGATCGACCTGCCACTGCACAAGTTCGTGCTGACCGGCGGCGACGGGGAGGGTGAGCGCCGCGTGAAGGTGGCCGCCAAGGACGACCCCGACGGCATGCGCGCCATCACCCTGGTGAAGGTGCGCGAGCGTCTGCCCGGCTTCACGCTGCTGGAGGTGACCATCAAGACCGGCCGCACGCACCAGATCCGCGTGCACCTGGCCAGCCAGGGACACCCGATCGCGGGTGACGCCAAGTACGGCGATTTCGAGCGCAACAAGGCCTTGCAAAAGCAGGGCCTGAAACGCATGTTCCTTCATGCGTGGCGTTTACAGTTCAACCACCCCGCCAGCGGCGAGCGCGTTGAACTGCAGGCGCCGTTGTCCCCTGAACTGCAATCCTTCGTCCATCCATGACCCGCCCGCGCCAGTTTGACCTGATCTGCTTCGACTGGGACGGCACGCTGTTCGATTCCACCGCCATCATCGTGCGCTGCATCCAGCAGGCCGTGGTGGACGTGGGCGGCGCCATGCCCAGCGCGGATGCCGCGTCCTACGTGATCGGCATGGCCCTGACCCCGGCGCTGGCCCGCGCCGCACCGGATGTGCCGCCTGAACGCTACCCCGAGCTGGGCGCGCGCTACCGCCACCACTACCTGGCCCAGCAGCACGACATTAGCCTGTTCGACGGTGTGCTGCCCATGCTGGCGGAGCTGAAGGGCCGGCATCACTGGCTGGCCGTGGCCACGGGCAAGAGCCGGCGCGGGCTGAACGATGTGCTGGCCACGCGCGAGCTGCAGGGCGTGTTCGACGGCTCGCGCACCGCCGACGAAACCGCCGGCAAGCCCGATCCGCTGATGCTGCACGAGTTGATGCGCGAGTTCGGCACCGAACCCGAGCGCACGCTGATGATCGGCGACACCACGCACGACCTGGAGATGGCCCGCAACGCCGGCTGCGCCAGTGTGGGCGTCAGCTACGGCGCGCACCCGCACGAGAGCTTCGGCGCGCTGAATCCGCGCCTGGTCGCGCACTCGGTGCCCGAACTGCACGACTGGTTGAACGCGCATGCCTGACACCATCCCGATCCAGCCGGCGCCCGCCGAGGGGCAGCAGGCAGCCCCCGGTGCCGACAGCCGGGACAACACCCAGGACAGCCAGGCTATCGAGCTGTGCACGAGCGGCGCGCTGCACGACGGCGGCCTGGCGGTGGGCTTCGACGTGGTCTACGCCGGCCAGACGATGCGCGCCTTTGCCATCCGCTTCGAGGGCAAGGTGCACGCGTACCTGAACCGTTGCACGCACGTGGCCATGGAAATGGATTACCAGGAAGGCAAGTTCTTCGACGACAGCGGCCAATGGCTGCTGTGCGCCAGCCATGGCGCGGCCTACGCACCCGACACCGGCGCCTGCGCCGGCGGCCCGTGCCGCGGCGGCCTGATCCGCGTGCCGCTCTCCGAGGCGGACGGCGTGGTGCGCTGGCATACTTCCTACCTGCTCAAGCCGGTCGAGTTCTGAAACCCTTATTTTTGAATCAAATCGCCCTCCAGCCCTTTGATGGTGGGTGCAGCCAGCTATGGAAAATGAAGTAACCACCACCCCCGCAGGCGTTCCGTGGGAGCGTTCGCTGATCGAGAAGCTCGTGCTCGCCCAAGTGCGCGAGCAGCGTTCGGCGCGCCGCTGGCGCATCTTCCGCAACCTGCTGTGGCTGGTGCTGGTGGGGGCGGTGGTGTGGGCCGTGGTTTCGGAGCGCTGGGTGGAGGCGCCGGCCAGCGGCCCGCACACCGCCATGGTGGAGATCAAGGGCGAGATCGCCGACGGCGCCGACGCCAGCGCCGAATACCTGCTGCCCGCGCTGCGCAACGCGATGGAGGACAAGAGCACCAAGGCCCTGGTGCTGCTGATCGACTCGCCCGGCGGCAGCCCGGTGCAGGCCGGCCTGATCAACGACGAGATCCAGCGCCTGCGCAAGAAGCACAACAAGCCGGTCTACGCCGTGGTGGAGGATTCCTGCGCGTCGGCGGCCTATTACATCGCCGTGGCGGCCGACAAGATCTACGTCGACAAGGCGAGCCTGGTGGGCAGCATCGGGGTGCTGATGAACGGCTTCGGCTTCGTCGACGCGCTGAGCAAGCTGGGCGTGGAGCGCCGCCTGCTGACCGCGGGCGAAAACAAGGGCTTCCTCGACCCGTTCAGCCCGCAGACCGAGGAGCACCGGCGCTACGCCCAAGCCATGCTGGATCAGATCCACCAACAGTTCATCGCCGTGGTCAAGAAGGGCCGTGGCGAACGCCTGAAGGAGACGCCTGAAACCTTCAGCGGCCTGTTCTGGACCGGCGAGCAGGCGCTGGGCCTGGGCCTGGCCGACGCCTACGGCAGCCTGGATTCGGTGGCGCGCGAGGTGGTCAAGGCCGACAAGGTGGTGGACTACACCACCAAGGCCAACGTGGCCGACCGCCTGGCCAAGCGCTTCGGCGCCGCCGTGGGGCAGGGCGCCGTGGAAGCGCTCAAGGCGATGCCGGCGCTGCGCTGAGGCCGGGGACCTCCAGCGCCGGTACGTCGATCTCGGCCGGCGACAGGCCTTGGGCGTGGCGCGCCCAGATCATCTCGTAGGCGCGCTCCAGGTGCCGTGTGAAGCGCGCAGTGTTGAACAGCGGGCTGGTGGCGCGATGGCGCTCCAGACGCTCGCGCAGCTCGCGCAACAGCTCCGGCGTGGTGGCCAGCTTCAGCGCCATCTGCTCGTAGGCTGCCGCATCACGGGTGATGAGTTCGGGCAAACCCAACGCATCGAGCAGGCTGGCGGCCATGCGGCCAGCGAAGCTGTGCCCCAGTTGCGTCAGCACCGGCAGGCCGGCCCACAGCGCGTCGCTGGCCGTGGTGCCGGCGTTGAAGGGCAGGGTGTCGAGGAACAGGTCGGCCTGGCGGTACTGCGCGAGGTACTTCACGTAAGGCGCGCGGCGCGCGAACACCAGGCGCTCGCCCGCAACGCCGCGCGCCTCGGCCTGGCGGCGCAGGTTGGCGTCGGTCTCCGGGCTGTCGGCCACCAGCCACAGCACGCTGCCCGGCACCTGCGCCAGCAGGCGCATCCAGATGTCGAACATGCCCGGGTTGATCTTGTAGATGTTGTTGTGGCAACAGAACACGAAGCCGTGCTCGGGCAGGCCGAGTTCCTGCCGGCTGGGCGTTTCGGCACCGCCGGGGCGCTGGTCGTCGTTGGCCTGGAAACTTTCGGGCAGCCGGATGATCTTTTCCGAGAACTCGCTGGCGCTGCCCGGCGGCGTGACCCAGCGGTCGCCCAGGATGTAGTCGATCTCCGCCATGCCAGTGGTGGCCGGAAAGCCCAGGTAGCTGACCTGGATGGGTGCCGGGCGGCGGACCACGATGCCCGGGCGGCAGAACGAGGTGTAGCCCGTCAGGTCGACCAGGATGTCGAGCTGCAGCTGGGCGATGCGCGCCACAGCCTCGGCGTTGCCGACGGCGTGCAGGTCGATGAACTGGTCGAACGCGCCTTGCAGGCGCGTGCGCATGGGGCCGGCCACGGGCTGGGGGTAGATCGACAGCCCGAAGGTTTCGAAGCGCGTCTTGTCGTGCGCCTCGAACACCCCGACCATGAGCAGCGACAGCGGGTGGTCGCGGAAGTCGGCCGACAGGTAGCCGACGCGCAGGCGCCGCGGCGCGGATGCGTTGGCCGCGGGCGCACGCTGGACGGGTGTCGTGCCTCCGCGGACGAGCGCCGCATAGCCGGCCCCCGCGAGCAACAGATCGTGGGCCGTGGCGTGCGGGTGCGACAGCATGGCAAAGGAATCCTGGGCGAAATCGCCGCTGCGAACGTGCTGCAGCACTTCGGGCCAAAGGGCTTCGAGTTCGTGCCAGCGCGCCAGGTGTTGCAGCTGGGACATCAGGATGTAGGCGATCGCCAGGTCGCCAGGAGCCAGTTCCCGTGCCCGCTTGAGCGCCTCGACCGATTCGTCCAGCCGGCGCAGTTCCTTGAAGGCCAGCGCGCGGTGCGTCCAGAGGTGGGGGATGCCCGGGTTCAGCTGCAGCGCCTTGTCGTAGCGCTCGAGCGCCAGGTCGGAGCGGCCGAGCACGCGCAGGACATCGCCCATGCTGATCCACACGTCGGCATTGCCGTCGTCGATGGCAAGCGCTTTTTCGAGGCAGGCCAGCGCGTCCGGCATGCGGTGCACCAGTACCAGCGCCTCCGCCAGCGAGGACCACAGCTTGGCATGGCCCGGCGCCAGGTCCAGCCCGCTTTCGTAGCTGGCGATGGCCTGCTGCGGGCGTTCCAGCCGCAGCAGCGCGTGGCCGCGGTTCAGCCAGGCGTCGGCCAGGCGTGGTTCGAGCTTCAGGGCGCGGTCGAAGCTCTGCACCGCTTCATCGTCGCGGCCGAGGGCATACAGCGTGTTGCCGCGGTCGTACCAGATGCCGGGCTGGTTCGGGTCGAGTGCCAGGGCGCGGTCGAAGAAGGCGATGGCTTCATCGGCACGGTCCTGCTGCGAGCAGGCGACCCCCAGCAGGCACAGCGTGCGGGTGTTGCGTTCGTCCAGGGCCAGGGCCTGGCGCAGCGCCGGCTCCGCTTCGCCGGGTTGGCCGGCCATGATCTGCGTGATGCCGAGCAGCTGCCAGGCACCGGCATGGCCGGGTTGCGCCTCCACGATCTGCCGGCACAGTACGGCGGCCTGTGCCGGCTGGCCGCGTTCGAACAGCTGGACGGCCTGCGCCATCTGCGGCGCAGGCGTGGCACGGTGGCCGAACATCGGACCGTGGCGGGGAGGAGTTGGCTTGCTCATGCGAAAGGGCGGTATCGGGCGGGTTGGCGGGCAACGCCGCAGCAACTTCAGGGGCCGATGGCGTAGACCGAGGGCAGGGCGCGCACCTGTTCGGGCAACAGGTCGGCGCGCCGGCGCCAGTCGGCCACGCGCAGGCTGGTGTTGCAGGCCTGGGCGAGTGTCGCACCCGCACAGACAGCCAGCTGCGTGGAAGGTTTCAGGGTCTGGACCAGCGCCTGCAGCACGGCGGCGTTGCGGTAAGGCGCCTCGATGAAGAGCTGGGTCTGGCCGGTGCGCAGCGCCAGCGCCTCGAGCGCGCGGATGCGGTCGGCGCGCTCGGTGGCCTCCTGCGGCAGGTAACCGACGAAGGCAAAGTTCTGGCCGTTCAGCCCGCTGGCGGCCAGCGCCAGCAACAGCGAGACGGGGCCAACCAGCGGCACCACCGGCACGCCCAGCGCGTGCGCGGCACGCACCACCGAACTGCCGGGGTCGGCCACGGCGGGCATGCCGGCTTCGCTGACCAGGCCCATGTCGTGGCCGGCCAGCGCGGCGGCGAGCAGTGGGCGCGCATCGAAGCCGGTGGCGCCGGTGTGGTCGCCTTTCTTGTGAACGGCCCGCGGCAGTTCCGCAATCTGCTGCGCCTGCAGCGTGGCGGCCAGGGGTTCGACGGCGTCGATGCGCTTGAGCAAGGCGCGGGCGGACTTGGCGTTCTCGCAGATCCAGTACGTGAGCCGCGCCGCCGTCCGCAGGGTGCCGCGGGGCAGCACGTCGTCGAGCGGCGTGAGCGTGTCGCAGCCGTGGTCCAACGGCGCGGGCACCAGATACAGTGTGCCCGGTGCGGTGGTCGGGGGCGCGGGGGTCGCGGCCACGGCGGCTTCAGGGAATGACCATGCCGGCCGCGCGCAGCAGGCGGGCCGTGCGGATCAGCGGCAGACCGACCAGGGCAGTCGGATCGTCGCTGTCGATGGCGTCCAGCAAGGCGATGCCCAGGCCTTCGCTCTTGGCGCTGCCGGCGCAGTCGTAGGGTTGTTCGGCGCGCAGGTAGCGCTCGATCTCGCCGGCATCCAACGGCCGGAAGCGCACGCGCACGGGAGCCAGGTCGCTCTGCTCGAAGCCCGTGGCCAAGCAGCAGACCGTGAGCGCGGTCTGGAAGATCACGGTCTGCCCGCTCATGCGTTGGAGCTGCGCGGTGGCGCGCTCGTGGTTGCCGGGCTTGCCGAGCGGCTCGCCGTGCAGGTCGGCCACTTGGTCGGCGCCGATCACCAGCGCCTCGGGGTGGCGCCGGGCCACCTCGCGCGCCTTGGCCAGCGCCAGGCGTTCGGCCAGCGGGCGCGGTGATTCGCCCGGGGCGGGAGTTTCGTCGACCTCGGGGGCCACGGCGTCGAAAACCAGGCCCAGACGGGACAGCAGTTCGCGCCGGTAGCGGGAGGTGGAAGCCAGGATCAGCGGTCTGGACGCTTGTGTAGCGGGGTCGTCGGCACGCGGCATGGGGCGATTCTCTTACACTGGCCGGATGACGACGCGAGACGCTCCCCGCAAGCTCGATGTGGCGCGCCTGGCGCAGGCCCGCCAGACCTTGGCCAGCACGGAATTGCTACAACATTACGAGCGGCTTGCGCAAGAATGCAAAGGGCCGGTGGCCGATTTGACGCTGAAATGGCAGGCTACGGGGGAAACCCGGTCGCTGGCCAGCGGAAGCAGCCACCCGGCGCTGCACCTGCGGGCCGAAACAGCACTGCCGCTTACCTGCCAGCGCTGCCTGGGTGAGGTGCCCACGCCGGTGGCGGTGGATCGCCACTTCGTCTTTCTGCCGGACGAAGACACGGCTGCCGCCCTGGACGACGACGAGGAAGACGACCTGCTGGTGCTGGCGCGCGATTTCGACCTGCACGCGATGATCGAGGACGAGATGCTGCTCGCGCTGCCCCTGGTGCCCATGCACGAAACCTGCCCGGCACCCGTGAAAACGGTGGCGCAGGACGCAGATTTCGACGCCGCGGGCGGGGAGCGGCCCAACCCCTTCGCCGCCCTGGCCGCGCTGAAGAAGCGCAGCTGACGGTCATTCAGGGCGCAGGCCCTTCAGGCAGGTTGCCGGGTAGGTCGATTTCGCACTATAATCAAAGGCTTAGCAAAAAAACCGGGTGCGCGCTTAGGCGTGCAAAGGTCGAAGGTCAGGCGGCAAGTTGCCTTGGTGGCACGAATCGCCCTAATCGGCCCAAAGCGCCTTCAGCCTGGTTTTTCCGAATTGCAGCGCAAGCGGGCCTTGCCATCCCAGTGGGCAGTGCAGCGCAAGCGCGGCGGACCGGGCCGCAGTGCGGCCCGCCACACCAAGTCAGCTTAAAGGAGCCATCATGGCTGTTCAGCAAAACAAGAAGTCGCCTTCCAAGCGCGGCATGCATCGTTCGCACAACGCCCTGTCGGTGCCCGGCATCGCTGTGGAGCCCACCACGGGCGAGACGCACCTGCGTCACCACATCAGCCCCAACGGCTACTACCGCGGCCGCCAGGTCATCAAGCCCAAGACCGAAGCCTGAGCTTGCCCGCGGCGGGCGCGCTGCGCCTGCGGGGCTGGCCGACTTCGGCTCGTGCGGCATTGAGGGCGGGTGTTCCCGCCGGGTGCTCCTATACTGACCGGGCCCGAAACCACCGCCGAGGCGGTTTCGGGCCCGAGTCGCGTCCGCGCCCCCTGCAGCCGTGCTGCGCGTTGGCTCCGCTGCTCGTGTTTCATTTTTTTGCCGCCGGGTCCGCTGACCGCGAGCGGCCAAGGCTCGCATGATTGTTCTGGCAGTTGACTGCATGGGTGGCGACCACGGCCCGACCGTGACCTTGCCCGCCTGCCGCCAGTTCCTGGAGGCGCACCCGGACGCGCAATTGCTGCTCGTCGGCCAGCCGCAGGCGCTGGGCGGTTTTGCGCACGAACGCGCCCGCGTGGTGCCGGCCACCGAGGTGGTGGGCATGGACGACGCCATCGAGGTCGCTTTGCGCAAGAAAAAGGATTCGTCCATGCGCGTGGCGATCCAGCAGGTGAAGGATGGCGCCGCGCAGGTGGCCGTGTCGGCCGGCAACACCGGCGCGCTGATGGCGATCGCCCGCTACCTGCTCAAGACGCTGGACGGCATCGAGCGGCCGGCCATCGCCACCCAGTTGCCCAATGCCCTGGGCCGTGCCACCACGGTGCTGGATCTGGGTGCCAACGTGGACTGCACGGCCGAGCACCTGCTGCAGTTCGCGGTCATGGGTTCCGCCCTGGTGTCGGTCCTGAACGACGATCCGCAACCTACCGTGGGCCTGCTCAACATTGGCGAAGAAGCCATCAAAGGCAGTGAAACCATCAAAAAAGCCGGTGAACTGCTGCGATCTGCTGCCAACAGCGGTGATCTGAACTTTGTCGGCAACATCGAGGGCAACGACATTTTCAAGGGCACGGCCGACATCGTGGTGTGCGACGGCTTCGTCGGCAACGTGGCGCTGAAGACCACCGAGGGGCTGGCGTCGATGATCGTCGGCTTCATGAAGGAAGAGTTCACCCGCAACCTGCTGACCAAGGCGGCCGCGGTGGTCGCCTACCCGGTGCTCAAGGCGCTGCAGCGGCGCATGGACCACCGGCGCTACAACGGCGCCGCGCTATTGGGTCTGCGCGGGCTGGTGTTCAAGAGCCATGGTTCGGCCGACGCGACGGCCTTCGGGGCGGCGTTGGCGCGCGCGTATGATGCTGCGCGCAACCAGTTGTTAGACCGGGTGCAGGCTCGTATCGCGCACGCGGCGCCGCTGCTGGCGGCTGCCCCGTCGCAGCCGGCGCAAGGCCCGGCTGGCGCGTAGCCACCTGCTCCTTCCCTATCCACCGTACCGAGAAGAGGCGCCGTGCGCTGAATCCAAGACGCCCGATGACCGTTACCACCCGCATCACCGGCACCGGCAGCTACCTGCCGCCGCGCCGCGTTACCAACCAGGAACTGGTGGCCGATCTGGCGTCGCGGGGTATTGAAAGCTCGCACGAATGGATCGTCGAGCGCACCGGCATCCACGCCCGCCATTTCGCGGCGCCGGACGTGGCGGCCTCCGACCTGGCCGTGCCGGCGGCGCGCGCAGCCATCGAGGCGGCAGGCCTGCAGCCGGCCGACATCGACCTCCTCATCGTCGCCACCTCCACGCCGGATATGGTGTTCCCGGCCACGGCAGCCATCGTGCAGCACAAGCTGGGCATGGCCGGCTGCCCGGTGTTCGACATGCAGGCAGTGTGCAGCGGCTTCATCTACGGCCTGACAGTGGCCGACGCCATGATCCGCGCCGGCAACGCGCGCCGGGCGCTGGTGATCGGCGCCGAGGTGTTTTCGCGCCTGCTGGATTTCAACGACCGCACCACCTGCGTGCTGTTTGGTGACGGCGCTGGCGCTGTGGTGCTTGAGGCCAGCGAAGAACCCGGCATCCTGGCGACCGACCTGCACGCCGACGGCAAGCACGTGGGCATCCTGTGCGTGCCGGGCCATGTGTCGGGCGGGCAGGTGCTGGGTGATCCGCTGCTCAAGATGGATGGGCAGGCGGTTTTCAAGCTGGCCGTGGGCGTGCTGGAAAAGTCCGCCCGTGCCGTGCTGGACAAGGCTGGGATGCAGGAAACCGACATCGACTGGCTGATCCCCCACCAAGCCAACATCCGCATCATGCAGGGTACGGCCAGGAAGCTGCATTTGCCGCCTGAGAAGCTGGTGGTCACGGTGCACGACCACGGCAACACGTCGGCCGCCTCGATCCCGCTGGCGCTGGACCATGCGGTGCGTGCCGGCCAGGTCAAGCCCGGCCAGACGTTGCTGCTGGAGGGCGTGGGTGGCGGCTTCACCTGGGGTGCAGTGCTCCTGAAGATGTAGCTGCCTGCGCCCACCATCAAAGGGCTTGAGCCTGATTTGACCGATAAAATTCCAAGAGGGACGCCATCGCCATGAAACCCGTTGCCTTCGTCTTTCCCGGCCAGGGATCGCAGTCGGTCGGCATGCTCGACGCCTGGGGCGACCACCCCGCCGTGCGCGACACGCTGCAGGAAGCCTCGGACGCGCTGGGCGAAGACATCGGTACGCTGATCGCCCAGGGCCCCAAGGAGGCACTGGCGCTCACCACCAACACCCAGCCGGTGATGCTGGTGGCCGGCGTGGCTTGCTGGCGCGCCTGGCGTGCCGAAGGCGGCGCGCTGCCGGCGGCGGTGGCCGGCCACTCGCTGGGCGAATACTCCGCCCTGGTGGCCGCCGAAGCGCTGACCCTGGCGCAGGCCGTGCCGCTGGTGCGCCTGCGCGCCGCCGCCATGCAGGAAGCCGTGCCCGTGGGCACCGGCGCCATGGCGGCCATCCTGGGCATGGAAGCTTCCAAGGTGATAACCGGCTGCGCCGAGGCAACGGCGACCATGGGCCAAAACGGCACCGAAGTGGTGGAGGCCGTCAACTTCAACGATCCGGTGCAGACAGTGATCGCCGGCAGCAAGGCCGCGGTGGACAAGGCCTGCGAGGTGCTCAAGGGCAAGGGCGCCAAGCGTGCGCTGCCGCTGCCCGTGTCGGCGCCGTTCCACTCCAGCCTGATGAAGCCCGCGGCCGAGCGGTTGAAGGTGGCGCTGGAGCAGGTGGCCATCGCCGCGCCGAAGATCCCGGTGGTGAACAACATCGACGTGGCGATCGAGGACGATCCGGCCCGTATCCGCGACGCTCTGTACCGCCAGGCCTTCGGCCCGGTGCGCTGGGTGGAATGCATCAAGAAGATCAAGGCCATGGGGCTGGGCACGGTGGTCGAGTGTGGCCCGGGCAAGGTGCTGGCCGGCATGACCAAGCGCATCGACGCCGAACTGGTGGGCGCGGCGCTGTACGATCCGGCCACGCTGGCCGAGGTGAAGGCGCTGCTTGACTGAGCGGCGCGGGGCGCAGGAGGAACAGGTTTTGACGGATAGCACCACTTTTGCGGGCCAGGTGGCCCTGGTGACGGGGGCGTCGCGCGGCATCGGCGCGTCGATCGCGCAGGAGCTGGCGGCGGGCGGCCTGAAGGTGATCGGCACCGCCACCACGGACGAAGGCGCGGCGCGCGTCACCGAGGCGCTGTCGGCCCACGCTGGCTGCCGCGGCGCCCGGCTGGACGTGAACGACGCCCAGGCCGCCGAGGCACTGATCGACGCCATCGTCAAGGAACATGGCGCGCTGCACGTGCTGGTGAACAACGCCGGCATCACGCGCGACATGCTGGCCATGCGCCTGAAGGACGACGACTGGGACGCGGTGCTGGACACCAACCTGAAAGCCGTGTTCCGCCTCTGCCGCGCCGTGATGCGGCCGATGATGAAGCAGCGCTACGGGCGCATCGTCAACATCACCAGCGTGGTGGGCGCGGCCGGGAACCCGGGACAGGCCAACTACGCCGCTGCCAAGGCCGGCGTGGCCGGCATGACCCGCGCGCTGGCGCGTGAGCTGGGCAGCCGCAACATCACGGTGAACTGCGTGGCGCCGGGCTTCATCGCCACCGACATGACGGCGGCGCTTTCCGATGAGCAGCAGAAGGCGCTGGCCGGGCAGATCCCGCTGGGCCGTCTGGGCGCGCCAGCCGACATCGCCCACGCCGTGGCCTATCTGGCCAGCCCGCAGGCCGGTTATGTGACCGGGCAGGAACTGCATGTGAACGGCGGCATGTTCATGGCCTGAGGCCGAACTGCCGACCGCATTGATCCGAGCCCGCGCGATGTGGCTTGCCAGCCCGTGAGCGCAGGTAAAATCCCCAACTTTTCAACCCTCTGAGAAAATCCATGAGCGATATCGAAGCACGTGTCAAGAAAATCATCGCCGAGCAGCTCGGCGTGGAGGAGTCGCAGGTCACCAACGAAAAAGCCTTCGTGGCTGATCTGGGTGCCGACTCCCTGGACACGGTGGAACTGGTGATGGCGCTGGAGGACGAGTTCGGCATCGAGATTCCGGACGAGGACGCCGAGAAGATCACCACGGTGCAGGCCGCCATCGACTACGCCAAAGCCAAGCAGGCCTGATATTCCTGAACGCAACCGCTCGGCGGCGCCTTGGCGCGCGGCCGGCCGTCTGTCGTGCCCGGCACGCGGCGGAGGGTTGAATCCGCGAAGGGGAGACAGATGACGACGAACGGCCGCCGTGTGGTCGTGACCGGCCTGGGGTGCGTGAGCCCGGTTGGCAACAGCGTGTCCGAAAGCTGGGCTAGCGTGCTGGCCGGACGCTCAGGCATCGATTTCATCACGCGCTTCGACGCCAGCCAGTTCGCCTGCCGATTTGCCGGCGAGGTCCGCGGGCTGGATCTTTCACCGCACATCTCGGTGAAGGAAGCGCGCACCATGGACAGCTTCATCCACTACGGCATCATGGCTGCGGCCGAAGCCGTGGCGGACGCCGGCCTGCCTACGGGCGAGGCGCTTGCTGAAGAGGTGGCCGAACGCATCGGCTGTGTGATCGGCTCCGGCATCGGCGGCCTGCCGATGATCGAGGAGACTCATACCGAGTGCGTGAACCGCGGTCCGCGCCGCATTTCGCCTTTCTTCGTGCCGGCATCCATCGTGAACATGGTGGCCGGACATGTGTCGATCAAGTTCGGCTTCAAGGGGCCGAACCTGGCTATTGCCACCGCCTGCACCACGGGCCTGCATTGCGTGGGGGCGGGCGGGCGGCTGATCGCTTCCGGTGACGCCGACGTGGTGGTCGCAGGCGGCGCCGAGGCTACGGTGTCGCCGCTGGGCGTGGGTGGTTTTGCCGCCATGCGCGCGCTGTCCACCCGCAACGACGATCCCAAGACTGCCTCCCGGCCCTGGGACAAGGACCGCGACGGCTTCGTGCTGGGCGAGGGCGCCGGCGTCCTGGTGCTGGAAGAGCTGGAACATGCCAAGGCGCGCGGCGCCAAGATTTACGCGGAACTGGCGGGCTTCGGTATGAGCGCCGACGCCGGTCACATGACTGCGCCCAACATGGACGGCCCACGGCGCGCCATGGTGGCCGCGCTGCGCAGCGCTGGTGTGAACGCCGATCAGGTGAACTACCTGAATGCGCACGGCACTTCCACGCCGCTCGGCGACATCAACGAATCCAATGCCATCAAGGCGGCGCTCGGCGACGCGGCCTACAAGGCTGTGGTCAGTTCCACCAAGTCCATGACTGGCCACCTGCTGGGCGGTGCCGGCGGGATCGAGAGCGTGTTCACCGTGCTCGCGATCAAGGACCAGAAGGCGCCGCCCACCATCAACCTGTTCAACCAGGATCCGGCGTGCGATCTGGATTACTGCGCCAACTCGGCGCGGGACATGAAGATCGACGTGGCGGTGAAGAACAACTTCGGCTTTGGCGGCACCAACGGCACGCTGGTGTTCAAGCGGTTCTGACGCCGCCAGGCGGATGGCCCGGAATCCGCAATGCCGCCCATGACGAGCGCGAAGGCGGTGCCCGGAGTGCGATTCCCGGTGGGCCGCACGCCGGCTTTGGGCGTGGTTCTGTTGGCGCTGACCATCATCGGTGCCCTGTTGGGCATCGCTGCGTGGTCGAGCAGTGCCAGCCAGGCCGACGGCCGATGGGGTGTCGTAGTGGTTGCCTGGTTGTGCGTGTCGGCGGGTCTGTGGCGCTTCTGGCGCCAGCAGGCGCGGCGCTGGCTGGCTTTCGATGGCGAAGTCTGGTCCATCCAGGGGAGAGACGTCGCCGATCCGTTGGCCGATTTGGTTCCCCTGACCTCGGTCCATGTGGCGTTCGACTGGCAGCGCAGCCTTTTGCTGCAACTGAAGGCGGGCACATCCGACCGGCGTCGGATGGCCACGCCCTGGATCTGGGCGGCCCGCCAGGCCGATCCACTGCGCTGGCACCTGCTGCGCGCAGCGCTATATTCGCCGCCCGCTCGCCTGCGCGAGTTGCCCGATCAACCGTCTTCTGCCTGAATCACCGGTTTCTGCATTCTCCAGCCACCTGAAGTGACCGTTCCCCCCGCTTCCACGCCCGCCCCCGCGCCGTCCGACAGCGACGCCGCGCTGGTCGAGCGTGCCAACGCAGGCGACCAGCGGGCTTACGAGCTGCTGGTAATCAAGTACCAGCGCAGGATCGAGCGGCTGATTGGCCGCATGGTGCGCGACACCGACCTGATCCAGGACATCGCGCAGGAGACGTTCCTGCGGGCCTGGCGCGCCCTGCACCAGTTCCGGGGCGAGGCGCAGTTCTACACCTGGCTCTACCGAATTGCCGTCAACACCGCCAAGAAGGCGCTGATGGAGAAAAAGCGCGATCCGCTGGTGACCGAAGCTGCCCTGCTGGGCCGGGACGACGACGATGAAACTTCGCGGCCGGAAACCGAACTAACGACCGAAGCCACCCCCGAGTCGGAATTGGCGGCGCGAGAAATCGCCGCGGCCGTGCACGCCGCGATGGAGGCGTTGCCAGACGACCTACGGGAAGCGGTGACCCTGCGTGAAATCGAAGGTATGAGCTACGAAGAGATCGCCGAGGCCATGGATTGCCCGATCGGGACCGTCCGCTCGAGGATTTTTCGGGCCCGCGAGGCGATCTCTGCCAAGGTGAAGCCGCTGCTTTCGCATCAGACGGGCAAGCGATGGTGAACTGTGGCGCACGTCCCGGGTCGTACCCGGGGCACGGACAAGAGCAACGACAACCCAAGTGGTGATCCACATGATCGAGCGAACCGCAAACACTGGCCAGACCGGTGAACAGCCAAGGCAATGGGTTTCCGACCTGATGGACGGGCAACTGTCGCCGGGCGAGCTGTCGTCGGCGCTTGGCCGGATGGCCGAGCCGGAATGGCGCCAGACCTGGCAGGTCTACCACCTGATCGGCGACGTGCTGCGCTCGGACGATCTGGCGGTTTGTCATGGCGGCGAGGCGTTTGTCGAACGGTTGCGGACCGAGCTGGCTGGCAGCGGGCAGGAAGCCGCCTTGCCGACGGAGCAAGCCGGATTGCTGGGAAGGGAGGCGACACGTGCACCCGCAGCCAACGACGCCGTGTTCCGCTGGAAGCTGGTGGCCGGGTTGGCTTCGTTCTCGGCCGTGGCTGTGCTGGGGTGGAGCGCCCTAAGTGGCTGGGGTGGGCCTGCGGGTGGCAGCGCTCAACTCGCGCAAGCGCCGGTCACCGTGTCGGCCCAGGCAGGCGCGTCCCAGGTGCTGACGGTTGCCGCGCCGGTGCAGACCGTGGCGGCAGGTGCTGAAGGCCCATCCGTGATGCTGCGCGATCCGAGGCTGGATGCATTGTTGGCGGCGCATCGCCAGTCCAGCGGGGTCTCGGCGCTTGGTAACGCGTCGGGCTTCCTGCGCAGTGCGACCTTCGAAGGGGCGGGGCGCTGATGCTGTTGGGCAGCAGTTCGTTGCCACCATCGTTGCTGCTTCATCAGCCGTTGAGGGTAGGCACACACGTCGCCGCGCATTGGCTGCACCGGATGGCCTGGCTTCTCGGCGGCATGTTGCTGGCGTGTTGGGCGAATGCGCAACCTGCCGAGCGCAAGGAGCAACCCCAGGCATCTCGCGCACAGGCGGGGCCGCCGGAGCGGTCGATCGCCGATTGGCTGGTGAGATTGCAGCAGGCGACGCGCGTGCCGTCCTACAGCGGCACTTATGTGGTTTCGTCGGCAACCGGAGCGCTGTCGAGCGCGCGCATCGAGCATTCGTGCGAGGGCGGCGTCCAGTTGGAGCGGGTCGAGGCCCTGACCGGCGAGCCTCGCGTGACATTCCGCCGCAACGAGGCGGTGATGACCTACCTGCCTGCCAGCCGCGTTGTGTACAGCGAGCGGCGTGACCTGCGCGGCGTGTTCCCCAACCTTCTCCAGCCGGGCCTCGAGGCTTCGGTGGTGGCGTTCTACGAAGCCAAGCCCGCGGGGCAGGGCCGGGTCGCCGGCGCCGATGCCGATGTCGTGGTGTTCCAGCCGATCGACAAGCTTCGCTACGGCTACCGCATCTGGAGCGAACGGCGGACCGGCATGATCGTCAAGATGCAGACTCTGGATGCCGGTGGCCAGGTGCTGGAACAGTCGGCATTTTCCGAGCTCACGCTGAACGCGCCGGTGCAGCCCAGAAAGCTGATGCAAGCGATGGCCAGCGACGATGGCTACCGGCACGAGCAGTCCGACCGCACCTTGACCTCGGTGAGCGACGAGGGCTGGGAGTTGAGTTCACCGGTGCCCGGTTTCATGCCGCAGGCCTGCTATCGCCAACGGATGCAGGGTCAGCGCGAGCAGGTGGTCCAATGGGTGTTCTCGGATGGTCTGGCGACGGTGTCCCTGTTCATGGAGAGCCTGAATGCTGAGACCCATCCGCGGGAGGGCTCGGCTTCCATGGGGGCGACCCACACGCTGACGCGGCGTCTCACGACAGGCAACGACGCGTGGTGGCTGACCGCGGTGGGTGAGGTGCCGACGCGCACCCTCCAGGAATTTGCCGACCGGTTGCGACGCACCCGTTGATGTCTGGCTGAGGAGCGGCAGCAGCGTGCGCATGGCTGCGCCGCTGCCGGTAGCATAGGTTTTCCGCACTGGATTTGAAACGCAATGTCGAACAGGATCTTGAGCCATCGGGCCCCGTATCTGGCCGCTGCGCTGTCGCTGGCTCTGCTGGCCGGCGGGTTGGTGACACCAGCAGTGGCCCAGACAGCACCGCTGCAGCAGGGCGCGCTGGTGCGTGGCTTGCCGGACTTCACCGACCTGGTGGAGCACGTCGGGCCTGCGGTGGTCAACATCCGAACCACGGAGCGGGTTCGGGCCGGCTCGGCCGACGGCATGGTGGACGAGGAGATGCAGGAGTTCTTCCGGCGCTTCTTCGGCATCCCCATGCCCAATACACCGCGTCCGTCACCGCGCCAGAACAAGCCGACACCGCAGCCGGAGCAGGAGGTGCCGCGTGGCGTGGGCTCCGGCTTCATCATCAGCTCCGACGGCTACGTGATGACCAACGCCCATGTGGTGGATGGTGCCGACGAAGTGGTGGTCACCCTGCCCGACAAGCGCGAGTTCAAGGCGAGGATCGTGGGTGCGGACAAGCGTACTGACGTGGCGCTGGTGAAGATCGAAGGTGCCGGTCTGCCCGTGGTCCGCATTGGTGATGCCAGCCGGTTGCGCGTCGGCGAATGGGTGGTGGCAATCGGATCGCCGTTCGGGCTGGACAACTCCGTCACCGCCGGCATCGTCAGCGCCAAGCAGCGGGATACGGGCGACTACCTGCCGTTCATCCAGACGGACGTGGCGGTCAATCCGGGCAATTCCGGTGGCCCGTTGATCAACATGCGCGGCGAGGTGGTGGGCATCAACAGCCAGATCTACTCACGCTCCGGCGGATTCATGGGCATTTCGTTCGCCATCCCGATCGACGAAGCCATGCGCGTGAGCGAGCAGCTTCGGGCCACGGGCAAGGTGACGCGCGGCCGCATCGGCGTGCAGATCGACCAGGTGGCGCGCGACGTGGCCGAGTCCATCGGCTTGGGCAAGGCGCAGGGTGCGCTGGTCAGGTCGGTGGAAAGTGGCTCGCCGGCCGACAAGGCGGGCGTTCAACCGGGTGACATCATCACCAAGTTCGATGGCCGTACGGTGGACAAGGTGTCGGATTTGCCGCGCATGGTGGGCAATACCAAACCGGGGACGCGCAGCACGATCACGGTGTTCCGACGAGGTGCCTCGCGCGATCTGTCGATCACCGTGGCCGAGCTGGAGTCAGACCAGCCCGCGCGGCGTGCTTCGGCCGCTCCGGAGCGCAAGGAGTCCACCAAACCAGCGCCTGCCGCGCAGGCCCTGGGTCTCACGGTGAGTGAACTGACCGAGGCGCAGAAGAAGGAACTCAAGCTGAAGCGGGGGGGCGTGCGAGTCGAGGCGGCAACGGAAGCTGCTGCGCGCGCCGGACTGCGCGAGGGCGATGTGGTGATGGCAGTCGGTAACACGGAAGTGGGATCCGTGGCCGAGTTCGACAGCGCACTGGCCAAGGCAGACCAGGGCAAGCCGGTGACGCTGCTCATTTCCCGCGGCGATCTCGCGCAGTACATTCTGATTCGAAGGGCTCGCTGACCGCGCCAATGGCCCCACCCAGCGATGTCCCTGGGCTGCGGGGAGACCACGTTTCCTGCGGTCCGGCGCTCATACATTTTCGATAGAATATCTGCCTGCCAAAAACGCTCCTGGTAATAATGAACGTGGATTTTCATCATGCGAACTCAAACAATTTCGCATGATGGGATTCTTTGGGCATTCAGGGTGAAAATCCGGCTATGCTCGAAGAATCCACAGAATGTCTGTTGATAAGATGTTGATAAGACGACGTTGCCGGGGTGCAACGACGGCATGAACCAAATTTTTTGGCGCTTCGGCCGGCCCTTTTTCCCTACAATGGGGTTCCAACTTTCGCAGTTGCCATAGATGGTTGGTTGAGGGCGCGTCTCCAAAGGGCGCGCCCTTTTTTCGTGTGTCGCTGTAGACAATTCAAAGACTTGCCTTGCCCCGTTGATGAACCACATCAGAAATTTTTCGATCATCGCGCACATCGATCATGGCAAGTCCACATTGGCCGATCGCCTGATTCAGCGCTGCGGCGGGCTGTCCGATCGCGAGATGGAGGCTCAGGTGCTGGACTCGATGGACATCGAGAAGGAGCGGGGGATAACCATCAAGGCGCAGACTGCCGCGCTGCAGTACAAGGCACGCGATGGCAAGGTCTACAACCTCAACCTGATCGACACGCCTGGCCACGTGGACTTCAGCTACGAAGTGTCCCGCTCGCTGTCGGCCTGCGAGGGTGCGTTGTTGGTGGTCGATGCGTCACAGGGCGTGGAAGCGCAGACGGTTGCCAACTGCTACACGGCATTGGATCTCGGTGTCGAGGTGCTGCCGGTGCTCAACAAGATGGATCTGCCGCAGGCGGATCCGGAGCGTGCCAAGGAAGAAGTGGAGGACGTGATCGGCATCGATGCCAGCGATGCCATCGCCATCTCCGCCAAGACCGGCATGGGCGTCGACGACGTGCTGGAGCAGATCGTCGCCAAGGTGCCTGCACCTCGCGGCAATCCGGATGCGCCGCTGCGCGCCATGATCATCGACTCCTGGTTTGACGCGTACGTGGGCGTGGTGATGCTGGTGCGTGTGGTGGATGGGCGCCTGCAGAAGAACGAACGCATCAAGCTGATGGCCACGGGCGCTGCCTACGAAGCCGGCAGCGTCGGCGTGTTCACGCCAGGCAACCAGCCGCGCGAGTCGCTGGAAGCGGGCGAGGTGGGCTACATCATTGCCGGCATCAAGGAGCTGAAGGCCGCCAAGGTGGGTGACACCGTCACCCTGGAGAAGAAACTGCCCAACAACCTCGGACCGGCCGGCAAGCCGCTGCCGGGCTTCAAGGAAGTTCAGCCCCAGGTGTTCGCCGGCCTCTACCCGACCGAGGCCAACCAGTACGACGCCCTGCGCGACAGCCTTGAAAAGCTCCAGCTCAACGACGCATCGCTGCATTTCGAGCCCGAGGTGAGCCAGGCGCTGGGTTTCGGCTTCCGTTGCGGTTTCCTCGGCTTGCTGCACATGGAAATCGTCCAGGAGCGACTGGAACGCGAGTTCGACCAGGACCTGATCACCACCGCACCCAGCGTGGTCTACCAGGTGGAGACGGCCGACGGCGAGGTGATCATGGTGGAGAACCCCTCCAAGATGCCCGATCAGGGCCGGATCAACGAGATCCGCGAGCCCATCGTCACCGTGCACCTGTACATGCCGCAGGAATACGTAGGGGCCGTGATGACGCTGTGCAACCAGAAGCGTGGCGTGCAGATCAACATGGCCTACCACGGGCGGCAGGTGATGCTGACCTACGAGATCCCGCTGGGCGAGATCGTGCTGGACTTCTTCGACAAGCTCAAGAGCGTGAGCCGCGGCTACGCCAGCATGGACTACGAGTTCAAGGAGTATCGGCCCTCCGACGTGGTCAAGGTCGACATGCTGCTGAACGGTGAAAAGGTCGATGCCCTGTCGATCATCGTGCACCGCAGCCAGTCGCAGTACCGGGGCCGGGCCGTGGCGGCCAAGATGCGCGAGATCATCAGCCGCCAGCAGTTCGACGTGGCGATCCAGGCGGCCATCGGCGCGCACGTGATCGCGCGCGAGAACATCAAGGCCCTGCGCAAGAACGTGCTGGCAAAATGCTACGGTGGTGACATCACCCGCAAGCGCAAGTTGTTGGAAAAGCAGAAGGCAGGCAAGAAGAGGATGAAGCAGATCGGCTCGGTAGAAGTACCGCAGGAAGCGTTTTTGGCCATTCTGCAGGTGGACGAGTGATGCCGCTGCTCACCGCACTCGTCCTGGCGGGCTTCGTGGGCTACGGGGCCGCCTGGTACATGGGCAACATCGAAGGCAATTTCGCACTGGTCCTGTTTCTCGCCACGGTGGTGACGGGGCTGTACTGGGTGGCCGAGCGGCTGGTGTTCCTGCCACGCCGCCGGGCCGCAGCACAGGCGCTGCAGGCGCAGTCCGATCAGCGTCGTTCCGATCTGGCCGCTCAGGGCATCTCCCAGGTGGATGGCGACGTCGCCGTCGCGCGGGAGAAGCTGCTCGCGCAACCCTGGTGGCTGGACTGGACGGCCGGGCTGTTCCCCGTCATCCTGATCGTCTTCCTGCTGCGCTCGTTCGTGTTCGAGCCGTTCAAGATTCCATCGGGATCAATGATTCCCACACTGCTGGTGGGCGACCTCATCCTGGTCAACAAGTTCACCTACGGCCTGAAACTGCCGGTGCTCAACACGCGCATTACTGGGGGCAAACCGCTGCAGCGCGGCGACGTCGTGGTGTTCCGCTATCCGCCCAAGCCTAGCGTGGACTACATCAAGCGCGTGATTGGCCTGCCAGGCGATGAGGTGCGGTATTTCAACAAGCAGCTGACCATCAACGGCCAGCCGATGCCGCAGACGCGCATCTCGGATTTCTTCGATGCCACGACATCGGAGTATTTCAAGCAGTTCAACGAGCAGCTCGGTGAAAAAAATCACCGGATCATTGTGGACGACCGCCGCCCGGCGTTCATTGCCGGCGCCGACCAGTTCCAATACCGCGACAATTGCGTCTACAGCGTGGAGGGCGTGACCTGCAAGGTTCCTGCCGGCCACTATTTCATGATGGGCGACAATCGCGATAACTCGCTGGATTCCCGCTACTGGGGGTTCGTGCCGGACGACAACATCGTCGGCAAGGCGTTTTTTGTCTGGATGAATTTCGGCGACCTGAGCCGCATCGGGTCGTTCCAATGACTGGAGAGGGCTGTTCGATGAAGCACGGGCGTAGCAGGTTTTCGCAGCGGGGGATTTCGTTCATCGGTCTGCTGATCCTGGGGGTGATACTGGCGTTGCTGGCCATCGTGGGGGCCAGGGTGGTGCCGACGGTGGCCGAATATCTTTCTATTCAGAAAACAGTCAGGAAGGTAGCAGCTGATGGCGGTGAATCTCCGATGGTCATCAAGCAGAACTTCGACAAAGTCGCAGCAGCCGATTACATAGACTCGGTCACAGGCAAAGATCTCGAAGTCACGAAAAACGGCGACAAGGTGGTGATCAACTTCGCCTACGATAAGGAAATCCCCCTGTTTGGCCCCGCTTTCCTGCTGATCAAATACCGGGGTTCGAGCGATCAAGGCTATCGTTGAGTGTCCCAGCGCGCGCAGTCGCCTTGCCTGCCACTGCGGTAGACCTTCAGAACCGGCTCGCTTACCGGTTCCATAACGCGGCACTGCTCGATCGCGCGCTGACGCACCGCAGCTATTCGGCCACGCACAACGAACGCCTGGAGTTTCTGGGCGATTCGGTGCTCAACTTGGCGGTGGCCCATATGCTGTACGAAGCGCTGGGCGAGTTGCCAGAGGGCGATCTCTCGCGCATCCGTGCCAACCTGGTCAAGCAGTCAACGTTGCACGAGTTGGCGCTCTCCATCGATCTGCCCGGGTATCTGAAGCTCGGCGAGGGCGAGTTGCGTGCCGGCGGCCGCAGCAAGCCCTCCATCCTGGCCGACGCCCTGGAAGCCATCATCGGCGCGGTCTATCTCGATGCCGGTTATGCGGCAGCCCAGGACCTGGTGCGCCGCCTGTTCGACCAGGTCGAGATCCATCCCGACATGGCCGTGGCTGCCAAGGACGCCAAGACAGCCTTGCAGGAATGGCTGCAGGGCCGCAAACTGCAGCGTCCGCAGTACGAGGTGGCGGCCATCGGCGGCGCGGCGCACCGGCAGGTCTTCGAAGTGCGCTGCGTCGTGGAAGAACTCGGGCTACAGTCGACGGGCGAGGGCGCGTCGCGCCGCGCGGCCGAGCAGGAAGCAGCCGCCGCCATGCTCCGCCAACTGCCCCCCAACGGCCGCTGAAGAAGCCCGGATTTGCTATTGTTATGAGAGCTGCCTGCGCCCGTTGTTCAAGGGCTGTCCGCTCATTTGTTGTGTGAAATGACCAACACCCTCACCCCCGCCGCAACCGGCGAGCAACGCTGTGGCCTGATTGCCATTGTGGGCCGCCCGAACGTGGGCAAGTCGACCCTGCTCAACGCCCTGGTTGGCCAGAAGATCAGCATCACGTCCCGCAAGGCGCAGACCACGCGCCACCGCATCACCGGCATCCGCACCCGGCCGGACGATGCGGGGGGCGGCACCCAGTTCGTGTTCGTCGACACCCCGGGCTTCCAGACGCGGCACGCTGCGGCGCTGAACAAGTCGCTCAACAAGACCGTGCTGGGCGCCATCGACGGCGTGGATCTGGTGCTGTTCGTGGTCGAAGCCGGTACCTTTTCGCTGGCCGACGCCAAGGTGCTGTCGCTGCTGCGTGAGGGCACTCCCGCCATGCTGGTGGCCAACAAGCTCGATGCCGTGCACCGCCGCAGCGAGATCGCGCCCTGGCTCAAGACCATGGAAGAGCGCTACCCGTTTGCCGAGTATGTGCCCATGTCGGCCAAGAACCCGCGCGACGTGCAGACGCTTCTGTCGGTGTGCGAGCGGTACCTGCCCGCGCAGCCCTGGTGGTACAGCGAAGACGACCTGACCGACCGCAGCGAGCGCTTTCTGGCCGGCGAGATCGTGCGCGAGAAGCTGTTCCGCCTGACGGGCGACGAACTGCCGTATACCTCCACGGTGGTGATCGACCAGTTCGGTGAGGAAAAGAGCAAGGCGCACGGCCGCATGGTGCGCATCGCCGCCACCATCGTGGTCGAGCGCGACGGCCACAAGGCCATGGTCATCGGCGAAAAGGGCGAGCGCCTCAAGCGCATCGGCACCGAGGCGCGCCAGGAGCTGGAAAAGCTCATGGACTGCAAGGTGCACCTGGAACTCTGGGTCAAGGTGCGCTCCGGCTGGGCCGACGACGAGGCGCGCGTGCGCAGCTACGGCTACGAGTGAAAGTTTTTCGCGCGTGAACCGCGTTGCCCACGAGCCTGGCTACGTCCTGCACCACTACGACTGGAGCGAATCCAGCCTGATCGTGGAAGCCTTCACCCGCGCCCACGGCCGTGTGGCGCTGGTGGCCAAGGGCGCCAAGCGGCCATCCTCCAATTTCCGCGCCGTGCTGCTGCCGCTGCAGCCGCTGCTGCTGGCCTGGGGCGGCGATGCCGAGATCCGCACGCTCAAGAGCGCCGAATGGGGTGGCGGCCAGGTCATGCCGCTGGGCGACGCGCTGCTCTCCGGCTACTACGCCAACGAACTGTTGCTGCGCCTGCTGGCGCGCGAAGACGCCCACCCGCGCCTGTTCGATGCCTATGCCGCCCTGGTGCACGTGCTGGCCTCCGAAGGCGGCGACAGCCTGCATGCCGCGGCACTGCGCGCCTTCGAGCTGCTGCTGCTGCGCGAAACCGGGCACCTGCCGTCGCTGGCCGCGGAGACGCTCACGCTCGCACCGCTGCGTGCCGAGGCCGCCTACCAGCTCGCCGCCGAAGGTGGCCTGCAGGCCGCGCCGCCGGGGCAGGGCGGGGCGCTGCCGGGGCGCAGCTGGGGGCTGCTGGCCACCGCGCTGCAGGATGCCGCGCCGCTCAGCGCCACCCTGGCCGCCTGCACCGGCCTGCCGGCCGAGCAGCGGGCGGCGCTGCGCCAGCAGCTGCGCGGCCTGCTCCACTACCATGGCGGGGTCCAGACTCTGCGCACCCGCCAGCTGATGATGGACCTGCAATCGCTCCAGCCATGACCTGCCAGCTTTCCGTCAACGTCAACAAGGTCGCCCTGGTGCGCAACACGCGCCACCTGGGCATCCCCAGCGTCACCCGCGCGGCCGAGCTGTGCCTGGCCGCCGGCGCGCACGGCATCACCGTGCATCCGCGGCCCGACGAGCGCCACGTGCGCGCGCACGACGTGCACGACCTGGCCGCGCTGCTCAAGGCCTGGCCGGGCCGCGAATACAACATCGAAGGCAACCCCACGCACAACCTGATGGCCTTCATCGAGGCCGTGCGGCCCGACCAGAGCACCTTCGTGCCCGACAGCGTGGAGCAGTTCACCAGCGACCACGGCTGGAACCTGGCCGATGCCGCGGTGCGCCAGCGCCTGCGCCCGCTGATCGCCCAGGCCCAGGCTGCCGGCAGCCGCGTCAGCCTGTTCATGGACCCGGAGCCGCAGCTCATGCCGCTGGCGCGCGAGCTCGGCGCCGACCGCGTGGAGCTGTACACCGAGCCCTACGCCGCCGCCTGGGCCACCGGCGACGCCGCCGCGCGCGCGGCCTCGCTGCAGCGCTATGCGGCCGCAGCGCAGGCCGCGCTGGATGCCGGCCTGGCCGTCAACGCCGGCCACGACCTGAACCGCGACAACCTCACCCCCTTCCTGCGCGCCGTGCCCGGCGTGGCCGAGGTCAGCATCGGCCACGCGCTGATCGCCGACGCGCTGGAGATGGGCTACGACGCCACCGTCAAGGCCTACCTGGGTTGCATCAGCGCTGCTCTTGCGACCGCGGGCTGATGGTGGTCGCATGCTGTATGTGATCGGAGTCCCCAGGATTGGCGATCTGGACGCTGCCGCAATCGCAGGCGTACGAATCCAGCACGATCCGCAAGCTAGCTCGGTGCCGGCGCATGTGACCCTGGTCTTTGCGGCACCGGTCGATGCGAATGCGGCGGTCGAGGCGGCTCGTCACGCGGCTCTGGCCGTGCAGCCGATCGATGCGTGCTTTCGCCGCGCCATGGTTTGGTGGACGGGGCAGGGCCGGGCTTGGGTGTACCTGGTGCCTGACGAGGGTTTCAGCGCACTTTCTGCCTGGCATGACTCGTTGTACGGAGCGGACGGTCCGTTTGCCAGATACCGCTGCTGGAATATCCCGTTTGTGCCGCACATGACCTTGGCCGCGACTGATACGGTCGACGCGGCGCGAGCCATCGCAGACCAATGGAACGCTTCCAGGCGGGACATAGCCGCGCGTTTCGAGTCATTGACAGTGGGCGAGCCGGTCTCCTCCACAGGGGAGTTCCGGGTGATGGAGAGCTTCCGCGTAGGGCCCAACCCATGATCCACGGCATCGGCACCGACATCTGCGACATCCGCCGCATCCGTGCCAGCTTTGAGCGGCACGGCGAGCGCTTCGCGCAGAAGATCCTGGCCGATGCCGAACTGGCCGTGTGGCGCCGGCGCAGCGCGCGCTGGCCGGAGCGCGGGCTGCGTTACCTGGCCACGCGTTTTTCGGCCAAGGAGGCCTTCAGCAAGGCCATCGGCCTGGGCATGCGCCTGCCCATGCACTGGCGGCTGTGCGAGATCGCCAACCGCCCGAGCGGCGAGCCCTGCATCGTGCTGCACGGCGGGCTGAAGACCTGGTTTGAGGCGCAGCAGCTGGTCGCCCACATCAGCGTGACCGACGAGTCCGACTACGCCGCCAGCTTCTGCGTGGTGGAGCGGCAAGCGCAGCCGGATCGGGCATGAAATTGGCCGCTGACCCAGGCAGGGCAGGCGCAGCCAGCTATTAGAATCATAGTATTTCAGGCACTCGGACCCACCGGCATGCAGCACGCTCCCCTCGTCATCGACATTGCCGGTACCCGGCTCACGGCCGAAGACCGCCGGCGCCTGGCTCATCCGCTGGTGGGCGGCCTGATCCTGTTCGCCCGCAACTGGGAAAGCCGCGAGCAGCTCACCGCGCTCACCGCCGACATGCACCGCCTGCGGCCCGATCTGCTCATTGCGGTCGACCACGAGGGCGGCCGCGTGCAGCGCTTTCGCAACGGCGGCTTCACGCACCTGCCCCCCATGCGTGCCCTGGGCGAGCTGTGGATGCAGGACGCCATGCGTGCGCAGGACGCCGCCACCGCCTGCGGCTACGTGCTGGCGGCCGAGCTGCGCGCCTGCGGGGTGGATTTCAGCTTCACGCCGGTGCTGGACCTGGACTGGGGCCGCAGCGGCGTGATCGGCGACCGCGCCTTCCATGCCGACGCGCGCGTCACCGCCGTGCTGGCGCGCTGCCTGGCGCTGGGCTTGCTGCAAGCCGGCATGGGCAATTGCGGCAAGCATTTCCCCGGCCACGGCTGGGCCAGCGCCGATTCGCACACCGATGCGCCGGTGGACACCCGCGGCCTCAAGGCCATCCTGGCGGCCGACGCCGCGCCTTATGGCTGGCTCAGCACCGCGCTCACCGCCGTGATGCCGGCGCACGTGGTCTACCCCAGGGTGGATGCTCGCCCGGCCGGTTTTTCCGCCCGCTGGCTGCAGGCCGTGCTGCGCGGGCGGCTCGGCTTTGGCGGCGCCATCTTCAGCGACGACCTCTCCATGGCCGGCGCGCGGCGCCTCGGCGGGCGCGAGCTCAGCCACACCGAAGCCGCGCTGGCCGCGCTGGAGGCGGGGTGCGACCTGGTACTGCTGTGCAACCAGTCGCTGGACGGCGGCGAGGCGCTGGACGCGCTGATCGACGGCCTGTCCGAAGCCCAGCTCAAGGGCCGCTGGCACCCCGCCGAGGCCAGCGAGGCGCGCCGCCAGGCCCTGTTGCCGCGCCAGCCCGCGCTGGACTGGGACAACCTGATGCGTTCAACCGCTTACCTGCACGCGCTGGCGCTGCTGCCCTGATCGGCGCATCATCGGGGGTCGCGGCGCGAACTTTTGGCGCCCGCGGCGATCCGACACCCATGATCTTCATGACCTACCGTTCCTTGCCCTCCGGTTCCTCTGCCAGTGCAGGCGGCAGCGCCCTCGAGCGTCTGCTGGCCCGCGTGACGGGTGCACTGGTCTGGGGCGGCCTGATGCTGATGGGCCTCGTGTTCGCGCTCAGCCTGCTGTTCTGGCTGGTGCTGATGGTGCTCGTGAGCCTGGCGGCCAGCCTGTTCACCGGCCGCGCGCCCACGGTGGCGGTGCTGTGGCGCCGCTACCGCGACATGACCCGCCAGCGCTGGCCGTCGCAGGGCAGCGCCAGCCGCACGCCGCGCGCCGACGCTGCCGATGTCACGGGTGCCGCATCCGCGCCCGGCCGGGTGGAAGACGTGCGCTGGCGCGAAGTGCCGGCCGAGCAGCCTGCGCGGGCCGACGACGTGTCTTCGCGTCGCTCCTGATGCTCCTGTTTGAGTAGCTGGCTGCGCCCGCTGCGCTTGGGCGGGAGGCCGATTTCATTCAGCTTTCGCGGTTGGGCTTGAGCACTACCCGCCGTTCGGGCGGAATAGGTTGATGCCTTGGCTGGCGCATGCTCAAGCTCGCGCCGAGTCGTGCAGTGGAAGCCCGGTGTGTGCGAGGTTCGCGCGATGTTGGTGCCCAACGTGGGTTAGTTCGGTTTTTTCGAATGAAATCGGGGTTTTGCCTAGGCGTGGCGGGCGCAGGCAGCTATTGAAAGCGTAGTGCTTCTGGTTGCGTCGCAGGCCGGGATGTGCGCCCGGCGGCGCACCTACTTTCTTTTGCGTCGCCAAAAGAAAGTAGGCAAAGAAAAGGCGACCCCACTTGCCGTGTCCCTACGCTTCGCTGCGGGCAGCCTGCGATGC
>ERZ795053.1403-NODE-1403-length-30524-cov-6.704257_pt1 | contig 30524 bp, 22 predicted proteins | sample MGYA00375137_ERZ795053 | MGnify/ENA primary metagenome ERZ795053 (study PRJEB30182, sample SAMN05720284) | activated sludge metagenome | isolation source: Anaerobic digester | place: Hong Kong | collected 2014-12-17 ...
GTATTCACAGAAGGGTCGTGGGTGGTCGTAATTCCAAATGCCAGATTGGCGTAATATTGCCAATGTTTTTGAGGACTTATACCGTCTCTAAAAGCCCCTAAATGTGCATGTACATCTACGAATCCGGGCATGATCGTTCTCCCTGTGACATCAATGATTTTAGTGTCACTTGACAAGCGAATATTATCTGCACTTCCAACATATTTAATGAGGTTGTCTTCAACGATGACGACTCCATTTTCAATGATGGAATCGTTTTCCATAGTCAAGATATTTCCTCCTTTCAGGGCAATTTTGCCTTTAGGTTTATCCATTTTTGCCTTAACGATGATTTTTTTTCCTATCGTGTCAATTGGTGGAATACTGTCCAATTTATGGTTTAAAAACAAAAATCTATCAGTCAGTTCACTCGTGAAATACTCATTGCCTAAGGTCCAATGAACACTTTTACTGTCTCCTGACCAATGTAAATTATACCCGGCATCTCGGGCAATTTGGGCTACAGGAATGGCTTTAGTACTGGCTGAAAGGCCTATTTCACTTCCGGTATGAGGCATTGGCGCCACATACACCTTAAATAACTCCGTGAAAGCCACCCAATTATTATCGGGACTTGGTACAAAGTTGGTCGTGTAACTCGTATTGAAGACGATTTCAGATTTTTGCTTTTTTAAGTCAAATTTCTTAAAGGACTTCTTTATAGATCCGAACAAAAAGCCGCCAGATGTATAAAATATGGACGTTCCATCTGCTGAAAATTGAGGTTTTTCGCCTTCTGCTGTTACGAATGTGTTGTTATTTCCATCGAGATTCACAGTGTAGATTCCAGGATTGATATTGTACGAATACCCTTGATTGGCATTCCCCCCTTCTTTCCGATAGCATATTATATTGCCATCTGGTGAAAAGCTAGGAGTTCTATATATTGCGGGTTCTGATAAGATAGTGTCATGCTGCCCTGTATTGAGGTCATAGACCATGAGTTTTCCAAATTTTTCATCATCCCAGCTCACATAAGCCAACTTTTTTCCATCGGGTGAAAATGCGGGTTCTGCCTCAAAATAATGGGCTTTACTTATTCTTTTAGGATTTTTCAATTTGTCACATAGATAAATATGCCCTAGGGCAGTGAATGCCACCTTCTCATCAACCGGAGACTTGGTCACATCTCTTAATACTTTTAACTCCATTTCATCTTCAAAAGCCTTATTGTGAAAATGAATGGTTTCCATGAGTTTTTTATGTGCATTGACTTGGAATGGAATTTCGGTCGCCGTTTTGGTATCTAGATTGATTCGATTTATTTTACCATGATTCCAAATGACTATGGAAGCATCATCAGGCATCCAAGAGAATCCGGGATAGACTCCAAATGTCGTCCATGCTTCCTGCTGATCTTTGCTCAATTCTGTAAAAACAGGAAATTCTAAGCCTTTCTCCAGATCCATGACAAAGAGTACCGACTTGGTCCTGACTCGTCGCACATAGGCTAGTTTTTTTCCATCGTGAGAAATCTGAGGTCGACAAGCCCCACCAGGACCACCTATGATTTTTTTTGTTTCGCCAGTTGTAAAATCGTAACGAAATACGGCAAATATTTCACTGTTTGGGTCTTTATTGTATTGAAAATAACCACCCGGGTACACATCTTCACTGTAATATAAGTACCGTCCATCAGTGGAAACGGTCGGCTCATTGACGTCTTGTTGGTCGTTTTTGCGTTTCGTAATTTGTAATCCTTCGCCCCCGCTGATGTGATACATCCACATCTCTCCAGCCCCTAATGAACGAGTGCTTGTAAAATGTTTTCTTGCAATGAAATAATTTCCATCCGGCATCCATGTCGCATTGTTAAGGAGTCTAAATTTTTCACAAGTGACTTCTTTGGAATTGGTGCCATCGGCATCCATTACCCATATATTGTCTCCTCCTCCTGCATCTGAAGTAAAGAGTATGCTATTACCATCTGGGCTCCATCTCGGCTGAACTTCCCATGCCAATCCCTCTCGAAGACAAGTCGCATTTCCACCTTTGATGGGTATGACATAAATATCACCGAGCAAGTCAAATACAATTTTTTGACCATCTGGGCTGACGTCTATATTCATCCAAGTACCTTCATTGACGGTAAAATCTACCTCCTTAAATTTTCCTGGAGGATTGTTAACATCCCATTTTTTATCATCCTGAGAGAAGAGGAAATGGGGTAGAGACACTGCAATGAATATGATAATGCGAAACATAAAGACTAAATTTTATTAGATTATCGATTGCCGCCTCTCGATGAAATGACCTTGTTAAATTCGGCATTTTCTACCTCTTCGTCGTTTTGAATGAGGATGAGTGCTTGGTTTGGCTCTAGCTTATTTGTGTCGTATGTAATCAGCCAAATTCTGTTCTCTTGTGAGATTGGTTTGATTAATTTGATACCGTTATCTGTATGTTTTTTAAACCATCGAGGCAGTACCGTCCCTTCTTTGTAGGTGACAAGGATTTCGTCAGGGATGATTTCCGGTTTTTCTTCTTTGACTTGGGTATTGTCATTAGCTATTGCTTCTAATAGTTTCCAATCGCTTCTATCTACCACTTCTTCCAATGCAAATTGGAGCTCCATAACTTTTGTTGGTCTATCTTCTTTTCCGGTAATGGTTTTGTCTTTAGTTCCTTCACTGTAAAAAATGCTTATTTGTGGTAAATCAGGGATTTGCGATTCGTAGTTATCTGGAAATTGAAATACATCATTTTTTGTAAAAAGTGCAGACAATTCATTCATTTTATCGCCGCTAAGCATGGTTTCATACTTTCCTAAGATGCGGTAATGTGCCTTGGAGTATAAGATGGCTTTTCCATCAGAATAAATTTCTAAATCCATGACTGGACAACTACCAAAACAAGCCCCTTTTGATAGTTGATACTTCAAGTAGCTATCTGCTGAATCCATTTTTTTGGAAGAATTACAAGAAAATAATAAAACCACTAGCACTGCAGAACTGAGTGCCATCATCACATATTTCATCTTTATTTTATTTGTTTATTTATCAAAAATCAGCCAAGTATGATTAATCACCCCACTTTGAGTGTTATAATTATCTCTGACATGGGCTTTTCACCCACTATATTTTTAGTTTGAATTTCTTTCTATTGCTTTTTCGCATTCATACTGCACACGTCATTCCCATAGGCATCTGACATCAATGCAATATCTCCTGAGATCGTATCATTCGCATCATTGTAAACGATGGTTGCATCGAAAGTCGCAGGAATAAATCCAGCAATGGTATAGGAATAATTATCTATCGTCAAGACATTTCCTGAGACTGTTCCTTTAAGTTCAACAGGTACTGCATTTGGAATCAGTTCCAATTTTACTGCAAATTTTACCACGATATCATTAGGGCCAGCTTCGGTATCCACATCTTCTAAAATAGTAAAAGTATAAGAGGAATCTGATTTAATGACTCCTGCCAATGCTCCCGGGCAATTAAATGAACCCACAAAATCTCCTATAAACTTGTCTCTGGCATACACACACGACCCATCATCTGTGTTGGCAGAGGCATTGTAGTTTTCTGATTCTTTATCAGTACAGCCCTTCACTTCCGCATCATCATCACCACAACTTGTTATTGAAAAAATAGCTGCAAAAAAAGCAAGTAGAAGAATGAGAGAAAATTTCGTTGATTTCATAATCATTTGGTTTGAGTTTAATTATCAATATTAGAAACTATAAAGGTGAGCTCTTGCTCTTTGCAAAAATATTATTTTCCTTCCAGATTATCGACAGTTTCCAGATTTCCTAACCTAAATCTTACATTTAATCCTGCCGACCTCGTCCACAACTCCTCCCACTTACAGAAAATAGGCTGAGATGTAGGCTGCAAATTTCTGATTTGAAAAACATTTAACGTATGTGAAATACTGTCAGGTACTTGATTTTCAAATTTTTTTAATACTTGATTTAAATTCTGAGCATTTAGCTTGGGATTGTTAATTACAAAGGTGAGCAAAGGCAATAGCACGAGTTGTTTCCAATCTTGATATAATCTGCTTTTAAGTTTCTTTGAATTTCTCATACAAACAAATTTAACCCTCTCGGTGATTTTAAAATCATATTGTCAATGAGTCTTACGTCGCCAGCCCAAGCCGCGGTGGCCGCTGCGATATATGCGTCGTTTGGGGTGGTTATGGGCATCAAGGTGTTGCCGTCAAAAATGGTAAAATATTCCGGTTCAAAGCCTTTTTTTCTCAACCTTTCGATGCAATAGTTTTCTAACTCGTGAATCGATTTTTGTTTGAGATTTCGCTTCGCATATTTGAGGCACTTATAGATTTCAGGAGCTATTTTTCTGTTTTCGGGGGTGAGGCGGCGGTTTCGAGAACTCATGGCTAATCCATCCTCTTCTCGCTTCGTTTTTACAACTCTGAGCTTGACGGGCAATTGTAATTTTTCGATCATGAAATGAATAATCGTAAATTGCTGGAAATCTTTTTGACCCATGAACAGTTGGTCAGGCCTGACAATGTCGAGTAAGCGCTTCACCACTTGCATGACTCCCTGAAAATGACCTGGTCTGAATTCCCCTTCCATGACTGTTTCTAAGTTGCCAAGATCCAGATTGACTACCGTCTCCAAATCTTTGGGATAGATTTCCTGTTCTGAAGGCAAAAACAGAACATCGACGCCGTTTTGCGCCAGGAGTTCAGCATCTTCTTTTGGTATTCGGGGGTAGGTCTCTAGGTCATGTGAATTATTAAATTGGGTGGGATTTACAAAAATGCTGACGACCGTGATGTCACAATATCTCTGGCATGCTTTGACTAAGGAGATATGACCAGAATGCAATGCTCCCATCGTCGGTACGAATCCGATGCTTTTCCCCTGAGATTTTAGTTGGTCGAGGTGATTTTGTAATTCCGCTACGGTTTGGAATGTTTTCATTTATAACTAATTCTAATTATGTAATCAAAAATAAGCTAAGATATTGGAATACCAAAAAGCATAATCTGAGAAAATTCATATTGTTAGTCTTTTTTCATCTAAGACATTTAACCACCAGTGATTTTTAAAAATTTTGTAAGTTACAGAAGTTATATTATCTTGGCTTTTGATATTTTAGTAATCCAAATTAATTTTTCTTATTAGTGTCATTGTTTACTTATAAATTAAGGCTCATGAAATTAGCAGAATCATCCAAATATTTGAATTGTCTACAAGTTGAAAGTATTAAGTTTATAAAATTATAATACGATGAGGCACTATATCCTTATAGTAATATTAAGTATTGTGATGAGCCATAGTGGCTCATCACAATATTTCTCACGATCTTATTTTACGGATAATCCCCGCACCCAACACGCGAAACAGATTATCACTATTTCCAATTCTACCTATCCGGTTATTGTTAGAAAAGAACGCTGTGATGATGATTCAGCTTGTACAAAGCTATTCAGGATGGACAATGATGGAAATATAATATGGGAATCTGAAATTGTACAAACAACAAATTTTGATCCCTGCGTAGAGCATGAGGGCTTTATATATTGCTCCGGTATTGGTAATGACACCTTGCCTTATACTAAGCTCACTCTCTCTAAGGCTAAAGTATCGACAGGAGAGCAGATATGGACAAAAATATACCCCATACCTACAGATATTTACATAGGAGCCTATCCCTTTGCGACAGCTATACAGGACGATAAGATTGTAATTATTAGTCAGTCAAAATTAGCAAATAGTAGTTCTTATCAATTGAGATCCTTATTTATGCGACTCGATACTGATGGTGAGGTGATTGATAGCCTATATGCCTACAATACCCATTGGTATGAGGAGCTATACGATGCAGTCGGTATGCGTGATGGGTCACTGGCATTTTTAGATTGCGGGTACGATAGCCTTGGAGGACAAGAGTTTCATAACATATTGCGGGAGATATCCCCCGGCGTGCTAGACACCATCTACGAGCATTATAGAGTGGAAAATTTTGATTTAAGAGGACAGATGGCGATGAATGCCGATGAGGATTTTTTTATCCAGCTACATCCTGCCGATACGCTAATACTTTTCAGACCTTCCATTGTACCAAGCATTGCCAAAATACGGAAGGAAGCGGGCATACTCTGGCAGACCACGGTACTCCCTGCGGGGGAGAGCCATGGGTCTATGGATGTGACAAACATCTCTGCCACCATGGACGGCGGGGTGCTGGTATGTGGCTTTGAGTATCCGAGTGTGAGCTATGAGGAGTTTACACAAGAGGGAAAGTACTTTACCTCAGCTTTTATCTTTAGATTGGCATCAGATGGGACTTTGCTGTGGAAGCGACGTTACACAAGACCTCTCAATGAAGAGGACAACGACAAAAATCGACCATACAGTGCCTTCTATGATGTGAAAGAGTTACCAGATGGGTCTATAGTGGCAGGTGGCGACATATATGATGATTTTTGGAATGGCAGCGAAGAAGAATTACTGATAGTAAAGATGGATTCTGATGGTTGCATCCTGCCCGGATGTGGAGAAAATGTACCCCTACATCCCGACGAGGGTTCTCCAGTAATAGACGATGTCGAGCCTAAACCCTACAAAATCTATCCTATACCGGCAACTGACCATGTGACCATATCAGGTATCGATAATCTATCCAAGGTACTAATAAATGATATAGCAGGAAGAAGGATAAAAGATATTGACATCCACAGTGTAGAAGAGTATAGAATAGATATCAGCGCCTTAAGACCGAGCTTTTACCAATTGATACTCATAGATGCGAGTGGTAAGAAGTGGCAAGACAGTATTATCAAGATGTGACATGACTTAAAATCATGAAAGAGAAAAAGCTGATCGTAGTGAAATAAATGCCTAGCCAATTTATTTCCTCATATCTCCGCCACGACTTTTTGCACCAATAATGCCAGCGGTCCACTGCTTTTATTGACTTGCATGATGACATCCTGAACGGTCGTTTTCTCTAGTCTGGCTTTTGGAAAGCACACATTAGAAACGATGGATAAGGCAAGTACCTGGATGCCGGAATGCACTGCCACGATGACCTCAGGTACGGTGCTCATTCCTATCATGTCACCACCGAGTATGCGTGCCATACGATACTCCGCAGGTGTCTCAAGATTAGGTCCTTGCAATCCAAAATAAACACCTTCTTGCAATGATATATTGAGTTTAGAAGCACATTCTTTGGTGAGGTTTTGTAATCTATGTGAATAGGCCTCCAGCATATCAGGAAATCTCAAACCCAATTTTTCGTCATTAGTGCCTCTCAAGGGATTCTCTGGGGTAAAGTTGATGTGATCCGTTATCAAGACAATATCACCTTTCTCATAATGAGGATTTACGGCGCCTGTCGCATTGGTCAAGATAATATTTTCAATGCCCAATTCTTTTAAAACTCTGATGGGTAGGGTGATTTTTTTGGTCGAATATCCCTCATAATAGTGAAATCTACCACTGAGCATGATCACCTCGATACCATTCAGCTTTCCCCAGATCAACTCGCCTTCGTGTCCCTCTGACGTACTGACAGGAAAATGAGGGATGTCAAAGTAATTGAGGATTCCATAAACTTCAATGTCATTCCGCAACGAGGTCAGCCCTGTACCCAGCACAATGGCGATTTTAGCATGGCCATGGTATTCTTTTTTTAGGAATTTGGTGGCACCTTGTACCTTATCATGTAATGTCATTCTTTCTATTTTAATGTTCAGAATAATTGTCTAATCGACAATCATTTCTTGCTTGTTAAGCGCTTGTTGTTTTATGTTTTCCGGCACCTCTCGATACTCGTATTGTTGGTTTCTCAACTTAGGAATAAACCCGGCTTCTTTGATGGCTTCCTGTATTCCATTGGCGGTAAATCGAAAGGCTGCACCTGCCGCAGAAACCACATTTTCTTCTATCATAATGCTGCCAAAATCATTGGCTCCGGCATGTAGGCAGATTTGGGCTATTTGCTTACCTACGGTCAACCAACTGGCTTGTATATTTTGAATATTGGGGAGCATGAGGCGACTCAGGGAAATCATTCTCAGATATTCGTCACCTGAGCAGGTGTTTCTCGCTCTTTTGAGCTTTTTGAGTATGGTATGCTCATCCATAAATGGCCAAGGAATGAAGGCAATAAATCCTACGGCATCATCCGGTTTTTGAGATTGAATGTTACGGATATCGATGAGATGTTGAACTCTTTCTTCGTCAGTCTCTATATGGCCAAACATCATCGTGGCGGAAGTCGTTATGTGCAGTTTATGAGCTTCGTGCATGATTTGTAGCCACTCCTCTGCGCCGCATTTTCCTTTACTAATAAGCCTTCTCACTCGGTCATCCAATATCTCAGCACCGGCACCCGGCAGCGAATCCAAGCCTGAATCTCTCAATGCCTTGAGTACTTCGTGATGACTTTTGTTTTCTAATTTACAGATATGTGCCACTTCAGGTGGGCCCAATGCATGGAGTTTTAGATTAGGGTATAGGTTTTTTAATGTCTTAAATAAATCCACATAATAGTCCAATCCTAAGTCGGGATGATGCCCACCTTGTAGGAGTAATTGGTCACCACCGAATTCGAAAGTTTCCTCAATTTTTTGCTTGTATTCTTCTATTGAGGTGACATAAGATTCGTCATGACCCGGTCGTCGATAGAAGTTACAAAATTTGCAATTGGCTATACAAACATTGGTAGTGTTGCTGTTTCTATCAATTATCCAGCTGACGTAATTATTAGGATTTAGTTTTTTTCTTACCGCATTGCCTGCATACATGAGGGACGCAGTCGGAGCATTTCTAAAAAGGAAAAGACCCTCGTCCTTGTTGAGAAATTCAAGATTTATGGCTCTGGTTAGTAGCTTATCTATGTTCATTCAATCGACGCTTTGGCACAAAGATATTAAAAGATATAATCATAAGGCGCTTAAAGAGTCACGATAAAATATGTTTTTGGAATAAGAGTGAAAAACTCTTTTAATGAACAGATTTGATTTAAGTCAAACATTATCTTTACTTATCCTCGTTATCGGTAAAATGCCGAACGGATTTTTCTTTATTGAATTTTTCACTATTAAATGTTTCAGATTTACCTAGAGGTATTGTCAGGCTCTCCCATGCAGTATCATACATCTTAGCCACATAAACTATCTGACCAATATGATATGAATAGTGAGCCAGCTGTCTTTCGATGGCTTCACTGATTTTATGCCCTTCATTTCTTATGTAAATGATGGAATTTAAATCAGAGTCTTTTAATGAATTTAGAGTATCGAACAACACCTTCCAGCCCTTTTCCCAGTAGTTTAATAATTCATCTTTTGAGGTAAAATCATCAATGAATTCACCATCTCGGTTTCTCCAAGATTTTTCACCATCAGTAGTAAAAATATCTGTCCATCTTGAAATCATATTGCCAGCGATATGTTTCATGATGATACTGATGGAATTGCTTTGCTCATTGGGTTGACGTTGCAATTCTTTAAAACTTAAATGACTCATCGATTTATCCGCAAGATTTTTGTAATACTTGAATAAATTGATATAAGATGTGACCATTTGATTGATAATTTTTTAGTTAAAAAATGCATCCTCATAATGAATGATTTCATATTGATTTTTGTTGTAAAAAATCACCGAAACGATGTCAAATCTAATTTCCCATTCGTAATTTATTGATTTCATGTATTGTGAAGCCGCGTCGAGAATCAACATTTTTTTCTTTTCATTGACTGCTATTTCCGGAGTGGTGAATACATTTTCTTGCCCTGATTTGACTTCGACAAAGACCAATGTTGAGTTATCTTTTGCAATGATGTCAATTTCTGCTCGGCTATATCGCCAATTCACTTCCATGATTTCATATCCCTTTTTGAGGAGATACTCAACGGCTAATTTTTCGCCTTTCTCTCCAGTAATTAAGTGGTTGTTTCTTGGATTTTTTATGTTCATTTATGGAAGTTTGGTTTAAAGTTAATAAAATATAAATAAAGCAAATATTATTAACTTGAAATGCAAAACTCCGTACATTTGTAGTTTGTATAAAATTAATAAAGCATCTCATATCATGATGGATCAATTGATTGAGCGATTTCCAGCTCAGTTATTAGAAGCGATAGAAATAGGGGAGTCCCTCGAAATTCGTACTACAAAGAATCAAATTGACAAAATTTATGTTGCGGGTCTTGGTGGTTCAGGAATTGGAGCCGATTTTGTTGCAGAATTTATTGCAGATGAATGTCCTATACCGTACTTAGTCGGTAAATCGTACGATGTTCCGAATTATGTTAATGATAAAACATTGGCCGTATTGAGTTCTTACAGTGGTAATACTGAAGAAACTCTTTCGGCTTATGAAAAGGTAAAAGCTGCCGGTGCTAAAATATTCATTATCTCTTCGGGAGGTAAATTAATAGACATAGCTAAAAATGAAGGCTATGATTATGTAAAAGTACCAGACAATTGGCCGTCGCCACGTGCTTGTCTTGGTTATTCCTTAGTGCAGCAAATGTACATGGTGTATAAACTTGGACTCATCGGAAAAGAAAAAATCAATCAGCTGAAATCTTCGGTTGACTTGGTAAAATTTAATATGGATGATATCAAGGTCAAAGCAGAAAAAATAGCAGAACTTCTCAATGGGAAAATCCCGGTAATCTACACTACCGATAGGATGGAAGCCGTAGCGGTAAGATTCAGACAGCAAATCAATGAAAATGCAAAAATGCTTTGCTGGCACCATGTCGTACCTGAGATGAATCACAATGAACTCGTGGGCTGGAGAGATAAAAATGACAATTTGGCCGTAATCTATTTTAGAAATAGAGACGATTATAAGAGAAATGCCATCAGAATAGACATCAATAAGGAAATCATTGGACAATATACCAACACAATTATTGAAGTTTACTCTAAAGGACAATCTCTCATTGAAAAGTCCATTTATTTTGTCCATTTGGGAGATTGGGTGAGCTGGTATTTATCAGTATTGCACCATGTCGATGCTATTGAAGTCAAGGTGATTGATTTCTTAAAATCAGAATTGGCGAAAGTCTAATTAGTTAAAATTCAGAAGAATAAAAGCTATTCATTCAATAAACAAATTAATAAAAATGAAATTGAAGAATTTTTTAATAATTTTATTCCTTGCAAGTTTTTTCTCCTTAAAAGCCCAAAAGAATACCGATGTGTTGATGACCATCGGTGGGAATCCCGTGACTGTTGGAGAGTTTAAGTACATCTACGAAAAAAATAACGGTGATAAAGCCGACTACTCAGAGGCTAGTATCACTGAGTATTTGGATTTGTACAAAAAATTCAAACTCAAAGTTGCCAAGGCTAAGGATATGAAATTGGATACCATTCAAGCATTGAACGACGAATTGGCGGGATATAGAACTCAGTTGGCTAATAGTTATCTCATGGACAAGGAAGTGATGAACAATCTTTATAAAGAATTGTACGATCGTATGGATCATGATATTGATGTGAGCCATATCGTCGTCACCCTCCCAAAAAATCCAAATGACAGCCAGCGAAAAGCAGCAGAAGATAAGATCAATGAAGTCTATGCCAAACTGAAAAGTGGAGAGAGTTTTGAGAAATTGGCAGCAGAATATAGCGATGATAAGCTGTCAGCAAGTACGGGTGGACGCATAGGTTTTTTTACGGCCATGATGCCCAATGGTTTTTACGAATTTGAAAATGCCATGTATAGTTTACCTGCGGGACAATACTCTGAGCCTTTTACTTCAAAACTTGGATATCATATAATCAAAGTTAACGGTATCAGACCCGCAAAAGGCCGGGTAGAGGTAGCACAGATTCTCATTAGAAAAGAAGCTACAGACAAAACCGGAGATGAAGCCAAAACAAAAATAAATGAGGTTTATACAATGCTCAATAATGGAGCCGATTTTGATGAGATGGTGGCACAGTTTTCTGATGATAAACAGACCAAAACAAAAGGGGGAGTTTTGCCTGAATTTGGGATAAACCAATACAGCAAAGAATTTGAAGAAGAGGCATTTGGATTGAAAAATGTAGGTGATTACACGAAGCCGTTTGAAACGAATGTAGGATGGCATATTTTGAAAAAAGTGAAGGATGTAAAAAAGGATAATTTTGATATTTTCAAAAGAAAAATTGAGCCTAAGCTTAAAAAAGACGAGCGGTACGAAATAGCTCAGAACGAACTCATCGAGGGGATAAAAAAAGATGCACACTATACCTTGAATACTATGGTTCTCAATGAATTCATTGATTCTTTGGATGCGGATTTTTATACCTTCAAATGGAAGCCCTGTGAGGCTCCTTATATGCAAAAACCATTAATCAATTTTGATGGAGGCTACACGAAAAGCTTATCGGATTTTGCAGAATTTTGTAAGAAAAACACAAGAATTAGACTCAAATATGAAGATAATGTTCCTACAACTGAAGTCGTAAATGAATTGTTGAACCAATTTTCAAAAGAGGAAGCGCTTAATTATGAACAACAAAACCTCGAGGCCAAATATCCTGATTTTAAGTCTTTGATGAGAGAATACGAGGAGGGCATATTATTATTCGAAGCGACAAAAATGGAGGTTTGGGACAAAGCCAATCAAGACACTTTAGGGCTTTATCAATATTATGAAAATAATAAGAATAATTACACTTGGAACAAGAGAGCCAAAGTTTCTAAATACATCCTGCACGGCACGGATCAGGAAAAAGGAGAAGAAGTAGTTAAATACGCTGAAAAATCAGACCCGGAATCTGTAGTCAAAGAATTTGGAAAGGAATTTATAGAGGTGATTCCGGTAGAATATGACTTAAGTAGCAACGAACTTTATGGTGTTGTCAAGGAAAAAAATGCAGTTTCAAATCTTAAAGTGGACAAGCCATCGGGTCTTATGATGTTTAAAAAAATTGAGGAAATACTTCCGGCACGAAGAAAAACATTAGAAGAATCTCGCGGTTATGTCATTGCCGATTATCAAAGTTACCTTGAAGATAAGTGGGTGAGACAACTCAAAAATGATTTCAATGTTGAGGTGAATGACAAGGTGCTCAAGCAATTAATAAAAAAATAATTTTGCTGTACAAGTATTTATTGTTTTCGGTATTGGCATTGGTCGCCTGCAAAAAGAAAGATTCGATGGAAATCAAAGAATCCGGTAAGGTCATTGCCAGTATCGGTGATAAAAATTTGTACTTATCTGATTTAGGGGATATCAAGCCTACCGCCGAGGGTCAAGATAGTGTGCAGTTGGTAGAAGCGTATATCGACAATTGGCTGCGAAATAATGCCATTCTGATAGAAGCGGAAAGAAGCTATTCGGACAATGAAAATTTGGATAAACTTGTCAGAGAATATCGAAATTCTTTAATGATATACGATTATGAAGGAAAAGTGATTGAAGAACGATTAGATACCATAGTCACACAGGCACAGATTAAAGAAGTGTATGACAAATATGGAGATCAATATCTCATAGGTACTAAGCTCATTAAGTTTTGGTTTGCAAAAGCACCTGAAAAAACTAAAAAGATAGACCAGTTTTATGTAGATTGGAAAAAGGGTAATAGAGCAAAGGTTGAAAAATTCTGTGAAGAAAAAAAGCTCACTTGTCTATTTGAAGATGTGGAATGGGACACGGAAAGGGCTTTGCTTTCGTTAGTAGATCAGGATGTTTTTAAATCAAGTCAATTGGTCGAAGGGGCAACATTGATTAAAAATAAAAATGGCAACGAATATTTTTTAAAAATTATCGATCTCGTACCTGAAAATTCAGTGCCACCGATGGAATACATCGAATCCAAAATTCGAAAAGTGATAATAAATAATAGAAAGAAGGAAATACTTCAAAATTTAAAAGATAATTTATATAAAAAACAGTTGAATGCTAACAAAGTCAAAATATATCGCAATTAATTTTTTGTGTGTTTTTGTTATATGTGCCGGTTTGGTGACCTCTGTACACTCGCAAGTGGTGATAGATGAAGTCATTGCCAAAGTTGGTAGCGAGAATATTCTTCTCAGTGACTTGGAAGGTGACTTTTCTTATCGTAAAAGCCTAGACCCAAGCATTACGGATGAAATAAAATGTGCAATTCTAAATGACATTATTTCTCAAAAAGTATTGGTTTATCAAGCCCGACTTGATAGTATTCCTGTGACTAATGAGGAAGTAGAGGCCAGATTGAATTATAGATTTGATGTGGTGCTTTCGCAAATGAATGGCGATGAATCTTTTTTTCAGGAGTACTACGGGGCGACGGTGGATGAAATGAAGGAACGATATCGAGAAGACCAGAAAGAACAAATCTTAGCTGAAAAAATGCAAAACAACATCTTAAGCGAGGTGAAAATCACGCCGGATGAAGTGAAGCAATTTTATGCAGCCATTCCTTATGATAGTATCCCTTATCTCAATGCCGAGGTAGAGCTGGGTGAGTTGGTTTTAAAACCTGAAGTGAATGCTGAGCAAAAGAAGATTGCTCATGACAAGATTACGGACATTAGAAATCGAATCATCAACGGTGGTGAAGGATTTTCCGAACTGGCGATAAAATATTCCGATGATTTCGGTTCGGGTCAGCGAGGTGGAGACCTAGGTTTTGCAAAGAGAGGAACTTTTGTGCCTGAGTTTGAGGCTGTCGCTTTTACAATGAAGGAAGGAGAGATTAGTGATATCGTTGAGACAGAATTTGGTTTTCATGTATTGCAACTCATCGAACGACGAGGGAATACTGTGCGAGTGAGACACATACTCATCAAACCTGTGATAACAGCCGAGGATGTGACTTTATGTAAGGAAAAATTAGATTCTATCCGGACACTTATTGTGAATGATTCTCTCACTTTCGAATTGGCTGTTAAGAAATTTGGATTGAAGGATATGCCGAGTTATACCAATAATGGACGTATAAAAAACCAAAAGACGGGTAATAACTTTTTTGAATCTGCGGATTTAGACCCTGATACTTATTTTGCAATAGATGAGATGGAAGTCGGTGGTATTACTTCGCCACTTGAAATAACCATGCCTGGCAATGAAAAGTATTTTAGAATAGTGAAATTATTGTCACTTAATAAACCACACAAGGCCAATCTTGAGCAAGATTATGACAAGATTACCATGGCTGCGAAAGAAAATAAAAAGCAAGAATACTACATGGACTGGATCAAGGATAAAATAAAATCAACCTATATTGAGGTAGATGATCGGTTTAAGAACTGTAGTGAAATCCAGTCATTGGTAGAATAGCGATATCGTTTCTGTTTCAAATCTAGATTGAAATAAATTAATAATATTGGCTTTTAAGACTTAAGAATCTTAGCTTATTAGCGATATTAAATATTGAATAACATCGGAAATTGTTTTTCAATGACTTGTCTTGTTTACCCATTTTCAATTCTTTAAATATAATTATATCCATATTTGATTTGACAACAATAGTGCAATTCATTAAATATATTTTTAAAATAAAGTGTATTGAAGTATATTTGTAACTACAATACCTTTTAAAATGCAATTTTCGGGATACAAATGTCGTAACCGTCAAAATTATCTATATATAAAAGTCATTGCGTTGTTAGCCCTAATATTTCATTGTATTACCTTGAAATCACAAAATCGAAGTTTTTTAACTCTGCCAATAATTCAATCTGAAAACATAAAAGAAAGTAGTTCCGAAAATTTAAACTTGACTTCTGACTACAACCATATTTTAAAAATCTATAATAAGTTGGTAAATGCAAGAGGGGATTTTCGATATAGAATTCCAGACTTATACCTCAAAGACATGGAAGGTTATGTTGCATTTATTGATTATAATACCAATGATATTATATTTGAAAAAAAAGCTTACGATACTTGCCTAAAGTACGGAGATTCAGCCCTCGCTTTTTTACTTGCTCACGAACTTACACACTACTACGAAAAACATGCTTGGAAAGCCAGTTTTGCCAAGAAAAATTCAGACCTTAAAATCGGAGAAAAACTATTCTATTTTGACGATCAATTGATTAATGAAACAGAGGCGGATTATTTAGGTGCATTTTTGTGCTTTACCGCAGGATTTGGCATTTTTGATGATGGCTATAATTTGATTAGTGACTTATATCAAGCATACGAACTTCCTGATTCCTTATATGGATATCCAAGCAAAAATGAAAGAAAGGAATTGCTCAAAAGAAGTGCCGCAATGGTGAAGTCATTGGCAGTTGTATTTGATTTTGCTAATTACCTTTCCGTTACTGGTGACTTTGAAGAATCTTATCTGTGTTATCGCAATATATTGAACTATTATCAGAGTCGTGAGCTATATAATAACCTAGGAGTGACGGCGGTTTCGTCGGCAATGTCCTATTTCTCACCTACAGAGCTGCAATTTAAATATGTCAATGAATTGGATGTCAAATACAATGGTGCAAAATCAGTCTCAATGAGAAATAAATTGTTGGAGCAGGCCATTGCTCAATTCAACGCAGCAATAAACTTAGATCCGGATTATGCCCCTGCTTACTTGAACAAAGCAAATGCCTATGCTTTGCTAAATGAATATAAAAAAAGCACATTTTACCTAAATGAAGAAGCACTGCCAATCGCATTGAAAAATAAGGATAAGTTCCAAAAAACAGTTTTAGATATTTCCATATTACAAGGAATCATTGATGCAAAAGAAGGGAGAATAGATGAAGCAAGAAACGCATTTCAAAAAGCAGCTGAGCTAGGTAGTGAATTGGGAAAGGAAAATTTAACTTATCTAAATAATCCTGAATTATTTCAAAATGCAATTTCAATCAAGAATAACCCATCCTATATGAAGGAAAAAGTCAATGGAATGAGTCTTGAGAAGTTTTACGAAGAATTGATAGTTGATGAGGACAATATGGTGGAATTAAATGAGGATTTTACAATCTTTCAAGATAATTCCCATCCAGATTTGTATCAAATTTTGCTTTTACATCAAAAATCAAAAAAGAAATATAAAGCTTTCTTAATAACACCTGAAAATTACACTGGCAAAACCAATCTTGGCCTAAAGGTAGGAGATGACGCAGAAAAATTAAAGATGCTTTATGGCAATCCAGCTAACATTGTAGATACGACCCTTGGGCAATACTGGAATTACGGTAATTTTTTGGTAATAATTGAAAGAAATTTAATAAAACAATGGATATATTATGAAACACAGATTTTATCCTTTTAAACTTAGACTTAAAATAGAGAGCTTTTGTTTGTTGGGAATGCTTTTGGCAATTAGCATATCTGTTCATGGTCAGGCCGAAGTTCCGCTGGTGGTAGTCGATATACAAGGTGCTAAGAAGATAGAGTATTCTGATGCAAAAGGTGAAAATTCGAAGATTTCCAATGGAGCTCTCTTGAACGAAAATTGCACACTAATCTTAAAAGAACGAGAAGAAGTTATTTTACTTCAAGGTACACAATTTAAAAGTTTGAATACTCCGGGTAAGCATCTCATTTCTCCGCATTCGGGATCTGGGGGAATGTCATTAAGAAGTTTTGAGCCCATTTTTGCAGATTATTTAAAGTCTTCATATTCTTTAATATTGGATAATATTAATTTGTCAAATATTAAAGTAAAAAATCGGAATGATAGAGGAGACGCATGGAATGAAGATAAATCCATTTCAGGCTGGGGTCCTAAAGACTCAAAGAATAACGGAGGCTGGGGAGCTAAGGATTCTAAGAACAACGGTGGTTGGGGGCCTAAAGACTCAAAGAACAATGGTGGTTGGGGAGCTAAAGACTCAAAGAACAACGGTGGCTGGGGAGCTAAAGACTCAAAGAATAATGGAGGATGGGGAGTTTCCAATCAAGATAAAAAAGAAGATTGGGGATTGAAGCATCCTTTGTTGGTTTCAGGCTGGGGTGCTAAGGATTCAAAAAATAATGGAGGTTGGGGTCCAAAAGACTCAAAAAACAACGGTGGTTGGGGCCCAAAAGATTCGAAGAATAATGGAGGTTGGGGCAATGCTTCTTCAGGAGAGGAACTGATTTTGGACGAAGCTCAAATGACATTAATACCAATTTCTCCTGGTGGTTTGTACAGTCCACATGCACATCACATTGCATGGTTAGGTGACAAGCAATATGGACGCTATATGTTTTCTATTTTTGATGAAAATGTGAATCCTGTTTTTACGACCATTGTTCAAAAAGCAGAAGTTGATTTTGATTTCGGTACATTAAAATCTAATGATGTCTATTATTGGCAAGTATTTTCAGAAGATAAGAATGCCTTTTCACCTCCTGTTAGTTTTAAGGTTACAGATGTGACCAATATTCAATCCATAAGAGATCATTACGAGAAATCCAAAATATATGGAGAGGGGAGTAATTCGCTTAAGGGTATGATGAAAGCCGTAGCTTTTGAAGAAAATCTTTTGTATCTTGATGCAAATGAAACCTATGAAAGACTATTGTCGAAGGACAAAAACAACGATGTCTTGAGAATTATGTTTTCAGCCTATTGCATTAGAATGGGCCAAACTGCAAGAGTAGAAAAAATAATATCAAAGATTTAAAAATTATTGGGACTCAAGTATCTCAATAATTTTAGGATTGTCAAGAATTTGATTAAAGTTCGGGTCATTTAAGATTATTTCTTTGTCGTTGAGTCCATTAATAAAAGCTTGACTTAAATTTTCAATACATTCATCAATATTACCACTTGATGCATGAATGGAAGATATTAGATAATACGCATGCCCATCAGTGGGATACTGCCTTAAATATTCATGAAGTTTAGTTAAACATGAGCTATAGTCTTGTGTAAAGTAGTAAAATTCAATACTTGCTTGAAGAAAATCGAGTGACTGGCCGTCAATTTTCTCTAGGTTTTTTAGAAAATAAGATGCATTCTTGTCATCACTAAGATTCAAATAGGTATGCATCAAATTTATATTGATATCGACATCTGTACTGTCTATTTCATAGAATTTGTAAAAATATTTCTGTGCTAGTTCAAAATTGTTTTCACGATAGTAATAATTTCCAATTTTTTCAAGAGTAAATAAAAATGTGCTGTCAATGTGATACGCTTGAAAAAGAAGTTTTTTAGATTCATTTGAATCTCCACTGTCACGATAACTGAGTGCTAAATTCCCATAAGCCAATATAAAGTTGCTGTCTATTTCAATTGCTTTTTTTCCACAGGCAATTGCCTTACTGTAATTTCCGTATTCATTATTATTTGCACATAAATTTGACCAAACAAGTTGCCATTTAGGTGAATACTTCAGTGTCTTTTCAAAATAATTATTAGCAATATCATATTTTCCTAATAAAAAATTAGCAAAACCTTTTTCGTTCATCGCAAATACAGCTAAAGAATCTATTGCCAAACAACTGTCCTGATATTGTATAGACTGTTGAATGATTTCAAAATCTTTTGCCTTTTCTCCTTTCAATCTCATCAGTAAGCCTTTGAAGTAATAGTATCTTGACATTAAAGTATTAAAATAAAAATGATCCTTACCCATTAATTTAGCGGCAGATAAGAGATATTCAGGATATCTGTCATACTTGTTTTCAAATTTCCACCGATGCATTAGTTCTTGCAAATCTGAGTTTAAGTAATCATTGATTGCTTGTTGGGCACCATCCTGTAGAGCAGCTGCAAGATTTCTTTTGTATAAATTTCTGTATTGTTTGAATTCGTCAAAAACTTGCATTTGCATATAGATTTCATAGGCAGATATTGAGTCTTCACCTAAGAGGTCTTTATTTTTTATTGCGGTATCAAAAGCTTCTAAAAGGTTTCTCAAAATACTATCCTTTACCACGGTGATATTTTTATGATTGATGTTGTCAAAGCTTTGGTTTTGTACCAGTAATGCCTCATATTTTTGTTTGGATTCTGAATCGACTTCAGATAATACGAATGTTCTGTCTCCAATGGACATTGGGTTTTGATCCATAGGTTGGGCATATTTTGATACATTGTCCTCAATGTATCGCTGTAGTTCTTTAAGACTCACTTGGTTATCATTATCAGCATCCGCCAGTCCTCCCAATCCAGCGATCAGAAAGTATGAAAACAATCCACGTCCATTTCCCCATGCCTTGCTTTCCAGAGCAAATTCATTTGGCTGACATGACATGATTTTTATTTCGTTGGCATATTGTTTTGATAAATATGAGGCGGTGGCACTGCTTCCTCCTACTTCACTTCCTGCCAGTTTGCCTGATCGACATGCATCTGTGATAACGATGGTTTTTGTCTTATTTTGAGTAGAAAGGGTATTGATGATCTCCTTTAAGTATGTCAAGCCTAAAGTTCCTCCGCCCATATAAACTTTGGAAGGGGAGTCCCAACACAATAAAAAACCGGGCTGTGATAGTGTTCTACTTTCGACATCTCCATGACCTGAAAAATAGATTATAGCCTCATCTCCTTCTTTAGAATTTTCGAGCAATCCGTACAGTGCTGAAATAAAATTACCTGCGGTGGCATTTTCATTTAGTAATAGGGTAATATTTTCTTCAGCTACACTACCGGTTTTTAAGTTTTTCATAAAATCCGCAAACTGTTGAGCATCTCGGTCAGCAAATTCTAAATCTGGTATATCCTGATTTTGATAGTCGCTGATTCCGACTATTACTGCTCGTTTAATTCCTTGAACTTTATATTGTTCAGCTATGGGCTTCAAGCCTTTGGTGGTCTGGCAGTATGCAGTATGTATAGAAAAAAAACATAAAAAAATAAATTTGACAATTCTCATAGTTTAGTTTTCTATAATATGAGTTGGCAATAAGGATAAAATTTTTTGAAAGTTTTCGTTGTTTTTAAAGGATTCGAAAATCGGATCATTATGCAATACCCATGCATAATTAAATCCCTGTGTAAGGGCATCATTTAAACTGTCAAAGGCCGCTTTAGGATTGTCATTAAGGGCGAAAATTCTAGCTTGAGTGTATTTTACTTCGTAGGAAGGAATCGTATTGCTATCATTTAATTCATTCAACAGCAGCAGGCAGGTATTATAATTTTTAAGAAAATATTCATTGAGAGTTTCTGCCATCATAAAATCAAAGTCTGGAAATAATTCGATGGATTTACAATGTTCAATTTTTGTTTTTGCCAAATTATTATCACCGGCTTCACAAAGATATTCTGAATAAGTTTTTAATAAATCCAAATCCAATTGACCTTTCGAATCCAGTGTATATAACTGCTCTAGGATATTTTCATAATCGTCAAACCTTTCGGAAATGTCTATAAACTTGTATTTTGAAGATGCATTGTTAGGATTAAGTACGACGGCTTTTTGATAGGTTAATTTTGCTTTTTCGTATTCGCCTTTATAACTGTAAAGATCACCCATCCTGTGAAATATTTCTGCTTGGAATTCGGCTGGATAACTTGTGAGATGAGCTATTTGATCAAAATATTCTAACGCCAACGTGGCTGGTCTAGATATTTTAAGTTCTTGATAGATGATTTCATTCGTCCCAGGTACTATCAGCTCAGCCGTAGAAATATCATTGGACGATAATTGAGAAAATTGAAAATCAGAATAACTGTCGTCTGTCATGGCCATATTGTAGAGGAGAATGCCATTATAATATCGGTAGAGATCGGCATTGTCCTTCTGAGATATGCGTTGGTCATAGAAGTATTTGAGCTGATATTTTGACTGCATTGAATCTATTTTTTCAAGAGATGTCCATGTCAATTCTTCATCTCTAAATCTGGATATAGAGGAATACAATTCTGCCAGTTTGAAATATGCCACTTTTTGACCGATATCACATTGTTGTTTGTATATCTCAATAGCATTATCATAACGTTTTGTACGGGTATAAACTTCTGCTAAATAATAGGGTAACTCATTATATTGAAAATAAGATTGAATGTAATTGTCATATACCTTACATTCTAGATATTCTTGATGCTTTTGAAGCTCATTTGCATAATTTATGAATGCTTCATAATCCAGATAATTCTCTTCAGCAAGATTGAAAAAATACTCTGCTTCAGTAAACTTATTATCATTGAAGTAGCAAACAGCGAGGTATTTATAAATAATGGGGTCATTAGGATTGTTTTTCAATGCAGAACGAAAATTATTTATGGCTGGCTTAAGTTTTCCTACATCCATATATTGTTTCCCTAGACAGAAGTAGGCGAATACATCGTTTCTCCCAAACGCTGTGGTATCATACTCGCAGTAATAATCCTGCACCGACATAGTGGGTAGAATAGCAAAATCTGAATCTGGGACTCCATCGGCGTCCTTATCAAATATCAGAAATCCCACTTTTCTCTTTTCACTTTCATTATAATAGTAGTTTGAAAGCTCGTATTTAAGTTCATGTGAATAGATTTTCGCCAATTCTTCAAAAGGGAGGTAGTGATTCAGGTTTAATCTTGAGGCTTTTAAAAAATTTTCTTCAGCTATTAAATAATTATTTTTTAAAGTTAAGTTTCGACCTAGATTAATGTAAGACATAAACAATTCAGGATTCAATTCTATGGCTTTTCTTGCAAATCGGATTCCTAAAGTATCATTTTTTTGGTGATAATAATATGAAGAGAGATTGGAATAGGGTAGAGGCCAGGAAGGAGCCAGGGCAATTGCTCGTTCATAGTATTTATTACTTGTGCCATCCTTTAAGTAGTTGTGGATAACACCCAGTTCATTAATAACATAAGCAGCTAAACTATCTAACTTGTAAGCCTTATTTTGTTCTAGTAGTGCTTCATTTGCAAGGCTATCAGGATTGGAGGAGATTACCATATTTAACCTGTCATTTAAACCTTTAAAATAATGTTTTTTAACTCTGAGAATATGATGTAAATTAGAGGAGGAATCAGCTAGAATCAAAGCGATTTCAAGTAGATTGATATACTTTTGGAATTCATTGTTTTTGACATTATAGTATTGTCTTCTTTCCAATTCTTCTTTATCTCCACTCAGATAGGCATTGACGGCTTTCTGGACTTCATTGTGAAATGCAGTAGCCAATAAATTACTGTACTTTGTCTTTCTTTCAAGGTTAGTATCTCCTAATCTGTATATGGTGTCGCTTACTCCGAAGAGATTTTTAGAGCCATCCAATACTTGAGATTTGGTCATAATTCTCCAATCTTCAATATCGTCTAAGTCTCTCAGAGTCACTTCAGATAGTTTATGTAACAATTTCGAATCTTGTGATACGACCTCAACAAGGGCTCGTGATCCTCCAGAGGCAATGCTTGAATTATCTGTCGAATTTTGTATAATACTGTTTAACGCAGAAGTATCAGCCATTGATATTTTTGCAAAATTATTTCCTTCAACAATGGGCAACTGCTCTTCTGATTTAAAGTTCATAACATCATTTAGGACATTATTTTGAAGATAATTCTTCAGTTCTAATAGCGTAATGATGCCATCTTTGGAACCTGAATCCGCCATTCCTGTCAAGCCATTAACAAGGTAGTACGAAAAAGCTCCTCGACCTCCTCCCCAAAGTTTATCTTCTTGTGATAATTGATCAGATTGACATGAAGCAAGCCTGATTTCATTTTTTTCAACCTTAGCAAGTTGTTCACCGACTAATTGTCTGCCTCGATTATCTGTTCCGGCCAATTTTCCGGAGTGACATGCATCGGTTATAAGAATGACCTGCACATTTTTTTCTACCGAAAGGGTGTTTGCCATAATATTTAGGTCTTCTATGCGAATGGCATTATTGAGATAGTTGCCGAAAGGGGTATCATAAGCAATTAAAAACCCTAATTTATATAAACTACTTTCTACATCCCCATGTCCAGAAAAGTAAAAATAGATGCGATCACCAGATTGGGATTTATTACTAAGTTCGTTCATCGCAAAATAAATGTTTGCAATGGTTGCATCTTTGTTAGTCAATAGAGTAAGATTCTCGACTGGAACATTACCTCCCGATTTTGATTGAAGGTAATCGTAAAATTCCTTTGCATCTCGGTCTGCATATTGTAAATCAGGGTTTTTGTTATCGGCATAGTCTGAAATTCCTATTACGAGTGCATAGGTATTGCCATCAATTAATTTTTTGGGTTTTAAAGAGAATTGGGCTTGCATATATATCAGCGGTATTAAAACAAATACACTGACAAAAAGTAGTTTTGATTGCATTCAATAGGTTTTTTTCTCGATATATAAATCTAAATAACTTGCGTTTTGAATGATTATTTAAGCCTCATGATTTTTGGAACAATACAAAATTAAGTTTAGTTCAATTTAACCAATTTATTTGAAAATAATCTAAAGAGATTTGGATGAAATTTTGCAAAAGCTCCTTTTAGAAAAAATTAATTGCCTTTTCCTGTTAAATGGTGTATTTTTGCAATACTAACTTTTTAAAATTGCAAAGTAGAATACGAGAAGGTTTGTTATTTTCGTTCTTTTCCCTTGCAATACTTTTCGTATTGCATCACATACCATTCAACCAACTTTTTATTGACCCATTTAGTGAAGCGATAAAAAATCATGACGTGACTGATATCGCTTTGTCTGATTTTCGAGAAAAGACACAGGCAGATTTTGATAAGCGAGTGTTCATTATAAACTCTGGTATTACAAATCGGAACGAAATTTACAAAATAACAGATTACCTTCTGAGACATCATGTCAAGGTCATTGGGATTGACATCCTTTTTGATAGCCTTGAACATAAAGGTATCGACACACTGTTAGCCTCACAATTTGCCGATGATAGAGTTATATTGGGATATACTTTTGAAAGAAACAATCATGATGTTAGTCCTTCTTCGGATGAAAAAAGAATTGATACACTGCACAGAAGTCACGCATTTTTTTCTGATAATGCTACTGAATCCTACGTAAATCTTGGGAGTAACGATGGTTTTGCAGTACGAACTTTTAATCCCCTTATCCATGTTGATTCAATAGATTACTTATCATTTGGCTTGTCACTTGCCTTAAAATATGATTCCACTGTATTAACAGATATAAAAACAAGAAATAATGACAAAGAATGGATCAATTATAGACGACTCCAACCCGGCAGGGTTAATTTTATTTATCCCATTAATAGTAAACATCTAACCCATTATAACACAATTAGTTCGAATAAATTTCTTGCAGATACTATAAAATTTCCTGATGATTATTTTGAAAATAAAATCGTGTTGATTGGATTTATGGGCGAAAATGAAAAGGCTCTTTCGATGAATGACCGTTATTATACGCCGTTGAATGAGCAAAATATCGGTAAAAGTTTGCCTGATATGTATGGAGTAGTCATCCATGCAAATATTATTTCGATGTTATTGAATCGGGATTTTATTGATGATGTACCAGAAAACATACTTTACCTAATCGCTTTTTTTGTATTTTTTATCAATTATTTTATCATTGACTATTTGACTCAAAAAAAACTTTTTTTAACAACACTCACGGTAAGATTAGTACAGGTTTTTGAATTTATTTTATTGCTTACGACCTGTATCATATTACTGGCACACTTCAATATTAAGTTGGGATTCATAATGAATATTACAGCTGTAGTTTTGTCTTTAGAATTATTTGAATTTTTTAACCATAAGCTAAAGCCAAAAGTGGAAAAATATTATAACATTCTCCTTGAGAAGCTTAAAGAACCTAATTCTGCATGATGTCAAGTCGGATTAAATTTGAATAATAATAACACTATCCTCATGAAATCAATATTATTTTTATCATTCATTCTTTTTCAAACTTCAGTTTATTGCACTTCCATAGAAGTAATTGCATTGACAGGCAAGGTTTATGGACAGACAGAAAGTAATGGTGAAATAAAATTTACAAATCTAACTTATGGGCCACTAGAAAATATTCAAAAAATCATTGTGAAAGAAAATAGTGAGGTGACTATGGTCAATGAGGACAATTATATATGTAGGTTGAGAAGCGGTGAATATGTCGTTTCCAACTTAAAGTTCTTAGAAAGTGAGGAAGGCACTCTTTTTAACAAGTGCTGTGCTTATTTCAAATCATTCTTTAAAAGTCATAGTTCTTCGGAGTCTAAAAAATACTATGTGAATAACATTTATGCTATTTCAAGAGGTAGTGAACAGATTCCAGAATTGGATTTTCCATTTGCTGGGGTTATAAGTATGGATTTTAATAGCTTAAGTTTTTACTGGACTCATAATTGTGATACCTGCGAGTACCTTTTTACCATCAATGATTTGGACAGTAAAAAAATAGTTTATAGTCAAATGCTCAAGAGTAAAGAGCTGACGATCTACAATCCTCAAAAGTATTTGCAATACCAGCATGATTATTATTGGTCTGTAAAGTTGGCGGGACTAGATTTAGATTATAATGTGACTATATTTCATATTTCCGCCAAAAATGTTTTAAATAACCATATTGAAAGTGTGAAATCAGAACTAGAAAATCTTTCTCTACCTCAATCTAATATGCTTCAATTCGTCTATGTTCTAAGTCGGCTAGAAGAGGATTCCGGACAAAATGATGCGATTTTATATGGTTTAAATGCAAGATTAAAAAGCGAATTGGGTGATGATGAAATATCACTATTTGAAAATTTTATGTACGACCACATATCAAGCCAGGATAAACCTTAACCTCGAGAATGAAGGATTGGTATATGTTATTGGATACATACATAGGATGGACTAAAACCTTACTCATTTTATTAATAGTGGGATGTTCGTTTCATTTACATGGAGAAAAATATGGACTTATAATTGCCATTGGAAATTACCCTACTGACAGTGGTTGGCAATGTATTTCTAGCCTCAATGATGTCACTTATGCGGAAGCCGCTTTACATTCTTTGGGATTTTCTGAAGCACATATTACAGTCATTAAAGATAATGAAGCAACCAAGCAAAAAATCATTGATGCTTTTTTATTTCTTCGTGAAAAAGTTTCTAAGGGTGACATCGTTTTCATACATTTTAGCGGCCATGGCCAACAGGTATTAGATGATAATAATGATGAAATAGATGGACTAGATGAGGCCATTGTTCCTTACGATTCGCCAATGCGTTACGTGAAAGAATCCAATGAAGGACAATACTTAATAAGAGATGATTTTATCGGAGTCGAATTAAACAAGTTAAGGCAATTATGTGGAAATACTGGTCAAGTAATACTGGTTTTCGATTCTTGTCATTCTGGGACGGTGGTACGAGGACTTGGAAAGTGCAGAGGAACAGATGTAATTATGGCTCCTTCTAACTTTATAGAACCTCCAAGTAGTGAAAGTTCCATTGGATTGAATTCAATAAATGGTCAAGACTTGGCACCTTATTTTTCGTTTTATGGTTCTAGTGCAAAAGAACTGAATTTTGAATCTTTGGATTTAAACAATCAACCTGTCGGTAGTCTTTCTTTTTCTTTATATAGTAGTCTTGTTGAAAGCAAGGAGCTCCATTCTTGGAAAGAATTATACGATATGGTTAAATTAAAAATGAAGAAAAGTTCACCTAGGCAGCACCCGCAATATGAAGGAATGACGGATACCCCGATATTTGATAGAGAAAGGCGAATTATTCAAGAAAACTCAATTCTAAATATGATAGATAAACAACGTATTGAAATAGAAGGAGGCTCTTTGAATGGAATTTCGGAAGGTACAAATGTTGAAATTTATGATAAATCGACTGGTGATTTTATCGCAAAAGGCGAGGTTGTAAATGCGGATTTAGTCAGTTCGAAAGTAAATTTTTCTTCCCAATTAAATTTGGACGATGGAAAAATGTATTTTGTAAAAGTTTCAGATGATTTATTTACTAAGGAAAAACTATCAATTTATAATGCACTTTCGGACAGTAGTCCTTGGAGCAATATTTTAGATTCTGTCATGAAAATAGGGTTTGTGCTTAAAAGCCTTAATCCAAATGCAGATATATCTATCCTCGAGGCACAAAATAACGTGCTGGACATTGTAGGGAAAGATGGGTATTATTTATCATCATTTGATGTCGATGGCGACAACATTTTTCAAGATATTAAAGCGATATTAGTCAATACTTTGCAATGCAATTATCTTAGGTCTTTGCATGAGACAAACCCAAAATATGACTTTTCATTAGCAATTATAGAGGTAGATAAGCATTCTCGAGAAGAATTAATTCTAACTGATAATAAAGAACTAAATATCAAAAGAGGTACGCATATTAAATTCAGAATAGTCAATGAAGGCATTGCCGGTGCTTATTTTTCATTGATTGATATTCAACCTGATAATCAAATAAATGTAATCATACCGTCCAATATCGAAAAATATACTGCCGAAGATTTTTTTCTTAAACCAGGTGAATTCTATGTTACCAATTTTGACCTTGAAGTTGCAGAGCCTTTAGGAGAGGAGACTGTTAAATTGTTTGTAACCTCTTATCCTTTAAATATTTCTAGATTGTTGGGAGCTAAAGGAGTAAGAAAAAAAGGGATAATACCCAAAAGCCGATTTGAACAGCTGTTATTTTCTAATTTTGACTCTGATGATATAGGCAGTAGTGGATTTGCGACTCGCGGCAAGGATAAAATAACCACTAGTACCTTGTTTTTTAATATAGTGGATTAGCACGACTTTAGACGTCTCAATTAATTACATTTCAGCACATCGTTATTTTCATAGTAGCAGGAATCTAAGGTAGGTACATAATGGTAGGAATGGCTGTTATTAGGCGTATTTTCCTCGCTGATATAGTTGCCATCCTTAAGGTTGATGCGGATATAATAATTGTCAAATTCCAAGTTGCTAAAAAGACAAACCCCTTCATTGTTAGTCGTTCCGCTAGTAATGCGATCGTTATTAAGTATGGCATCTTCCTGATTTCTAAACAAAGCAACCGTCTCTCCGGCAAGTCCGAGGTATGCATCGCAATATGGGTCTAAGCATTCTTGCACGATGACTGATAATTTACAGTTTCTTGTTATGGTTGGATTATTAGTGATTGGGTCAGGCTCTTTTGAACATTGTACCAATAGAATGACCATTAGTAATATGACTGAAGTTTTTAATGGTTTCATACGACGATTGTATTTTGCAATAAAATTAAGTGTTTTTATTCAGCTTGAAAAATAAAATATATCTAAACACTCATTTTGTATCGAAAATTCAGGGTGTTGTGGTTCTAAGAGTACACATTAGCCAATAATAGAAAAGGAGCAGAAATTGACATTTCCACTCCTTTTTATTAATCAAAAAAACTTACTTTCAATCTTATTTTACAACCACAACCTCGATTCTTCTATTCTGAGCTTTTCCTTCTTCCGTGTCGTTCGATGCTACTGGATTTGCTTCACCGAATCCTTTTGTACCGATTCTGCCATCCGCGATACCATCACCCATCAATCTTGCTTTTACTGCCATGGCTCTTGCACTAGAAAGTGTCACATTAGCAGCTGGGTCACCTACGTTATCAGTATAACCTCTTATTTCAATCTTTACATTTGGATAAGCTTTCAATATAGCGGCAATGTTATCGACTTCTGCAGCATCTTCTATTTCCGCTGAACCTGTTTTAAAGTTAAGGTTGTTGAATCTAAATACTGGATTTCCTTCAAAACCACCTTTGATAAAATTCATCATACTATCACCAGCAGAACCGGCGGCAAATGTAATTTTATCTAATGCCGCTTTAGCTGTCTCGTCCACTACTGAGAAAACGCTTTTTAGAGCATCACTCGTCCAGTTTAAGGCACCAGCAGCTGCATCTCCTACTGCGTCAGAAGCAGATTTTGCCATGTCAGCCGCACCGCCAACAACGTTTTCTGTTGCGTCTTTTGCAGTATCTACAGTGTTGTCAACAGCATTGCATCCTGTTCTGAATCCAAACCAACTTAATAGCATTAATATCAATAATAATGGTAACAACCATCTCAATACGCTTTTTCCAGTTTTTACTGTGCCTTTGGCAACGTCACCTGCGACATCTGCGGTTGCTCCTACGACCTTTTTACCTGCATCATAAGTTGCACTAGCCGTATTTCCTACCATTTCTTTCCCATCATTAAATAGGTTGGTCGCAAAACCAAGAATACTTCCTAAACCTGAAGGCATTGCGTTAGAAACAAATTTTTTCTGTCCCATAATAAGATCAGTCAACCCTGATACACCGCTATTCCCAACTTGTTTTCCTATCATTCCCATCAAGAATGGAGCAGCCATTTTTAACAAAGAACTGGTACTACCTGATTTTAATCCTGAACTTTTAGTGATGAAATCAACAAGTCCACCCATTTTATTTCCTAATAAAGAGTCAATTATTCCTCCACCAGAATTCAAAAGACCATTTACACTACTAGCTCCACCAGAGAATATACCTCCTATGTTATTTAATATGTTACCATCTACGCCACCAATCATTTTCATAATCGAATTAGCACCACTCTCACCTTTACCTACCGTATCAATGACAGAGCCTAAAAGTGCCGGAAAAGATGATCCTAAAGCGTTGGTTACATTACTTTCAGATTCGCCTAAAAATGAACTCGCATTCTTGGCAAGTGTACCGGTTACTTGGTCTTTTAATAAATCTAAGATATTTACTGACATCT
>ERZ795053.1406-NODE-1406-length-30502-cov-10.989424_pt1 | contig 30502 bp, 28 predicted proteins | sample MGYA00375137_ERZ795053 | MGnify/ENA primary metagenome ERZ795053 (study PRJEB30182, sample SAMN05720284) | activated sludge metagenome | isolation source: Anaerobic digester | place: Hong Kong | collected 2014-12-17 ...
CGGGTGCCGCCGCCCGGCCCGTCTTCGGCCATGCTCATGATCCTGATCGCGAACTGCACGCCGGCAAAGACGATCCCGTTGGAGACAAAGAGCATGAGAACGCCGATCCAGCCGCCCTTGACCGCGGTCGCCAGATGCCAGAGCCCGGCAACATCGAGCCACAGAAGCAACCCGGTGAAGACTGCCGACAGGGCGAAGCCGATCAGGACGTTGACGATGTAAAGACGGACGAGAGCGGGCATGGCGACCTCCTGGGGCGACCTGCTGGGAAGGGCCCATTCTAGCTGAACCGCTGGCAGGCGCCAGCGGCGCGTCGCCGCAGGTCAGAACGCCTCGGGTTTGGCCTCGCGCGCCATGTGGTCAAGGACGGCGTTGACGAATTTCGGCTCCTTGCCTTCGGGGAAGAAGGCGCGGGCGACGTCGACATATTCGGTGATGACGACCTTCGGCGGCGTGTCGGTCAGCGAAAGCTCGGCCCCGGCGGCGCGGAAAAGGGCGCGCAGGACCGGGTCGATCCGGTCGATGGGCCATTTTGCGACCAGCGCGCGGTCGGTCATCTGGTCGATCCGCGCCTGCAGGTTCACCGCCTCTTCAAGGATCGAACGGAAGAGGCGCGGGTCGCCCTCGGCCATTTCGTCGTCCTCGTAGACGGCGCCGAAGCGATGGGTCTCGAACTCCCGCGCGACCCGGTCGAGCGCCTGGCCCGACGCCTCCATCTGGAAAAGCGCCTGGACGGCGTAAAGACGTGCGGCCGATCGCATCTGGCGCTTTTCGTCGCTTGAACGCTTTCGCGGCGTGTCGGTCATGCGCGGGCTGGTCCTTCGTTTTTTCCTGCGATGCGGAATTCTTCGCCCGCGGGCTTGAATCCGATGCCCTTGGTCTGGCGCGCCCATTTGCGGGAAAGCGCGACCAGATGCAAGGCCGCGGCCGCCGCGCCGCCGCCCTTGTTCTGACCGTCGGGGTCGGCGCGCACCACGGCCTGGTCGCGGTTTTCCACCGTCAGGATGCCGTTGCCGACGCAGGCCCCCGAAAGGCCCAGCATCGTCAGGCCGCGCGAGCTGTCGTTGCAGACGGTGTCGTAATGCGTCGTCTCGCCCCGGATCACGCAGCCAAGGGCGACGAAGCCGTCATAGTCGGCCATGCGGAACGCCATGCCGATGGCCGCGGGAACTTCCAGCGCGCCGGGCACCTCGACAAGATCCACGGCGGCGCCGGCCTCGGCCGCGACGGCCCTGGCGCCGGCGATCAGGTTGTCGGCGATGTCCTTGTAATAGGGGGCGACGACGATCAGCAGCTTGACCGGCTTGTCGAAGCGCGGCAGGGGCAGGATGTGGTGGCTTTCGTTCGCGGCCATGGTTCAGGTCCCGGTGATCGGATGGGTGCCGACGATGTGCAGATCGTAGGCGTCAAGGCCAAGATAGCGGGTCATCGGGGAATCCGTGAGCAGGATCAGCTGCTTGAGCCCCATCGAGGACAAGATCTGCGCGCCAAGGCCGGTCTGCTTGATGGTGCGCGGTCCTTCGTCCTCGGTCACGATCAGCTTGGCGCGCGGGTCGCGGAAGAGGCAGACCGCGCCGCGGCCCTTTTCGGCGATGATCCGCATGGCGTGCGCCAGTTCGCCCTCGGGCGCGGGGCCTAGGGCAAGAACGTCTTCCAGAACGCTCAGCGAATGGGTGCGCACCAGCACGGGTTCGGGGGTGGTGATGTCGCCCTTGGTCAGGACGACATGTTCGGTGCCTTCGGTCTGGTCGGTGAAGATGCGCATGGTCCAGTCGCCGCCATAGGCCGACGTGACGGTCCGCCGGTCGGTTTCGCGCACCAGGTTGTCGTGACGGCGGCGATAGGCGATCAGGTCGGAGATCGTGCCGATCTTCAGCCCGTGTTTCTGGGCGAAGACGACAAGGTCGGGCAGCCGCGCCATCGTCCCGTCGTCCTTCATGATCTCGCAGATGACCCCGGCGGGCGTCAGACCCGCCAGACGGGCCACGTCGGTCGCGGCCTCGGTATGGCCGGCGCGGACAAGGACGCCGCCGTCGCGCGCGCGCAGCGGAAAGACATGGCCCGGCGTCGCCAGGTCGGCGGGGCCCTTCGTGGGGTCGATCGCGACCGCGACGGTCAGGGCGCGGTCGTGGGCCGAGATGCCCGTCTCGACCCCTTCGCGCGCCTCGATCGACACGGTAAAGGCGGTTTCGTGGCGCGAGGAATTCTTGATCGACATCAGCGCAAGACCCAGAGTGTCGATCCGCGCCTCTGTCAGGGTCAGGCAGATCAGCCCGCGCCCGTGCGTCGCCATGAAGTTGATCGCCTCGGGCGTTGCCATCTGCGCGGGGATCACCAGGTCGCCCTCGTTCTCGCGATCCTCGTGGTCGACAAGGATGAACATGCGGCCCGCGCGCGCTTCGGCAATGATTTCGTCCGTGGGGGATATGGCGGATTTCAGGTCGTCGGTCATGGGTCTGGCCCCCGTCGCAAAGCTTCGGTCTGGCGATAGCGGAAGCGGCGGGCTTTGGCCAGCCCGGACGCGACGATTAGCCGGCCCCCTGCGCCGCCCTGCGTCCGAAATAGCGGTCCCCGGGCAGGTAGCCCGCCAGCCGCGCCGCCGCCACCCAGTCGCGTTCAAGCGCGGTATCCCCGATCAGGAGAACCCCGTCGCAGGGGTGGCGCCGGGCCGCGAGGAATGCGCAAAGCTGCTGCCCGGTCCGCGACCAGCTGTCGCCCAGGCCCGGCGCGGGTATCGCCGCGGCGAATTCCGCCCCCTGTCCGGCAAGGTCGCGGATCAGCGCATCGGGCAAAAGGGGCGGCTGCGCCGCCAGAAGACGTTCGGCCCCGGCGATGTCCGCGATCCGCCGGGCGTCGCCGGGCGCCATCCTGTCGCCGTCGCGCAGGAGCCCAAGCGCGTTCGACGAAAAGAGAAACGCCACGAGGTCGCGCCCGGTGGTGGCCCGCACGCCCGCGTAGGTCTTGTAGTCAAGGCCAAGTTCGGCGGCGCGGCGCACGCGGCTGCGCACGACCTCGATCGGCAGGGTAGGCAGAAGGGCCGCGCGGGCCGCACCCCAGCAATGCCGCCGCCAGCCCGCGCCGGGTTCGAGGGAGGGGCCGCCGTTGTGGCCCGGCCCGCTCACCTTCCGGCCCAGTCCTGCAAGCGCGCGACGTAGCGCGCCAGCGTGTCGATCTCGAGGTTCACGACATCTCCGGCGCGGGCGGTTCCCCAGGTGGTCACGGCCTTGGTGTGCGGGATGATGTTGACGCCGAAGGTGGCGCCTTCGACCTCGTTCACCGTGAGCGATGTGCCGTTCAACGCGACCGAGCCCTTGGGTGCGATGAACCCCGCCAGGTGGTCGGGCGCGCGGAAGGTGAAGCGCGTCGAATCCCCCTCGGGCACCGCGGCGACGATTTCGGCCACGCCATCGACATGGCCCGACACGATGTGCCCGCCCAGTTCGTCCCCGACCTTCAGCGCGCGTTCAAGGTTGATCCGCTTGCCCACGCGCCAGCCGTTGCGGCCGATGTTGGTCTTCGACACGGTTTCCGCCGATATCTGGACGTCGAACCAGTTGCGCGGTTCGGTGCCGGTGGCGACGACCGTCAGGCAGACGCCTTCGCAGGCGATCGAGGCGCCGATGTCGATCTTTTCGACCGGGTAGGCCGTCGCGATCCGCGCCTTCAGGTCGCCTTCCTGTTCCAGCGCGATGATTTCGCCCATGTCGGTCACGATGCCGGTGAACATGCTGAGGCTCCTCCAAGTCGGGAAATGCCTATCGTGCGCGCGAGAGTGCCGCAAGTCCTGGCGGAAATTAGCCACGAATTAACCCTATTGGTCCGATATGAGGTCCTTCGTGCTACCGCGATGGTGACAGAGGCCCGAGGGACAGTCTATTGAGGCAGAACATTTGATCACACGATTTGAGGGCGCGTGGAAAACCGACGGATACTGATGTTGCAGGGGCCGCACGGACCTTTTTTCGGCCAGTTGGCCGATGCGCTTCGTTCCGCTGGCGCAACAGTGTGGCGGGTCGGCTTCAACAGGGGGGACGAATTCTTCTGGCGTCGGCGGCCGGGCTATGTGCCGTTTCTGGGGCAGATCGCCGACTGGCCCTCGGTTTGCGCCGACATGATGGCAACGATGCGCATCAGTGACCTGGTCCTTTATGGCGACACACGTCCCGTCCATGCCGATGCCGTCCGCATCGCCCGCGAAAGGGGCATCCGCATCCATGTCTTCGAGGAAGGGTATCTCAGGCCCTATTGGATCACATACGAACGCGACGGATCGAACGGGCATTCGCGCCTGATGGACCTGGGCGTCGCCGGGATGCGCGATGCACTGTCGCGCAGCCGAGTCGATGTGCCCGAGGTGCCGGCGCATTGGGGCGATCTGCGGGAGCACGTCTTCTACGGGGCGCTTTACCATTTCTTCGTGATGTCGATGAACCGGCGCTATCACAACTTCGCCCCGCACCGCGGGATCGGCGTCAGGCAGGAGTTCCGGCTGCACTTGCGCCGGCTGTTGCTGATGCCCGTGCACCGGGTCGAACGCTGGGTCAGCACGCGCCGGGTGAAGATGGGCGGCTTTCCCTACCATCTTGTCCTCCTGCAACTCGAACACGACGCGAGCTTCAGGGCGCATTCGCCCTTCGCGTCGCAGACGGAATTCATCCAGGAATGCCTTGAGGGTTTCGCGGCTGGCGCGCCGCGCCACCACCACCTGGTCTTCAAGGCGCACCCGCTGGAAGATGGCCGCGCGCCGCTTCAGGCCACGATCCGCGATGTCGCCCGGCGGCTGGGCGTGGCGGGCCGCGTCCATTTCCTGCGTGGCGGCAAGCTTGCGGCGCTTCTGGGCGCGGCGCGCACTGTCGTGACGGTGAATTCCACCGCGGCGCAACAGGCGCTGTGGCGCGGCCTGCCGCTCAAGGCCTTTGGTCAAGCCGTCTATTCCAAGCCCGAATTCGTCTCGGCGCTGCCGATCGATCGGTTCTTTGCAGCCTGCGAACGGCCCGACATGGCGGCCTATGCCGACTATCGCCGCTATCTTCTTGAAACATCGCAGGTTCCCGGCGGCTTCTATTCCTCCCGCGGGCGCCGGATCCTCTTGCGGCAGGTGGTGGACATGCTGCTTGCCGACCTTGATCCCTACGACGCGCTGGCAGCAGGTATGGCCGCGCCGCGACAGCCGTTGAGGAGTTCGGCCTAGGTACTGGTTTTTGCAGCTTGACTTCATTAGTCTGCCGAAAAATTTGCTGATTTGTTCCGGCGGACGGGGGATCCTTTGACGAAGCTGTACAGCCCTTGGGCGAAATCCGTTGTTGCGATTCTGCTGACAGTGTCTCTTGCCGGTTGCGGCCTGCCACGTTCAGGTCCAAGCAAGAACGAGCTTCTGTCCGGTTCAATAGAGAAGGCCGGATCCACTCATATCGTTCCGGTCGACACGCGCGTGGCGCGCGAGGCTTCACGTTCCCCCGCGCTTGGTTTCTCGGCTGACTTCGTCACCGCAGGGCTGGTCGGCTCGGATGTGATCCGTCCCGGCGATACGCTGGCGCTGACCATCTGGGAAAACGTCGACGATGGGCTTTTGACCAGCCAGGGCGCGAATGCGACCGGGCTTAGCGAATTGCAGGTGGATGACGAAGGCTTCATCTTCGTGCCCTACGCCGGCCGCATCCGCGCCTCGGGCAACACGCCCGAAACGCTGCGCCAGGCGATCACCGACAAGCTCAAGGATCAGACCCCGGATCCGCAGGTCCTCGTGTCGCGCGCCGCGGGCGACGGGGCGACCGTGTCGGTTCTTGGCAATACCGGCGCGCAGGGGGTGTTCCCGATCGAACGGCCGACGCGATCGCTTTCGGCGATGCTGGCGCGCGCCGGCGGTGTCGCCGTCGACCCCGAGACCGCGCAGGTCACGGTGACCCGGCACGGCCGCACCGGCAGCATCTGGCTCAAGGATCTCTACAAGAACCCGCGCATGGATATCCCGCTGCGCGGCGGTGACGTGATCCTGGTCGAAAAGGATACGCGGACCTTCACCGCGCTGGGCGCGACCGGCGCGCAGACGCGGATCGATTTCGATACGCCGGACCTGACCGCGCTTGACGCGATCGCAAAGGTGGGCGGTCTGAACACCCATCTTGCCGACCCGAAGGGCGTCTTCATCCTGCGCGAGGAACCCGAGGCGGTCGCATCGACGATCCTCGGTGAGCCAGGGCTGAAGGGGCCGCAGCGGATGGCCTATGTGCTTGACCTGACCGAGCCCGACGGAATCTTCAACGCCCGGGAATTCGTGATCCGCGATGGCGACACGATCTATGTGACCGAAGCGCCCTACGTCCAGTGGCAGAAGACACTCTCGGTGCTGACCGGCACGGCAAGCTCGGCGAACGCGATCAGCAACGCGGCCGGGGGGTGATGTCGGGCGCCGGGCCGGATCGGACCGGAGGCGCCGAAAGCCGGCCCCTGTACGTCTTCAACGGCGGATTCCTGAGCAATGCGCGCGTCCGGCGTATCCTGACACTTTCGGGCTACGCGCTCAGACTGGGGCTGCCCGGCAAGGACGACACAATCGCGGTCTGGGGCAAGAGCCCGACGGCCCCGAGGGGGGAGGCGGTGGCGGCGCGCACCGGGGCCGCGGTCCTGCGGGTCGAGGATGCGTTCCTGCGGTCGATCCGGCCCGGCCGGTCCGGAGAACCGCCAATGGGCCTGCTGATTGACCCGCATGGCATCCATTTCGACGGTTCGACCCCGTCCTTGATCGAGGAAATCATTCGCCGCGATCCACTCGACGACGGGGCGGTGCTGTCGCGCGCACGCGATGGGATCGCACGTCTGAAGCAGCTCCACCTTTCCAAATACAATGCCTTCGACCCCGGTCTTGAAGTGCCCGCGCCGGGCTATGTGCTGGTCGTGGACCAGACCCGCAACGACGCCTCGATCCGCCACGGCGGGGCGTCGGCGGGGACTTTCCGTGAAATGTTGCTGATTGCGCAGGAAGAACACCCCGGCGCGCGGATCGTCATCAAGACCCATCCGGAGGCTGCGGCGGGCCACCGGCAGGGGCATTACACCGAGGGCCACGCCCACGGTCGGATCAGCGTCCTGCGCGATCCGGTGTCGCCCTGGGAACTGCTGGAGGGTGCCATCGCGGTCTACACCGTATCGTCGCAACTGGGGTTCGAGGCGATCCTCGCCGGGCACAAGCCCCGTGTCTTCGGCCAACCCTTCTATGCGGGCTGGGGGCTGACACAGGATGAAAACCCCGTCGCGCGGCGGCAAAAGCGCCTGACCCGCGCCCAGCTTTTCGCCGCCGCGATGATCCTCGCGCCCACCTGGTACGACCCCGCCCGCGACCGCCTGACCACCTTCGAGGGCGCGGTCGACCAGCTCGAGGCGCAGGTGCGCGCCTTTCGCGACGACCGGCGCGGCCATGTCGCCGTCGGCATGCGGCTTTGGAAACGGGCGCATCTGCAGCGCGCCTTCGGGCGGGAACGGCGCCTGGTCTTTGCCGATGATGCGGGCAAGGCGGCGGCGCGGGCACATCGCGACGGGCGCGACATCCTTGTCTGGGCCGGCAAGGAAAGCGAGACGCTGCGCCAGGCCGCGGGCGCCACACCGATCCGGCGGGTCGAGGACGGGTTCCTGCGGTCGCGGGGCCTTGGCGCGGAACTGGTGCCGCCGCTGGCGCTGGTCGCGGACCGCGCGGGGATCTACTACGATCCGTCGCGCCCGAGCGATCTTGAACGGTTGATCGCCGCCGGCCCGCCCCCCGGCGGCGAGGCGCGGGCCGAACGCCTGCTGCGCCGCCTGACCGAGACCGGGCTTTCCAAGTACAACCTTGCGGCGTCGGTTCTGCCGGACCTGCCGAAGGGCCGTCGCATCCTTGTTCCCGGCCAGGTGGAAGATGACGCCTCGGTCCGGCTGGGGGCGGGGACGGAGCACACCAATCTTGCGCTTCTGGAACGGGTGCGGGCGGAAAACCCGGACGCGGTCATCCTTTACAAGCCCCACCCGGATGTCGAGGCTGGGCTGCGCCCCGGCCACCTGCCCGAGGCAGAGGTTCTGCGCCTGGCCGACAGGATCCTCACCGGGGCCGATCCCGTTCGCCTGATCGATGCGGCGGACGAGGTCTGGACCATCACCTCCGGTCTTGGCTTCGAGGCGCTGATCCGCGGCAAGGCCGTCGTGACGCTGGGGATGCCGTTCTACGCCGGCTGGGGCCTGACCGAGGATCTGTTTGCGCAGCCCGAGCGGCGCGGCAGGGCGAGCCTCGCGGCGCTGGTCCATGCCGCGCTGATCGCCTATCCGCGCTATGTCGATCCGGTTTCGGGCCTACCCTGTCCGGTCGAGGTCATCGTGGACAGGCTGGCGGCGGGGGACATGCCGTCACCGGGACCGGCAAACCGCATCTTGTCGAAACTGCAGGGCGTTCTGGCGGGGCAAAGCTGGCTTTGGCGGTCGCGGGGCGGCCGCTAGCCGCGCAGCCAGTGGGACAGGACATCGGGGCCCACCGTCCGGCTGTCCTTCAGCCGGAACCGCGGGGCCGCCGCCAGCGACGGCAGCGTCAGCGCCCCGATCGCCGGCCGGCCATCGGCGCCAAGGGCCAAGCCCGCAGCGAAATGGCGGATCTCGTCCACCAGCCCGGCCCGCAGCAGGGCGGCCGCGAAAGTGCCGCCGCCTTCACAGAAGACGCGCGTCAGCCCCTCGGCGCCAAGCGCGGCCATCAGCGCGCCAACCGACAGCGCGCCGTCCTGTTCGGGCACCTCGATCAGGCGCGCGCCAAGCCCGGTCCAGGCATCGCGGGCCTGATCCGGGGCCGAAGGGCCGTGGACAAGCCAGAGTGGCGCGGCGGCGGCGCTGGCCGCGAGCGTTCCGCCACGGGGCAGGTCGAGCGTCCGGGCGCAGACGATGCGCACGGGCTGGCGCGTCACGCCGATGTCGCGCACCGTCAGCGCCGGGTCGTCGGCCCGCGCCGTGCCGCCACCGACCATGACCGCGTCATGCGTCGCGCGCATCGCATGCACCATCCGCCGCGCCTCGGCCCCGGTGATCCAGCGGCTTTCGCCCGACCCCGTCGCGATCCGGCCGTCGAAACTGGTCGCAAGCTTCAGCGTCAGCATCGGGCGGCCGTCGCGGATGCGGGTGAGAAAACCGGTCTGCACGGCGGTCGCGGCATCGGCCAGCACGCCTGTCGTGACGGCGATCCCTGCCTGGCGGAGGATTTCGTGCCCGCCGCCCGCGACGCGCGGGTCGGGGTCGGTGATGGCGGTGACCACGCGCGCCAGGCCGGCCCCGGCCAGGGCGGCGGCGCAGGGCGGCGTGCGCCCGTGATGCGCGCAGGGTTCAAGGCTGACATAGGCCGTCGCCCCGCGCGCCCGCGCGCCGGCTTGCGCCAGCGCGACCGTTTCCGCATGGGGCCGCCCGCCGTCCTGCGTCCATCCGCGCCCGACGATGCGGCCTTCCTTCACGATCACGCAGCCAACCGCCGGGTTCGGCCAGACCCTGCCGAGCCCGCGCGCGCCAAGCGCGATCGCAAGCGCCAGATAGCGCCTGTCTTCCTCTGCGCTCACTCGTCGGCCGGTGCGGCCGGGCGCAGTTCGGAAACGAACTTGTCGAAGTCGTCGGCCGCCTGGAAGTTCTTGTAGACGCTGGCAAAACGCACATAGGCGACGGTATCGATCCGGGCCAGCGTTTCCATCACGATCTCGCCGATGGTCTTCGACGGGATGTCGGTGTCGCCAAGGCTTTCCAGCCGCCGCACGATGCCCGAGATCATCTGGTCGATGCGTTCGGGCTCGATCGGGCGTTTCTGCATCGCGATGCGAATGGAGCGTTCCAGCTTGCCACGGTCGAAGTCCTCGCGCTTGCCGGAGGACTTGATGACCACGAGGTCGCGCAACTGCACGCGTTCGTAGGTGGTGAAACGGCCGCCGCAGGCCGGGCAGAAGCGCCGCCTGCGGATCGCAACATGATCTTCCGCAGGGCGGCTATCCTTCACCTGCGTATCGACATTTCCGCAAAACGGGCAGCGCATCGCCTCTCCCTCGGGGCCAGAGTGGGGTTTTCCACAGGCACTATAGGGGCCGAGCGAATCGTTGGGTAGTGGGTAGCAAGGGCCACCAGATGTTGAAAGGTTAATATGTGGCTTCCGGGACTCAGGCGAAATGCGCCACGACCTCGCGGCGGTGGGCGCGCGCGCGGTGTTCGAAAAGGTAGACGCCCTGCCAGGTTCCCAAAAGTGGCCGCCCGGCAGCGACAGGGATCGACAGGCTGACGGGCAGAAGCGCGGCCTTGATATGGGCGGGCATGTCGTCCGGCCCTTCGTAGGTGTGGGTCAGATAGGACATCGCGGGATCGTCGGATGGCGGCACGAGCCGGTGGAAAAAGGCGGTCAGGTCGCGCCGCACCTCGGGATCGGCGTTTTCCTGGATGGCCAGCGAACAGGAGGTGTGGCGGACAAAGAGGGTCACAAGACCGTCACCCTTGCCTGCGGTGAAGTCGCACACGCGGTCGGTGAATTCGTAAAGCCCCGGGCCCTCGGTCGCGATGGTGAAACGCTGCTGCATCCGTTCGGTCCCCAGGGGTTGACGGCCAAAGCGTGACACGCCGGCCCGGCGATTGTCGAGACCGGCAGGCGTTCACGCGCCCGTGACAGGCGGCCGGGCCTGACCGTGCTAGCATTCCGCCCGCATTGACAGGGAGAGCACGCATGACACGTTTGACAGCGCGCGATTTTGCGCCCGAATTGCTGGAGCTTTACGATTTCTACGCCCACGGGATGATCACCAAGCGCGAATTCCTGGACCGCGCCGCCAAATACGCGGTGGGCGGGCTGACCGCCTCGGCGATCCTTGGCATGATGAAACCCGATTATGCGCTGGCCGAACAGGTCAGCTTCAACGACCCCGATATCCGTGGCGACTACATCACCTATGCCTCGCCCAATGGAAACGGCGAAGTGCGCGGCTACCTCGTGCGGCCCGCCGCGACCGAGGGGAAGCTGCCTTCAGTGGTCGTGGTTCACGAGAACCGCGGTCTCAATCCCTATATCGAGGATGTGGCGCGGCGCCTTGCGAAGGCGGGGTTCATGGCGCTGGCGCCCGATGGCCTGACCTCTGTCGGGGGCTATCCGGGCAATGACGACGCCGGGCGCGAACTTCAAAAGCAGGTCGATCCGGTCAAGCTGATGAACGATTTCTTCGCGGCGGTGGAAGTCATGATGGCGCACGAAGGATCCACCGGGAACGTGGGGATCGTCGGCTTTTGCTATGGCGGGGGCGTGTGCAACGCGGCGGCCGTGGCCTATCCTGAACTGAAGGCCGCCGTGCCCTTCTATGGCCGCCAGCCCGATCCGGCGGATGTGCCGAAGATCAAGGCATCGCTCTTGATTCACTACGCGGGGCTCGATGAACGGGTGAACGCGGGCTGGCCGGACTACGAGGCGGCGCTCAAGGCGGCGGGAACCGACTATCAGGCCTATATCTACGAGGGCGTGAACCACGGGTTCCACAACGATTCCACACCGCGCTATGATGCGGCGGCAGCGGAACTGGCCTGGGGCCGCACGATCGAGTTGTTCACGGCGAAGCTCGGCTAGGCAGGCGTTACCAGCCCATCGGATCGCCGTTCCAGCGGCGGAAGGTGCCGCTGTCTTGCGGACGGGCGGCGAGGATCAGGCGCGTCAGCCCGTTCGCGGCGGTGTCGGCATCCACCGTCGCCTCGGGCCCGCCCATTTCGGTCCGCACCCAGCCGGGATGGAAAAGAAGGCAGGTCAGATCTGGGAAGTCGTAGCCAAGCTTCAGCGTCATGACGTTCAGCGCCGCCTTGGAGGCGCGGTAGGCATAGTCGCCGTCGGGATCCAGCCCCTCGGTCATCGACCCCGAGGACGAGGAGATCATCGCGACGACGCGCCGCCGCCCGGCCAGAAGGTTCGGGCGGAGCGCGCGGGTCAGCAGAAGCGGGCCGAGCGCGTTGACCGCCATCACCGCGCCGAAATCGCCGGGTTCCAGCGTGTCGATGCCACCCATCGCCCCGCGGATGCCGGCGTTGTTCACTAGGATGTCGACCGGCTGGCCCGTCAGCGCCAGCGCCAGCGCCGCGATGCTGTCGGGGTTGCCCGCGTCGAGGGGCAGGGGGCGGATCGCGCCCTGGCCGGGTGCAAAGGTCGCGCTGGCCGGGTCGCGGCAAGCCGCCAGTACCGTCGCGCCCGCTGTGGCGAAGCTTTGCGCCAGCGCGCGGCCAAGCCCGCGGTTCGCCCCGGTGATCAGGACGACGGGCGGCTCAGTGCTTCTTGACATCGAAGCGCCGCTCGATCGAGGCGATGAGGCTTGCGGCGGCAAGCGTCAGGAAGACGTAAAGGATCGCCGCCGAGTTGAAGGGGGCGAAGGGCAGGAAGCTGGCCGACTGGAATTCGCGCATCCGCTGCGTCACGTCGCGCACCGACAGGATCGACAGGAGCGAGGTGTCCTTGAGGATCGCGATGAATTCGTTGCCAAGCGCGGGCAGGACGATGCGGAACGCCTGGGGCAGGACGACAAGCCGTGCGACCTTGTAGTTGTTCAAGCCCAGCGATCTTGCCGCCTCGATCTGGCCCTTGGCGACCGCGTCGATCCCCGCGCGGAAGATCTCTGCCAGATAGGCGGAATAGCCGATGGCGATGGCGATGACACCGCGCATGACGTTCGGCATGTCGATCGTTCCGCCCGAAACGTCCTTGAGCGAGCCGGCGAAAGGCAGACCGACGAACAGGATGATCACAAGCATCGGGATCCCGCGCACGGTGTCGATGAAGAACTCGGCCGAGACCGAAAGCGGGTGCCGCCCGTGCTGCCAGGCCGAGAAGGTCAGCAACGACAGAAGCAGGCCGCCGACGAGAAGAGCCACTGCGGGAAGCTGGTAGCGCGCTGGCAGGAAACTGGTTTCCCACAGCACCGGCTTGTCGGCAGGCGCCAGCTCGGCCGGAAGAAGTGCGCCGGACACCTGGTCCCCCTGTGTCAGCAGCTCCACCGCGTGATCCGTGCTGGCCGCCGAGCGCACCCCGATTTCCTGGTCGAGCGTCTCGTCGAACTGCCCGAACCGGACGGTGTCCACCAGCGCCTTGGGTGTTCCCTTGATGATCGCGACACGCTTGTCGAGCGATCCGACCAGCACATAGGAGGTGTGAGGCTGGACCCAGAAGATGACCGAAACCGCAAAGCATAGGACACAGGTGATCGACCAGTTTCGGATCGTGCGGTCGGTCGGGGTCACATGCAGAAGCCCCGCCCAGAGAAGCCCGAGGCAACAGGCCAGGATATAACCGAAGATGCCGGCGCGCAGTGTCGTGAAAAGTCCGGCCGCAAAGCCCAGATGGGCGCTCAGGATCAGGTAGGCGAAGGCCGCGCCATTCAGAAGGACCAGGCCCCGCGCCGCCCAGCGGGCGGGCGTCCGCGGGCCGCCCGCCGCCAGATGCGCGATCACCGGCAGCGCCAGGATGGCCGAAGCGGCAAGGTATTGCCAGACGTGGCGGGCGGTTGCCTCGGCGACGATCGCATGACCCTCGGGGGTGAGATCGCGAGGAGAGACGCCCTTGGCCACGAGGTTGGAGGTTTCGGCATCGACCGCATTGGCGATGATCGAGCTTGCAAGCTGGGCCACGTCGCCAAAAGCTGCGAGGGCCGCGGCCGCAACGACGTTGGCCAGAACCGCTGCCATCGCCACGATCCGCCGCCGTCCTTCCAGGACGCCGTTGCCACGGGCCAGAAAGGGATAGACCAGTCCCAGGGCCAGGATGGCCGTGACCGTGACGAAATCGACGAACAACTGCGGCGCACCGCGCTCGATCCCGACAATCGCCACGATCGACCGGCGATAATTCGGGACCATGGTGAACAGGTAGATGACGAAGGGCAGCGCCGACAGGATGACGAGGTTCGAGGGGCGGATGCGGGCGATGCTTTTCATGCACGGGCCTTGGTTACGCGGGAGCGGGTTGGCACCGGTTCCAGCGAAACCGGACGAAGAGGCGGTGACGGGGGCCGGCGCTGGCCGGCCCCCGCATCCATCGGGTCAGCTCACTCGGAGCCCCAGTACTTGGCGACCAGCGCGTCGAGCGTACCATCGGCCTGGATCGCGGCCAGGCCTTCGTTGAAGGCTGCCACCCGCTCGTCGCCCTTCTGGAAGACGAAGCCAAGCGGATCGGCCTGAAGGCCGGTGATGCCGACGATCAGTTCGCCCGCAAATTCTTTCTCGTAGGCGGCGGCAGAGGTGCCGTCGATCACAAGACCGGACACATCGCCGTTCTGGAGCGCCGACACGGCAGTCGCGAAGCTGTCGTAAAGCGCGATGTTGTCGCGGCCCACCAGTTCCTCGGCCAGCGCGGCGTTGGTGGTCGCGGTTTGAGAGGCAAGTTTCAGCCCCTTGGCCTTGAAGTCATCGACGGTCAGGCCCTCGTCCTCGACGCGCAGCATGATCGACTGGCTGACGATGATGTAGGGGTCGGTGAAGTCCATAGTCTGCTTGCGCTCGTCGGTGATCGAGACGCCGGAGGCGACAAGGTCGAAGTCGCCCTGTTGAAGCGCGCCGAAAATGCCGTCCCAGGCGGTGGTGACGAATTCGGCGGTGCAGTTGATCCGTTCGCAGACAGCGTTCACCACATCCACATCGAAGCCGACGACCTGGCCGGTTGCAGGGTCGATCGTTTCCATCGGCGGATAGGTGGTGTCGGAGCCGACCGACAGGTGGGCGCCGCCCAGATCCGCGGCCTGCGCGGCGGAAAGGCTGAGCGCGGCCATGGCGGCGGCGATGAGGGTGGTCTTCATGTCAGTCTCCTTTGTTGGATCTTTTCGTTTCACGCGGCGGCCAGACGGTCCGGCCTCCGGGCGATCAGTTTGGGCCGGAAGACCCGGACGAGGGTCTCCGGCGGTTCTCCGGCCATGCGGCGGATGAGAAACGCGCCAAGCGCGTGCCCCATCTCTTCCACCGGCTGGAAATGGGTGGTCAGGGGGGGCGAGAAGTAGCCCGACACGTTCAGGTCGTCATAGCCGATGACCGAAACGTCGGTTTCGGCGGAAAGGCCGCAGTCGCGCAGTCCCGCCAGAACGCCGAGCGTTGTCGGTTCGTTGACACAGACGAAGCCGGTCGGAGGGGCGCCGCGGGAACAAAGCGCCATGGCGCTTTCGCGGCCGAAGCGGGCGGTCAGATCCCCTTCGGCGATCAGGTCGTCGCAGGCAGGAAGGCCCGCCGCGGCGAAGGCCCCGCGAAAGCCGCCGATCCGTTCATGTGCATAGGCATAGCGGCGATCGGGATTGATCAGCGCGATGCGGCGGTGGCCGCCGTCGATCAGGCGCCGCGTCGCTTCGGCGGCGACCCAGCCCGAATCGATGTCGACATGCGCATACCCCTTCGGATCGGCCGTCCTGCCAAGCGTGACAAAGGGAAAATCCTGCGCCAGAAGGAAGGCGATGCGCGGATCGCGCTCCAGAATGCCGGAAAAGATCATGCCGTCCGCCAATCCCTGGGTCACGATCCGGTTTGCCGTGGCGTGGCCATCCTCGGCGTCGCGGACGATATGGACGGAAAGCTGGTAGGGCGATCCTTCGAGGGCGCGCGCGATCCCGGACAGGATCTCGGTGAATTCCACGCCGTTCCATTCGTTGCCCGCCGCGACCGAAACCGGCATCAGAACCGCAGCCTGCATCGTCTTGCCCGTGCGCAGCGACGCGGCGCGCGGATTGGCGGCATAGGCGACCTGCTTGGCCGCAGAGCGGATGCGGGCCTTGGTATCATGGGTGACCGCGGGGCTGTCGCGCAGCGCCTTCGATACCGTCGAGATGGAATATCCGGTCAGTTCGGAGAGCGTCTTGACCGTCGGGCGACGGGGCGCATTCTCAGACCTTGCAAACCGGACCGTCATGCGGTGTCAATCTCCCCCGGCACCCCGGCGTTCTTCGACGCGGTGGTGCGATAAAATCGTTTTTTCATGCGCTTCGCCGGGCTGTCAACGATTCATTCGGTCCGTGTTGCCCTCCTTGGCGGTAGGGGAGTGATGGCATGTGCCCGCATCGGGGAAGGAATCGCTTGCACGAAATATAAACGTTTATATCGTGCGGGTACGGTTTTCCGTCCCCATGATGGCACCGCCATCGGGCCAGAGGATCCCATGACCCAGCGTCCTGCCGCCCGGCCCACGATCAAGACGATCTGCACCCTGACGGGGCTGTCCACCGCGACGGTGTCGAAGGCGCTGCACGGGTCGCCGCAGGTGCGCCCCGAAACACGACGCCAGGTCGAGGAGGCGGCGCGGAGCCTTGGCTATGCGGTCAACCTGGACGGGGTGCGGCTGCGCACCGGCAAGACCTACCAGATCGCGGCGGTGATGCCGGCGCCCGCGCCGGGGGGGCGGGACTGGCACGGTGTCGAATACGCGCAGCTTCTGGCGGGGATCTCGCAGGCGGTGGAACACAGCCGCTACCGCGTCGCCCTGCATGCCGTGCGCGACGACGCCGAGGCGCGCGAAACCGTTGCGCGCATTGCCGGCGGCGGCCTTGCGGACGGCGTGATCCTGAGCGGCACGCGCCCCGACGACGTGCGCGTGCGCATCCTTCAGGACGCGGGCCTTCCCTTCGTCACCTATGGCACCACCGCGTCGGCACGCGCCCATCCCTTTGTCGATACCGACAACGCTGGGGTGATCCGCGTCTCGCTTGGCCGGCTGATCGCGGCGGGGCACCGGCGCATCGCCCTTGTCAATCCGCCGGCGCATCTGTCCTGGGCGATCACCCGGTCGCAGACCTGCCGCGCGGTGCTGGCGGGCGCGGGGCTGGTCTTCGACCCCGCGCTGGTTGTGGATGGCCCCCTGACGCCCGGCCTCGGCCGGGCCGCCGTCCTGGCGCTGGCCGGGATTGCCGATCCGCCGACGGCCTATGTCTGCGCGAACGAGGCGGCGGCGCTGGGCGCGCTGTCGGGATTTTCCGAGGCCGGCCTTGTCCACGGGCGCGACGCGGTGATCCATGCGACCGACGATCTGAACATCTCGGCCTATCTGACGCCGCCGATCACCAGCTTCTTCCTTCCGATCGGGCGGCCCGCCGCGGTACTGGGCGACCATATCCTGCGCGCCATCGCGGGCGAGCCGCCCGAAACGCTCCAGACCTTCCTCATGCCCGAACTGGTCGTCCGCGCCGACGATCGCCTTAGCCGCTGACCCTTCTCAGGAAAGACCCGATGTCCGCCTTCGAAACGCCCCCTCCCGCGCTTGATGCCACCGCCCTTGCCGAACTGGCCCGCCGTCACTGGGGCCTGTCCGGCACCCTCAGCCCGCTGATCTCGGAGCGCGACCAGAACGCGCGTCTGGAGACCGACGCGGGCCGCTTCGTGCTGAAGCTGTCGAACGCGGGGGAGGATCGGGGCCAACTGGCGGTGCAGGCCGCGGTTCTGCGGCACCTGGAGGCGCAGGGGCTGGCCGGGATCCCGCGGCTGATCCCGACGCTGGCGGGCGGCGACGCGGCAGAGGCGGAAACCGGGTTCGGCCCGGGCGTCCTCAGGCTCGTCACCTGGGTTGACGGTCCGCTCCTGTCGGGGGCTGCGCGCAGCATCGCGCAACTGAGCAGTCTTGGCGCCTATATGGGGCGGCTCACGCGCGCACTTCAGGGCTTCGGCCATCCGGGTGCGTTCCGGCCCGGTTTCCTCTGGTCGCTCGACAACGCGTCCGACGTCGCGGACTGGGTGGACGACATCGCCGATCCGGGGCGCCGCACCCTGGTGCGCGCGCTTTTTGCCCGCTACGGCGCCCGGATCGCGCCGCGCCTGTCCGGCCTGCGGGTTTCGGTCCTGCATCAGGACGCCAACGACAACAACGTGATCGTCGATGCGGCCGATCCCGGCAGGGTCGCCGGACTGATCGATTTCGGCGACATGGCCCATGGCCGCACGATCAACGAACTGGCGATCACGCTGGCCTATGCGCTTCTGGACGCGCCGGATCTATATGCGGCGGCGCGGGCAGTCATCGCGGGCTATGTGGCCGAGTTTCCGATCACCGTGGACGAGGCGGAGGTGCTTTTCGACCTGATGCGGATGCGGCTGGCGATGAGCGTCTGCATTTCGTCCCGCCGCGCCCGGGAAAACCCGGGCAACGACTATCTGACGATCAGCCAGGCACCGGCCTTCGCACTTCTGGAACGGTTCGACCGGATCGATCCGGAATTCATGGTGGCGCTTTGCCGCAAGGCCGCGGGCTTCGATGCGACACGCGGGGCCGGGGCGGTGCGCGACCATCTGGGACGGTTGGCGGTGTCGCCCGTCGTCCTGCCCGATCCGGCACGCGCGGCGCGGATCGCCGTTCTGACCAACGGCACCCACCCGGACATGCCGGCCTTTTCCGACCGCACCTTCGACGGCTGGCTGGCGGCGCAGCGCCCCGCCGGGTTGCCCGACGGCGTCGCCTTCTACGGCTTTGGCCCCTACGGCGAAAAGCGGTCGGTCTATGCGGCCGATCAGTTCGCGGACGCCGCCAGCCCCGAACGACGCACACATCACACCGGCATCGACATCTTCGCGCCGAAGGGCACGCCGGTTCACGCGCCGCTGCCGGGCAAGGTGCTGTCGGTGACCTACAATGCCGATCCGCTCGACTATGGTCATACGCTCATCCTTGAACACGAAACGCCGGGCGGCGTTCCGTTCTGGACGCTTTACGGCCACCTTGCCGGGACGCTTCCGGGCCTGGCGCAGCCCGGCCAGAGGGTCGCGGCGGGCGATCTGATCGCGCATTTCGGCGACTGGCACGAAAACGGCGGCTGGTCGCCGCACCTGCATTTCCAGATCATGTCCGACATGCTGTCGCAAAGCGGCAATTTCTTCGGCGTCGGCCACGAAAGCCTTTGGGATGTCTGGTCCGACATCATCCCCGACGCGAACCTGATCCTGCGGCTGGCGCCGGAAAGCTTTGCCGTCGATCCTGAACCGCCAGCGGATCTCATGGCGCGGCGGGCGCGGTCCATCGGCCCGTCGCTTTCAGTCTCCTACGACGAAAAGCTGAAGATGGTCCGGGGGCAGGGGCCCTGGCTGATCGACCACACCGGGCGGCGCTATCTGGACGCGGTCAACAACATTACCCATGTCGGACATTGCCACCCCCATGTGGTCGCGGCGATTGCGCGGCAGGCAGGCATCCTGAACACCAACACCCGGTATCTGAGCGAACTGATGCTGGACTATTCCGACCGGCTTACGGCGAAACTGCCGGGCGATCTGAAGGTGGCCTATTTCGTGAACTCGGGGACCGAGGCGAACGAACTGGCGCTCAGGATCGCGCGCACCGCGACGGGCCGGAAATCGACCGTCGTGCTCGACTGGGCCTATCACGGCAATTCGGGCGGCATGGTCGACGTGAGCCCCTACAAGTTCAAGCGCAAGGGTGGCTATCCACAGCCCGGCTTCGTCGAGATCGCGGCCTTCCCCGACCCCTACCGTGGCCCCCACAAGGGCATGTCGGCGGCGTCGGGGCAGGCCTATGCGGCGGATGTGGCGCGCTGCCTTGACGCGCTGCGGGCCAGGACCGGCAGCGGGGCCGCCGCCTTCATCGCCGAAAGCATATCGGGCGTCGGCGGGCAGGTTGTCTATCCCGACGGCTACCTCGCCGCCGCCTATAAGCTTGTCCGGGCAGAGGGCGGCATCTGCATCGCCGACGAGGTGCAATGCGGCTTCGGGCGCGTGGGGTCGGCTTTTTGGGGATTCGAGCTGCAGGGTGTCGTTCCCGACATCGTCGTGATGGGCAAGCCGATCGGCAACGGGCACCCCTTGGCGGCGGTCGTCACCACGCCCGAGCTTGCGGCGCGCTTCGCCAACGGGATGGAGTATTTCAATTCCTTCGGCGGCAACCCGGTCTCCATGGCCGTCGGCTTGGCCGTGCTTGACGTGATCGAGGGCGAGGGCCTGCAGCAAAAGGCGCTTGCGACCGGCGCGCATATGCTGGGCCGCTTCGTGCAGATGGCGGCGCGCCATCCGCTGATCGGGGATGTGCGGGGCAGGGGGCTGTTTTCCGGAATCGAGCTGGTGCGCGACCGGGCGACGCTGGACCCGGCGACGGAGGAGGCGGGCTGGATCGTCAACCACATCCGCCAGCAGGGGGTTCTGGCCTCGACCGACGGGCCGCTGGACAACGTCCTGAAGTTCAAGCCGCCGATGGTCTTCGGCCTGAACGAGGCGGACATCCTGTGCGATGCGCTTGAAACCGCCTTTGCCGAGCTTGCGGCGCGGGGGCGGGCATGAGCGGGCCTGACCTTGGCGTCTGCTACTATCCCGAACAGTGGGATGAGGCCGTCTGGGCCGATGACGCGGCGCGCATGCGTGCGCTGGGCCTGACCTGGGTCCGCATCGCCGAATTCGCCTGGGCGCGGATCGAACCCGCGCCGGGCCGGTTCGACTGGGGCTGGCTTGACCGGGCGGTCGCGACGCTGGGCGGGGCGGGGCTGAAGGTGATCCTGTGCACGCCGACCGCCGCGCCGCCGAAATGGCTGGTCGATCTTCATCCCGAAATCCTGCCGGTCGGCCCCGACGGAACGGTGCGCAAGTTCGGCGCGCGCCGGCACTACTGCTTTTCCTCCCCCCGCTACCGCGAGGAGGCCGCGCGGATCACCCGTGCCATCGCCGAACGCTACGGGCGGCACCCGCATGTCCATGCCTGGCAGACCGACAACGAATATGGAGATCACGATACGATCCATTCCTATTCGCCGGCGGCCGAAGCGGGGTTTCGCAGCTGGCTGCGGGCGCGCTACGGCACGATCGACGCGCTGAACCGGGCCTGGGGCACCAGCTTCTGGTCGATGAGCTACGGCGATTTCGACCAGATCGACCTGCCCAACAACCTGGTGGAAGAACCCTCGCCCACGCACCGGGTCGATTTCCTGCGCTATTCCTCCGATCAGGTGCGCGACTTCAACCGGGCGCAGGTCCGGATCATCCGCGCGCTCAGCCCCGGGCGGCCGGTCACGCACAATTTCATGAACCAGAATACGGACTTCGACCATTTCGACCTGGCCGAGGACCTGGATGTGGCGTCCTGGGATGTCTATCCGCTGGGCGGGCTGGTCCACGGGCGTCTGCCCCGGGCCGACAAGATGCGCTATCTGCGCGCGGGCGACCCCGACCAGACATCCTTCAACCACGATCTTTACCGCGCGGTGGGGCGGGGCCGCGTCTGGGTCATGGAACAGCAGCCGGGGCCGGTGAACTGGGCGGTGACGAACCCCGCGCCGCTCGACGGCATGGTCCGGTTCTGGACCTGGCTTGCCTTTGCCCATGGCTGCGAGATGATCAGCTATTTCCGCTGGCGGCAGGCGCCTTTCGCGCAGGAACAGTTCCACGCCGCGCTTCTTCACCCGGATTCGTCGCCCGATCAGGCGTTCGACGAAGTGGCCGAGGTGGTGGCTGAGGCATCCGCCATGCCCGTCCTGCCGCCGCGCGAAAGGGCACGGGTTGCGCTGGTGCTCGACTATCCGTCCCGCTGGGTTGCGCAGGCCCTGCCGCAGGGGCAGGGCTACAACGCCGCCCATGTCGCGCTTGACTGGTACGCCGCGGCTCGCCGCCACGGCGTCGAGGTCGACATCATCGGCCAGCACTCTGACCTTTCGGGGTACGGGCTGATCCTTGCGCCCGACCTGATGGTCGCGGATGCGGCGTTTGTCGCGCGGGTCCGGGCCGCGGGCGCGAAGATCCTGTTCGGGCCGCGGTCGGGGTCGAAGACGGTGGATGTGCAGACGCCCGAAGGTCTGGCGCCGGGTCCGCTGCGCGGGCTGATCGACCTGCGGGTGACGCGGGTGGAAAGCCTGCCTGACGACCACGCCGAGACGGTTCTTGCGGGCAACCTCGCGCTGCCCGCGCATCGCTGGCGCGAGACGGTCGAGACGGCCGCGGATGTGCTGGCCACCTTTGCGGGCGGCTATCGGGCCGGCGCCCCGGCGCTGATCGGCAATGACCGGGCGCGCTATCTTGCGGCGCTGATGCCGCCGGAAGGCTTGGCGCGGGTGGTGACGGATGCGCTTGACTGGGCGGGCGTGCCCTGGCTCGCGGACCTGGGCGATGTGCGGATCACGCGGCGCGGCGGCGTGACCTTCGGCTTCAACTACGGGCCCGAAACGGCCTCAGTGCCGGCGCCCGAAGGTGTGCGGTTCCTGATCGGGGGGCGGGCGTTGCCGCCGGCGGGCGTCGCGGCCTGGGTCAGTGCGGCAGGCTGACCCGTGTTTCCGAAAGCAGCACGTGGCTTTCGGCGTCGAAGATCAGGATGCGGCTGTCCTCGGTGACGACCGCATACCAGCCACGCCCGAAGGTAATCGCCTCGGCCGTTACCCCGTCGGGCAGGGCGACTGCCTCGGGCAGCAGGGGCGTCGTCGCCCCCGGCAGTGCCTGCAAGCGGATGACAAGCAGCGCGATCACGGTTATCAGGCCCACAATCATCGTCCCCGCAAGGACGGTCACGAGCCGCTTGAGAAATCTGAGATCGGCGGGGCTGATACCCGGCCCGGCCGCTGGAGCATCGTTCATGTCTGACCTTTCGGACCGCATCCTGAGCGTGACGATCGCGGAAAACCCGCCCGACCGCCTTGATAAGGCGCTGGCCCGCGATGTGCCAGAGGAAGCCGCCCTGTCGCGGTCGCGGCTTGCCAGGCTTCTGGCCGAGGGCGCAGTGCGGCGCGACGGCACGGTCGTCGACAACCCCAAGGCCCGCGTCGCCGAGGGCGAGGTCTATGACATCGCGCTTGGCCCCGCCGGGACGGTCGAGACGCGGGCAGAGGACATTCCGCTGAACGTGGTGTGGGAGGACGACGACCTGATCGTCATCGACAAGCCGGCGGGCATGGTCGTCCATCCCGCACCGGGGTCGCACGACGGAACGCTCGTCAACGCGCTTCTGCATCATTGCGGCGACACGCTGTCGGGGATCGGCGGCGAACGGCGGCCGGGGATCGTCCACCGTATCGACAAGGACACGACGGGGCTTCTGGTCGTGGCGAAGTCCGACCGTGCGCATCACGGCCTGGCCAGGCAGTTCGAAAAGCACAGCGTCAACCGCCGCTACCTTGCCCTGGTCCACGGCGTCCCCGACGCGAACGACCCACGCCTGCACGGCGTCAAGGGCACAAGCTTCGAACCCGGCGGCATCCTGAAGATCACCACCCAGCTTGCCCGCCACAAGACCGACCGCCAGCGCCAGGCGGTGCTGTTTCACGGCGGGCGGCACGCGGTGACGCGGGTCCGCGTGCTGCAGACCTTTGGCGAACCGCCCGCCGCCGCGCTGGTCGAATGCTGGCTGGAAACCGGCCGCACCCACCAGATCCGCGTTCACATGGCCCATGCCGGGCACGGGCTGATCGGCGACCAGACCTATGGCGGGCGCCGCAAGCTGTCGCCGCGCGCCCTGGGCGATGCCGGCGCCGAAGCCGCCGCGGCCTTTCCCCGGCAGGCGCTGCATGCCGCGACCCTTGGATTCATCCATCCGGTCACCGGCGAAGGGCTGGAATTCGAAAGCCCGCTGCCCGCCGACATGGCGGCCCTGCTGGTGACGCTGGGCGGCGTGTAACCCGCCTGACATCCGCGTGAGCGCGCTGACACAATGCTCGTATCGCGACGGGAGAATGGCCATCTGACGTTAAACGACAGGTGCAGGACGTGGCGGCACGTCTTGCGGAATGCCGGACGCGGACCTAGGTTCCGTGGTCCGATGGGACAAGTGGGGGTCTGAATGACGAGTTATGCCAACCTTCCCGCGCCAAGCCCCGAACAGGGGCTGAACCGTTACCTGCAGGAGATCCGCAAGTTTCCCCTGCTGGACCCGGAAGAGGAATACATGCTGGCGAAAAGCTGGGTGGACCGGGAGGACAGTTCCGCCGCGCACAAGCTGGTGACGTCGCACCTGCGGCTGGCCGCGAAGATCGCCATGGGCTATCGCGGCTACGGCCTTCCGCAGGCCGAGGTGATCTCGGAGGCGAACGTCGGGCTGATGCAGGCGGTCAAGCGGTTCGATCCCGAACGGGGGTTCCGCCTCGCGACCTATGCGATGTGGTGGATCCGCGCCTCGATCCAGGAATACATCCTGCGGTCATGGAGCCTTGTGAAACTTGGCACGACCTCGGCGCAGAAGAAGCTTTTCTTCAACCTGAGAAAGGCCAAGTCCAAGATCGGCGCGCTGGAAGAGGGCGATCTGAAGCCCGAGAACGTCGCGCAGATCGCGCGCGACCTGAACGTGACCGAGGACGAGGTCATCGACATGAACCGGCGCCTTGCGGGGTCGGATGCCTCGCTCAATGCGCAGGTCGGGTCCGAGGATGGCGGGAGCCAGTGGCAGGACTGGCTCGAGGACGAGGATGCCGACCAGGCCGGCGCCTATGCCGAGGCCGAGGAACTGGGCGCGCGCCGTGCACTTCTGGAACGCGCGATGGATACGCTGAACGAACGCGAACGCGACATCCTGATCGAACGGCGCCTGCGCGACGATCCGATGACGCTTGAGGATCTTTCCGGGCGCTACGATGTCAGCCGCGAACGCATCCGCCAGATCGAGGTGCGCGCCTTCGAGAAGCTCCAGGCGCGGATGAAGCAGCTTGCCCGCGAACAGGGGATGCTTGCCGCGGGCTGATACGGCACGATGACGATGAACGGCCGCCCCGCCCGGGCGGCCGTTTTCGTTCCGGCGTCCGGACCGGCGAACTGCCGCTGTCCCGGGGGCACCGGCACGAGTTTTTCTGGCGTTTCTGCCGGTGCTTCGCTAGACTTCGATCCAGACCCGGAAAACGGGCGGACGAGAGGCAGTGACGGCGGTATCCCATGACTGAGATGGTTTTCGGCTCCGTTCCCGTGCGCGCGGGTGAGCCCATTCTTCCCCGCTGGTGGCGCACCATCGACCGGTGGGCGCTTGGCGCGGTGATCGCGCTTTTCGGGCTTGGGCTGCTGCTTGGCCTTGCCGCCTCGGTTCCGCTGGCCGAAAAGAACGGGCTGGACCCGTTCTACTATGTTACCCGCCAGTCGATCTTCGGGCTCATGGCGATCGGCGCGATGACGGTCACCTCCATGCTGTCGCCAGACATGGTGCGGCGGCTTGGCGTCCTTGGCTTTCTTGCCGCCTTCGTGGCGCTTCTGTTCCTGCCGCTTCTCGGCACCGATTTCGGCAAGGGGGCTGTGCGCTGGTATTCGCTTGGTTTCGCGTCCTTCCAGCCGTCGGAATTCCTCAAGCCCGGCTATGTCGTCCTGACCGCCTGGCTGATGGCGGCCGCGCAGGAAATCAACGGGCCGCCGGGGCGGCTTTATTCCTTCGTCCTGACGCTTGTCATCGTCCTTTTCCTCGCGCTGCAGCCGGATTTCGGGCAGGCCTGCCTTGTCCTTTTCGCCTGGGGGGTCATGTATTTCGTCGGCGGCGCGCCGTTCCTACTGTTGACGGTGGTTGCCGGCATGGTCGTCGCCGGCGGGCTGACCGCCTATAACGCGTCGGAGCATTTCGCGCGCCGGATCGACGGGTTCCTGTCGTCCGAGATCGACCCGCGCACCCAGATCGGCTACGCGACCAACGCGATCCAGGAAGGCGGCATCTTCGGCGTCGGCGTGGGCGAGGGCACGGTGAAATGGTCGCTGCCCGACGCGCATACCGACTTCATCATCGCCGTCGCCGCCGAGGAATACGGGCTGATCATGGTTCTGGCGATCATCGCGCTTTATGCCTTCATCACCGTCCGCTCGCTTTTCCGCCTGATGCGCGAACGCGATCCCTTCATCCGGCTGGCGGGCACCGGCCTTGCCTGTGCCTTCGGCGTGCAGGCGATGATCAACATGGGGGTTGCCGTCCGACTTCTGCCCGCCAAGGGCATGACGCTGCCCTTCGTGAGCTATGGCGGATCGTCGGTCATCGCCAGCGGCATCGCCGTCGGCATGCTGCTGGCCTTTACCCGCACGCGGCCGCAGGGGCGCATGGGCGACATCATCGGCCGGCGGGGGCGCTGATGGCACGGCTCTTGCTGATCGCGGCGGGCGGGACCGGCGGCCACATGTTCCCCGCGCAGGCGCTGGCCGAGGCGATGCTGGACAGGGGCTGGCGGGTGAAGCTTTCGACCGACGAAAGGGGCGCGCGCTATGTCGGCGGCTTCCCCAAGGCGGTGGAAATCGAGACCGTCCCCTCCGCCACCTTTGCGCGCGGCGGGCCGCTGGCGAAGGTCGCGGCGCCCTTCCGCATTGCGCGCGGCGTCCTGTCGGCACTTTGGGCGCTGCGCCGCGACCGGCCTGCCGCCGTCGTCGGCTTCGGCGGTTATCCGACCATCCCGGCGCTTTCGGCGGCGACGATCCTGCGGCTGCCCCGGATGATCCACGAACAGAACGGCGTCCTGGGGCGCGTGAACCGCGTCTTCGCCCGGCATGTGCAGCAAATCGCCTGCGGCACCTGGCCGACGGCGGTTCCCGAAGGCGTCCGCGCCGAGCATACCGGCAATCCGGTCCGCGCCTCGGTTCTTGAACGCGCCGGGGCGCCTTACATCCCGCCGGGGGACTACCCGCTGAGCCTTCTGGTCATCGGCGGCAGCCAGGGCGCGCGGATCCTGTCGGATGTCGTGCCCGCGGCCCTTGCCGCGCTGCCCGAACCCCTGCGCGATCACCTGCGCGTTGCCCATCAGGCAAGGCCCGAGGATATCTCCCGCGTTGCCGCCGCCTACGGCGCGGCGGGGATCAAGGCCGAGGTCGAACCCTTCTTCACCGACGTTCCGCGCCGCTTGTCGGAGGCGCAGCTGGTCATTTCGCGGGCGGGCGCGTCCTCGGTCGCCGACATCTCGGTCATCGGACGACCCTCGGTCCTGGTTCCCTTCGCGGCCGCCGCCGGCGATCATCAGACTGCCAATGCGCACGGTCTGGCGGCAGCCGACGCGGCGGTGCTGATCCCCGAATCCCGGCTTGACGCGGCCACGCTTTGCGGCCATGTCGCCGCGATCCTCGAAAACCCCGGCGCCGCGGTGAAGATGGCCCACGCGGCCCTGAACTACGGCATCCCGGACGCGACCGGGCGCCTCGTCGCCATGGTCGAGTCCCTGGCAACGAAAGAGAAAGCATGAACGCGGCAGCGACCAAACTTCCCGGCGAACTTGGCCCGATCCACTTCATCGGCATCGGCGGCATCGGCATGTCGGGGATCGCCGAGGTTCTGATGACGCTGGGCTACCGGGTGCAGGGATCGGACGCGAAGGCCTCGAAGATCACCGACCGGCTGGTCGCGCTGGGCGCCGACTTCCACGAAGGGCAGCGGGCCGAGAACATCGGCGACGCGGCGGTGATCGTGATTTCCTCCGCCATCAAGAAGGGCAACCCCGAGCTTGAGGAGGCGCGCAGGCGCGGCCTGCCGGTGGTCCGGCGGGCAGAGATGCTGGCCGAACTCATGCGGCTGAAGTCGAACGTCGCCGTCGCCGGCACCCACGGCAAGACCACGACGACGACGATGATCGCGACGCTGCTGGACAAGGGCGGCTTCGATCCGACCGTGATCAACGGCGGCATCATCCACGCCTACGGGTCGAACGCCCGGGCGGGCGCGGGCGAATGGATGGTGGTGGAGGCCGACGAAAGCGACGGCAGCTTCAACCGGCTGCCCGCGACCATCGCCATCGTCACCAACATCGATCCCGAACACATGGAACACTGGGGCACGATCGAGAACCTTCGCAAGGGGTTCTACGACTTCGTGTCGAACATCCCCTTCTACGGGCTTGCCGTCTGCTGCACCGACCACCCCGAGGTGCAGGCGCTGGTCGGCCGCGTCACCGACCGCCGCATCGTCACCTTCGGCTTCAACGCGCAGGCGGATGTGCGCGCGGTGGACCTGACCTACGAAGACGGCAGGGCGCATTTCGACGTTGCGCTCAACGGCGAGGGCGAGGGGGCGAAGATCGAGGGCTGCATGCTGCCGATGCCCGGCGATCACAACGTGTCGAACGCGCTGGCCGCGATCGCGGTCGCGCGCCACCTTGGCATGAAGAAGGAAGAGATCCGCGCCGCGCTGGCCGCATTCGGTGGCGTCAACCGCCGCTTTACCAAGGTGGGCGAGGTCGGCGGCGTCACCATCATCGACGACTACGGCCATCACCCGGTCGAGATCGCGGCGGTCCTCAAGGCCGCGCGGCAGGCGACGAAGGGCCGGGTGATCGCCGTCCACCAGCCCCATCGCTACTCGCGGCTTTCGAACCTTTTCGAGGATTTCTGCACCTGCTTCAACGAGGCCGACGTCGTCGCCATCGCCGAGGTCTACGCCGCGGGCGAGGATCCGATCCCCGGTGCGTCGCGCGACGACCTGGTCGCCGGGCTGATCGCCCACGGCCACCGCCACGCCCGCGCGATCATGGACGAGGGCGACCTGGAACGGCTGGTGCGCGAACAGGCCGGGCCGGGCGACATGGTCGTCTGCCTTGGCGCCGGCACCATCAGCACCTGGGCCAACGCGCTGCCGGACCGGCTGAAGGGCTGAGGGGGCCGAAGGGGCGGCAGCCCCGGCCCTTGCCTGCGCGGGCCTGGCTGGCTAACCATCACGCATGACCTTGTCCGATCGCCAGTCCCGGCGGGTGGCCCGCAGATGACCGAAGTGCTGAAACGCCGCCTCGGGCTGGGGCTGCTGACGGCCTATGGCGTGGGCGTCATGGTCGGCGCCGGGATCTATGTGCTTGTCGGCGCCGTGGTCGGGCAGGCGGGGCTTTGGGCGCCGCTGGCCTTCCTTCTGGCCGGGCTGGTCGCGCTGCCCTCCGCGCTGGTCTATGCAGAACTGGCGACGCGCATGCCCGAAGCAGCGGGGGAGGTCGCGTTCATCGAACGGGGCTTCGCCTCAACGGCGCTCGGGCTTGTCGCGGGGCTGGCGATCGTGCTCGCGGGCACGATTTCGGGCGCCGCCGTCCTGCGCGGCGGTGCGGGGTATCTTGGCGCGCTGGTCCCGGTTCCCGAACCCTGGCTGATCGTGGCGCTTGGGCTGGTCCTTGTGACCGTCGCGGCGGTCGGGGTTCTGGAAAGCATGGTCTTCGCCGCGGTCCTGACCGTCATCGAGGTGGGCGGGCTCCTGGCGGTTTGCGCCGTCGGCCTTGCCGCCGGACCTGCCGCGGACTGGACCGCGCCCGCCGCCCCCGACTGGCCCGGCGTTGCCGCCGCGATTTCCCTTTGCTTCTTCGCCTTCATCGGCTTCGACAACATCGAGAACATGGCCGAGGAGGTGCGCGACCCGACGCGGACGCTGCCGCGCGCGATCCTCCTGGCGCTGGCGGTCACCGCGGTGCTTTACGGGCTTGTCTCGCTCGCGGCGGTGCGTGCGGTTCCGCATGCGGCGCTGGCGGCCAGCGAACGACCGCTTGCGCTTCTTTGGGAAACGGCGACGGGGCGCAGCGCCGCCTTCCTTTCCGCCATCGCGGTCTTCGCGGCGGTCAACGGCGTTCTTGCGCAGATCGTGATGGCGGCGCGCGTCCTTTTCGGCCTGGGCCGGCGCGCCGGCTGGCTGGGCGCCTTTCACCATGCCCATCCACGCTTCGGGACGCCGGTGCTGGCGACGCTTCTGGTGGGCACGGCGCTGATCGGCGCGGCGCTTGCGCTTCCGGTCGCCGCGCTGGCCGAGGCGACCGCCGTCGTGCTGCTGGCGGTCTTCGTCCTCGTGAACATCGCGGCGATCCGGATCAAGCGGCGCGCACCTGCCGCGCCCTTCCGCGTTCCGGGCTTCGTTCCCTGGGCGGGCCTTGTCGCCGCCGCCCTCGCCCTTGTCGCGGCGGGAGGTGCCTTCGGTTGATCCTTCTGGCGCTTGTCTGTCTTTGGGCCCTGGCCGCGACCGTCACCGCGTTCCTGCCGATGCGCTGGCAGATGGCGCCGGGGCTCCTGCTCATGGCCGCGGCGCCGGTGCTGATCGTTGCGCTCGGGGTCGTCTACGGGGGCTGGGCCGCCGCCGCGGCGACGGCGGGCTTCGTGTCGATGTTCCGGCGGCCGCTGGGCTATCTGGCGCTGAAGCTGGCGCGATGGTTCGGGCAGAGGCGGGGGCGCTGATGCAGACGCTTGGCGCCGCGGCCCTTTGGTATCTGGTCGCGACGGTCATCGCGATGATGCCCTCGCGCGATCATCACTGGCGTGCGGCGAAGGCGCTGATCGTGACAGGACTGCCGATTCTTGCGGCCGTGTTCTGGCAGAACGGGCCCTGGGTCGGGCTTCTTGTCCTGGCGGGGGGAATGTCGGTCCTGCGCTGGCCCCTTGTATTCCTGGTCAGATGGCTGCGCGGGCAATCCGGAGGCTAGTCGTTGCACTGTTTTCGGGATTTCGAGCATCAGCGACGGTGAAAACAAGCCACTTGCAATCATTAAGATTGACACGATCCCGTGATCAACGCAGCTTCGGCGTGAATGTGCCTATTTAGTGGGGATGGCGATATGCGTGGGAAGGTGTGCGGAGCGGTCTTGGCTCTGTCGTTGATGAGCGGCCCGGTTCTGGCGGGCGGCATGGCCGAGCCGATCATGGAGCAGGAGCCGGTGATCGAGGCGGCAGCCGCATCGAACGC
>ERZ795053.1408-NODE-1408-length-30496-cov-9.283532_pt1 | contig 30496 bp, 25 predicted proteins | sample MGYA00375137_ERZ795053 | MGnify/ENA primary metagenome ERZ795053 (study PRJEB30182, sample SAMN05720284) | activated sludge metagenome | isolation source: Anaerobic digester | place: Hong Kong | collected 2014-12-17 ...
GATTCGATTTGCGGCATTCCCGATAGCGTGTATACTGGAGCGGATGGCAACAATCGGTCGGGCCGGCGCGCCCGGCGCCTACGACTGCGTCGTCGTCGGGGCCGGCCTCGGAGGCCTCTGCGCGGCGTTCGAGCTATCGCGCGCCGGAGCCAAGACGCTACTCCTCGAACGGCACAACCTGCCAGGCGGCTTCGCCACGAGCTTCGCGCGCGGGCGCTTCGAGTTCGAGCCGTCGCTGCACGAGCTGCCCGACATGCGCTCCATCTCCGAGGCGACCGGCGTGGTGCGCTACCTGCTCGACGACGCCGGCCTCGACCTAGGCTTCGCTAGCGTGCCCGAGGCCTACCGGCTCATCCTGACCGACGACGGCGTCGACGTGCGCATGCCCTTCGGGATAGAGGCCTGTATAGCCGAGGTCGAGCGCGCCGTGCCGGGCAGCCGCCCGTCCGTCACCGCGTACTTCGAGCTGTGCCGCGAGGTGCAGGACGGCTTCGGCTACCTGAACGCGCGCGCCCGCTCGCCGAACCTGGTCAGGCTGCTGCGCGACCACGGCGACTTCGTGCGCACGGCCTCCGCGACGGCGGCCGAGGTGGCCAAGGCGGTCGGCGTGCCGAAGCGCGCCCACGATATACTGTTCGCGTACTGGTGCTACCTCGGCGTGCCGGCCGATACCCTTTCCTTCCCTATCTGGGCCTCGCTGCTGCACTCGTACCTGTCGTCGGGCGCGGTCATACCGACGATGCGCTCGCACGAGATAGCCGTCGCGTTCGACGCCGCCATACGCCGCCACGGCGGCGAAGTCCGCTACAACGCCCGGGTGGACCGCGTCCTGGTCGACGACGGCGCCGCATGGGGCGTGACGACGGCCTCGGGCGAGACGATACGGGCCGCCGAGGTGGTCTGCAACGCCTCGCCGACGGCCGTCTTCGAGTCGCTCGTCTACCCGGCCTCCGAGCGGCCCCAGGCGGCGCTGCGCGCCGTGAACGCCAGGAAGCACGGCTTCTCGGTCGTCGTCGTCTACCTGGGCCTGGACGCCGACCGGGAGACGCTCGGCCTGACCGACTATAGCTACTTCATCGCGCCGCACATGGACACGCGGCTACTGTACGACTCGCTGTACGACCTGGACTCGGACCAGGTGATGCAGGCGTCGATCTGCCTGAACTCGGCCATCCCCGACTGCTCGCCGCCGGGCACCGCGATCGTCTCGATCACCGCCGGCATCAGGCCCGAGGCCTGGTCCTGCGTCGAGGCCGACGACTACTTCAGGGTCAAGTCGCTACTGGCGGACAAGCTGATCGGCCAGTTCGAGGCGGCCACCGGCGCGCGCCTGCGCGGCCATATCGAGGAGCTGGAGGTCGCGACGCCGGTCACCTTCGCGCGCTACACCGGCGCCTGGGACGGCGTCGTGTACGGCTACGAGCCGGCGCCCTGGGACTCGATCCTGCCGCGAGCCGTGTCGCTCGACCGCGAGCGCTGCCTGGCCGGGCTGGACTTCTGCGGCGGATTCTCGTACCGCTGCCACGGCTACGGCAGCTCGATACTCTCGGGCAAGGCCGCCGCCGAGCGGACCCTGGCCAGGCTCGGCCGAGGGGGCGGACGATGAGCGTGACGATACGCGGCCCGCTCCGCGACGCCCTGGCCTTCGTCGCGCCGTTCCGCGAGCGCTCGAGGCGCTTCCGCGAGGCGCCGGGCGAGCCAAAGGCGCCGGGCCACGTCGCCGAGCTGGCCGAGGCCCTGCATCCGGCCGGTCTCGAGCTGCGGATCCTATCAGTACGAGACGATAGCCCGACGACGAGGACCTATCGCCTGGCGCCGTCGGACGGCTCGGCGAGGCTGCCGCCGTTCAGGGCCGGCCAGTACCTGAGCGTCTTCGTCGAGACCGGCGGGGCGCGGGCCTCGCGGCCCTACTCGATATCCTCGACCCCGGACGAGTCGGCCGGCGGCGGCTACTACGAGCTGACCGTCAAGGACGCGCCCGGCGGTTTCTGCGCGCCGATCATCCGCGAGACCTGGGAGCCTGGCTCGACCGTCCGCTGCTCCGGGCCTTCCGGCGTCTTCTACCGCGAGCCGCTCCGCGACGGCGATAGCCTCGTCTGCCTGGCCGGCGGCTGCGGCGTCACGCCGTTCAGGTCCATCGTCGGCGACGCGCTCGCCCGCGGCAAGGCCCGGATAGCGCTGATCCACGGCGCGGCCGAGCCCGCGGAGCTACTGTTCTCCGACTATTTCGGCGAGCTGGCCGAGCGCTATCCGGACCGCTTCTCGTACCTGCCGGTCGTCGAGCGGGACGGACCGGCCGGCGCCTGGACCGGGGAGCGCGGCTATATCACGGCCGCCCTGATCGAGCGCGCGGCGCACCGGGCGGGCGACGCCGCGTTCTTCGTCAGCGGCCCGGACGCGATGCGGCGCTTCGCGCTCGGCGAGCTGGCCCGCCTGGAGCCGACGCCCCGCCGTATCCGGCTCGAGGCCGCCCCGGCGCGCTTCAGCCCCGAGGCCTGGCCCGGCTACCCGCCGGAAGCCGCCTCGCGGACCTTTACGCTCGAGGCGCGCATCGGCCCAGAGACGGTCTCGATCCCGGCCGCCGCGGACGAGCCCCTGCTCGTCGCGATGGAGCGCGCCGGGCTGCGCCCGCCGTCGCTGTGCCGGGCGGGCGAGTGCGGCTGGTGCCGCTCGCGCCTCGTCGACGGCCGCTGCTACTCGCCGCCGGGCCCCGGCGCCCGGGCCGCCGACGAGCGCTACGGTTTCTTGCACCCGTGCAAGGCCTTCCCGTTGTCCAACTGTAGTATAGAGGTTCCCGAGGATCCCGACCGATAGCCAGGAGGCGAGCGATGGTACTGATAGCCGATTCGGCGGTGCAGCTGAGCCCGGAGACCCTCGACGAGCTGGGCGTCAGCGTCGTCGAGTACCCGATGTTCCTGAACGGCGAGCCCTACCCGGTCTCCATCCGCATGAGCCGCGCCGAGAAGGACGAGCTCAGGCGGCTGCTCAAGGACAAGGACAACAAGGTGACCACCTCGGGCCTCAGGGAAGAGGACCTCGTCGCCCTGTACGAGCGGCATAAGGGCGAGCGCATCCTGTCGCTCCATCAGTCGAGCCGAGCCTCGTCGGCCACCGCGGCCGTCGTCAGGAAGATAGTCTCCGAGCGCAAGGACCTCGACGTCACCTACCTCGACTCGTGGCACCTGACCGGCGCGTACAGCGCGCTCGTGCAGGACACGGCGCTCGCGATACGCGAGGGCCTGTCGTACGAGGAGGTGATCGCCCGCTTCGAGAGCGCCCGAGCCGCGACGAGGCACCTCGGCGTCGTCTACGACCTGTTCTACCTGCACCGAACCGGCAGGATAGGCCTGGCCAAGGCGGTATTCGGCTCCGCGATGAAGATCATCGCCATCCTGAGCTCCTCCGAGGAGCCCGGCGTGCTCAAGTCGATCGGCAAGGTCAAGAACCACGTCCAGGCCAACCAGCGCTTCGCCTCGATCATCCGGGAGGACATGGAGGCGCGCGGCGCCAAGCGCCTATCGGCGGTCATCAGCGTCATAGGCCCGCACGAGGAGGAGGCCGAGCACCTGAAGCGCGCCGTCGAGGGCCTCGGCTACGAGGCCGCGATCACCCTGTCGTACACCAACCATAGCAACATGGCCCACGCGGGCCCGGACTTCTATGACATCGGATACATCGCTCATATCGATTGAGGCCCTCGACGCCGAGGACCTGCGCGGGGCCTTCGTCAAGGCGGGCGAGTACCTCAGCCTGAACCAGGCGGTGCTCGACAACCTGAACGTGTTCCCGGTGCCCGACGGCGACACGGGCGCCAACATGGTCGCCACGCTGCAGGCGGGCCTGCGCGCCCTCGGCGACCGGCCGGCGTCGAGCCTCCGCGAGCTGTCCGAGTCGATGCGGCGCGAGCTGCTGCGCAACAGCCGGGGCAACTCCGGCTTCATCGTCGCCTGGTTCTTCTCCGGTTTCCTGGCCGCGGTCGAGCGCCACGAGCGCCTGACCCGGGCGGAGCTGCTCGAGGGCTTCGAGAACGGCGCCTACCAGGTCAACTCGTCGCTGTTCACCCCGGTCGAGGGGACGATGATCACCATCATCGCGGCGATGACCCGCGCGCTGCACGAGTGCCCGGTCCTCGACATAGGCGGCTGCCTGCGCCACGCGCTGGCGGCCGCCAGGGAGTCGCTGTTCCTGACGCCGACCATGCTGCCGCTGCTCGCCAAGGCCGGCGTGGTCGACGCCGGCGCCCTCGGCTTCATCTTCATCGTCGAGGGCATGCTCCGCGGCCTGACCAACGCCTCGGTGACCGCCGAGCCGGAGGACGGATACCGCTTCAAGCCGGACCCGGCCGCCCTCGTCAACTGGAAGCCCCAGCCCGAGTACCGCTACTGCACCGAGGTCTACGTCGAGGACCCGCGCGGCTGCGACGGCGGCTCGCTCCGCGACTTCCTCGGCAGCCGCGGCAATAGCATAGCGCTCGTGGTCGACCCGCGCTTCATCAAGCTGCACATCCACACCGACGACCCGGACGACGTCATAGGCTACCTGGGCGCTATCGGGCGCATCGGCTCGTCCAAGGTCGAGGACATGCGCGAGCAGGCGGCGGCCGTCGTCGCGGCCCACCTCGACGGCTCGGCCTGCGCCGTGCTCGCCTGCGTGCCGGGCCCGGGCTTCGCCGAGCTGTTCGCCGGGCTCGGCGTCGCGCGCTGCCTCGAGTACGGCAAGGAGCTGCCGAGCGCCGGCGCCATCCTGGACGCGCTGACCGAGATCGACGCGCCCGCCGTCATCATCCTGCCGAACAACGCCAACATCGCGCCGGCGGCGACCCTGGCCAGGGACCTATGCGGACGGGACGTGGTCGTCGTCCCGACGAGGCACGTCGTCGAGGGCGTGGCGGCGGCCTACGGATACTCGGAGAACGACGGCCTCGGCGACAACGCCCGGAACATGGGCGACTGCGTCAGCCTGGCCGCGTGCCTGTGCCTGTACCGCAGCGCCTCCGACTCCACCTTCGGCGACCTGGCCATACCGGAGGGCGCGTACTTCGTCATGAGCGGCGACGAGGTGGCGGCCATGGGCGACGACCCGGTCGGCGCGGCCCTCGAGGCCCTCGGGGCGGCCGGCCTGGCCGGCAAGAGCAACGTCTCGGCCTACCTGGGGCGGGACTTCGACGAGGGCCTGCTCGACGGCCTCCGGGCGGGCGTCGCCGCGATCAACCCGGACGCCGAATTCGAGTCGCTGTACGGCGGCCAGGGCCGCGAGCTCCTGATCATATCGCTCGAGTAAGGATGGACGCCATGCGCTACCTCGCCGCGACGCTCGCAGTCGCCGTCAGCTACCTATCGGGCTCGGTACTCTACGCCGTCGTCGTGACGAGGCTGGTGACCGGCAAGGACATACGGAAGCAGGGCAACCTGAACCCCGGCACCTCGAACGTCGCGCGCACGGTCGGCAAGGGCTGGGGCGTCCTCGTCTGCGCGCTGGACAGCCTCAAGGCCGTCGTCCCGATGCTCGCGGCGAGGCTCTGGCTGTTCAAGGGCGACGACGGGGCCAGCCTCGCGTTCGTGTACGCGGTCGGCATGGCCGCGGTCATAGGCCACTGCAGGCCGCTCTTCTACGGCTTCAAGGGCGGCGGCGGCATAGGCACGATGCTCGGCGTCTCGCTGTTCATGATACCGGTAGAGTTCGCGTCCTCGCTGCTGGCCGGCGGCGTCGTCGCGATCACGGCCTTCAGGCATACCGAGCACAAGTACGCCCAGTGGACGCCCATCATGTTCGTCATCCTGACGCCCTTCGTCACCCTGGCGACGACCCTGCTCGTCGACGTGCCGCTGTTCGCGCATATATCGATAGGCGGACACCCCTGGCCGGTCGTAGCCTGCGCCTTGCGATGTCGCTCATGCTGCTGTGGTTCAACGGCTCGTTCATGCGGCATCGCGCCGCGGAGTACCAGGGCCTCAAGGGCGAGTGAACGGCGACGGGCCGACGCTCGGCCCCGTCGCCCGCCTAATCGAGCGCGATCGCCCGCTTCTCCGGGTCCGGGCTCGGCCTGTAGATGATTGCCACGTGCCCGATCACGCGGACGAGTTCGGCCCCGGCCTTCTCGGCCAGCTCCCCGGCCAGCTCCTTGCGCTCGCCCTTGAAGTCGACGAAGCGCAGCTTGACCAGCTCGTGGTCGGTCAGGGCCCGGTCGAGCGCCTCGTGGACGCCGTCGACCAGGCCGGCCTTGCCGAGGAATACGATGGGGTTCAGGTCGTTCGCGAGCGATGACAGCCTGGCCCGCTGTTTCGATGTCAGCATGAGTTGTTCCTTTACAGCTTCTGCAGGAGGCCTATGACGAGGCCGAAGGCCATACCGAGCAGCACCCTGGCCCCGACGAGGGCCACCGCGCCGGTTATAAGGCCCTGCATATAGTTGACGATCCTGTCTTTATAGACGAAGCGCTTTATCCTGAACAGGACGGGGTTGATCATCGCGTCGATTGCCCGCCACAACGGGTTGAGGCTGTTCCACCTGGCGGCGTAGGCGACGATGCGCGCTATGACGAGCACGGCGAAGAAGCCGAGCAGGAAGCCGAACGGCGACCAGGCGACCTCGACGACCAGGGCCAGCGCCACGCCGAGGCTCAGCCCGCCGTACGACGCGACGGTGAACAGCCTCGACAGGCCCGAGAGCGCGGCGAGCGCGGCTATCGGCGAGAAATCGACGCCGCCGGACCGGAGTACCGGGAAGCGCCTCCACCAGGACAGGTAGGGCTCGGTGGCGCGCTCCACGAGCTCGGCCGGCTTGCCTAGCCGGGCGCTCGGCAGCCATGACATGAACACGCGGACGACGCATAGCAGCATGTAGATCGACGTGGCCGCGGACAGCAGCCCTAGGACGGTTCTCAGCACGATGACTCCATTCGTTCTATAGTCTCAGTCGCCCCGCTCCAGCCGCTGCAGCTCGAGCATGCGCTGGCGGAGGTCCAGGGCCTCCTGCGCGGTGTCGCGGTTCTCCCTGGCCGGGTCGAAGTTCGGGTTGAGCCTGAGCGACTCGTCCCAGTACGAGATGGCCAGCTGCAGGTCTCCGGCCGCGTACGCGTCCAGGCCCTGCAGGTACAGCTCCTCGGCCCGGGCCGCCTTGGCCGCCCGTCCCATGTCGCCCATATCGAAGCGCGCCTCGATGCTCATGCGGTTGAGCGGCGAGAACTGCGTGGTCAGGTCGAGGGTATAGTTGACCTCGAGGGTCAGCGGCGAGAAGTCTATAGCCGCGCCGACGCTGATCCTCGGGTTATCGCCCTTGATCAGGAAGCCGGCCTGCAGGTCCCAGAAATCGGTCACGGCCATCCGGTAGCCGACGCCCCAGTAGAACGACTCGCTCAGGGACGGGTCGACCAGGTTGATGGGCTTGCTGATGTCGGCCGACACGAGGATGGGCTTCAGGAACTTATACGAGAGGCCGGCGGTAGCCACGGTCGGCAAGGGCTCGCCCTGCACCGCGGGGCCGACGTTCTTGAGCGCCAGACCGACGGCGAAATTCTTCTCGCGAGAGTTATACAGCTTGAGCAGGTTGAACCTGGTCAGCGCGCCTATGTCCGCCATCACGGCCAGCGCCGACTGGGACAGCCCGGAGACGAAGCCGCCCTCGTCGTCGCTGTAGCTCGGCATGGACCTGAACGCCAGCTTGGCGCTGGCGCCGAGCGAGACGCCGTAGAAATAGTAGCCGGGGAACAAGTGGAGCGACGCGTTGAAGGTGCCGAGGGCCTCGGAGTAATAGCCGGTGGCGAGCCGCTCGCCGAAGTCGGAGTACTCGGTGAACGGCAGGTACAGCCACTTGCCGCCGAGCGACAGGCCGAGCGAGCCGAGGCGCATCGTGTAGGCGACCGCCTCGAGCCGCGTATCCGCTATCCAGTTGTTGTGGTAGAACGCGAACTGCGTACGGTCCTGCAGCGCGCTGCCCGCCGGGTTCAGCTCGAGGAAGGACGCGTCGTCGGCCACCGCTACGAAGGCCATGCCCATGCTCTCGGCGCTGCCGCCTACCGGCACCAGCGTCGACAGGAAGGTGGTCATGCCCTCGTTCGGGTCCTCGCCGCCGAGGGAGAACATGCTGTAGATGAATTCGTAGGCGTCGGCGTACAGGTCCTGGGCCTCGGCCCGGGCGCGCGGGAGTAATGCTAGCAGTAGCGCGAGGCCGACTATCCTCTTCATGCTACAATGGAATATACAGTACGATAGCGATAATTTCTATCCGTATAAACGATAGTAACGCTCAGCTTAGCCGGGCGCGCGCCGACAATGATACTGAGGAGCCGGGCCTTGGAGCGTCCGGCCAGCTCGCTGGAGGAGCCTTTAGGCGCCTATATATGAAAATGAGCCGCCCGTTGGCGCTGGTCATGCTTATCATCCTCTGCTGCGCCTCGACCGCCTGGGCAATGGGCGGCCGCGAGGATCCGTTGGCCTACGCGGATACCCTGATCGCGCAGCAGAAGTACGACGAGGCCATCCTCTATATCACCGATTTCATGAAACGCTATCCCGACCGCTTCGACGAGGCGCAGAAGAAGCTCAGGCAGATCACCAAGATCAGGGCAGCCTACAATAAGTCGGCCGAGACGCTGATAGACGTGATGACCAACGACCCGACCAACCAGGAGAAGAAGCTCGCGATGATCCGCGAGCTCGAGGGCTACGAACGGGCGCCGAACCCGGCGGTCCAGGAATTCGTGGCCAAGACGAAGGACCTGGCGCTATTCACCTATAACCGCGCGAAATTCGAGGAATACATGGCCCAGGGCCGATCGCTGATCGACTCGGGGCGGTACGTCGAGGCCGCCAGGGCCTACGAGGCCGGCTTCACCCTGTACCGGCAGGAATTCACGGAGGCGGGCCTGGACCCGGGCTTCGTCGACGGCGCGTTCGAGAGGGTAGCGTCGGTATCCGGCGCGATAATCACCTTCGAGGAGCAGGGCGAGGCGATGAGGGCGGCCTTCGAGGAGCTCGCCGCCGCGTACTCGGGCGGCGAGGCCGCGGCGATAGACGCGGCATGGCCGCCGGCCCAGTCGTCCGCGGCCTCCATGGCCGCGACCCGACGCTTCGTCGTCGACCAGGGCCGAGCGCTCGAGCGCTCGTTCGCCGAGCTGTCGTCCAAGGACGAGACGGTCACCGACAACTCCTTCCTACCGTTCGCGTTCCGCCTCGTGCTCGGCCGCCAGTCCGAGGGCCGGCTCGAGGGCGTCGCCGGCGCCATCGACGCCCGCTGGGCCGCCGCGCTCGGCTCGGCCCAGACCGCCCTCGAGGAGCGCCTCGAGTCCGAGGCCGGCGAGGCCCTCGCCGCCTACGACGCCGGGTCGTGGGACGCGGCGGGAGGCCTGTTCTCCGGCGCGGCGGCGCTCGCGGACCGGGGCCTGGCGCTCCTGTCGCTCTGGGCCCACTACGCGCCGAGCGACCTGGCCGAGCGCTCGACGACGCTCGGGCAGGCGGTGCTCGAGCTCAAGGGCGAGGACTACCTGCGCCTGCGCCACCTCGCGGCGAGCGCCAGGACCTACGCCGCGCTCGCGGCCGTCAGGCGGGCGGCCGACGCGGACGAGCGCGCGCTCGCCGCCGTCGAGCCGGATACGGCTAATCCCGCCGCTACGCTCGACGCCTACGAGTCCAGCCGCCTCGCGTTCGTCCGGGCGCAGCGGGAGATCGACGCGCTCAGGCTCGAGTCGGGCGAGTCGGCCACCAGGATGGCCGAGTGGACCCGCGCCGGCTACGGCTCCGACAAGTCCCAGGCCGCCCAGGGCGAGCTGGACGGCCGCATAGCGAACGCGCTCGGGCTGTCGAGGACGCTCGAGACCGGAGCGGTGGCCGCGGCGGCCTCCTTCAGGTACGGCCTCCTGTCCGCCGCCGCCGAACGGGCGGTCGCGGCGATAGAATCGGCGCGGACCTCGCTCGACGGCGTGCCGTCGGACGACCCGCAGCTGCCCGACGCCGTGTTCCGCTATCCGGGCAAGGCGCTGTCGTCGCTGGCGTCCGCCGACAGTATACTCGCGGCGCTCCGGGCAGACATCGACGCCTTCGTCGCGTCGCAGGCCTCCAGGCCGGACTACGTGGCGAGCGACGCGTCGGTGCTCGAGTGGACCGAGCGGGCCAGGGCGCTCGCCGCGGCGGCCGCCGAGCGCGTCGCCGACTCGAGGGCGCTGACCGTCCGCGCCAGCGAGCAGAAGCGGCTCGCCGACTCGAGCAAGCTCGAGGCGGAGCGGCGCGTAGCGGAGGCCAGGAACGCCCTCAGGGCCAACAATTTCGAGACCGCCAGGGAGCGCCTCGAGCGGGCCCGCGAGCGCTACCTCGCGTCGCTATCGATCGAGCAGGACCCCGTCCTCAGGGTCGAGTCCGACCGGCTCCTGTCGGAGCTGGCCGCGACCATCCTGAAGACCGAGAACGACCTGGTCGTCGCCGAGACGAGGCGCCTCGTGACCGGCGGCCGGAACCTCTACCTGCAGGGCGAGTTCGACCGGGCCGAGTCGACGCTGCTCCAGGCCCGCGCGCGCTGGAGCACCACCAACTCGACGCCCGAGGTCGAGGTCGAGTACTGGCTCAAGCTGGTGCAGACCGCGCTATCGGTCAAGACCGGCCGCGACATCCCCGTCACGGCGCCGCTCTTCCCGGAGATGAGCCAGCTCCTGTCCCTGGCCAAGCAGTACTACCAGGAAGGCGCGAGCCTGCTAGCGAAACGGGATAAGACCGGCGCCATCCGCGCCTTCGCCCAGGCGAAGCAGAAGATATCCGAGGTCAAGGTGATCTTCCCGCTCAACCAGGAGGCGCGCGTGCTCGAGCTGCAGATCGACCAGCTATCCGACCCCGACGAGTTCGGCCGCAGCTTCGCGAGGCTATTCAACGAGGCCAAGGCCAAGATCGACGCCAGGGCCGACCTGACGACGGCCTACAGCGACCTCCAGGACCTCGAGGCGATCAACCCGCGCTACCCGGGGCTGCGCGCCCAGATCGAGCGGGCCGAGATACTGCTCGGCTTCAGGCAGCCGCCGCCGGACCCGAAGGCGATAGCCGAGGCGCGATCGCTGGTCGCCGCGGCCAGGCGCATCGTCGACTCGGGGCAGGTAGCCCAGTTCACCTTCGCGCGCGCCCAGCTCGAGAAGGCGCTCGGACTCGACCCGAACAACGCCGAGGCCAGCGCCCTCAAGGACCGCATCGCCACCTACATCGGGGGCGACACCGCTATCGTCCTGCCGAGCGCCGCCGAGACGCTGTACAACGAGGCGGTAGCCTTCTTCACCGCCGGCGACTACCTGAACGCCCGCGTCAGGCTGACGAGGCTCGCGGCCGTCTATCCCAAGGGCGCGACGATGCAGAAGGTCTCCGACCTCGACGCGCGCCTATCGGCGAGGGGCTATTGACGGCCATGGACGCTCCGAACGCACGATCCCGCCGCGCGGGACGAGGACTGGCCCTGGCCGCTGCCTGCGCCGCCTGCGCGCTGCTCGTATCGCCGAGCGCCGAGGCCGCGCCGACGGACTTCTACTGGGAAGCCCCCGCGCGCCTGTCCAAGGGCGTCGGCGCCTATCCGCAGGCGATCAGGACCTCCGGCGACGTCATAGCGATCTGGCAGGAGAACGTGCCGACCGACGGCGGCGGCGAGGCCTGGCTGTCGATGGCTTCGTACAGGGACGACGGCGTATTCAGGCGCGACCGCTTCGCCGGCCCGTTCCTCTACGAGGCCATAGGCGACAAGGCCAAGGGCGAGCGCAGCCTGAGCGCGCCGGCCCTGTTCTCCGCGGACGACGACGGCAACGGCCGGCTGCTGATAGCCGCCTCGGCCGGCGAGCGGCGCGTGGAGGTCTACGCGTCGGACGACTCGGGACGGTCGTTCCGGCCCCTGTCGGCGCTCGAGCTGGACCAGCCGGTGGTAGCGCCGCGCGTCTACTCGAACGCGGCCGGCGGCTGGTACCTGTTCGTCACGAGGAGCCAGGTCTTCACGCGGACGCCCGCCGCCGGCGGCGACGCCACGACCTACGAGTCGCTGTCTATCTTCTACACCCGATCGGACGACGGCTCGTCGTGGGCGCCGCTGGCCCCCTTCGTCGGCGGCGACGTGGGCCTCGACCCGAACTTCCTGCCGACGGCCGCCTCCGTCGACGGAACGGACGTCGTCGTGTTCCAGACTCTGTCCGGCGGCGACCGCCCGAGCTACCAGCTATACTCGACCGTATCGCGGGACGGAGGCCTGTCCTGGTCGCCGCCGCGGCGCGTCACCGACTTCATGGACCCGGTGCATCTCGAGGCCCAGGCCCCGGACCGCTTCGACAACCAGCGGCCGCACCTGGCCAGGATAGGCGGATCGCTCTGGCTGACCTGGGAGCGCAGGCTGCTGTCCGGGCCGGCGCAGGTCTACGCGGCCCGACTCGACGCCGACGGCGCGCTCGTTCCGGACAGCCCGGAGCGCGTGACCCTCGGCCAGGGCGCCTGCTCGGAGCCGAGGCTGTACCCGCTCGGCGAGGGGTCGGACGAGGAGCCGGCAATTGCCTGGTTCGACGACCGTCGGGGCGCCAACCGCGTCTTCACCGCGTTCAAGTCGGGCGCGCTCTGGACCGAGCGGGACCTATCGGGCAGGTCCCGCGGCGACGGCACCTTCGGTAGGGTCGTATCGACCGACCGCGGCCTGTACGCGTTCTGGCAGACCGGCTCCGGCTCGCTCTCCTCGGTCATCGGCATGGTACCCGACACGAGCGCCCGGCCGCCCGCCATCTCTGCCGTCGACTTCGCCCCGGGCGAGCCGACCAGGCGCGGCCGCGCCACCGTCCGCTGGACGGCGCCGGACGATTCCTCCGGCATACTCGGGTTCTCCTACCTGTGGACCAGGGACCCCGAGGCGGAGCCGCCCGAGACGGTCATGGCGCTCGAGACGCTGACCCGCGCCGCCTTCGACGCGGACGAGGACGGCGACTGGTTCTTCTCTATCAAGGCGCAGGACTACGCCGGCAACTGGTCGGGCGCGTCGCGGGTGCGCTTCGTACGCGACACGACGCCGCCGGGCAAGCCGGCGATCACCCCTCCGGCCGCGTCGGCCGACGGCTTCATCGCGTCGAGCAGCTTCGCGCTCGCCTGGGAGCCCCCGGCCGACCCGGACGTCGCCGGCTACACCTGGGCCGTCGAGTACCTCGGCCCGCTCGACCGCCCCCCGGCCCGCAAGCGCCCGGCGCCCGCCGCAGACGACGGCGTCCGCTATCCAGGGACCGCCTACGACCTCTGGCCGACCACCGACTACGAGCGTTGGCTCTGGACCTCGGCCGAGCCGGCGCCGCCGGCCCCGTCTCTGCGCACGCGCTCGCCTAGCGCCTCGTTCTCGAACGTCGACGACGGCTACTGGGTCTTCTCGGTGGCCGCGATAGACGGCGTCGGCAACGTCGGCGAGCCGACGCGAGCGCTGCTCAGGACGGACAAGTTCAGGCCGTACACGGCCGTCACCGACGTCGGCGCCAGGCGCGACGACTTCGGCAACCTGGAGCTCTCCGTCGTCGGACGCGGCTTCCTGGACGACGGCGCCGTGACCAGGCTGGCCATCGACGCGGACGGGCGCGAGCCGTTCGACTATGTCTTCTCGCTGGCCGACCGCCAGTACTCGATAGCCTCGGACCGCCTGCTGCGCGTCGCCGAGGTCTCCGACCTGCAAGCGGGCTCGTACCGTATCGGCCTCTACCATCCGGAGCGCGGCTGGTACTTCACCGCGCCGCGCCTGGCGGTCGACTACTCAGGCACCGTAAAATTCGGCGAGCGCGGGGCGCCATGGTCGCCGACCTGGTCCTTCGCCCCCGCCCCGACGTCGATAGTCAGCGTATCCGCGCTGTTCACGCTAGCCGCCCTGCTCCTGCCGTCGCTCGGCATCGTCCTGTCGCTCAGGCACGTCGTCGCGCTGGCGGGGCAGATGAGGGCGGCGCGAGCCGAGGCGATAGCGCTACTGGAGGGAAAGCCAATGCCCGAATCCGAACGCAGGCGGAAGGCCGAGCGGGCCGTCCGCAGGGGAGCCGGCCTGACCGCCAAGTTCGCGATGACGATCAGCCTGCTCGTGCTGTTCATCGTCGCCCTCGTGTCGATACGGCTCGGCATGCAGATGCTCGATACCCAGAGCGAGACGCTGGCCCGGGGCCTCGAGCAGCGGGCCCGGGTGCTGCTCGAGAGCGCCGTCCAGGGCGGCAAGTCCTACCTGCCCGCCAAGAACGTGCTCGAGCTGTCGCTGCTGCCGAACCAGGCCAGCGCCGTCGCCGAGGCGCGCTACCTGACCATTACCGGCTTCGGCGGCTCCGGGGCCACGAACCCCGACGTCGTATGGGCGAGCAACGACCCGGACATCGCCTCCAAGATCGACGGGCCGGCGCTGCTGCCCGGCGTCTCGCTGCTCGGCGACCCGCTATCGCCCCGGGTAGCCTCGATGGCCGCCGAGATCGACGCGCGGGCCAACGCCGAGGTCGGCGCGATAGCGGAGGCCCTGCAGCAGATGCAGGACGAGGGCCGCGCCCTCGCCGCGAACCTCGACGCGGCCAGCCAGGACCGGCTGGCGGAGATAGCCTCGGGCGCCAGCGTGATGGAGCGCGAGCTGAGCGAGCGCCTCGCGACCATAGCCGACGCCTCGGTCGCGTCCGAGCCCCCCTTCGACGCCACCAGGCTCGGCGCGACCGCCGAGGAATACGTTTTCTACAAGCCTATCCTGTTCAGGCAGGGCCGCGAGGCGCTGTACTACCGCGGCCTCGTCAGGCTGTCGGTCTCCACGGAGACCATAGTCGCCCAGGTGAACGCGGCCCGGGACGAGCTCGTCAGGAGCGTCGCGGTAGTAGCGGCCATAGCGCTGGCCATCGGCGTGGTCGGAGCCTTCGGCCTGTCGCGCATCATCATCGGCCCGCTGATGAAGGTAGTCAGGGGCATCGAGACCATCAGGGACGAGAGCGACAAGCGGAAGCTGGCCGATTTCTCCATCGACGTGAAGAGCCGCGACGAGCTGTCGATACTCGCCGGCACCATCAACGAGATGACGGCCGGCCTCGTCGAGGCCGCCAAGGAGGCGGAGTTCCTGACCGTGGGAAAGGAAGTCCAGAAGATGTTCATCCCGCTCGTCACGAACGAGCTGGGCGAGAAGCTGACGACCGGCTACGACGACCAGGCCGGGCACGTCTTCTTCGGCTACTACGAGGGCGCCAAGGGCGTGTCGGGCGACTACTTCGACTACACGCCGCTGGACGGCCGGTTCTGGGCCTTCATCAAGTGCGACGTATCCGGCAAGGGCGTGCCGGCGGCCCTCATCATGGTCGGCGTGGCGACGATATTCACGACCGAGCTGCAGGGCTGGTCGTTCAAGCGCGACGGCATCCACCTGGACCGCATCACCTACAAGATCAACGACTTCATCGAGAAGCGCGGCTTCAAGGGCCGGTTCGCGGCGTTCATCATGGGCGTCTACGACTCCCAGACCGGCGCCGCCTACGTCTGCCACGCCGGCGACAACATCCTGCGCGTCTACGAGGCCGATAAGGGCGCCGTCGTCACCCATACCCTCGACAGCGCGCCGACCGCCGGCACCTTCCCGAACGACCTCGTCGAGTCCACCTCGCCGTACAAGCAGGTCCTCCTGCCCCTGGGCCACGGCGACACGATGCTGCTCTACACGGACGGTTTCGAGGAATCGAGCCGGGCGATGCGCGGCCCCGACTTCAAGCCGCTCTATAGGGTCCAGAAGCTGCGCGACCGCGACGGCAACGAGAGCGAGCACCGCGAGGCCCAGGTGGAGCAGCTCGGCGAGGAGCGCATCAAGGCGGTCACCGAGGCGATCATGTCGCGGGGCTCGTACTCGCTGCGCAAGGAGGGCGACCCGCTCGGGCCCGACGCCGCCTACGACTTCGACTTCTCGACCCTCGACGCCGGGCCGGACGACCTGGTGCTCGGCATAGCCGCGGTGGAGAAGGTCTTCAGGATCATCCCCGACCCGACCGCCGGGGCCGACGACAAGGTCATCGTCGACGCCCGCATCGACGAGGTGCTGGCCAAGTGCTGGAAGCAGTACGCCAGGTTCTGCCGCGACAGGCAGCCCCATCCGGACCCGAGGCGCAAGGAGTACCTGTACTACGGCCACCTCAAGGAGGACGAGCAGTACGACGACCTGACGATGATGCTGATCCGGCGGAAATAAGCCGGGGCGCCGCCCTACGATACCAGCTGCGAGCGGGCGACGATATAGTCGAGCGAGTCGGAGGCGACGGTATAGCGCAGCCAGGGCGTGCCCGGCAACCGGTCGCGATAGAGCGCCTCGCGCTCGACGTAGGCCTTGGCCCGGCCCTCGGTCGTCCAGTATACGAGCGATATCGCGTCCCCGGTCAGCTCGATGGCCGTATAGCCGCGCCTCGCGGTGGCGCAGCCGGAGTTGAACACGCAGGGCGACAGGAGTTCCTCCCGCTCGTAGAGGCTCTTCGATACCTTGCTCTTGCGCTCGCGCTTCGACAGGCGCTTGAACTCGTCGGAATAGACCGCCAGCAAGGCGGCCGTGCCGCTTCGCTCATCGGGGCCCTCGGACGCGTAGCGCCGGAGGAGCGACTCGATGCTCCAACGGAGCGAGTCGTACTTGGAGTACGACTCGAACAGGGGACGGTGCGTATGCCCGGTGACCGCGATGACGCCGAGCTCCTTGGCGGCCCGGTAGACGAGCCGCTCCGTCTTGAAGCGCTTCTTCGAGGTCATCGGGAATTCGTCGTTCCTGATCCTAAGGGGATCGGCGACGTAGCGGACGACGAAGTCGGACAGGTAGTTGTACTTCATGAACAGCTTGCTCGCCTGGTGGCCGTGGAAGGCCAGTAGCGCCCCGTCGGGCCGGTCGAGGCGCAGGGCGTGCTCGAGCCTGAACTCTCGGTCGTCGCGGAGCAGCAGGCCGAGGTCGTGGTTGCCGAGTATCTTGACGAGACCTCCGCCCCGCTCGAAGGCTCGGAACAGGCCGTATATATCGCCGTACGCCGAGCGTATCGTCTCCGGCTCGAACTTATGCAGTTCCTCTACGTCGCCGTTCAGCACGAGCTTCCAGCCCTCCGCCAGGTATCGGCCCGACAGGGTCTCCGCTACCAGCTCCGCGTTGTGCCTGAAATCGTCCCGGGAACCGCGGTCGCCCATGTGCAGGTCGCTGATGAACACTATCTTGGAATCGGCCGTCAGGCTCTCGCGCCTGGCCCGTTCCATCATGGCGCGCATCGTAGCGATGAACTCGATGGTCTTCATGATCCGCCTCCGACTACGGCCATCGTTCCAGCCGGGCGTTAGGAGGGCGTTAAGGCGGCGTTAATTCGCGCGCAATCCGGCGGCACTTGCGCCGGAGGCGCGAAGCCGGCATAGTTCTTCGCATGGGCGACATCCTGGTGGCCACGAGCGGCTACTCCTACGACGACTGGCGCGGCGCCTTCTACCCCGAGGAGCTGCCCAAGGCGGAGTTCCTGCGCTACTACGCGCTGTTCTTCCCGTTCGTCGAGCTGAACTTCTCGTACTACGCGATGCCCAAGGCGTCGAACCTGCGCTCGATGGCGGCCAGGACGCCGTCAGGCTTCCGCTTCAGCATCAAGGCGCACAAGAGCCTGACGCACGAGCCGTCCGGCTCGTGGAAATCCGACGCGGCCGAATTCGCGCGGGCCGCCGGCGCTCTGGCGGACGGGGACAGGCTCGCCGCCGTGCTGGTGCAGCTGCCGTATAGCTTCCACTATACCCCCGACAACCGCGGCTACCTGGCCGCCCTGCTCGACGCGCTCAGGCCCCTGCCGCTCGTCGTCGAGTTCCGCAACGACGAGTGGAGGGGCGACCGCGTCTACGACGAGCTCGACCGGCGCGGCGTCGGCGTCGCGATGGTCGACCGCCCGGAGCTGACCGGGCTGCCGGCGGTCGAGGAGCGCGTGACCGGCGACCTGGCCTACCTGCGCTTCCACGGCCGCAACGCCGACGCCTGGTGGAACGGCGACGCGACGAGCCGCTACGATTACCTGTACTCGCGCGAGGAGCTGGCGGCCTCGGCGCCGAGGCTCAGGCGCATGGCCAAGGGCGGGAACCTGCTCGTCGCGTTCAACAACCACGCGCGGGGCAACGCCGTCCGCAACGCGCGCGAGCTCAAGGAGCTGCTCGGCGGCTAGTCGACCGAGAAGATGCCGCGTATCTTCGACTCGGGCGAGGCGCCGTCGGCGAAGTCGTCCGGAGTCAGCTTGGCGTAGCCTTCCTCGTCCATCGTCATCACGAGCGCGTTCTCCCAGCGGCCGAGGTTGCGCCCGAGGTGCTCGACGCACAGCCGGACCGAGCCCGGGTCCGACTTGGAGCGTATCATGAACTCGACGTAGCCGCGCGAGTACGAGACCACCGACAGCCAGCCGAGCCTGATCACCACGTCCGCTACGTTCGAGCAGCCGGGCGCCAGGTCCTGGTGGGCGGCGATCCATTCGTCGTGGAAGCCGGGGACGACGTCGAGCGTGCCGTCGGGGAACAGCCAGGCGGCGCCGCGGACCCATTCGAACGGGGCGGTCACGGCGCGCCCCCCGAGGCCCAGCGCTCGTAGAACGCCGCGAAATGGGGCGGCGCCGGAGCCTCCGCCCCGACCGGCGGATCGAGCGGCAGCCATATCCTCGAGGCGTATAGCATCAGGCGCTTGATCCCGAATTCCTTGGCCAGCGCCTTGTTCAGCTTGAAGTCGCCGTGGCGGTCGTCGCCGGCGAGCGGGTGGCCCGCCTGGGCGAAGTGCAGCCGTATCTGGTGGTTGCGCCCGGTGCCCAGCTCGGCCTCGACGAGGCTTAAGCGGTCGTCGCCGCGGAGCGTGCGGTAGCGGGTCTCGGCGCTCACGCGCTCGCCGCGGACCCGTATATCGTCCCGGTAGACGCCGTCGGCCGGCTCGGGCCTGCCGGCGACGACGGCGCGGTACGCCTTCACGGCTCCCCGGCCGCCCATCAGCGCCGACAGCTCGGCCGCGGCCCGCGGCGAGCGCGCCACGACGAGGCAGCCGGCCGTCTCCTTGTCCAGCCGGTGCACCAGGTACGGCCTGAAGCCGAAGTCGCGCTCCACCGCGTCTATCACGCAGGTCCTCACGCCCTCGCCCGGCTGAGTCGCGAGCCCGGCGGGCTTATCGATGATGAGGAAGTCGTCGTCGACGTACAGGGCCTGGATCATGGCGCCAAAGCATACGCGCATCTCGGCCGGGGCGCAAGCCCGAGCTCGCGCCCCGGCTCGGCCCGGGCTCGGCCCGAGCCGGGCCGGCGCGCTCATTTCCTGGCGTGCACGACGATGGCCCCGGCCGCCGGCGCCAGCAGGGCCTTGCCCGGCTTCTTGCGCCGGTCGCGGAGCAGGAACGCGCTGAACAGCGCGAGCGCGGCGCAGCCGCCCATGATCGCCGGGAAGGCGATGGCCGACGAGCCGACGCCGGCGGGGAACGGCACGTTCATGCCGAACACGCTGACGACGAAGGTCGGCACCATCAGCACGATCGAGATGATCGTCAGGCGCTTCATCACGATGTTCAGGTTGTTCGAGATGACCGAGGCGAAGGCGTCCATCATGCCCGAGAGGATGTCGCTATGGATATGCGACATCTCGATGGCCTGCCTGAAATCGGTCGCCACGTCCTCGAGCAGCTCCGCCTCGTCGTCCTTGAACCGGACCGCCGAGCCCTTCTGGAGCTTCTCGAGCACGAGCTCGTCGGAGCGCAGCGAGGTGGTGAAGAACACCAGCGACTTCTCGATGGCCAGGAGCTTAACGAGCTCGTTGTTCTTGATCGACCTCTGCAGCTCGAGCTCTATCGCGTTGGTCCGGCGGTTCAGGTCCTTGAGGTAGCGCAGGTAGACTATAGCCGCCCGGCCCATCAGCCGGAGCAGGAACGCGCTCTTGTTGGCTACCGACAGGTCGCGGACCTTGCCGGCCGTCAGCTCCTGGAGCACCTCGCAGTCGGAGGCGCAGACGGTCACGACCCGGTCCTTGAACAGGATCACGCCGAGAGGCACGGTAAAGTAGATCACCTCGTAGCGGGCGTCGTAGATTGGCAGGCGAAGGATGAGCATGGTGTACGCGTCTTCCTTCTCGATCCTGGAGCGCTCGTCCACGTCGAGCATGTCCTGCAGGTGCTCGGGGAGCACGCCGTAGTCTTTCTCAAGGATATCCAGGTCCTCGCGGGACGCGTCGCGGACGTCGACCCAGACGTCTCGTCCCGGAGCGTCGACGGAGACCAGGGCGGCCCCGTCCTTCTTCCAGTATCGGATCATGATGAATCCCTTCCGCCCCCGGGGCGGTCGGACCATCGATCCCGCGCTCGCTATGGCGCTATGGGATTAGGCTCGATCCGGCTCGCGCGGGGGCCATCGTAGGAATGGCGGAATGTCTTGCCTCGAACAACTGTCCGGGTCCGGCATGGACGTCCTCCCCCTCTGCGTTACGCGGATGGCCGCCCGTACGGGCGACGATATCGATCTGCTATAGGACGTAGTATAGCCTCGCGGGGGTCGCGAGGCAAGCGCGTTTCTCCTTATGAAGCCGCTTCGCCTTGTCCCGCGCCGGCGCCGGGACTATATTTATGGTAACGAGGAGGCCGCAATGGACGCCCTCCGGGATCCATCGTGGATGCGCGAGCTCTATTCATCCTCCCCCGCGGAGCGATTCGAGCGCGGACGCTTCAACGTGGTCTCCGTGGCGGCCAGGCCGAACCCCCTGCACCATTACGAGCGCTACCGATACCGCATGTTCTTCTTCGAGCCGGGAGACCGGAGGCCGGTCATGTCGGCCGACCTCGAGTCCGACATACTCGGCACCTGGCGGCTGACCGTCACGACGGCTTCAGGGTCGAGCATCGTCATGTCGTTCGACGAGGCGCCCGACTACGACGCCTTCAAGGCGGCCGCCCTCCGCTACGCCGACGCCGCGGCCGAGAAGGCCCGGCCCGGAGCCTCCGCCGGACCGTCGACGAAGAGGCGGGCCGCGGCCAAGCGAAGCCCTCGGCGCTCCTGAGCGGTCCGACCGCGGCGGCGCAGCGGCGCGGCGGCTCAACCTTTCGCGGGCGATGCGCTATACTCTGCGTATGAACGCGACGATACGCTCCATCGCCATCGTAACGGCCCTCGCCTGCGCCGCGGCCTACGGGCGAGCCTCCTGCGACGAGTACTACTCCGAACGCGGCTTCTCGATAGACCTGCCCGAGGGCTTCGTCTTCCTGGGCGGTGACGGATCGAGCAAATTCTCGTTCGGGCTGCCGGACGGTTCGGTGGAGATCGACCTTATCGCCTACCCCGACGACCGCTTCGGGGAGGCCCGCGAAGGCGCCGAGGATACCGCCAGGCGCCTGTCGGGTCGCGGGTCGTTCGCGGCCTTCGACTACCAGGGCCGCGGCGCGGCGTTTGGCGAGCTGTCCTTCGGCTCGGGCCAGTCGGCGATGCGAGGCTACGGCCTCTTCGTGAACGACGTCGCGCCGCCCGCCGATTCCGGGGGCGAGCCGTACGACCTCGTCGTGCTGGCCTACGCACCGGCCGACGGCTACGACGGCTACGCCGACTTCGTCGCGTCGGCGATCGACGGCTTCTCGATCGACTACGGCCGCAGGGCCGCCCCGGGGCCGATCGGCGTCGCCTCCCGCGCGGCCGTCGGCGCGGCGCGGCCGAGGCCGGTATCGCTGCGCTTCGGCGAGGCGGAGATACGGACCGAGTGGAACCCGGCCGAGGCCGCGCTGTCGCAGCAGCTGGTCGAGCGCGAGTACCGCGTGCTGACCGCCTACAGCCGGTCGCCCGAACTGATAGACGCCGCGATAGCCAGGTTCTACAGGATGGCGTTCCGCGACGCGGCGCCGTCGCTCGACCGCCTGGCCCTCGAGCTGTCGGCAGCGTGGGAATCCGGCGCCTGGGCCGGAAAAAAGCCCAAGTCGGCCGGGGCAGCCGGCGCCGGTCCGGCCGCGACCGCCTCCGGCGCCGCCGGTTCGGCGAAGGCCGGACCGCGTTTCGGCGCGACCGCCGAGCCTCGCGCCTACGCGGAGGCGCTGCTCGCCTGGGTGCAGGGCTTTACCTACGAGCGCGACCCCGACGGCTCCGACGTGGTCAACCCGATATCGGCCGCCTTCGAGCGTCGCGGCGACTGCGATTCCAGGGCCCTCGTCATGGCCATACTCCTGCGCCGCGAGAACATACGCTCCATCATGATGGTGTCCCTCGAGCACGAGCACGCCCTCGCCGCCGTCGACGCGCCCGGCCCCGGGGCGCGCTTCCCGTTCGACGACGGGGCCTGGCTGGTCGCCGAGACGACCGCCAGGGTCGGCATCGGCATGATAGACTCGACCCAGGCCGACCCGTCGGCGTGGATAGGCGTAGCCTTTCCGTTCTGATGGCTAATCGCGGGACAAACAGGCGTATTATGTCATAGTGCGGCGTTGACACCTGAACGACGCCGCAACTATACTTCCGGCAGCCCGAACATGGTCGCGGTCGCGACCGGAGGACCGTTATGGAACCGATAAGCGCTCGTTATAAAAATACGATCCTGCAGATGCTCGCGCATTCCAAGGGCGCGGGCAAGGTGACGATAGACAGCGTCTACCAGCCCGGCAACCCCGAGATCACGCCCTTCATCGACAGCATGATAGAGGAGAACCTGGCCCCGGACAGCGCCATCGAGCCGTTCGAACGCCTCGAACGCCTGGCCGAGCTGTCCAGGAACGGCGCTAAGTGCCTCCTGCTCGTCGAGCACTACAGCAACTTCGACCTGCCGGTCTTCCTGTACCTGCTGCGCAAGGCCGGCCCCGAGGGCCGGCGCATAGCAGACGACGTCGTCGCGATAGCCGGCATCAAGCTGTCGGAGACCAACCCCGTGGTCACCGCGTTCTCGGAGGCGTTCTCGCGCCTGGTCATCTACCCGAGCCGCTCGATCGACGAGCTGGCCGACAAGGTCAAGGACCCCGAGGCGCTCGCCTCGGAGACTAAGAAGGCCAACGCGATCAACCTGGCCTCGATGAAGAAGCTGGCGGAGCTGCGGACCCAGGGCAAGCTGGTGCTGGTCTTCCCCGCAGGTACCCGTTTCAGGCCCTGGGACCCGGCCTCAAAGCGCGGCGTGCGGGAGATAGACTCGTACATCCGCTCGTTCGACTATATGTCGCTCGTATCGATCAACGGCAACATCCTGCGCATCAACCCGGAGGGGGAGATGCTCGAGGACCTGATCTGCCGCGACGCGGTCCGCTACGGAGTAAGCGAGCCGAGGCGCTGCGACGAGTTCCGCGACGCGGTGAAGGCGTCCCTCGCCGAGGGACAGGACCGCAAGCAGGCCATCGTCGACGCGGTGATGGCGGAGCTCGACGCGATGCACTTGGCGGCCGAGCGCGCGTAGCTAGTACGCGCCGTACGAGACGATCTCGTCGACGCGGGCCAGTACCCGCGCGCTCGCGACCCAGCTGCCCTCGAGCAGCGACAGCCGCGGCGGCGCGGCCAGCGCCACCGTGCCGCGCACCTCGCGCGGCTTGTTATGCGTTACCTGGCGCAGGTAGGCCCTGAGCGCCTCGCGGACGGCGTCCTCGACGGCAAGGCGCCTAGCGCCCGGAACGAGGAACGGCGCCCGTCCCCTGCCCTGGGCGGCCGCGCTCGACGCCTTCCACGAAGCCAGCTCGGCGCGCTGCGACGCGTCCGGGTAGAATTCTACCGTCGCGTACAGCACGGTACCGTCGAGCCTGGCGGCGACCGCCCTCGGCATCATCGCGGCGGACGCCTCCGGAGCCAGCGGCGCCAGCTCGAAGCGCTCGTCTATCGAGCGCGCGCGGTCGCTCGGCGTATACGAGTACGAGAAGCCCCATATCATCCCTGAGAAGGTCCAGCGCGCCTCGGCGAGCAGGGCCGAGGCCGCCTCGCCGTCGGGCACCCTGGCTACGTAGCCGGGGTCGGCCACGTCCCGGAAGGCCAGCACCGACGGCGGAGACGCCAGGTCGACAGGGAATTCGGCCCGCAGGATGACGTCGCGGTCCTGGCCGGCGACGCTCGAGGCGACCGATAGCAGAGCGACGACGGCGACCGCGAAGCGGCGCGCCGCCCGCGAGGGCGGCGTGGCGTGCCGGCATATCGTCGTCCTCATGGCTAGCTCAGCGCCCCGAGACGAGGCGCTTGATCGGGTTGACGCCGTGCCTGATAGGGAAATAGAGGGCGGCGAACGCGAAGCCCGCCAGGTGGGTCAGGTGGGCGACGCCGCCGCCGGAGCCGAACAGCTGGGACCATAGCTCGATGACCGTGTAGCCGGCGACGAGTATGGGGGCGGGCACCGGTACCACGCCCCAGATGAAGATCCTGGCCCGCGGGTTGATCACCGCGAACGCGAGCAGCACCGCGTACACCGCGCCCGACGCGCCGACCAGGCTGACGCCCATCGCGCCGCCGAGCGAGAAGGCGGCCAGCGAGAACAGCCCCGCGAGCGCGCCGGTCAGCAGGTAGAAGAACAGGAACTCCCTCGAGCCGAGCGATCGCTCGACCGAGCTGCCGAAGAAGAACAGGCCGAGCATGTTGAACAGGAGGTGCCTGAGATTGGCGTGGACGAACATGTAGGTGAAGGGCTGCCAGACCCAGCCGAGCTGGAGCACGGCGGCCGGGATCATGGCCAGGTAGACGTAGGCCTCGCGCGCGACGCTGGTCAGCGCGTAGACGAGCACGTTGACGCCGATCAGCACGAGCGTGACGTTGCCGTTGGTGAAGCGGAAGGGCTTCCTGATTCTCTGTATGAAAGTCATATCGTTAATGTACGCAAAAAACGCCGCCTCTGTGTAGTGTCACGAACCTTATGCATGGACGGGGCGGCCTCGAGGCTCGGGACGGCGACGACGCGCGCCCTTGCCCGGCGGCCGCCGGGCCGCTACACTATCGTCATGCCGACCAACCCGCCGCGGGCGCCGAACTGCCTGCAATGCGTCCACTTCCGCGTGACCTGGGACCCGGCCTTCCCCCGCTCCTGCGACGTCTTCGACATCAAGACGCGCCGGATGCCGAGCGCGGAGGTCTACGCGGCGACCGGGCTCCACTGCCCGTCATTCGAGCTGAAGCCCGGCCTCAAGTAGCTACAGCCGCTTGAGCAGCACCGCGGTCGCGTCGTCGGAGACCCTGGCCCCGCTGACGTGGAAACGCCATTCCCTGACGATGAAGTCGAGCATCTGGGCCGCGTCGCCCTCGGGGGCCGAGGTCAGGGCCTCGAGCATGCCCGCCTCGCCGAACGGGGCGCCGTCGACGTTCTCGGCGCCGCCGAAGCCGTCCGTGTAGATCAGTATGACGTCGCCCGGCAACAGCTTGAAGCGCATCGACGTATACGGGGCGTCGACGCCGCGCCGGCCGAGGGGCGGGCCCATGTAGTCGCCCTGGCCCTTGGGCCGCAGCGGCGCGGCGCGAACCCTGTCGGCCCCGAGGTACAGCGCTCCCGAGTGGTCGGCGCTCGAGTACTCGACGCCGCCGGACGGGTCGAGGCGCAGCAGGGCGGCCGAGACGGCATGATCGGCCGCCGGCAGCTCGGCCATCAGCTCCTCGTTGATCGACTCGAGCATGGAGCCGAGGCTCCTGGCGCGCAGCTCGTGGAAGGCGCGGTGGAACAGGGATCGCGCCAGCACCGTGATCAGGCCGGGGGCGATGCCGGAGCCGGTCACGTCGCCGACGACAAGGCCGTCGAGCCGGTCGCCCCGGCGGTAGAAGTCGTAGAAGTCGCCGGAGATGCCGCCGGCCGGCAGGAACGCGAAGGCCGCGTCCCAGTCCTCGTTGCGGGGCGCGGCGCTCGGGAAGAAGCCCTGCTGGACCCTGGCCGCCACACGCGTGTCCCGCGCCGATAGCTCCAGTCGCGCCTTGAGCCGCTCGCTGGCCTCGGACAGCCCGACGCTGAGCCCCTCCTGGGCGGCCAGCGTCGATTCGAGCTCCCTGGAGCGCGCCGCCACGCGGCGGGCCAGGTCGGCGCCGAGCGCCTCGCTGTCGTTGTGCGCGCTCACGAACTGCCCGGCCAGCGTCGCGCCTATGCCGAACACGAGAAGCAGGTAGCCGTAATCCATGAACGATACCGTACCCGCCGAGCCGGCGAGCGCGTCGAGCAGGGCCGCGAGGCCGACCACGGCGATCGCGAGGAGCGGCTTCACGGCTCCGCCGCCGGCGATCGCCGCGGCCAGCCTCGCCGGCAGGCCGCGGCGCCCGGCGCCCGAGCCGGCTCGCAGCGCGTCCGCCGTCGGCTTGACCACGTCGAAGGCCAGCGCGTACAGCGCCGGCAGGGCTATCGTATACTGCCACAGGGACAGGAGCTCGTCGCTCCAGGCGAACAGCCGCACGACGGCGGCCAGGGCGAAGACCGCCGCGTAGGCCTTGGCGAAGACCGATACCGGGCGGCCGCGCTCCGCGTCGAAAAAGGCCAGGATGGCCGGCGCGAGCAGGAACAGCGACGCGTACTCGAGCCCGGCTATCACGCGGGTGTCCAGGATGACGTCGTAGACGATATAGGTGCGGCAGAACAGGTAGACCGCCAGGAGGCCGGCGGCGATCGCGAAGTACAGGTACGAGCGCGCCTTGGGCCTCGAGGCGAACAGGATGGCGTGGTAGAGGCCGAAGAAGAAGTAGATGCCGATCAGCATCAGCTTGAGGCCCTCGCGGCGCGTCGACTCGAGCGTGCCGTAGGCGTCTATCAGGTAGGGTCCGCCCGCGGACAGGCCCGTCGCCGCGTTCCGCGGGTCGCCGGCTATCATGATGGACAGCTGGTTCCTGCCGCGGCGCAGGTAGCGCGCGTCCAGCTCGACCAGAGCGCCGCGCACCGACCGCTCGACCCGCATCGTGCCGTCGCCGGAGGTGAAGGCCTCGTCGCGCACGAGCGAGCCGTTCAGGTAGATCTGCCAGTTCTGGCCGACGCTCGCCAGGAAGAGCCCGACGCCGGTACGCGACGCGAGCAGCTCGTCGTCGGCGTCGAAGGGTATCATCACGGTATAGCGGCTCGGCTTGAGGCGCTCGAGCGAGAAGGCCCCGTGCGCCGGGGCGTCGGGCAGGCCCAGGTCGCGCATCGACAGCGGGCGGTCGCCGGGCGAGCCGGGCGCCTCCACCCAGGGCGCCTCGCCGGGCAGCGGCGCCTGGAATACCCATTCGAGGGAGAAGCCGTTGCGGACGTAGGCCTCGTGGGCGCTCAAGTCTATCGGTTCCGCCCCGAGCCATGACGCGGCAAAGGCGAGAAGCGCGAGCATCGTCATTCGTCGTGACACATCGACCCCCGGGCCATTGTATCGCGAGTACGGCGTATCATGGAAGCGAAAAAGCGACGGATAGGGCCGACCGGGCCTAGTGCAGCTCCTTGAGCCGGTCGCGGATGCGCGCGGCGCGCTCGTAATCCTCCGCCTCGATGGCGTTCTCGAGCTCGGCGCTGAGCACGGCCCTCTCGAATTCGGGGCTGCCCTGCCGCAGCACCGATACGTCCTCGATGATCGGGGAGCCGTCGGCCTCGGGGGCGGTATCGAGGCCTCCCGAGCCGGGAGCCTCGTCGGGCGGGGACTCGCGTATCATATCGACGGGGACGCCGGCCATCTCGACGATGTCCTCGGAGACGAACACCTCCGCGGTCGTCCTGACCGCCAGGGCTATCGCGTCCGACGGCCTCGCGTCTATCGACACCTCGCCCTCGAGGCCGCGCAGCACCACGTTGGCGAAGAAGGTGCGGTCGCGAAGGTCGCGTATCTCTATTCTGACCAGGCTGGCCTCAAGCGTGGCGAGCATCGACAGTATCAGGTCGTGGGTCAGCGGGCGAGGCATCTCCACCCGGCCGAGGCCGATCAGGATGGCCTGCGTCTCCAGCTGGCCGATGAAGATCGGCACGACGAGGTCCGAGCCCTTGGGCCGGATGAGTACGACGTTGCCTTGGTCGGTCTGGGCCACGGTCCAGACCTCCGCTTGGACGAAGGTATTTGATCCCATACGCGCTTCCGGATATAGTATAGAACTTCCGCCGGCTGTATGTAAGCCTTAGCGGTCCACTATCGCTGGAGGTCTGCATGGCTACAGGGCATTACGATAAACCGGACTTCTGGGCCGAAAAGGCCAGGAAAGAAGGCTACCCGGCCCGTTCGGTCTACAAGCTCGACGAGCTGGACAGGAAATTCGGCATCCTGAGGCCCGGGCTGCGGGTGTTGGACATCGGCGCCGCGCCGGGCAGCTGGAGCCTCTGGGCGCTCAAGCGGCTGAACGGAAGCGGCTTCCTGTCCGCCGTCGACCTGCAGCCTCTCGGCATCAGCCCGAGCTACTCGAATTTCCACTTCATACGCGGCGACCTCTACGACGACGCGGTCAAGGCGGCCCTAGCCGAGCGCGGCCCCTACGACCTCGTGCTGTCGGACGCCGCCCCGGCGACGAGCGGCAACCGGGGGCTCGATACCGACCGATCCGAGGCCATCGTCGAGGCGGTGCTCGGCTACGCCGACGACCTGCTCAAGCCCGGCGGCTCGGTCGTCGCCAAGCTGTTCATAGGCGGCGGCCAGCGCGAGCTCCTGGACCGGATGAAGGCCTCGTACGCGAGCGCGCGCGCCTTCAAGCCGGAGGCGTGCCGCACGGTCAGCTTCGAGACCTACCTGATAGGGCTCGGCAGGAAATAGCGCCTCAGGCCTCGGCTTTCCGCCCGATCAGGGCGACGATATCCTCGATCGCCGCCCGCCGTCCGAGCGCCGCGTAGAATTCAGCGTCGCCGCACAGCTTAGCCAGGGCGGACAGGGTGACGAGGTGCTCGTTCCGCGAGGCCGATAGGATCAGGAACGCGGCCCTGACCGGCGCCCCGTCGGGAGCCTTCCAGTCCACCGGGAACCGGGAATAGGCGAGCGCGACCATCGCGCTATCCGCCTCGGCGATCAGCGGCGTACCGGGGTGAGGGAAGGCCAGGCCGCGGCCCATCGCGGTCGGGGAGCTGGCCTCGCGCCTGGCGCAGGCCATGGCCAGGTCGCCCGGCGACACTCCCGCGGGCAGCCGGAGCGTCGCGGCCAGGGCCTCGACGAATTCGGCCGGATCCTTGCCAGGAACGTTGTACCAGACCCCTCCCCGGGTAATCAGCGACGATAGATCCATTGCCTCTCCTGCCGGCGGCATCGTTGGCTCTGCCGCTTGCTACCAGTATATCAACGAGGCGTGCAATGGAGAATACCGCCCGCCGGGCGCACAAAAAAGGCCGTCCTTTCGGGCGGCCTTAAGATCAGCAGTAGTCTAAGCTAAGCTTAGTAAGCGATCGTGGTAACGAAGGTGAAAACACCCTTGTCATCATCACCCATGTTGGTGCCACCGGTAACATCATCGGTGGCGAGCTCGCCAGCGGTGTAGTCAACGGTAAAGGTAACCATCGGGAAGAGGACGGCTTCAAGGCCGACAGAAAGCGCGGCGACTTCATCGTTAAGCTCATAGCCACCCTCGGCATAGGGCTTGATATAGGTAGCGTCGCTCAGCATAGCCTTGTAGGAGGCCTTGCCACCGATGAGAACCAGCATCGGGTTATTGGCGGGGTCAGCCAGCAGGTCCCAGAGGTCAACACCGGCTTCGAAGGTAAGGTTCTCAACAGCCAGGAGACCCATGCGAGCCTTGGCATCAAGACGGGAAGCGTCAGCAGAAGCATCAGCCTTGCCGTAGTAGGCACCAGCACCGAAGCTCACGAGGTCAGCCAGCGCGTAGTCAGCGGTGAACATGGCATCGAAACCGGTGGTAGTGGCGGTAGCCATGGCCATGTCGAGGTCAAAGCCGACAGCAAGGTCAAGGGCCTCAATCGGGGTAGAGGTAACCTTTGCGCCAAAGCCGAAGTCGTTAGCATCAGCTCCGAGGTTGCCGTAGAGGAGGCTACCGGAAATATTGGCAATCTCGCCAAGCTTGTAGCCGAAGTCCATACCAACCATGTACTCGTTAGCCTGCTCATCATCTGAAGCGTCATGAGCGTTGGAGGAAGCAACCTTCACCGCGAAGGAGAAATCGCCATCCATACCAAAGGAGAAGCCACCATTGGGAGACAGGTCCGGAGCTACCAAGCCGTTGTCATCATCAAACTCATCAGCAACCCAGGGAGCGAAGCTCTTGGCATTGTTGATCTCGAAATCAGGGGCGCTGGCGATCTGGAGGTACAGAGCGCTGGGGAAGAGGATCTTCGCGGTGACGGAACCGGTGGATCCATCGAGAGCGAACTCGTCATCCGTGCCGCTTACGCCGAGCTCGAAATCTTCAATGGCGATATAGCCAGTGATAGCTTCTTCACCAGCCGTGGCGGAATCAGCCGCGACGAGGGGGAACTCGAGGCTGGCAGTGGCCGCATTGGTAAAACCATGATTCTCGGAATTGAGGTCATAGCCCCAAGTCAACGACGCTTCACCGGTAAGGGTATACGCGGCATCCTGGGCAAAAACGGCACCGCCGATGAGGGCGAGCGCCAGAAGAAGCACTATAGCTTTCTTCATGTAAATTCCTCCTTGTAGGAATAAAGCGGGGACCGGGCCTAAGGTCCGGTTGACCCCTTAGCTTTAGGGCGAGTATAGCAGTGCCAAATTCAGGTGTCAAGGAAATTTT
>ERZ795053.1410-NODE-1410-length-30491-cov-10.479958_pt1 | contig 30491 bp, 29 predicted proteins | sample MGYA00375137_ERZ795053 | MGnify/ENA primary metagenome ERZ795053 (study PRJEB30182, sample SAMN05720284) | activated sludge metagenome | isolation source: Anaerobic digester | place: Hong Kong | collected 2014-12-17 ...
CCGCCAATAACGTAGCTAATAGTATGCGGAAGCCTGAACCCTTCGGGGGCTATGAGTATGTAAGTGGAAACAACTGCCGTCATAAAAATTGCAGGAATAAGCGTGATCCAGTAAGGTTTCTTTTCCTTTGCAAGATAAACGGTAATTGCCCACAGCACAATGGTTGCTAAGGTTTGATTACTCCATGCCATGTATCGCCAAATAATGGCAAAATTAAACTGCGTTAACGCATAGCCAATGGCAAAGAGCGGAACGCTTATAAGCAGACGGTTAACTATTTTTTTCTGTTTAAATTTAAGGAAATCTGCAACAATAAGTCGAGCCGAACGGAATGCGGTATCGCCCGAAGTTATAGGAGCGGCAACAACACCGAGTATGGCTAAAATGCCTCCGAGTTTACCCAGTGTAGTATCGGATATAATTTTTACTACCCATGCGGCATCGTTGTGGTGCTCGGCCAGCGCAGCGTTAAGTTGAGGAACGCCTCCAAAAAAGTTCATAGCCGCAGCAGCCCAAATTAAGGCAACAATACCTTCGGTAATCATAGCGCCGTAAAAAACTCTTCTTCCAAGCTTTTCGTTCTCTAAACAACGAGCCATTAGTGGACTTTGCGTGGAATGGAATCCGGAAATTGCCCCACAGGCAATGGTTACAAAAAGCAAGGGAAACGCTGGAAAACTTGATGAGTTGGCTTTCATGTTATGGAAGGTGCTTTGGCCTAATTCAACCAAATTATAATTGCCAAAAATTAGTGCAGCGCCTATTCCTATAGCCATAAAAAGCAAGGCTGCTCCAAATAGCGGGTAAATTCTTCCTATTAACTTATCGATAGGTAGAAGCGTTGCCAAAATGTAGTATAAAAGAACAACATAAACCCAAAATGTTTTTGTGAGCGATTCAGGGGTTAAGCTCTCCAAAATTCCTGCAGGGCCAACAACAAAAACGGCACCTACCAAAATCATTAGTAAAACTGTAAATGCTCGCATGAACTGTTTAAACCCAGTCCCCAAATATTTGCCAACGACTTCAGGAATACTTGCTCCATTATTTCGAACCGAAAGCATACCTGAGAAATAGTCATGAACCGCACCTCCAAAAATACAGCCGAAGACAATCCAAAGAAAGGCAATAGGACCATAGGTTGCACCTAATATTGCACCGAAAATAGGGCCTAACCCTGCAATGTTAAGAAATTGAATAAGGAAGACTTTTCCCCATGGAAGAGGAACATAATCGACACCATCGTTTTGGGTATAAGCCGGCGTTTTTTTGTTTTTATCTGCCCCAAAAATTCGTTCAACAAATTTTCCATAGATAATGTAACCTAGTATTAAAGCGACGATAGAAGCAATAAAAGTAATCATTGGTTGAAGATTTTTGTGATTTGTTTGTTTTGTTGAATGTAAAAATAAAGTTTTTTGCCTGTCGATGTTCTTTATTATATCAAAAAAGACACGGTGCGAACCGTGTCTTCCTTGATATTGCTTATCTTAACAGAATTCTTATTTAGAACGGTAAGATATTTTTAAAATTTATACTCGTTATTTTCAATCATCTTATCGGCAATTCTTCTGCGGGCATCTTTTGTATTAACCCCTTTAACATGGGTAAGAATCATGATAGCCTTGTTTAACTTTTCAGCGCTTTCGCCTTCAATGCTCGAGTAAATAGCATCTTTTGCATGTTTACGAATGTTGTTGGCAGCATCGTAAAGGAATACGTCGATGATGTCCTTTAAAATAGGATTTTCACCTTTTAATCCTTCTAACTTTTTAACCCTTAACGTTAGCGATTCTCCGATGTACAAATCCATAATCATATCCGAGATGTTGTTCACAACCTCTTGTTCGCTCATAAGGTTCTTACCAAGTGCTTTATTGGTGCTATAAATGGTAAGGATGATTGCCTTTTTGAAATTCTTTATATAGCGAAGTTTTTCCTCGAAGTAACTTTCTCCTGCTTTAGTATTATCGCTAATCGATTCCATGCTGTTGTAAAGTTCTTCTGCAGGGCCAAATAGGTCGTATTCGCCCTTCATTGCGCGTTTGGTAGCGCTTTCAACAACAAGTAAACGGTTAATTTCGTTAGTTCCTTCAAAAATGCGGTTGATACGGGAGTCGCGGTATCCGCGTTCAACATTCATTTCGGCAGAATATCCCATACCTCCGTGAACTTGTACGCCTTCGTCAACAATGTAATCCAACATTTCGGAACCGTTAACTTTAAGTATGGCATCTTCAACGGCATAATGGCTAATAGCATCGATTGTAGCGTGTCCATAATCGCATCCTTCAGCCTTGTACTGTTCCAACAGGTTGTCAACGTTTTTACTTACGCGGTATATTGCCGACTCGTGAGCATAAGTTCTGATAGCCATTTGTGCCAACTTATGCTTAATCGATCCGAAGTTTGCAATGTGCGTGTTGAACTGTTTACGTTCGTTAGCGTACTTAACGGAGTCGGTTATGGTTTGCTTGGCGGCGCCAATAACATTTGCCCCAAGTTTCATACGGCCCATGTGTAGTATGCTTAAGGCAATACGGAAACCTTCGCCACGCTTGCCTATCATATTTTCAACAGGAACTTTTACGTCGTTGTAGTAAATTTGAACGGTTGAAGACCCCTTGATACCCATTTTATGTTCGTCGGGGCCAATTACTACTCCCGGCCAGTTACTTTCTACAATGAAAGCGCTTAAAATGCGGTCATTGTCAACCTTTGCAAAAACAACTTGAGTATCGGCAAAACCACCGTTGGTAATCCACATTTTTTGTCCGTTCAGGATGTAGTGCTTACCGTCTTCGCTAAGTTTTGCGTTGGTTTTTCCGGAGTTGGCATCGCTACCGGCACCCGGTTCGGTTAAGCAGTACGAACCAATTAGTTCGCCGGTTGCCAAGCGCGAAACGTATTTCTGGCGTTGTTCTTCGTTTCCGTAATACATAATAGGCATAGTTCCAATACCGCAGTGGCACATGTAAGCAACCGAGAACGAGTAACCGGCACCTGTGGTTTCGGCAACGAGCATTTGGGTAATGAAATCCTGACCAAATCCGTTGTATTGTTCCGGTACGGCAATACCCAACATTCCTAATTCTCCTGCTTTGTGAAGAATGCCTTTCATTAGGGTTCTATCGCCTTTATCTATTTCGTCTAGTTTAGGAAAGATTTCTGTTTCAAGAAAATCTCTGCACGTTTGAGCAATCATCTTTTGCTCTTCGTTAAATTCCTCAGGAATAAAAATGCTGTTAGCATCTACATCCTTTACAAGGAATTCGCCACTTTTAAGGTTTACATTATTTTCCATTAGTCCGATCAATTATTTTGATTTATTTATAGTCCGAGCGACATGGCAATTAATTCGGCTATGTCGAAATTTTTCATTCTTTCTTCCTGATTTTTATACTTGATGCCATCGGTCATCATTGTCATGCAGAAAGGACAGGCTGTTGCAACAATATCGGGATCAACTTTTAAAACATCTTCCATTCTTTCGAGGAATACTTCCTTGTTTCCTTTTTCGGCTTCCTTAAACATTTGCGCGCCACCGGCACCGCAGCAAAGGGCAAAACTTTTATGACGGTCCATTTCGGCAATGTCACCGGCAATGGATTTTATTACCCTTCGGGGTTCGTCGTAAATATCGTTTGCTCTGCCTAAATAGCAAGGGTCGTGATAGGTAATTCGTGTATTCTTGAATTTTTCGGTGGTTACTTTCAACTTTCCTTCTTGAATAAATTTGTCGAGAAGTTGAACGTAGCTAATTACTTCAAATTCGGCACCTAAGTCAGGATACTCGTTTTTAAACGTGTTGTAGCAGTGAGGGCAAATGGTTATTACCTTTTTGATTTCGTAGCCTTTAAAAAGTTCGATGTTTTGCAATGCCTGCATTTGAAAAAGCATCTCGTTGCCTGCTCTGCGAGCCGGATCTCCGGTACAGGTTTCTTCTTTTCCAAGAACGGCGTAGCTAACGTTAAGGTAACTAAGTATTTTTGCAAAGGCACGTGTTACTTTTTTGTACCTGTCGTCGTAAGCACCTGCACAGCCAACCCAGAATAAGTACTCGGGTTTTTCGCCTCGGGCAAATAAATCGGCCATTACAGGGACTTCTATTTTGCGTGTTTCCATATTTGTTTAGTGTTCGTTAATTGTGAAACGTTAATTGCTGAGCAATCGAACATTTATTGCACATTAATTTCTAAATCCTTTGCCCATAAGAGCCTATCCTCCGGCGAGTATTGCCATGGTGCTCCATTATTTTCAATATTGTTGAACATAGCCTTTATTTCGCCTGGAGCGGAACCTTCTTCCATTACCAGGTAACGGCGCATGTCCACAATAAGCGATGGGTGATTTATATCGATAGGGCACTCTTTTGCACAAGCATTACAGGTTGTACAAGCCCACAATTCCTCTTCGGTAATATAGTCACGAACCAACGATTTTCCATCATCGAAGTCTCTGCCATTTTTCAGCATTTTAGGCCCTTTTTCCTTCATTCTTGCACGAAGATCCATCATCACCTTTCGTGGCGATAATCTTTTCCCGGTAATGTTGGCAGGACATACCGAAGTGCATCGTCCGCATTCGGTACATGATAGCGAGTCGAAGTAGTTTTTCCATGTTGCATCTTCGGCATCCTTAACTCCAAAGCGTTCAATAGGAGCGTCGGTTGCAGGAGCCTCAAAGGCAGCATTTGGGTCCATCATTAGTTTTACTTCCTTGGTAACGTTGTCCATGTTGGTTAATTTCCCCAGCGGTTCCAACCTAGACAGGAAAACGTTAGGAATGGACATGAATACGTGAAAATGCTTGGAGTAGGGGAGAATATTCGCAAAAATAAATATCATTACAATGTGTATCCACCAAAATATTTGATACATGGTAAATGCTTTATCTGCAGACATTCCTGCGAATAATCCGGTAAGATGTTCACTTATAGGATAAGTTGCCTGTGTTACAGTTCCTGTTAAAAAGGCATGCCTAACGTATGCAGCATTCATTCCCATTAACGATAGCATCAGAATAAGAATCATGGTTAATGCAGCATTGGCATCGATATGCGAAATTTCCTTCATTTCAATTCCTTCGAAGCGCTTAATGTGTAGGAATATTCTGCGTATTAGAAATATAACTATCGATATGGCAACCAGCAATGCGAAAATGTCGCCAAAAGCCATGAGAAATTTGTAGAACCCACCTAGAAAACTGAGCGATTTTTCCATGTTGAATAATCCGTCGATAACCATTTCGATACTTCCAAATAGGATGATGCAGAAGCCCCAAAATACCATGGCATGGAAAAATCCAATAACAGGACGACGGAAAATTTTTGTTTGCCCGAAGGCAATTTTCAGCATAATCATAAATCGCTTGCCCAGATGTTTTACTGGAAAGCCTTTTCTAGTAAGCGAAAAGAAGCGAATAATTCTTGCTATTGTAAACCCAAAAATTCCAAGGGTTAAAAATAGGGTAATAGCAAAAACAATTTGTTTGGTCATGTTGTTTTAGTTTTGGTTTGTAAGTAATAATCCTGCAAAGGAGTTTTTACTTTCTATTTTAAAAGACACTTCCATGGTCGTGCCGGACAATGGAAGGTCTTTTTTTCTGTATTTCGAATGCAATTCGAGTTTTACTTTCCCTTTACTTGCTTAGCAGCCTCTACAAGTTGTGGAAGAATCTTTTGAGCATCGCCTACAATGCCATACTGGGCAACTTCGAATATTGGCGCAGACTTGTCGTTATTAATGGCCACAATATACTTGGACCCGCTTACGCCTGCAATGTGTTGGGTTGCTCCGGAAATACCAACGGCAATGTATAGGTTTGGTGCTATAATTTTCCCGGTTTGTCCGGTGTGTTCTTCATGAGAACGCCATCCTTCGTCGGAAACAGGGCGCGAACATGCTGTTGCACCGCCAAGTACTTCGGCAAGTTCTACGAGCGGGCCCCAGTTGTCTGGCGATTTCATTCCTCTACCTCCCGAAACAACAATTTCGGCGTCGGTTAATAGTAATTTTCCTGTTTGCTTTTGAACATCGATTACCTCTGTTTTAGGAGCATCAACGTTGATGTCAACTTTTTCGATAGTGGCATTATTTGCTGTTTCGATAAGTTCAAAAGAGTTTTGAGTTAGCGTAATAATCTTAATGTCGGTTTTTAGTTCAACATCGGAAAAAGCGCTTCCCGAAAACGAGCGTTTATAAATGGTGAAAGGAGAAACGCTTAAGGGTAACTTGCTAACGCTTGCGCCTAGTGCGGCTTTTAGTTTAACCGACAAACGCGGGGCAACTGCCTTTCCGGTATTATTATTTGCAATAATTATAACCTTTGCGCCAATTTTTTCGGCAACCTGTGCAATTATGCCGGTATAATTTTGTGCATCGAATACTTTGGCATTATCGTTTTCAACGGATAGGATTTTACTTGCGCCGTATCCGCCAAGTTTTTGCAATTCGTCGTTAGCCACGTTACCTATGGACAAAGCAGCAACATCTGTATTAAGCATTTCTGCAACCTTGCTGGCGTACGAAATCAACTCGAAGGAAACTTTTTTAAATTTTCCGTCCCAATTTTCGGTATATACTAGTACTGACATTTTTCTTGTGTTTAGTTGTTAAACTTAAATAAGCTTAGTTTCCGATTGAAGTAAGGCTATGAGGTCTTTTGCATTTTCAGCATCAACAAACTTACAAGCGGGTCTGGCTTCTGGCAATTCGAACTTTTTGTAAGATGTAAGCGCATCTACGGCAACAGGTTCGTAAAGTTTAATGGGTTTGCTACGAGCCATCATAATTCCACGCATTGCAGCGATTCTGGGTTCTTTAGCAATTCCTTTTTGAACAATGGCAACAAACGGAGTGCTGGTCGAAACAACCTCTTTTCCTCCGTCGATTTCGCGGGTTACAATTGGTTTTTCGTTTTCAACTTTCAGGTTCGAAACAGCCGAAATAGATGGAATGTTAAGCATTTCTGCCAACATGCTTCCAACCATGGAACCGTTGTAATCGCTCGATTCTATTCCGCACATTATTATGTCGAATTGTTCTTGTTTAACAACTTCTGCTAGTTGGGCTGCAACAAAGTAAGCATCGGAGGGTTCAGCATTAACTCGTATTGCGCTATCGGCGCCAATTGCCAATGCCTTACGAATGGTTGGTTCTGTGGTGACCGGGCCAACGTGTGCAACAGTAACCGATTTTACTCCGCTCGAAGCATCGTCTTTTATTTCAAGTGCTCTTGTTAGCGAGAGTTCGTCCCATGGATTAATAACCCACTGAATTCCGGCAGTGTCCAACTTTGTATCCCCATCCGTGAATTTAACCTTTGTGGTTGTATCGGGAACATTACTGATACAAACTAGAATTTTCATTATAAATAGTTATTAGTTTAGTTTGACAATTATTCTATTTTAAAAGTTTTACAAAAATAAACAAACTTATCAATGGCGAAAACATCATTTTGCAATGCCATGCAACAACAACTCTTAAAACTTCAATATTAACTTCTATAATGAAATCAATACTTTATAATGGTTTAAACAAGCGTACAAATCTAAGCCAATTCGTTAAATAGCGTATCTGTATCTAAAATATTTTATAAAAAAACAATGGTAATATTTATTTAATATTTTGATAATGAATAATATATCATTATATGTTAATTTTCACATTATTCATCAACATTTAGCTTTGTTTAATCAAAACAGCAATAACTTATTTGACATTGAAGCGTTTAACGAATAACTTTAATGAAAAGGTGAAAATTTTTATGAACAATCAGTTTGTCGATACATTTTTAAAAGAGTTAGACGCCGTTCTTTTGAAGAACCTGGGAAAGTTGGATTTATTGGATAAAAAAATTAGCGAAATAGTAAATAATTCGGTTACTAAAAATTGCGATGAGTTGGTGGAATTGGTTGAGTTAAAGGAAAAGTTGAACAACGAAAATCGACGGATTGTTCAACTGCATATTAGGTTGTTAAACCGTTCCGATTTAAGTAGCAAGTTATTTTATGTTGAAAAAAAGAGCGGAATAGTTTTTGCTAAGGACAGTAACGAGGATGTCGATAATTATAATATTGTATCTGGTAAGCAGTTTATTTCGTCAATTTGTAACGATTTGACGGTAGTAAACGATAAGGCTTTGGTAAAAGGTAATTATAAATTCGAAACATTCGAATTTTCAAATAATTAGGTTAGGTTTAGGTTTACTTTTAGGTTAGGTAGGAACATCCGGCGTACACTTATAGTGGTCGTCGGATGTTTTTTTATGGGGATAGGTTATTGCTTACGGCTATATTTCTTAACTTTAAAAGTTATTTTGTTATTGATAATGGGCGTGGTGTTAAGTTAATGGGGAGGTGTTTTTTTTCTGCGGCTTTGTTAAGTGCCATGTTTTGTGTAAAGTAATTATCTCGAAGAATCAGCATAAATGGTCGAAAACAAAATTAAAAGCGTAGTCATACTTGGTTCTGGTAATGTGGCAACCAATTTAGGCGTTGCTTTACATCGCAAGGGTATCAGTATTTTACAGGTATATTCTCGGAAGCAGTCGAATGCGGTTGTGTTGGCAGAGCGGGTAAATGCACAGGCTATTTCAAACCTTGTTGATTTGCGTGAGGATGCCGAACTTTATATTACGGCTCTTTCGGATTCGGCAATTCCTGATGTATTAAGCAGCCTCAAGCCTTTGGGAGGTATGGTTATCCATACCAGTGGAAGTACTTCCATGGATGTGTTTAACGGTTTAGGTATAGCAAACTATGGCGTATTTTATCCCTTTCAAACCTTCTCACGAGCAAAGCAAGTCGATTTTAGTGCTGTCCCAATATGTATTGAAGCCAATAGTCCGGAGAATTTGACTTGTATTCGCAATTTCGGAAAGGTTCTTTCGGATAATGTTATTGAAATGGATTCCGAAAAGCGTAAATGGCTTCATTTAACAGGTGTTTTTGCTTGTAATTTTTCTAATCACCTTTTAGCGTTGGTTTTTAAAATATGCGAGGAGAAAGAAATTCCCTTCGAAATTGTAAAACCTCTTGTTGTTGAAATGGTTAATAAGGCATTTATTGGAAATCCTACAAATTTTCAAACAGGCCCGGCTGTTCGTAACGATGTGGTAACAATTCAAAAACATGTTAAAATGCTTTCGGAATTTAATATGGACATGGCAGATATTTACAAAATGCTATCTTTGAGCATCCAAAACCTTAGAGTTAATGGTTTTCATAAAGAATAATCATTCTTATGGATGCAAGATGAAGCAATTAAAGGTTTAACAGATATTATTAATTAATAATGAGCAAGAACTTTAAGGAATTATTGCCACAGGTAAAAGCTTTTGTTTTTGATGTTGATGGAGTCTTTACCGATGGAACCGTTTTGCTTCACCCTTCGGGTGAATTGTTAAGAACGTCCAACACTCGCGATGGGTATGCAGTTCATGTTGCCATTGAACGGGGGTTTCCAATAGCAATAATTTCCGGAGGAAATTCGGAGTCGGTGCGTAGCCGTTTTAGTGTTTTAGGGGTTACCGATATATATTTGGGTGTTGGGGATAAAGTAAAAATTTTGGAAGAATTTCGCTTAAAGTATGGATTGGAACTTTCCGAGTTATTATATATGGGCGACGATTTACCGGACTACGAAGTAATGCAGCTTGTGGGAGTTCCCACATGTCCTAACGATGCAGCCCCGGAAATAAAAGGTTTGGCTCGTTATATTTCGTTGTATAATGGGGGTAGCGGTTGCGTTCGTGATGTAATAGAGCAGGTACTTAGGGTAAAAGGGAAGTGGGGCCCGTCAGTAAATAGTATTCAGTAAAACTTGTGCTATGAATACAAAAATTTTGAGGTTAGTTCGCATTAAAAATCTGCTAATTGTAGTATTTACAATGCTTTTTATGCGTTACCTTATTATTGAACCAATTTTGCGGATGAATGGTTTTCACCTGCAACTCAACTTGTTTTTGTTTACAATGCTTGTGTTAGCAACGGTTTTTATTACTGCAGGAGGCTATGTCATTAATGATTACTTCGATACTCGCACCGATATAATAAATCGTCCAAACACAGTTGTTGTAGGGAAATCAATTAGCCGAAGTCATGCCATTGGCTTGCACATGGTTTTAAGTGCAATTGGAATTGTGCTGGGAACATTTGTTTCGTTCAAAATAGGGAAACCAATTTTTTCACTTTTGTTCATACTAACGTCAGGGATGCTTTGGTTTTATTCCACTACATATAAAAGACAGTTGCTTGTAGGCAACATTGTGGTTGCAACTTTAACAGCCTTAGTCCCTTTGATGCCATTACTGTTCGAATTGCCTTTGTTGGGAAGATATTGGATTGTAATAACCCGCTATCAGTTAAATGTGGCTAGTATTGTTTACTGGGTGGGAGGATATGCCGTATTTGCATTTCTTTTTACTCTTACTCGTGAAATAATCAAGGATATCGAAGATTTCGAAGGCGATGCATCATTTGGGCGGAATACAATACCCGTTCATTTTGGAATAAAACCGGCAAAGGTTATAGTTGCCTCGTTAGTTGCCATAACCATTGGAATTTTAATTTTTGTTTATGCTGCGTATATGCGTAGCAATTTCGAAGGCAATTTCGACTACATTTCGCTTATATACCTTATAATATTTATACTTATTCCTTGTTTTGGTTTGCTATTTGCCGTTTTGTTGGCCGAGAATAAGAAACAGTTTCATAAAGCAAGCCAATTTTCAAAGTTAATTATGCTTTTTGGACTGTTTTATGCGGTGATTTTTAGGCTGTTAATTGTAGGATAATTTTTTATGAATTTACAAGATTTACTGAAAGGTAAAAGGCTGGTTTTGGCATCCAACTCTCCTCGGCGTAAAGTATTAATGGAAGGATTGGATGTGAATTTTGAAACATGGAAACCTAAGCACTCCAAGGAATCTTTTCCCGATAGTATGGAAGTTGCAAAGGTTCCTGAATACTTGGCCAGACAAAAGGCCGTTCCGTTTCGCAACGATTTGGACGGAGATACCATTGTTTTAACTTCCGACACCATTGTTGTCCTTAATAACACTATTATAGGAAAACCTGTGTCGGAGGCTAACGCCAAGCAAATTCTCAAGCAGTTATCGGGGAATAAGCATACAGTTATTACGGGAGTCGCATTATCAAGTCTTAATAGTGAAGTTTCGTTTTCGGTAAAAACCGATGTTTATTTCCGCACTTTAACCGAGGATGAAATAAATTACTATGTTGATAAGTACAAGCCATTCGATAAAGCCGGTGCTTATGGTGTTCAGGAATGGATTGGATATGTTGGGGTTGAAAAAATCGATGGTTCGTTTTATAATGTAATGGGATTGCCTGTTCAGCAAGTTTATCAGGAATTGGTGAAATTTCTAACTAATTGAAAATATATACTATGAGGAAGATTTTGTTAATATTTGCCTTGGTGTTGTTTCAAATTCCCTATGTTTTGGCCGACGAGGGAATGTGGATACCCATGTTGATAGGTAAAAACTACGAACAAATGAAGGCGTTAGGTTTTAAGTTAACGCCCGAAGATATATACAACGTAAATGGTTCAAGTCTTAAGGATGCCATTGTCCGTTTTGGAGGTGGTTGTACTGCCGAAGTTATTTCTCCCGACGGGTTGTTAATTACCAATCATCATTGTGGTTTTTCATCTATACAGGCCCATTCTTCGGTCGATCACGATTATTTAACGGATGGATTCTGGGCAATGACACGCGATCAGGAGTTGCCAAACGAAGGCCTCACGGTAAGGTTTCTGCAACGGATGGAGGATGTTTCGGATGTTGTGCTAAAAGGAATTGCTGTTGATACGCCTGAAGGCGATAGGCAAAAACTTATTGCCCAGCGTGCAGATTCTATTGAAGTTGCAAATACCAATAAAGGGGAAGGTATTGTTGCCGATGTTCGTTCATTTTATTACGGGAATCAGTATTTCCTTATGGTTTACGAGGAGTTTAGCGATGTCCGTTTGGTTGGCGCACCACCGGAGTCAATTGGTAAATTTGGCGGTGATACCGACAATTGGGTTTGGCCTCGGCACACTGGCGATTTTTCTATTTTCCGTATTTATGCTAGTAAGGATAATAAACCGGCTTCATATTCTCCCGACAATGTACCTTATAAGTCTAAAAGGTTTTTAAAAATATCGTTAAAAGGAGTTCACGAGAACGATTTTACAATGGTTTACGGGTTTCCCGGAAGAACGCAACAGTTTTTAGTTTCGGATGCGGTAAAGTTGCTGATAAACCAGAGTAATCCAAATAAAATTAATCTTCGTGGTACTCGTTTGGATATTTTTAATAAGTACATGAATTCTAACGATACAATAAGAATTCAGTATGCAAGTAAGTATGCAAGTGTTGCGAATTACTGGAAAAAATGGATTGGTGAAACAATCGGTTTACGAAGATTAAACGCTATTGAAAAGAAGCAGGAGCAGGAAAGCATGTTTGAGGCATGGGTAAATACAAACAAGGATTTGAAGGAAAAATATGGGAATCTTCTTCCGTCGTTTAGGCGATTATATGCCGAAGTGGCGCCTCTTTCGCTTGTGGCTGATTTTAGAAACGAAGATGTTTATGCCGTGGAGTTGCTTAGGTTTTCATCAAACTTTTCGAAATATATCAACGATGTGATAAGCGGAAAAGGTGATTCTGCAACGATTGAAACTGAAAGAAAAGATTTGGTTCGTTATACATCTTCCTTTTTCAAAAATTTCAACATTAATATAGATTATGAAGTTTTTGGCGCCATGATGTATAACTATCATCAAAAAATACCGTTGGATTATCAGCCTGAGTTTTTGAAAAATATACAGGAACAGTATGGCGATAAATGGATGCAAATGGCTTCCGACATATATAATCAAACAGCTTTTGCCGATAGTTTAAGAGTTTTAACCTTGCTTGCATCGTCGGATACTGCAAATGTTAAGGTCTTTTTAAACGATCCTGTATTTCAAATATACAGTCAGTTCGAAAATTTGTATCGCCAAAAAGTAAAACCTCGCTATTATGAAATAGAGGATAGTTTAGATATTTTTTATCGTAGGTACGTTGATGGACTAATGAAGATGCAACCTGATAAAGAATTTTTCCCCGATGCCAATTCTACTCTCAGGGTAACCTATGGAACTGTTAAGGGATTTGAACCTCGAGATGGCGTTGTTTACGATTACTATACCACGCTTGATGGTGTAATAGAAAAATCGATGAATAAGAATGTGGCTGATTATGTCGCTCCCAAAAGGCTAATCGATTTGTATAAAAGTAAGGATTATGGAATATATGGCGTAAACGGAACGGTTCCGGTTGCCTTTATTGCAACAAATCATACAACGGGAGGTAATTCGGGAAGTCCTGTCCTTGATGGCGAAGGGAATTTAATAGGTATAAATTTCGACCGTTGCTGGGAAAGCACCATGAGCGATGTAATGTTCGATCCTGATTATTGTAGAAATATAGCTCTTGATATTCGATACGCGTTATTCATAATTGACAAGTATGCGGGTGCCAAAAATTTAATATCGGAGATGGAAATTATCGAGTAACTTTGAGGATAAAGGAGGAAAATGGCTGTCTTTATAGGCAGCCATTTTTTATTTAATGTCGATTAAAGTTCTTAGTGTTAATGCATCTTTTTATATCATGTTTTGGGAATAACATTAAGAGAAACCAAGGTTGATACATTTTCTATTGAATCTTTCTAAATTAAGTATTTTGTTATTTCTAAATACAAAACATGATAAAAATCAGTATTTAGCAAGGCGCTCAATTTTATATTTAAAAATGATAATCAACTAAATACAAATAAAATTATTGTTAGTAAAGTAACAGTGTTATTTTTATAACAGGTTTTTAAAACAGTAAAATTATGACGGAAACGAAAGAACTAGTTAAAAGGCTTGCCGACAAACACGGACGTAGCAGGGAAAGTTTGATTCCCATATTACAAGGTGTGGTGCAAGAAGAGCGCTTTATTTCGAGCGAAACTATGACCGAGATTGCCCGGGAGCTTGATATTTCGGCTGCAACGGTTTATGGAACAGCAACCTTCTATAGTTTTCTCGACACTCAACCCAGAGGAAAGTATGTTATTAGGGTTTGCAAAACCATTTCGTGCTCGATGAAAGGGAAGCACTTAATTATGCAGGAATTGGAAGATTTATTGAAAATTAAGGTTGGGGAAACAACTCCAAATAAAAAGTTTTCTTTGTTGGAAACTAATTGTTTGGGGTGGTGTCATAAGGGACCTGCAATGTTGGTAAATGATGAAGCCTATACCGAACTTACTCCCGAAAAGGTTCGCGAAATTATTAATGAATACATGAATAAGTAAAGCATAGGAGATTAAACCATGGCAAATAATTTTTTACGTCGTGTTGATCTTATTTTTGATCAGGACTGCAATTTTAAAGACGTTCTTAAATCAACATATCAGCGATCCAACGATGATATAATTAATGAATTACTCGAATCTGGCTTAAAGGGTAGAGGTGGAGCAGGTTTTCCTACTGCTTTAAAGTGGAAGTTTACCAGTGAACAAGCAGATGTCGAAAAATACATTGTTTGTAATGCCGACGAAGGAGAGCCGGGTACGTTTAAAGACAGGGAAATTTTATTTAAGGTTCCTTTGAAGGTATTTGGTGGAATGGCCATTTGTGCAAAGGTTATTAATGCTAAGGAAGGTTTCCTTTATTTAAGGGGCGAGTATCGTTTTTTACTTCCTGAACTTGAAAAGCAGTTAGCACAATTCCAATCAATTCTCGATGAGTTAAAAATCGATTTTCACATTAAAATTATAATGGGAAGTGGCGCGTATATTTGCGGAGAAGAAAGTGCATTGTTTGAGTCAATGGAAGGTGGACGTGGAGAACCGCGAAATAAACCTCCTTACCCAACTGTTTCGGGTTTTAGAAAAAAACCTACCGTTATAAATAATGTGGAAACGTTGGTGTATTCTTTCATGATTTTCCGATATGGTGCTCACAAATTTAAAGAATTAGGAACGGCAGATTCTCGTGGATCAAAAGTGTTCTCCGTTTCCGGAGATACTCCTAAACCTGGCATCTATGAATTGGAATTAGGTATGACCGTAGAGCAATTTGTTGAAGAGTTTGGCGATGGCGATACAAAGGCTGTTCAAGTTGGAGGTGCATCAGGATTTTGCGTACCGCGTAAAAGATTTAAAGATACAATTATTGGTTTCGAAGGCGTTCCTACTGGTGGTTCTATGATGCTTTTCAATAGTTCACGTTCCATGTATAATGTTCTGCATAACTATCTGGAGTTCTTCGAAGAAGAATCTTGTGGACAATGTACTCCTTGCCGTGTTGGCTGTCAGCAACTTAAATTGGGAATTGAAGCAGTTAAAAGGGGAGAACGTCACGCAACATATTTGGAACAATTGCAAAAATTAGCACAAACCATGAAAATTACGGCAAAATGTGGTTTGGGGCAAAGTGTTGCCAACTCTTTCTTCTCGATAGTTGAGAATTTTAAAGAAGAGATGATTTACTAATTCGCTTAAATTATTTATAAAATGGCAAAAAAAATTAATCTCATTATAGATGGAATTCCCGTTACAGTTGACGAGGGTACAACCATTCTACAAGCAGCAAAACAGTTAAATATCCATATTCCTACGCTTTGCTATCACGACGATTTATGCGTTGCAGGAAATTGTCGTGTTTGTGTTGTTGAAATGAAGGGAGCACGGACACTTCCTGCCTCTTGCGCTATGCCGGTTGCAGAAGGAATGGAAATTATGACCAATACCATTAAGGTTCGTACTGCACGTAAGCATATAATCGATTTACTTCTATCCGAACATAATGCACAGTGTACAACGTGTTACAAGAATGGCAATTGCGAATTGCAAAACCTTGCTGCTGAGTATAAAATATCGGAACCTATGTTCATCGATTTGGTTCCATTCAAGAATTACCAAATAGATGCTTACTCTCCTTCAATTATTAAGGATGATAGTAAATGTATTCGTTGTCAACGTTGTGTCCGTACATGCGAGGAATTACAGCATGTAAGTGCACTTGGTGTTGCATATAAGGGTGATAAAATGAAGATTTCGACATTCTTTGAAAATCCAATGTTCGAAGTTGTTTGTACAAATTGTGGTCAATGTGTAAACCGTTGTCCAACTGGTGCTCTTGTAGAACGCAACTATGTCGAGGAGGTATGGGATGCTATTTATGATAAAGGGAAACATGTTGTAGTACAAACGGCTCCTGCTGTAAGGGTTGCCCTAGGAGAAGATTTGGGAATGGAACCAGGCGAAATTGTTACGGGAAAGATGGTAACTGCGCTTCGTCGTCTTGGTTTCGATTCTGTTTTGGATACCGATTTTTCGGCAGACCTTACTATAATGGAGGAAGGTTTTGAGTTGTTGGGTAGGTTGAAAAAGGCTTTGGTCGATAAGGATCCTAGCGTTCATTTACCAATGACAACAAGTTGTTCGCCTGGTTGGATTAAGTTTATAGAGCATACTTATCCCGAATATCTCGACAATGTTTCAACGTGTAAATCTCCCCAGCAAATGTTTGGCGCTTTGGCTAAAACATACTATGCACAAAAGAAGAATCTAGACCCTGCAAACATTATTTCAGTTTCGGTAATGCCTTGTACTGCTAAAAAGTTTGAAGCAAACAGACCCGAAATGCGCTCAAGCGGTTACAAGGATGTTGATTATGTTTTAACAACCCGTGAGTTAGCCGTAATGATTAAACAGGCTGGAATCGACTTTGGTGAGTTACCCGAAACACATTACGATAGCATAATGGGCGAATCAACTGGTGCTGCTGTAATTTTTGGTGCTACAGGAGGTGTAATGGAAGCTGCACTCCGTACTGCTTACGAGGTTGTAACAGGTAGGGAAGTTCCTTTTGATGGACTAAATATAACTCCTGTTCGTGGAATGGAAGGTGTACGTGAAGCTTCTATAAAAATTGAGAAGACCAAACCTGAATGGAAGTTCCTCGATGGTGCCGTGTTGAAAACGGTAGTAGCGCACGGGCTTACCAATGCAAAAAAGGTAATGGATGCTGTTAGAGCAGGAAAAGGCGATTGGCATTTTATCGAAATAATGGCTTGTCCGGGTGGATGCCTTGGTGGTGGAGGACAACCAATCCCAACTAATGCTGAAATTAGGCAAAAAAGGGCAGATGCAATTTATCGAGAAGATGCTGGAATGAAGATTCGTAAATCTCACGAAAATCCAGAGATTGTGGCCATATATAAGGAGTTCTTGCACGAGCCCAATGGACATAAATCTCACGAATTACTCCATACTCATTACAGAGAAAGAGAACGTTACTAATACGAGTAGTAGTATGATTGAAAAGAGGGGCAACGCCCCTCTTTTTTATTAGTTAGTTGATGTGTATGTTGTTTTATTGTAAATTTGAAATTCTTATTGAGGAAGATATATTAGATTATTAAAGCATTTCTGCTAAAGATTTTGCAACGTTTGTCGGAAACGAAAAGTACAATGTGTGTTATTTTTATAACGAGATAATTTATATTATATTTTAATATTGTTATTTTGATAACAATAATTATTTTTGTGGAGAAAATAATTAATTATCCATTGAAAGTAAAAGGTTGTATATGAGGTTAAAGAATCTTGTAGAAAATATTGGAGGCAGGGTTGTTTGCTGTGAAGAGTATTTGGACAGGGAAATAGAGTATGCTTACGCATCTGACTTAATGAGTGATGTTCTCACGGTAAAATGTGAAAACTTACTGTTAATTACAGGGTTGGCCAACATTCAAACAGTGAGAACAGCGGAAATGTCCGATCTGCAAGCCATCATTTTTGTTAGAAATAAGCGGGTAAACGAGGATATGATTAGGTTGGCTCAGGAAAATTGCATAGTTTTGATTGAATATCCGGGAACTATGTTTAGAGTTTCGGGTCAGCTTAGTAGTATTGGGATTAAACCTGTTTATTAAGAAATGTAAAATGAATTTTGAATTTAAAGTTCAGGGTGGGGATTTTGTAAGGGCTGGAAATGCTTCAAGCCAGGTTAAGAAAATTTTGAAGCAGTTGAACGTTGATTCTGCAATTATAAAAAGGGTTGTTGTGGCCTTGTATGAAGGGGAGGTTAACATAGCGGCTCATGCGTTCAATGGAATAATAAATGTAGAAATAGATACAGAACGGATACTGATTAAACTTGACGATAACGGTCCTGGAATTCCAGATATCGATTTGGCTATGCAGCCGGGATACTCTACAGCATCACCTATAGTTCGGGAGATGGGTTTTGGCGCGGGAATGGGGTTGCCAAACATAAAGAATAATTCCGACGATTTTAAAATTTCCAGCGTTGTAGGAAAAGGTACACACTTAGAAATTACCGTTAACCTAAAAAGTACAAAGGAGGAAGTTTAGTTTTGGAAAAAATTGGTTTCCATCATGCGCTTAAAATAAGAACCGACGTATGTATTGGTTGTGCTCATTGTATGAGGGCTTGTCCAACTGAGGCTTTAAGGGTAATTGAAGGAAAGGCTCATTTACATGCTAATAGGTGTATAGACTGTGGTGAATGTTATAGAGTTTGTCCTACCGGTGCTATTATAGTAGAACAGGACGATTTTCAGAATATTTTTAACTATAAACGTAGAGTTGCGCTAATCCCTTCGGTTTTACTTGGTCAGTATCCCGATAATGTAACTCCGGGTATGGTAATTCAAGCGTTAAAAAATATTGGTTTTACCGATGTGTTCGAGGTTGAAGATTCTGTAGAGTATTTAATTCCACAAATAAACGAGTATATTGCCAAGAATCAGAATAAAAAACCAATCATATCTTCTTTTTGTCCGGCCATTGTTAGGCTTGTTCAGGTTAAGTTTCCTTGGCTTGTAGGAAATATTTTATTGATACGCCCTCCCCTTGATTTAACTGCTAGTTATATAAGGGGAATGCTCACTTCCAATGGAGTTTCCAATAATGATGTGGGGATATTCTATATTACTCCTTGCGCCGCAAAAATTGCAGCAATAAAAAGTCCTGTAGGAGAAGAATTTTCGGAACTGAACGGAGTTATTAATATGGATTTAATCTACAACAGGACACTTCATGAAATAAAAAAGAAGAACGTTAACAAAATACCCAATAGTTTCTTATCCGATTTGTCTGCACGGAGTATTACGTGGGCGTTAACAAACGGAGAAGCAGTAAATATCGATGGGCGCTGCATGGCAATTGATGGCATTCATAATGTTATTGAGTTTTTGGAGAAGATAGAGAATGATGAGGTTAACGGGGTCGATTTTTTAGAGTTAAGGGCATGTGACGAAAGTTGTGCAGGAGGAATTCTTGCTGCGGCAAATAGATTTATAACCGCGGAATTATTGAGAAATCATGCTAAGCAGTTCTTAAAACCCGATCAAAGTTCGAACAATCAAAATAAGTTGCAAAAGTATGAGCAACTTTTGATGGGGAAAATAAATTTGAATAGGGTAGAGCCTCGATCGATGGTGAAACTCGATGAGGACATGGCTAAGGCTATGAAAAAAATGGAGCGTGTAAAACGGTTAATGTGTTATTTGCCGGGAGTAGATTGTGGCGTTTGCGGAGCTCCATCGTGTTTGGCATTAGCCGAAGATATAGTACAAGGCGAAGGTGCTATTTCGCACTGCGTTTTTTTGCAGAAAATAATGGAACAGAATAAGTTGGATCCGGAACATTCGTTTAGGATAATGAAGAAAATTTGGGGAACTAACCGTTTTTATAAAGATTGCGATAAACCTATTCAGAATAAATAGTTATGACCGTTAAAGATTTAGTTGAAACCCTACAGTTAAAGGTGTTTTCGGGCAGCACAGGAATGAATCGGGAAGTTACAGGAGGTTATTCTTCCGATTTACTTAGCGATGTTATGGGGAATGCCGAAAGTGGTATGGTATGGATAACCTTGCAAACGCATGTTAACGTTATGGCCATCGCATCGTTAAAAGAATTATCGGCTATTATTTTGGTAAAAGGGTTTGAACCCGAGGAAAACACTTTAACTCAAAGTAATGTTGAAGGAATTCCCATCCTGGGAACAGCGTTACAAACATTCGAAATATCAGGAAAATTATACCAACTCTTAAATAGTTAATGGAGAGTTTTAAGGCAGATTTGCATATACATAGTGTGCTGTCTCCTTGTGCTAACTTGGAGATGAGTCCTACAAATATTGTTGATCAAGCCCTAAAACAGAAGTTGGATATTATTGCCGTAGCCGATCATAATTCTACTTTGCATTGTCCACTGGTACGGGACTTAGCATTACGTAACGGTATTTTTGCGGTAAATGCGGTTGAGGTTAATACTCGCGAGGAAGTACATTGCCTTTGCCTGTTTGATACTGAAGGGCAGCGTGTGAAATTTCAAAATTTTATAGAGGAAAGCATTCAAAGAGTTCCTAATAACCCTGATATATTTGGTTATCAGGTGGTGGTGAACGAGCAGGAAGAAATTCTTGACGAGATAGATTACTTGCTTCATTCGGCTTTGCGGGCAAATATTGATGAAGTTGAAAAGCGAGTTCATGAGTTGGGTGGAATATTTATTCCTGCTCATGTGGACAGGCTAAAGTTTAGCATTACAAGTCAGTTGGGTTTTATCCCTCCCAACTTAAATTACGATGCGCTGGAAGTTTCCAAAAATTCTACAATAGATACAGTTATAAAGAATAACCCGTTAATTACGAGAAAACGGTTTATTCGTAACTCCGATGCGCATACCATAGAACAAATTGGCTCGAGTTACTCGACTTTTCGGATGGAAAAGCTTAACTTCGAGAATCTGAAGAATGCTATTATGGGCATTAACGGTTGTGAGGTTTTGGTTGAATTCTAACTAGAGAAAAATTCATGAAAGACTTATCGTTGCATATACTGGATATAGTTCAGAATTCGGTTGTAGCATTGGCAACAAGCATTCAAATTACTATAGAAAAAAATTTGCAGAAGGACTTTATAACGTTAACTATTTCCGATAACGGAAAAGGCATGGATAAAGCATTTTTGGAAAGAGTTACCGATCCTTTTACCACTACGAGAACAACCCGTAAGGTTGGGTTAGGCATTCCTTTGCTGAAATTAAATGCAGAACGAACAGGCGGAAATTTAGCCATTCAATCGGAATTGGGAAAGGGCACAATAATAAAAGCAACATTGATACCAAGTAATATCGATTGTTTGCCTATGGGCGATGTGGCTGGAACTATTTCGTTGCTTATATGCTCCAATCCAACAATTAATATTGAATTTACATACATGGAAGATAAAAAGGAATACAGTATATGTACTCGCGACATTCAGGAATCGCTGGAAGACGTGAGCATCGATAACGCTGCCGTTTATCCGTTGGTTAAGGAGTTAATTCAGTCGAATTTAGAAGAGTTACAAATAAGAAATTTAGGTTGAAAAACATAAATTACAGTGTTATTGAATTAACATCAAAATGTAATTTTGCACCAAAATTATGTAAAAGTTTAAAAAATCAACCAAATACTCACAAGGAGAAATAATTATGACAAAAGTTAAATCGTTGGCCGATTTGAAAAAGATGAAGGAGGAGCTTCAAGCCAAGATAGAGGTTCGGGAGAAGGGAGAGGTGTCCGAGAATCTTGTTCAAATAAAAGTGGCCATGGCTACCTGTGGTATTGCTGCAGGTGCAAAACCAATTATGGAGTTCCTAATTGACGAATTAGACAAACGAGGAATTAACGCTGTTGTAACCCAAACTGGATGTATGGGGTACTGCTATGCAGAACCTACCATTGAAGTTAAGTTGCCTGGTAAGGATCCTGTTATTTTCGGGTATGTTGATAAAAAGAAAGCCGATGAGATTATTGAGAAGTACATTAAAAACGGCGAACTTGTTGACGGAATCATTCCTACCAATTACGAAACTATTGATAACAAATAATCCATTTTGGAGGTACTTATAATGGCAAAATATAAAATGCACATACTTGTTTGTGGAGGCACAGGATGCAGAGCCTCCTCAAGCGATGCGATTGTGGAAAAATTTAAATCGGAGTTGGCTGCAAATAACCTTGAAAATGATGTACAGGTTATAATGACCGGTTGTTTTGGTTTTTGCGAGAAAGGGCCAATTGTAAAGGTTTTACCTGATAACACATTTTACACGCAAGTAAAACCGGAAGATGCTGCAGAAATTGTTAAGGAGCATGTTATCAAAGGACGTAAGGTAAACAGGTTGCTTTACCTTGACCCTGCTAAAAAGGAGCATGTTTCCGATTCAAAACACATGGGTTTTTACCGTAAGCAAATTCGTATAGCCTTGCGTAACTGTGGATTTATTAATCCTGAAAATATCGATGAGTATATTGCTCGTGATGGATACCAAGCTATTGGCAAAGTTCTTACAGAATTCGATCCTCAACAAACTATCGATATTATTAAGAAATCTGGGTTGCGTGGTCGTGGAGGTGGAGGATTTCCTACCGGTCTTAAATGGGAAATTGCCAGCAAGAACAAGGCCGATCAGAAATATGTAGTTTGTAATGCCGACGAAGGAGACCCGGGTGCTTTTATGGACCGTTCGGTTCTTGAAGGTGATCCTCACTCTGTACTCGAAGCAATGTCGATTTGCGGATATTGCATTGGGGCATCGAAAGGCTTAATATATATTCGTGCAGAATATCCACTTGCCATTAAGCGTTTAAAGGTTGCCATTGCTCAGGCTCGTGAGTATGGTTTACTAGGTAACGACATAATGGGAACAGGGTTTAGTTTTGATGTTGAACTTCGTTATGGTGCCGGAGCCTTTGTTTGTGGTGAGGAAACTGCGCTTATTCATTCCATGGAAGGTTTGAGAGGCGAACCAACTAACAAACCTCCATTCCCTGCAGAAAGTGGTTATATGGGTAAACCGACCAACGTTAACAACGTTGAAACATTTGCAAATGTTTGTCCAATTATACTTAAGGGTGCCGATTGGTATTCGTCCATTGGTACCGAAAAATCCAAAGGAACTAAAGTATTTGCACTTGCCGGAAAAATTAATAACGTTGGATTAATTGAAGTACCTATGGGAATAACCTTGCGTGAGGTTATCTTCGAAATAGGCGGTGGTATTAAAAACGGTAAGAAATTTAAAGCTGTTCAAACAGGAGGTCCTTCGGGCGGTTGTTTAACCGAAAAGCATCTTGATATTCCTATTGATTTCGATAACCTTATTGCAGCAGGTTCCATGATGGGATCGGGTGGTATGATTGTTATGGACGAAGATGACTGTATGGTATCGGTTGCTAAGTTCTACTTAGATTTTACTGTTGAGGAAAGTTGTGGTAAATGTGCTCCTTGCCGTATTGGTAATAAGCGTTTGTACGAATTGCTTGATAAGATTACCAAGGGTGAGGGAACTATGGACGATCTTGATAGGCTTAGAAATTTATCAAAAGTAATTAAGGATACAGCTCTTTGCGGTTTAGGTCAAACGTCACCAAACCCAGTGCTTTCGACACTCGACAATTTTTACGATGAGTATCTTGCTCACGTTCAGGATAAAAAATGTCCTGCTGGTAAGTGCAAGGCATTAATGAAATATGTGATCGATCCGGAGGCTTGTGTTGGTTGTACGGCTTGTGCACGGAACTGTCCTGTTAATGCAATTAGCGGCGAAAGGAAAAAACCTCACTCAATTAATACTGCAATTTGTATTAAGTGTGGTGCTTGTATTGAGAAATGTAAATTTGATGCTATCAGCATAAAATAATTACCTAAAGAACAATGGAAACAGTAAAACTCACAATAGATAATAAGCAAATTGAAGTTCCTAAGGGTACTACAATTTACAAAGCTGCCAAAGGTATGGGGATAGATATTCCTGTACTTTGCTACATGGACTTGCACGATTTGGGTGTTGAAAATAAACCTGCAGGTTGCCGTATTTGCGTGGTTGAGGTTGAAGGTCGTAGAAATTTAGCGCCTAGCTGTTCTACTGCATGTATGGAAGGTATGGTTGTTAAGACCCATACACCACGTGTTATTAACGCTCGTCGTACGGTAATGGAATTAATCCTTTCCGACCATCCAAAAGATTGCTTAACATGTCCTAAGAGTGGTCATTGCGATTTGCAGGATATGGCTGTACGTTTAGGTATTCGCAATATTCCTGGGCAGGAATACGCTGAAATGTCAACGTATAAGAAGGATTTTTCACCGGCAATTATTCGCGATGTTGACAAGTGTATTATGTGTCGTCGTTGCGAAACCATGTGTAACCAAGTTCAAACTGTTGGTGCACTTAGCGCTGTAAACCGTGGTTTCACAGCTGTAGTAGCACCTGCTTTTGAGCAAGACTTAGAAAAATCGCCTTGTACATTTTGCGGTCAGTGCGTAGCTGTTTGTCCTACGGGCGCATTAACCGAGGTTGATCATACGGCAAAGGTAATTCGTGCAATTGCCGATCCAACAAAAACAGTTTTGGTTCAAACAGCTCCTGCTGTACGTGCTGCATTGGGCGAAGAATTTGGAATGAAACCTGGTACATTGGTTACCGGAAAAATGGCTGCAGCATTACGTAAAATTGGATTCGATTATGTTTTCGATACCGATTTTGCTGCTGATCTTACTATAATGGAAGAAGGTACAGAATTACTTGATCGTCTTACACGGCATTTAAATGGCGATAAGAGCGTTAAGTTGCCTATTCTTACAAGTTGTTGCCCAGCATGGGTTAACTTCTTTGAACATAGTTTTACCGATATGCTCGATGTTCCTTCGAGTGCAAAATCGCCACAGCAAATGTTCGGATCTATTGCAAAATCTTACTTTGCTGATAAACTAGGGAAGAAACGCGACGAGTTGGTTGTTGTATCGGTAATGCCATGTTTGGCTAAGAAGTACGAATGTCAACGCGATGAGTTTAAGGTAGATGGAAATCCCGATGTTGATTATTCAATTTCTACACGCGAGTTAGCACACCTCATCAAGGAATTCAACATTAACTTTGCTGAATTACCCGATGAAGATTTTGATCGTCCGCTAGGTGAATCAACAGGTGCTGCTGTAATTTTTGGAGCAACCGGTGGTGTTATTGAAGCTGCTGTTCGTACTGCATACGAAGTTCAAACAGGTAAAAAATTAGAAAAAATAGACTTTACCGAACTTCGTGGTATGGAAGGTATTCGTACTGCAACCATCGATTTTAACGGATTGCCTATAAATATAGGAATTGCACACGGATTGGGAAATGCACGTAAACTTTTGGAACAAGTTCGTAGTGGAAAGGCTAATTTCCATGCCATTGAAGTTATGGCTTGTCCGGGAGGATGTATTGGTGGTGGCGGACAGCCTTTACACCATGGAGATTCTTCGATTATTAAAGCTCGTATGGAAGCTATTTACCGTGAGGATGCTGGTAAGGAAATACGTAAATCGCATGAGAATCCTTACATACAGCAGTTATACGAAGAATTTTTGGGTAAGCCGATGAGCGAAACTGCGCATCATTTATTGCATACCCACTATTTCAACAGAAAAAAGGATGTTTACATAAAATAGGGAGGAAGTAGAAATGTCACATGTAAAAGTAGAGCTTAAGCCTGAACAGGTTACTAAAATAAAAGAAATATGCAAGTCGTTTAATAACAACCCAGGCGAGCTTATCAACGTGTTGCACCAAACGCAAGGTGCATTTGGTTATCTCCCTGCCGAAGTACAGGAAGTAGTTGCTGCAGAATTAGGAATTCCTGTTGCAAAGGTTTATGGGGTAGTAACTTTTTACTCGTTCTTTACCATGCTTCCTAAAGGAAAACATCCTATTAGCGTTTGCACAGGAACTGCATGTTATGTTCGTGGAGCCGAAAAAGTTCTTGATGAGTTTAAGCGCATCCTTGAAGTTAAAGTAGGAGAGAGTACTCCTGATGGTAAATTTTCTTTAAACTGCTTACGTTGTGTTGGTGCTTGTGGTTTAGCTCCGGTAGTATTGGTAGGCGATAAGGTTTACGGAAGAGTTTCGCCAGATGGTGTTAAAGATATATTAAACGAGTACGCCGACTAGTTCGGTTTACAATGGACTTTTACCTAATTTGGGTATTAGTTTAGGTTGGTTAAGTGCAAAGTTGCCCAGAAATGGGCAACTTTTTTTATAGTAAGATTGATACACAAATAAAAAATGGAGACCTATAGTCTCCATTAACATTATATAATTTGTTGGTTAATTAAAAACTTTTTAAACAGTCATCAACACTGTCGCGTATGTCGAATACACTTTGTAACTGTAAAAGTTTTACCAGTTCCATTACTTCTGGCGAAATATTACATAATTTCAACTGAGAATTAGTGTTTTTGCTATGACGGAGTAAAGAAAGCAACATTCCAAATCCCGTACTGTCGATGTAACTAATACCGCTGAGATTTAAAACAATCTTTGAGTTTGGATTAATCAATTTAATGATCTCGGTTTTAATTTTTTGAGTAACCGTAACATTTAACTTGTTATCGTTGTTAAACGAAATTACAATTACATCATTAATTTTTTCTACGTCAATCATATTCATAATACTTTAATTGTTTATAAATCAATTTCTTTTAGTTCGGCAAGCGCTTCCGACGAGATTTGCTTAAACTTTGCAACCTTGTTTTTTATTTTATCGGCATTATCGTTTGATTGTGTTAACTGTTCAAGTTTTTTCATGTCCGATACCAATACTTCAATCCCCATCATCGCCACCGAATTTTTTATTTTATGGGCGAGTTTGCCAAGAAGTTCAAATTCGTTATTCGATAAGTACGTTTCCATTTGTTCAATAAAAACAGGGACTTGCTTGGAGAATAATCCTATTAAATCTCGCATTAAATCGTTGTTCCCTTCGGATATTTCTTTAAGAACTTCAAGATTAATATACTTCTGCTCCTTTTGTGTTGACATAAATACAGTAAAATGCTTACTAAAAATGTAAATTAACAAATTTTTTCGAATATACAAAATGATTTATAAATGTCAAATTTGTTTATCCTGCAAAGTTTTAGTTTTTTATCTGTTTTTACATTGATTGAGATATGAAAAAATACAATTGAAAGTAAAAATAACTTATTTATATAGGCTTGGCTTTACTCAAAAGGGTAGAATTTATGTTCCAAAGCATAATTTGTACGATGCGTATTACTCCCTGATTTTTAATAAATAATTGCAAAAAAGGTTAGTTTTGCAATCAAATTGGATTTAAAATATTAAAATTGTTTTTACATTGAGTTGTTTCTTTTCAATTTGAAATAAGTGAACAGATTAATAGAACCTTTTATTAAAATTATAAAGAAATGAAAAATACTCCTTTCACAAAGTACCATATTGAACTTGGTGCTCGTATGGCACCTTTTGCAGGCTACAACATGCCTATTGAATATTCGGGCATTAACGACGAGCACATTACTGTTCGTGAAAAAATTGGAGTTTTCGATGTTTCGCATATGGGCGAAGTTTGGGTAAAAGGCCCTAAGGCATTGGATTTTCTTCAAACTATCACAAGTAACGATGTATCGGCTTTGTTCGATGGAAAGGTTCAGTACAGCTGTTTTCCAAATGGCAAGGGTGGTATAGTAGATGACCTTTTGGTTTACCGTATAAATGCCGAAACTTACTTTTTGGTTATAAATGCTGCTAATATAGAAAAGGACTGGAATTGGATTTGCGAACAGGGTAAAAAGTTTGGATTAACTCCCGGAAAAGAGTTGTACAACGCTTCTGAAGAGTTTGCTCAGTTGGCCATTCAAGGACCTTTAGCGCTAAAGGCTATGCAAAAGTTGACTAAGGAGAACGTCGTGGACATGGAATACTACACTTTTAAGAAAATTCCTTTTGCTGGCATTAAGGAGGTGATATTCTCTACAACAGGCTATACCGGAGCAGGTGGTTGCGAGGTGTACTGTGCTAAAGAGGATGCCGATAAATTATGGAAGGCTGTTTTTGAGGCTGGTGCAGAATACGGAATTAAACCTGTAGGTTTAGGTGCCCGCGATACTCTTCGTTTAGAGGTTGGGTTCTGCTTATACGGTAATGATATAAATGATACAACTTCGGCTATTGAAGCAGGGTTAGGTTGGATTACCAAGTTTGTTCCTGGTAAAAACTTTATTAACCGCGATTTGTGGGAAAAACACAAAAAAGAAGGAACTACTCGCAGGCTTAAAGGATTTGTAATGATCGATCGCGGTATTCCCCGTCAGCATTATAAAATTTATGATGCCGAAGGCAACGAAATTGGAGAGGTAACCTCAGGAACAATGTCGCCAATGAGCAAGCGAGGCATTGGAATGGGCTATATAAAGAAAGGTTTCTGGAACGATGGTGCCGAAATATTTATTGGCATTCGCGATAAGAAGTTAAAAGCAAAAATAGTTAAGCCACCGTTTCACTTGGCTACAGTATAGTTAACTAAGGGGGCCAAGCCCCCTTTTTAAATTTTCACCCCAATGCCAAACATAGAAATTGCATTTTCTCCATCGGTATTTAACCATTTCGAGGTAGAAAACTCGGTAGTTGTTGTTGTCGATATACTAAGGGCAACCTCGGTAATATGTACAATGTTTCATAATGGAGTAAAGGAAATTATTCCTGTAAAAAGTATTGAAGAAGCCAAAGAGTATAAGCGAAAAGGGTACTTGGTTGTTGCGGAACGCAATGGCAAAAAACTTGATTTTGCCGATTTTGGAAATTCTCCGTTTTACTTTACTCCCGAAACGGTAAGCGGGAAGACAGTCGTTTACAGCACTACCAATGGTACAAATGCGGTTACTATTGGCAAGTCGGCACTGGATGTACTTATTGGGTCGTTTCTTAATTTTACGGCAATAAAGGACTATTTACTAGAGGAAGACGAACGAAATTTATTGATACTTTGTGCTGGTTGGAAGGGTAAATTTAGTTTGGAAGATTCTTTATTTGCGGGAGCGTTGGCATCGGAGCTAATCGGTTCTGGAAAGTATTCAACCATTTGCGATTCTACTCAAGCATCAATGGATTTGTGGAGCCTTGCACAAAACGATTTGCCAAACTATTTGGAAAAGGTAGCTCAACGGCATAGACTAAAAAAGTTAGGGTTGGATGATGTTATAAATTACTGTTTTACAAAGGATATAACAGACGTTATTCCGGTACTAAAAGGCGACCGACTTGATGCGCTGAAACGATAGAATTACACGTTCGCAAACGTTTGTTAAAAAACTCAGAATTTCGGACGTTTTAATATCAATTATTTAGGAAATATCAAAAAAAACAGAGAAATTTGACCTGCAATTTGGGATTCGATTTTAAACTAAAACTTGTAAGGAATAATTAATTCTTTTATGTTATTTTGAATAACAAGCAAGTAATATTCTTTGAAACTAATGAGTTTTTGTTTTAATACGTTAACTTAAAAATTTAAACCAATGAAACATAATTTTAATGCAGGGCCTTGCGTCCTTCCAAAACAAGCAATAGAAGCCACAATTGAAGCCATTCGCGATTTCGATAACACCGGAATAGGTTTGTTGGAAATTTCGCATCGTACACCGGGTTGGGAACGGGTAATGGCCGAAACAGAACAACTTTGGAGAGATTTGCTAAACATTCCTGACGAATATGCAGTTCTTTTCTTAGGAGGTGGAGCTTCAACTCAGTTTTTTACAGTTGCTGCAAATTTACTAGGTAAAAAGGCTGCTTATCTTGAAACTGGTGCATGGGCTAAGAAAGCTGTTAAAGAGGCAAAACTTTACGGCGAAGTTGAAGTAGTTGCATCGTCGGCCGATAAGAATTACAGCTATATTCCTAAGGGATATAAAATTCCTACCGATGCCGATTATTTCCATTTTACGGCCAATAATACAATTTACGGAACAGAGATTAAGACCGATATGGATTGCCCGATTAACTTGGTAGCCGATATGAGTTCCGATATTATGAGTCGTCCGGTTGATGTTAAAAAATATGCGTTAATATACGGTGGCGCTCAAAAGAACGTTGGCCCTGCTGGGGTAACGTTTGTTATTGTTCGTAAGGACGTTTTGGGAAAGGTTGAAAGAGCTATTCCTACCATGGTAGATTACAGAACTCATATTGGTAAGGAGCCTAAGAATAACTCAATGTTCAACACGCCTCCTGTATTTGCAATTTTTGTAATGCACGAAACTTTAAAATGGTTAAAGTCTATTGGAGGGGTTGCTGCAATGAACAAAATTAATAATCAAAAGGCTGACCTTCTTTATGGTGAAATAGAAAGAAACAAGATGTTTGTGGGTACTGCTGCTAAGGAAGATCGTTCAATTATGAACGTATGCTTTGTAATGGCCGATCAGTACAAGGATAAAGAAGCCGATTTCATGGAATTTGCCAAGAAAGCCGGAATGGTTGGTATTAAGGGACATCGTTCGGTTGGCGGTTTCCGTGCATCGTTATACAATGCTTGTCCTTTGGAAAGCGTTCAGGCGTTGGTTGACTGCATGAG